>Ga0209053_1000643_pt1 | contig 21654 bp, 16 predicted proteins | sample EBPBio152010_DNA_FD_185864 | JGI IMG/M metagenome (GOLD analysis project Ga0209053, IMG submission 185864) | Wastewater treatment Type I Accumulibacter community from EBPR Bioreactor in Madison, WI, USA - Reactor 1_7/15/2010_ DNA (SPAdes)... | ecosystem: Engineered > Bioreactor > EBPR >... | reverse complement strand
AGCTTCACGATAACCCGATACTGCTTATCCGAGATTCGGGAACGTTTTTGGTACCTACTACTCATCTGTTATTTAGTTTAGCAGAAGAGAGTTAACTAGTCTTGAACCTAAAAAATATATGAAAACTTTTATTGAGCTTGGTCAAAATATGCCCCACGAGCTATCTTCCGTAGAATTGACCAACCCTCGGCATGAATTAATTGAGGATATAATACTCTCTGAATGCGCCGAACGTATTCGACAGCTGGAGTATGGAGCTCCTGTCACAGTACATATGGATGAATCTTTGCGCATAAAAGTGATTGACCAATGCGGTATGGCGTGTAGCTTTTGTCACAATGAAGGAACGCCAGTAGCTGTAGATAATCGCAACAGGTCTAGCGCGGAGTTTACTGACTATGGTAATTCTGGCCGACGTTCGATCTACCTCAATACCAATGGCGCAAATTTTGTACCCGCTATGATAGAGGCTGATACGCATTTTCTAGAAACAATGCAACAAATGAGGGGGCTTATCGACGTAAAAGAGGTACATCTCACCGGTGGAGAGCCAACGCTTCATCCGCGTATCGTCGAGCTGGTGAGTATGCTACGAACGACCGGACTAGAGGTAAAAATAACAAGCAATGGTGAGCGTTTTTATGCACTTGCCGATCGCCTGCAAGAAGCCGGCCTGACGAAGGTGGTGTTTAGTATATTTGGCACTACCCCGGCCGAGCTAGCAGGGGTACAGGGGCCTAAGTATAGCAATGCTGCATTTGCCGAACTGAAACTGACGGCGCTATCTCGGTCTATCGCCGCTGCGCATGAGCGTGGCATCTCGGCTGCTGCCAATATTGTAATGCCCAGCTCAGAGCACGCTGAGCGAGTTAAGCGAGTCATTGATACGTTTGGATCTATGTGCAAGGTGCGTATCCTTAACTCACTTGATGGGCGTGGCGAATCGTATGCTGCAATATACGAGCTGCTGGCCGGCTTAGAAGCGGAGCCGATCGGTGTTAATTTGAACGCAGGAGCTTCGGGGATGAGTGTCGATTATCGCTTGCCTGACGGCCGTGAGATTGGATTCAAACAGATACGACGGTCGTATTTGGAGACGTCATGCGGTACATGTAGCCTACGAGATACCGAGTGCGAGGAAGGATTCTACGGTGTGCGTATGTATAAGGACACTGAGAACCGGTTCAGGGCTGGTGTATGTATTCAGCGCATGGATATGACGCAGACGATTGATGATTTTGCAGCTGGCATACTCCCAGCCGCAATCCGCAGGCATAGACTTGCAGAATACAGCAAAATGATGGATAATATATAAGATATGACAAAAGATACAATTCCTCTAGCAGACAAAAGAGAAATAGAACTACGGGCATTTGAGATTGATGCAGAAGAGATAAAAAAGCGGCTTCAGCATATTGGCGCTCGAGCGACTGGCCACATGGACTACCAACGGGGCGTGTTTGATGTGATTCCTGCCACCCCCGATAAGTGGATACGTCTGCGTACCGACGGTACGACGACGACACTTGCGGTTAAAGAGCGAGTAAGCGATGCCGCTGACGGCACCCGGGAGCATGAGGTCAAGACAGATGGATTTGATGCAACACTGGACGTGCTGCGAACACTGGGCTACGAGCCCCGAAGTATCCAGGAGTCACGTCGTGATGCATACGATCTGGGTGATGTTGAGGTAAGTATTGATGAGTGGCCAGGGGTGGCGCCGTATGTCGAGATTGAGGCGCCCAGCGAAGAAGCGATTTATGCGACCGCGGAATCTCTGGGTATACCGCGTGATACGCTGACTGGTGAGAGTATTGAGCAGTACTATCAGCGCATGCGCGGCATTGATTTGAGAGTTACTTCAGTGCAATTCTAAACCATGAATATCTATTTTGCAGCCTCGAATCATAATTTGTCTGACCACTGGGGTGACTATATGAATATTGTGGATAGCATTCATGAAATGGGTCATTCCCTGACGCGCGAGTGGCTCGAGGCCGACCGTGAACGGCAGAATGAACGCCGTACGTATACGCCCAGTGAGTACTCTGCTATCTGGCATGATGTCAAAGATGCCATGGCGCGCTCTGAGGTGGTCATTCTTGAGGTTTCGGAAAATACTTTCAGTATTGGGTACCAGGCCGCGATGGCGCTTAGCTTCAAAAAACCTGTCTTGCTTTTGGCGAAAAATCAGCCACTTAGCAATACGATTATTGTCGGCGAGGATAATCCTTTTCTGGAGATAAAGGAATATGCGGATGCTAAGCAGCTGCGCAGTATCATTGCACTGTTTATCGAGAGATTTGCGCTCAATGCTCAGGATAAGCGTTTCAATATGATGCTAGACCCTGAAACAAACGTGTTTCTAGAGCTTGAATCCTACAGAACTGGCAAAACCAAGGCGCGCATTATACGTGAGTTATTGAGAGAGCGTATGCGTGACCGATCTGCGCTGTCGTAGCAAGCTACTCCTTAATTGTCTGAGCTGGGGTGCTCGATGAGGGCCTGCTCGGCGGTTTTGCGCTGTTTGTAGGCTTTGGTGACGGGCTCGAGGCCGCGGGCGATGCGGTCTTTGTTGGCCTTGATTTGTTTTTCGTCGCGCCACGAGAATTTGACTGGCGTGCCTGCGTAGTTGTAGGTTTCGCGCAGCAGGCGTTCGAGGTAGCGTTTGTAGCTCCAGTGGATGAATTTGAGGTTGCTGCCGTACACTACGAACCAAGGCGGTGCGGTGTCGGTTTGGACCATGTAGCGGAGTTTGGGGTGGGTGTTTTTGAGGCCGGCGGGCGGGTGTTTGGCGACGGCTTGCTGCAAGAGGTCGTTGAGGACGCGTGTTTTGGTGGTTTGGTTGCGGCGCGCCATGATGTCGAGCGCGAGGTCGTACAGCTTGGTGACGTTTTGGCCGGTGACACTACTGGTGAATATCAGCGGCGCCCAGGGGACAAATTCGAAATTGTAGGCGATTTTGGGCGCCAGAGCATCGCGAGTATAGGCGTCTTTGCCCTCGACTGAGTCCCACTTGCTGACGACGAGCACCAGGCCCTTGCCTGCCTCGGCGATAATGCCAGCGAGTTTTTGGTCGAGTGCAACATTGAGCTCATTGACGTCCATCAGCAGCAGACAAACGTCGGACTCTTCAATAGCTGATAATGTCCTGAGTACAGAGAATTTTTCGATACCGACTTCTTGCTTGCCCTGGCGGCGCACGCCAGCGGTATCGATAAGCTCGAGGGTTTGACCATGGTAATTAACCTGGATGCGGTTGAGGTCGCGGGTGGTACCGGCAACATTAGCAACGATAGCTTGTTGCTTGCCCGCGAGGGTGTTAAACAGATATGATTTGCCCACATTTGGCCGGCCAATCAGCGCGATACGAGTGACAGAATCGGGCTCGGTGGCAACGGCGGCGGGCAGCAGCTCGGCTAGGCGGTCGAGGATATCACTAATGCCGCTGGCGTGCTCGGCGCTGGTGCGGATGATGTCTTTGATGCCGAGGCGGCGGAATTCTTCGTCGGGCAGGCTGCCTTTTAGGTCGGCTTTGTTGGTGATGAGGATGACAGGTTTTTTGCTTTTGAGGGCTTTTTTGGCGACAATGCGGTCCTCGTCGCCGGGATACTCGGTGCTGTCGGTGACGACCAGGATGACGTCGGCGGCATCGGCCGCTTCGTCGATCTGCTGCTGGATGCTGGCCTCGAACTCGTCCTGTGGATCCTTGAGGCCGGCGGTATCGACCAGCCAGCATTCGCTGATGGCGTCCTCGGTATCGTCGGTCGTCGCCGGGGTGCGACGATAGGTGACCTTGCCGATGACATTGTCGCGCGTGGTGCCGGCCTCGCGCGCGACGATGGCCTGCTGCGCGCGCACCAGACGATTAAACAGCGAGCTTTTGCCCGCGTTAGCACGTCCGATGATAGCGACTGTAGGTAGTTTGGTTGCCATTTGGTACTAATTATATCAGAAAAACACCCCTGTAGCGAGCATAAGCGATGTGATAGCCAAAATCTTGACTAAAATTATTTTTGATGATTAGATATCAAAATCATGATTGGCCAAAATGTGCGACTGCGACAGCTAGACCCGACAAGCCGGATTGTCGAGCGGGTGGCGGCAGACAGGGAGTTTGATGAGGTGCGTGCCGTGGCGGAGCAGTTGTGCCTGTCGATACCCCTGGAGTTTACGGCTGACTGTGCGGAATATGATCCACGGCGGGCGCTGGTGGCGAAGCTAGGGCTGGTCGGGATGAAGGCTGCGACAGATATCACCTATGGCCAGGAGCTGCCGTATATGTTGGATGGTGGGTATATTAACACCGATACACCGCTACGTTTGCCAGAGCAATTTGGTAGCCATGAGCAAAATCCAAAGGTAGCCGCGTGGGCCGAACAGTTTGGCCAGGCGCTTCTGGAAGAGTATTACGAGGTGTTGGGTGAGGATGCCGATGCGCAGGTCGAGAAGTTTCGTGCGGCTACAAGTGTAGAGGAGCAGCTGACCGTGCTGTCGTGGCTTGATGGGCGACTACGAGCAATCTGTGAAGCGGCGGCAATTGATATAGATGATGGCCAAACCCCGTGGTATCACCCGATCCGAATATCACCAAAGCTGATGGGCGGTTACCCCGATATACAAGTACCACCGACGTGTCTAGGGGTCAGTATATTGGCGGCTAGCTTTCTAGAGAAAACCGGCGCAAAAACACTGCATACAACTGTGGCTCTGCAGGCATACGAGAGTGATCTACGGTGTACGGCCGAGACCGCTATGCTGCTCGCGGCTTCGGCGGTGCGGATAGCGCCCGACAGTGCGATTACTGATGATGTACTATATCGGCCCTATGCGATTCAGGAGTTTATGTCCGAATATTATACATACCACGCGACGAGCATGGTGCGGCTGATGAATGGTCGATGGGCCCAAATTGATCCGAATTTCAAGCTATCGGGGCCATTAAGTACCGAGAAGTTTTCTGATGAGGTAGAGGACGCATATGAGCTGCTTGATGATCTGCGTGACTACGCTCCCCTTGCCCTGACGACAATCGTCAACACTGGGCTGCAAACCAGCGCCATGCAGCTAAATGAGCGTGCCTGGACACTTGCGCCCGATTCGGTATCGTACACCACTGCGGCCTATGAGTTGTTTGATTATCCAGAATCATTACTACACCGCATGAGTGAATTTGTAGCTGATCGAGTGCTTGCGCTGCTTGATAACGACCCACGGCTGATGAATGCACTGCTGTGTAATGAGATGACTGAGCCAGATATTGTGTTGATATATGACTGGGTGGAGGAACTGATTCGAGTGACCTATACGAAAGACGAGGATTTAGTCGATATTGTCGAGCGCTGCCAGGTGGATCAGCCCTATCGGCAGCGTCGGGCAGCTGATATGGCAGCGTTGGTGCCGGTTGCCTATGCCGCGGTGATGCATAGGCTGGCAAACCAAGAGCGCAAGCCATTGCGTGAGCATGCGGTAGTCGAGGCGGGATTGACAGCGGCGCATGTAGCAATGTCGGTACTGCGCGAAGTTGATGTAGCGGCCGATGGTACCTTATCGCCAGGGTTTTGGGCGACAGAGTGGCCGAGCGCTATGGCATTTGCCGAGAAGAATCCTATGACTATGACAAGAGCGGCGCAGGTCGCACAGTGCAACCTATTGGGGTGGATGGTGGCCAAGCGATTGACGTATCCGCTGGATTATGATAGATTATACGGTGTCATTGCTGACTGCATAGATCACGAGGAGTAACATGTTCGTTGACAAGGATGGGCTTGAAGACGTGATGAAGCGTGCGGGGGTTTCTCGGCGTATTATGGAGAAGCTGCGCCGAGCAAACACCGACTCAGACACTAATAGGTTCACTGGGGCAGATCATCCGCTTCCGGAGTGTCCGGCCTAGGCATGACAACGAGTTGGCGGGCGCGGGCGCCTATGGTACTACGCGCTCGCCAACTCCGCACTAACTTGCTATTATCCCCCACGAGTATCGTGGGGTTTTAGTTACGGAGCAATACTGCGCCACTGACCACTAGCTAGATCGCCGAGGCTATAGCTGCCAAATTGCGTGCGGTGGAGGTGTGTAACGGTGTAGCCGAGCGCGGCGAAGGTGCGGCGAATTTGGCGGTTGCGGCCTTCGCTCATGGTGATCTGCCAGTGGCGGCGGTCGTCGTCAGCGAGGCGCATCAGAGCGAATTGGCTACGGCCGTCTTCGAGCTCGACGCCGTAGTCGGCGATCATCTGCTGGTGGAGCGGTGCGAGGTCGTGATCGATCGTGACCTCGTATACCTTGGTCTTGTGAAAGCTAGGGTGTGTCATCTGGTGCGCAAATTCACCGTCGTTGGTGAGCAGCAATAGGCCCGAGCTATCGCGATCGAGCCGACCGACAGGCTTAAGCGCATGCATCTGGGGCGGCAGGAGCGCGTAGATAGTCTCGCTTGTCCCCTGGCGCTTGCGTGAGCAGACATACCCGCGAGGCTTGTGAAACAATAAATACTGGTGTGGCGTGTTGGCGCTCACCGGCTGATGGTCGACAGATACGGAGTCGGTGGCCGTAATACGAGCACCGAGCTGCGCGACCGCGGTACCAATGCGTACGCGACCAGCCTCGATCATTTGGTCGGCCTCACGACGAGATAGCCCTAAATGCAGGGCGAGAAATTTGTTGAGTCGCTGCGAGTCGGTATCCACTACCCCTAGTATACCCTACTGCTGGGGTGGGCGTGCAGGATTTGTTTCTTCGAATTCGGGCGGTACAAAATCGGTTGGCAGCTGTGGAACGCTAGTGGCCGGCGCTTCTTCGGCGGTTGGCTCTGTAGGCTGGAGTGGGGCGTCGGGCATGAGCGGCGTAGGCGCAGGAGCGGCCGTAGCGCTTGCTTGGTCCTTAAGCGACTGGGAATCGGCGAGTGGATCGGGGCCCTCATCGGTGCTAGACACGGGTATTGAGGTAGCGACGGGCGCAGCAGGTGCGATGGGGCTTGGCGCGGTGCCGATGATATCTTCGGGCGCGGCTGCTGGCAAAGTCGGCTCGGTAGCCTGCTCGGTAGTTTGTGCTACAGGGGCGGCACTAAGGGGTGGCGCGTTAAAAACAGGCGCAGGCGGTAGCTCGGACGGCGTCGGCATGGTAGCTTCGGGTGGGAGCGGCGACGAGCCGAGCGTCTCGGTGGCGGCTTTGGTGAGCTCGACGTCCATCAGGCTGCTGTAATCTTTCTCGGTGGCGGGATTAGACTCAAGCGGCTGAATAACGCGATCACCTAGGTTGGACGGCCGGGGTGTCGAAAATGGAGCGGTCGGTTGCGGTAGCGGCGTAGCAGCTGGCGCTACCGGCTCGGCAGTGGGTGCGGCGGCAGGAGCGGCTGCGGGCGGCATAGTAGTGGGCGCGGGAGCCTCGGGGGCAACTGGGGCTACAGGTGCTGCGGCGACAGTGCTCGGATCGGCGCCCGTTGCAGGTGCTGCGGTGGTAGCCGACGGCGTAGGCGGGTTTTTGTCTTCGAGCACTTCGTGCACGGTGCGCACGACGTCTTCGATGCCTACCTGCGACTTGACAAGATAGCGGTCGGCACCAAGCGCCACACCGCGCTGGCGCTGATCTTCGCTTGACAGGGCGGTCATCATGATGACTTTGATGTTTTTTGTCTCGGTAGTACTGCGCAGGATGTCGAGCATGTCGAACCCGCTGATCTTTGGCATCATAACGTCGCTGACGATGAGCTGTGGACGCTCTTTGATTGCCATGGCGAGTGCCTCCTCGCCGTCACCTGCTGACACGATATCATAGCCCTCGGCCAACAGTCGGACGCCGTAAATTTCGCGTAAACTTTTGTCGTCCTCAACTAGTAGAATTTTTGTCATATTACCTCCATTGTACTACAACCGTAAGTGTTTTGGCTAATTTATTCATGGGAGTGCTTGCCTATCGGTGACAAGCGCTGGTGCCGGGCGCGTAGCAGCCTGGGTGGTGGGTGCGGCGGGAGTGACGGTGGACAGTGGCGCGGCCACGGGCTGTGGTGGCGTGGCCGCAATCGGCTGGGCTGCGACGACAGGGGTGGCGGCTGGCGAGACAGCTACGACTGGCTGCGCTGGGGCGATAGGCTGCGGTATAGGTGTAGTGGTAGCAGTCGGAGTAGGCGCGGTAATCGGGGCCGCTGGCGCTACCGCTACCGGTGTTGCAGCAATTGGCTGAGTGGCGGGCTGTGCGGGCGGCAAAGCGGTGGTAGTCGTGGTCGGTTGGGTCGCTGGCGTTGCCTGCATATGAGTGGCTGGCAACACAGCTGCATTAATAGCGGCGGCGTCGATACGGCGCATGGCTTCTTCTTGCGAAAGGCGCGGGAAATCGAGGTAGAAGGTGCTGCCCTTTCGGTATTCACTCTCTACCCAAATACGGCCGCTCATCGATTCGGTAAGCTTGCGACACAGATACAGGCCCAGGCCGGTGCCGCCGATGGTGCGGGTATCGCTGTTGTCGACGCGATAGAACTTTTGAAACAGATGTGACTGGTCTTCTTTGGGGATGCCGATGCCGGTGTCGCGCACACTAATCGTGACATGGCTATCGTCGCCCTCGATATCGACGACAACTTCGCCCTCGGCGGTATATTTGATGGCGTTTTCGACGAGGTTAGAGATGACTTCGCGGAAATGGCTGACATCGACGTCGATGTAATAAATCGGGTTGACATTGCCAGCAGAGCGCACCCCAGAGGTAGGGTTGAAGATCAAGTGGAGTTGCTTGTCGGTAGCTTGTGGCGCAAAGCCCTCGACGACCTCTGATACCAGCGGGATAAGATCGATCACTTGGGGGTTGCTGACGATGCGCCCATCATCGGCCTTGGTGACATCAAGCAGGTCTTGGAACAAATGCCCGAGGTGTTGCGCGGCGGCGTGGGCCTTGCCGATGAAATCGCGGGCTTTGTCGTCGATGGTGGCGGTGGCCGGATTGAGCGCCAAGCCCAAATAGCCTTCGATAGAGGCCACAGGCGTGCGCATTTCGTGGCTGGCGGTGCTGATGAACTCTGCTTGCTCGCGCTCCTCGGCCTTGGCCTGGGTGACATTGCGGAACACCACAATCACCCCTGCCCCGAGCTGCCCAACTGGGGTGGCGACGATCGATAATATCATATGCTTGCCGGCGCTAGTAACCAGGCTCAGCGATTCATCGACAGTCGATTGATTGGTGGCGAGGGTCTTTGCGATGGGGTCGTTTGCATCGGTCATGTCTTGGTTGCGGGTATCAACTAGCTTGAGCACCGATTTGTAATTGAGCCCCAACGCGTCGTGCTTGCCCCAGCCAATCATGCGCTGAGCGGCAGGATTGATCAGCTCGACAAGGCCTTGGCTATCAAGCGCGATGACACCGTCGTCGATGGCGTTGATCACTACCTCGGACTTGCCGGCGACCTGGCGCAGCTCGCTGGCAAGCTCGTGATAGTTACGCTCCTCGGGGTCGATTTCTTTGCCCGTAGGTGTGTGATGCCCCCATAATGTGTAGCTGATAACTAGCGGAAAAAACGTTGAAATACTGAGAATAACAACATCGAGCAGCCCCAGCTGGTGCTGCAGCGACTGCCACATCAGATAGATACAAGTGCCGCCCGCCACCATCATCGCGGCGCCCGCCCCGAGCGCAAACGCGACCACGCTGGCAATCGACCACAAAAACAAATACGGCGAATGCTGTACGCCCCCGTTTTCGAGGATCAACGCGCCAATGCTGGTGATGACGGCGGTGTAAATAAGTAGTAATAGCGGTGCCACAAATCGCCGTGGCGGCATCCATACAACACAGGCGATGCCAATCGCTGCCGCGGTGCCACTGGCGATAAGCGGAATGAGCGAGATCGTTAGGTAGTCAAACTGTGCCTTAATCTCGGGCGACAGCGACGCAGCGTACATGCCGCCAATCGCGATCGCCCAAATAATAGCCGCCGCATACGTGCGTCGTTGCCAAAATCGCGAAATCGCAAATGGTTTAATTGTTGTGCCCCCTAGTTATTTGCCGTTTTGGCCCACTCTGGAATTACTTGTAGTTTAGCATAAGTACTACACCGCCTGCAATATGGTGAGCAATTCCAATTCATTATTCGTAGCGAAATTGTATTATACTAAAACCATGAGCATTGCAGCCAGTCGCATGAAGCGAGCCAGCCGAGGACTGCGCGTAGCGGTGTGGGTGGCAACTACCGGGAGCGATAGCAATCCCGGTACGCAAGCCGCGCCGCTTGCGACCATTGTCGCCGCGCGTAACAAAGTGCGCAGTATCATCGCTGCGGGGCGGCCGGTAGGTGGCATTGCGGTTAATGTGATGCCGGGTACGTACCCGCAGTCTGCCATGGTAGATTTTGTTGCTGGCGATAGTGGCACGGTAGCCTCGCCGGTAATCTGGCGTGCAGTCGGTGGGCCGGTCACCCTGACAGGTTCGGTCGCCATTCCGCCCAGTGCCTACCAGACTGTACCGCCGGCGATGGCCACGCTATTCCCCAGTAGTATTCGCAGCCAAGTACGCATGGTAGATCTGGCGGTACTTGGGGTTGATACGCCAGTCGAAACACAGGATCGTGACAGCTGGACTGCGACAGGTGCGACGATCGTGGTGGATGGCGCGGCGCTGACACTTGCCCGCTATCCCAATAATGGCTGGCTGTCCGTGCAAGCTGGCTCGACGGCGAGCGACATGAATTCGCCTGTGGTACTAAAAACCACCGATGCTACTGTACTTAGCTGGGCCGGTGCGACCGGCGATGCACGGCTGTGTGCCGAGATTGTCTACCAGTGGGCGTCGCAAATTATGAATGTGACGAGCATCGATGCCGGTGCGGGCACTATCACCGCCCAGGCGCACAGCAACTGGGGCGTTGGGACGCCCGACACGAGTATTGGACGCTACTATATATTCAATCTTCCGCAGGCGCTAGACTCGCCAAATGAATACTATATCGACACCGCAAACCGCAAAGCGTATTTTGTGCCCGGCACTACTGCGAGTGTGACGACAATCAATACTACTATCATCCATTGCTACTATACGTCGTATCTTACCTTTGACGGTATCGGTGTCGCTGAGGGGCGATTTCATGGCTACACGATTTCGGGCAGTAGCCACATCACGCTGCGCAACCTCACGGCCGCCCATCTAAATGCGGGCATTATGCTCAATGACGCCACTGATACACTGCTCGATAACGTGACCGTGCACGACATCGGCACGGTGGGCGTGAGCCTGTCGGGCGGTGACCGACCGACGCTGATGCCGGGCAACAATACCTTGCAGTACAGTCGAGTGTACGACTGTAGCCTGCGCGTGCCAAATTACAATCCGGCCGTTGATATCAACGGTGTCGGCGCAAAGGTGCTGCACAACAATATTTATAATTCGCCGCACGCTCTGATCATACTGCGCGGCAACGACCACTTGATCCAGGACAACTGGATCCACCACGGCGTGCTCGACAATTCTGACGCCGGAGCGTTTTACTGTGGGCGCGACTGGACAGAGCGCGGCAATGTGCTCAACCGCAACTGGTTTAGCGATATTGGTACGCCGGATCATCGGTTTACGGTAGCGATTTATTACGACGATTGCGAGTCGGGGTTTGTGGCGACTAACAATATTTTGGTAGACACATGGTACGGGCTGCACCACTGTGGACGCGATAATTTTTTTGATAACAACGTCATCGTTCGTGCCCAGGGCATGGCGTGGCATGTTGGCAACTGGGGATCAGGGCCAGATAATCAGGCGACGCTGACGCAGCGATACAATGACATGATCAACACACCGACATATCAGGCGGCTGCCTGGGCCAAGTATCCGCATTTTGCTACTATCTTGAGCGACGAGCCAAATGTGCCCAAGTACAATACGGTGAGCAATTGCTTGATTGTCGATTCGGTGCCAGGCGCTGCCGACAACTACCCCGTCTATCCGCAGGTAACGGTCAGCGGCCTGCAGACGTTAACTGCGGCGCAGCTAGGCCTCGATACGACGACACATATGGCAGCGGCAGATTCTATCGTGACCAATGGCTCGGGTACGTTCAAGAGAATTGATATTTCGCGAATCTATCACCCATAGCTATACTACTTATGCTACTTATGCTACCATAGTTATATGGCTATAGGCGCTCGAAAATGGAGAAGAAGCAAAAAACCTCTATCTAATGGGGTAATCGTCGATGCAAATACAGTGCGCGCTAATAGTACTGTGACGCGAGATCTTGATGGCACCGACGTACCGCGCGGAGCAAACCAACTTATACGCTATACACGATTGAGTACGCAGACCGTCACTCCAACCAATCAGTATGGGGTAGAGATTGTAATAAGTCTCGCGACCGGTAAGGTCCTATCGGTAAATAACCGAGTCGCAAGTGGTTCGACAGCGGGTACGCCTATTCCAGAGGGGGCGTACGTATTGTCGGGGCACGGCGTTGGGGCGAACTATGCGGGACAGTGGCTCCTGGATAATGCGCCGGTCGGGGCGTCAATCGAGCTGCTCTTTGTGAGCGTGCGTCTGAGTAATTTCGTAGCCTCTGCGCTCGACACATCTTCTATTCGCCTTACCTGGTCATATAGCGGCCCTGCACTTGCGAGCTATTCTTTGCAGCGAAACGGCGTAACCGTTTCTGGCCCAGGAGTTTCGGACACGTCGTTTGTCGACAATGGGCTCGCTCCGGGTACGAACTATAGCTACACTCTCACGGGTATTTATGCAGACGGTACTACGACAGAGCAAGTGAACGCATCTGCCACTACGAACACCCCGGTTAATAACGGTACGCTGCCAGCGCATATTCTCAGTATCTGGCACAATGCACTTAATTCTAGCAACGTTATGATTTCTCAATATCCTGCCGATATCGTGCCTCTATATAACTTTATATCACTCGGTATGGCTCAAGGAGCGGGCACTGACGGCTCAATCTACCTTGGTGCGGCGCGCCCAGCGCAACTGGCTCAAGACGTACGTGCGCTTGTGACGCGAGGACTTAATGTGGCTATGGGAATCGGAGGTGCGGGCAGCACCACGCGCCTCAACACTACGGCAAATGCAGACGTGATGTTTAATAGCATCGTTTCTCTCAAAAACCAGTACGGATTTAACGGTATTGACTTTGATATCGAAGATACTACGATGTTTACGCCCCAGGCAATGGCATATTTGGGCAACAAACTCAAAGCGACCTATGGATCGAGCTTTATTATTGTCCTGACGCCGGCATTGTATGGCACGCTACAGACAATGTGGCTTCAAACCGCCCAGCTGCTTGGTGATAACTTCGATTTCATGGCACCGATGCTCTATGATTTTCCGGAATGCACCGACTCTCGTTTGAGCGGGGTATGTATCGATAAATGCAACATTATGGCGGGCGCTGGAATTCCTGATAACAAGATGGTGCTAGGTTTCTCATGCAGCTATACAGGAGAAGCTAATGTTACACCTAATCCTCAAACAATCGTCAATGCCTATGCTGCCGTCAAAGCAGTGCGCCCACAGCTACGTGGCGCTTTCGTCTACGACGACAATCGCGAACGATTCGGTGGCTTTGCTGCTGTCAAGGCTGTCGCACCCGCAATCTTTAACTAAATATAACCCACCACTATAGAGGTTCTATGTGCGAGGTGCTCTGCGCGCCTGTTTAGGGGTGAGCTTGTGCGGCCGCCGCGCACGCGATATCAGCGGATAACTATCCCGTAGCGGCTATGATGTTAGTGAGGCCACTCGCTGCGCCGCTTGCGATATTGGATGTATAGACGACATTACCGGTACCGGCAGTATCAATATTGATGCCGAAGCCGCCAGCATTAACAACGAGCGTGTTGCTGCGGAAGATATTGTTGCTTGCGGTGAGTATACCAGCTGGCTGCGTGTGAGTTTGAATGCCGTCAAGAAGCGCTGCGGTACCAGTGTTGTTTTCGACGGTATAGCCGCATCCCGCGATGTCAATCCACGAATCAGCGTAATTGATGCCCGACATATGGGAGCCTTCGAGCGTATTGCCTCGGATGATGCCACTAGACGTCCCTTCCTTGATATCGATACATTCGGCAGCGGTATCATGGATGTTATTAAAGAGGATCTGATTGCGATCAGAGGCATCTGGTGCGCCGCCGGTGCGCGATTTTGCGGTGGTCCAATCGCCGTAATACATACCGATGTAAATCCCTTCACCGTAGCCGGGGCTGACGAGACCAGTGTGATAAATCTCGCAGTTTTGAATACGGTTATCGCAGGACAGGTTGCGCAGCAGCATACTCTCGGCGCCACAGTCGTGCGCGATGCAACCGTCTATAACTGAATTTTGCACTTGGTCAAACACGACTGATTTTTGGGCTCCAGTGATCTGAAATCCCCGCAGCGCGATATATGAGCACGCGTCGACATACATCGCGTATCCACCAGAAGTGGCGCCACCATCAATGATTGCGTTTGACGAACCTTGAATAATGATTGGCTGCGAGGCGGTACCGTTTTTGGCGCGGAGGACAAAGTTGCCGCTGTAGGTGCCATCGGCAAGCTGGATAGTTTGTCCAGCGATCGCATTTGATAGCGCCGCAGAGAGTTCGGCGGCGGTGGAAACAGCTACAATTTGCTGCGTAGGCATAGGCGGCACTACGGGGCAATCGTCAAATTCGACACGAGCATCTTCGTGGTAGTATGCCCATCCACCGCTTGTTAGCACAGTTTCGGCGCTATTCCACCCCCATGAGCCGGGGCTATCAGTATATGTCGTGATCTTGCTGCCGTTGATCCAGATTTCAATTGTCGCACCCGTCTGTCGTACGCGAAGCGTATACCATGCTCCTATCGGATACGGGGTGCTATCCGTGTAGAGAAATCGTTGGCCCCCGGCCAGAAGGTAGCTCCCGTCTGGATTGCGTAGGCGTTGATCGACTTTGCCCAGCTCAAGGCCTGTAGGCTTCAGAGCAACATAGTAAAACGCGTTATCAGGGCCACTACGCACAAAATGCCAGCCAAACCAAGCTACCTCCCATGCGTTTGGCGAACCGCGGCTTCCAAGTGGCGTTGCCTCGTTGCGCAGCTGCGCGAGTGTTCGTAGCCGCACTGTCTCATCAAAATCGCCGACTGAATTACGACTCACCACAAGAGATGAGGACGTGTCTCCCCAGCCATTTGACGAAGGGTTGGGGGACGATTCAAGCCGAAGAGTATGTTCCGCCGTGATTTGCACCGTGCCACCCCCTGCCCAGAGTACTGAGTAGCGGCCGTCTGCCTGGACGCTTCCTTCTGACCATATTTCCGTCGTATAGTCAAAATTTTCCCGCGAGACATGGGTGTTTTTAGCGACTCTCCGGAGGCGACGCGCGGTGGTCATGGTTAATCCTTACTATTTAGAACACTCTGTAGCTAGAGGGTATGCAACTTATGTTGCTTTCATTTAATCACATACTACCTATACACGCCTATGGTTATTAGATATATACTATAGCTATGAGCATACAGTCGCGACGACTACAGTGTATTCAAACACAAACTGGTCAGCTGTTATTCGATGGACGGTTCGTAACACCGGGCACGTACACCGCCCCGAGCACCGGTAGCGGCACGCCGCCATCACCGTGGGCATCGGCAGAGTATGTGGGGGTGCCAAATTCGGCAATTACCGTGTATGATCCGGCAGCCAAGCCAATCAGCTGGTGGCCTGGAGCTGATCCGTTGTGGGGTGGCTACCTGGCAGCATTTACCGCCTATGCCGATGGAGCACAGAGCACTGCTCGCGCCCAGGCACACAGTGGCCCGCTGCTCGGCAATGGCGATGAAGTGTATTTCGCATGGAAGTTGTACGTGCCAAGCGCACAGGGTGATCATTGGCCGGTTGTCGGTGCGGACGGCGACTGGAATATCGTCTGCCAGCTCCATTCTCCGCCATATTCGTCATCCCCCGGCATGGCGGTTTCGGTTAAGCACTATAATGGCCAGCTCTGTCTCTATGGCGAGAATGGTAGTGGGTATCCGACGTGGTATGCACCTATTACCTTCGATCGCTGGATAACCGTGACGCAGCATCTAGTCGTTCACACGATAGGTGGCCAAGGGCTGCTTGAGGTATGGGTAGATGGGGTGAAGCAGCAACAAAACCTCCCCGTCTCGTGGTGGAATTATGATACGACAGGTCAGTGGATATCGACCGATGGCACCACGGCGCATATCGCGACTGAGGTCAAAGATACTTCGGGTCCCGGTGACCTTTACCTCAACATGTACCGCAAAGGAGCAGGAAGTAACTGGGGCCTTGGCAGTGTGAGCGTATTTCATATGGGGATGAAAATCGGCACCAGTTACAATGTCGTCCAATAGCTAGCGCGGCAAGAACAGCCCGGATTTACCCCCAATGGATTGTGTTGTGCCATCGGGCAGCGTGACGGTCTGAGTAGTGAGCGTAGGATTGACGGCGACAAAGGCGCGTTCAAATGTGCGCGTGTAGATAGTTCCTTGGGTCTGGTATGGGCCAAGCGGATAGCCGATATCGGCGCTCTGAAAATCATACCACGGACAGACACTTTGGACATATACTGGCAGGCTCGGCATCCAGCCATTTCCTGGTGCAGCGTTGAGCAAATAGCTCGTGTATCCGTAGATGGCCACCTGTATGTCGAGTCCCGTGCAGCGGCTGTCGACAGCGGGAATCTGGGTAATAGCGCCATTTATGATGCCAGAACGGATATTACCAACCTCTTCGCTCCAGCTGTTGCCCAGGTATTTCTGAGGTGGAGTACCGGCATAGTCGATCGGCGCACTGGGGTCGCTCGGTGGTGACCATGGCCATGCCATAAACATTTCTTCAGTCGAGCCGCCGCCATAGCCCGCATGTTGGGCTTGGCGCGCGGGCGAAAGTTTTCCATCGCCGTAATTGGGCATGAATGTCTTGCCGTATGATTTAGCGAGAGCGCCGGCGCGAGAAACAAGGACGTCTAGTCCGGCACGAAGTTTTTGGTCCGTTTCGTCCTGTGTCGTCGTACCAGCCAGAATCGCTGGGCTGTAGTAACTAAGCGTCCAAAAATCATTGTCCGCCCACACCCCATCCCAAAGAGGATTTTCGAGAACGGTGCGAATATGGGCCAGGTAGGCATCTTGGTAGGCGCTATTCCACACGGTCATCTGGTAGTGGCCGGTATACTGCGCCCAGGTGACTTCTTGGTTGTTGCTATCGCGCGTGATCCAGCCGTTTGCAACCGCATCGTTATATGCAACTGCGCCCGCAATCGGAATGGTTGGCTCGTAGCTGCGCGCCGAACTGAGGCAAACGTAGGCAAATAGCTTGATGCCCGGGTCGAGCGCTTTGATCTTTGCTGCCCAGGCGCCGGAGTCATAATTAAACACCGCAAATGACAGCCGCCGCGCTGCGACTCGCGCCACCTCGGCATCGCTTGGCCATGCTGCATTAGCTACCCACATCGAATATCTGGCGTGGGGGGACGCGCGGGCACGAACAAGCTTGCGGGCGAAGCTACTCATATGTTTATGATAGCACTTATGACTATCAAGTTTCGATGTATACTAAATATATGAGCATCGCTACCCGACGCCTGCAACGATCTGATGCGCCGCTTGCTCGTGGGCCGGTGTCGTTTGCGAGCTTGGCGGCGGCGCGGGCGGCCCTGCGAGCGCCTGCCGATGCCAATTATGTGGTGTGGGATTCGGCGTGGCCTGTCGATAGGGATCTCGAAGACGTATTTGCGGGCCTTGGGCCAAATGATATATTGGTACTGCCCGAGCGCGACCAGCCATATCTGATCGATTCGTCCGAAGGCTTCCGTGCGGCGGGTGTCGCCAGTGTTACCGGCCGATATGGTGAATTACCCATTGTCAGCACCTACCACGGCCTGCGGCCAGCGCGGACGTGGTTTGCGATGGCACGGGCGCGGCGGGGTATCCTTGGCCTTGGCCCTCGGGTGGTTATTCAGCTCAGCCAGTCGTCGTGGACCCAAGAGTCGCAAATCGAGGATGCCGGGAGTGTGCAGCCTGATGGCTGGGTATCGCCGGGGCGGTACTGGACGAACACTTCGGGGGTGCGCCAGGGCGAGCTAGTCGGCGCACAGGAGAAAATCATCGAGGCTGCGCATAATTCGCCGTATTTTGGCAATATTTGTTTGCGGGCGCGCGACCTCGGCGGTGTGGCGTTTAGTGGTATTGCGACCTATGCCTCGGGGCTGCAAGTGTTTGAGCACCTCGATATTAGCAATGGCTGGCGCGGATTTATGGGTGTGCCCAACGGCGAGACCGGTGGTATTTGCACCTCCCAGGGGACATATTATATCGACTCGAATATCCTTGGTACTCGCGATGGCACCGGCGCGCGCGTAGGCACCTCGCCAGTTATGGTCAATACTTCGAGCGGCGGCACGATTCGTCGCACCGATGCGCGCGAGAGTCGTGTCGGCATGATGACCATTTGGAATTCGACTGGCAGACACACCCTAATTGACGTCAATAACCAGTTCAACGAAGGCAGCGGCATCAATCTCGAGGCGTGTCAGGCTGGTTTTGCGCTCGAATGGATCGGTGGCAGCAACTATCCTAACTGGCACCATACTGGCGGCAAAGGTGTGCCGCCCAGCGATGACACAACATATCCGAACTACGCGCTTCATATCGGGCTTAACGCAGTGGGCGGTTCGGCCAGTATTACACTGCGCGGCGTCGACCTCGACCGCGGACCAACCGCTGGCGCGCTGTGCGTTCAGCTGTACGGCGCTTCTGTGCAGCAGGCCAGCGACATCCGCTGCTACGATGCGGCGGGCAACGCGATTCCGGTGCAATTGTATACGTAGGCATGCTCGGCGAGGCAATCGGCAGTACCACGTGGTATTGCGTAGTTGCTAGGTAAAGGCGAATTATCATACCTGCGTCATGTCAACAGATCCATTATAGCTAAGCTAGCTGGTCGTTTGATTATCTATTAAGCCAAGATTTGCAAGCTGCGTTAATAGCGAGTCTAACGCCGCGTTTCCTGCCTTTGATCCGCTCACCGAAGGCTTGGTTATCGGATTTGCACCGAAGAATCCTGCGCGCGCAGATGGGCTAGTCATATGTAGATCTCCTCCAGTTGCCATGCCTCCATCGATACCTAGTTTCCCATCGCCTCTTCTATATATTGATGTATTAAATGCATAATTACTGCCATCACCCCAGGATACCCGGCCGTCTGCAAATATACGAAATCGCTCGCCAGCCTCACTGCTCACACGACCCTTCATGACTATTGCGCCAGTATTCGGCCTAACGGATATTGTAGCAGTCTGCGTCTCCGATATAACATTGATATCGCCATTACTTGGTGTATTTGTCGTGACAAATACACCTCCATTTAAGAACACGTCTCCGTTTACCTGAACTGTACCAGATGGATTATTAATAAAGAACGCCGTACTTATAAGCCATTGAGTGCCGTTTATTGACATTCTTGCTGATGCAATGTTGTCTATGGCGACAATATTTGAGATACCGGCACCAGACCATTCGCATGTATCTACGGTTATATTTGACCCTTTGTTGGTCATCATAGGGGCAGATATCATTGCCGCACCGGCAGCAAAAATACAAGTATCAAAAACTATAAAGAAGCCTGAATTTATATATACGAGCGAGTTATTTGTTGTAGGCCTCTCTACTAAAGAGTGTGAGAAACGTATATGCTGCGGTTGAGTATATGCGGTCGTGGGCGTGACCGACTGATCTATGCGTATGCCGTATCTTCCTGGATTTGATACATTTGATCTCAGGAAATGTATGCCTCCGCTCTCCTTGTCAAGAACAATACCGTCTCGTCCTGAGCGATTAAATGTACAAGACATAAACGAAGAATTCTGCAGATATTCGATAATGACATTATCCTGAGCTGCATTGTGCGCATTTACGCGCAGCACCGTCCTATCTGCTCCCGCGCCAAACTTTAGTGGATTTGTGGCGATATCATTACCATTGATCTCAATATCCTGTAGATATCCACCACTACCAATGACATCTATCCCTGCGCTCGTGGCTGCACAGATTAGCTCAGTTGCGCTGTAAGAGTCGCTACTAGACTCACCAACTAACGACATTCCATCATATAATGTGATACGGCCAGTAATGCGCCAAGTTCCTCTTGGTAAAAGTAGCGCACCAGCTAGACTAGTGCGCCTTGCATCGATTGCGGCCTGTATGATTGTAGTGTTATCAGCAGTGGCGGATGCATCGAGTCCAGTTATGAGACCTGCGCCGATCTCTGGGACATCCCACTTCATCCCACTAGCTACACTTGAATCTGTCGTAAGCGTTTGTCCGTTGCTGCCAACCCCAACCCTCGCATAAGTTCCCACACCAGTACCAACCAAGATATCGCCTTTAGTAGTAAAGCTCGATTGACTAATCTTCCCATCCAGTGCCGCCTGCGTTGCACTCGACACCGGCTTGTTGGCATCACTGGTGTTGTCTACATTGGCAAGGCCGACGCTACTCTTGGTGAGCCCTAAGTTCGCCGTCGCAACATCAATGTCGATGGTATTGTTGGCAGTGTTATCTGTCAGTGTCACTTTGTTGCTACCAGCGTTAAGCTTCTTAAGCTCTAGGTTAACTCCTGTCTTTTGTTTGTAGACACCTACGCCAGCTGTGCCAATGTTGGAGGCGGTGTTCACTTCGCCCCCGCCGCCACTTGGAAGGGCGTACCAGCCCTTGCCACCTGTGCCGTCGGTGCCATAATACCTGCTACTGCCTGGTGTGGCGCTGTCGCCTACGAGTTCGAGTGTTCGGTTGGCAGAAAGATCACCGCCACCACTGAGGGATTTTGTACCTGTTACGGTAGTGGCTTTGTCGGCTTTGGTAGGCACGGTCGGGGCGGCGGCGGTGCCACCGAGGTCCCCGGCTAGCTGCATGGTACCGAGTGCCAGGTTGGTGGCTGGGGATACTACGGTGCTAGTGACAACACCAGCGATCCATTTGCCAGTAGCTGCGTCGTACGACAGTACCTGACGATCCTGTGGCGTAGGGATAGTGACATCGCTCAGCGCAGAGAGTGCCGTAGCACCGCCACTGACACCAAGATCACCTGCAGTCAGGGTGACAGCACCCGAAGCACTAGGTGTTTTGCCATTGACCGATTGAACACTACTGCCGGCCTTACCCAGGGCTGACTGGGTAGCGGTATCCAGCTGTGTGGTAGTAATCCCACCGGCTAGATCAGCCGCAGGAATGCCTCCGGCAGGCTTGGTGTATTTACTAGCTAGGCCCGGCACGGTAGGCGCCGCCGCCGTGCCGCCTAGGTCGCCAGCTAGCTGCACAGTACCAAGCGCACTGGTTGTAGCCGGGGAGGCACCGCCGCCTTGAGGAGTAGTCCAGGTTAGTTTGCCAGCAGCAGTGCTGTCGTAGGTGAGTACCTGGCCAGTGGTAGCAGTACCAGGTACTAGGTTGGAAGCTTGGACGACAGAGGGCTTAAGCGTACCATCCGCTGCATGGGATTGGGAGAGGTAGTCGTTGAGGATAGTACCCCAATTACCACTATCCCCTCCAGGATTAGGTAACCGTACCATAGACTTAAAAACCCACCCTTTCCCTACCTAGGTGAGCATAGTCTAGCGTATCACAGCACACACTGCCTGCGCGAAGTATTAGATTACTCTCTCTCTCTCTCTCTCTCTCTCTCTCGATGCCGCTCATGTGCC
>Ga0209053_1000642_pt1 | contig 21659 bp, 23 predicted proteins | sample EBPBio152010_DNA_FD_185864 | JGI IMG/M metagenome (GOLD analysis project Ga0209053, IMG submission 185864) | Wastewater treatment Type I Accumulibacter community from EBPR Bioreactor in Madison, WI, USA - Reactor 1_7/15/2010_ DNA (SPAdes)... | ecosystem: Engineered > Bioreactor > EBPR >... | reverse complement strand
ATGCTGGAAAAGCGCCGCGCGGCCCTTCAGGCCGAGGGGCTGTTCGACCCCGCGCGCAAACAGCCGATCCCCTATCTGCCCGAGGTGATCGGGGTGGTTACCTCGCCCTCGGGCGCGGTGATCCGCGACATCCTGCACCGGCTGCGTGACCGCTTTCCGCGCCATGTGCTGATCTGGCCGGTGGCGGTGCAGGGGCAGGATTGCGCGGCGCAGGTGGCGGCGGCCATTCGCGGCTTCAACGCCATCGAACCCGGCGGGCCGGTGCCGCGCCCCGATCTGCTGATCGTGGCACGCGGCGGCGGGTCGCTGGAGGATCTCTGGGGTTTCAACGAAGAAATCGTGGTGCGGGCGGCGGCGGCAAGCCGTATCCCGCTGATCTCGGCCGTGGGGCATGAGACCGATACCACGCTGATCGACTTTGCCGCCGATCGCCGCGCGCCCACCCCGACCGCCGCCGCCGAAATGGCGGTGCCGGTGCGGGGCGAATTGCTGGCCACGGTGGAAAATCTGGGGGCGCGGCTGACCCGCGCGCTGACGCAAGGCGCCGAACGGCGGGGCCAGCGGCTGCGCGATCTGGCGCGCGCCCTGCCACGCCTGGACAGCCTGCTGGCCGGGCCGGGGCAGCGCTTCGATACGGCGGTGCAGCGGCTGGGCGGGGCGCTTGGCCTGGCGGTCAGCCGCAAGCGCGCGGCCTATGCGGCGCGCGCCGGGCGGTTGACGCCGGGGGCGCTGCTGGCGCTGATCGCGCGGCGGCGCGACGCCATCGACAAGCGCGGCGCCGATCTGGAGGCGCGGTTCCTGCGCCGGGCGGATGCGCGCCATGCGGCCTTTGACAAATGGGCCAGCCGGCTGGCCCCGGCCCTGCATCGGCTGATCGCGCAGGCCGACCGGCAGCAGGCCGAGGGCGCTGCGCGGCTGGCCGGCCTGTCGGCGCGGCTGGAGACGGCCCAGGCCGCGCGCCTGAGCGAAGGCGCGCGCCGGCTGGACGCGCTGGAGCGGATGCGTCAGACGCTGGGCCACCACGCGACGCTGCGGCGCGGCTTTGCGGTGGTGCGGGCCGGCGGGCAGGTGGTGACCGAGGCCAGCCTCGCCGCGCAGGCCCCGCTGCTGGAGATCGAGTTTCATGACGGCCGCGTGACCGCGCGCCCTGATGCCGGAACCGCCAGCCCGGCCCCCGCGCCGCGCCCGCCCGCCCCGGCGCGCAAGCCGCGCGATGGCGGCGAGGGGCAGGGCAGCCTGTTCTGAGCCTTCAGGCCGCCGGCTCCAGATCCGGGCAGCTCAGCCGCCCCGGCCGGGGCTTCAGCAGGATCGGCGCGCCGCCGGTATCGCCCTCCAGATGCGCGGCCAGACCGCCCTCGGCATCGGGGCGATAGCTCCAACACCAGCGGGTTTCCTGCCCTTCGTAATCAAAGCAGATCAGCCCCTCGGGCGTGTCGGACCAATGGCCGCGCATGCAGCCCTCGCCATCCTGCCAGATCACCCGGCGGCCCGGCAGATACTGTTCCGCGCCATAAAGGGCGCCGCCGTCATAGTGATCCATCACCCGGCCGCGGGTGAACTGGTCAAAGCCCGCGGCATCAAGGGGGGCTGCGTTCTTGTCCTGCGCCATGGCGGGCAGGGCCAGCAATAGCGACAGGATCAGCGCCGCCCTCATGCGCCGACATCCGGGCCGGAACATTGCAGGGGCCCCGCGCTTTCGCGCACGACCGACAATTCGGTGCCCTGCGGGTCGCCCTGAAACCGTGCGCGCAGCCCGCCCGCATCGCGCCAGAACTGCCAGCATTGCGGGTCGTCGCGATCCTCATAGACGAAACAGATCAGGCGGTCGGCCTCATACCAATGGCCGATCTTGCAGATATCGCCGGTAAAGGCCCAGCGGACCCGGCGGCCGGGCAGATATTGCTCGGTCCCGAAGATCGCGCCGCCCTCGGCATAGGTCAGGGTCTTGCCGGTGGCATAGGCCTCAAAGGCGGCGGCATCCATCGGCGCCTCATCCTGTGCGGCAAGGGCCAGCGGGAAAAGGGCGGCGGCAAAGGCAGACAGAAACAGCAGGCGCATGACCGATCCGGGGCAAGAAGGCCACCAGTCTGGCAGAGCCGGGCGCCCTTGGCCAGAGCGACCGCGTTGCGGGCAGGCGGCCCGCGCATACGGCACCAATGTCGCAACGGCAGGCTTTTGACATGCGGCAGCTTTCCGCCGATAGTCGGAACAGAGAAGCCGGCGGCGCATCGGATGCGGCGACGGCGCGCGGGGGAGTTGGAGGAACGCCCTTGGCACATCATGCCATGCTGATCGAGGACGAGCCGAACATCACCGAGGCGATCCGCTTTCTGCTGATGCGCGAGGGCTGGCAGGTCACGGCATTGCCCGACGGGCACGAGGCCGAGACTGCGCTGCGCGCCACGCAACCCGATCTGCTGATCCTCGACACCATGCTGCCCGGCCGTTCGGGGCTGGAGATCCTGAGCGCGCTGCGCGCCGACCCGGCGCTGGAGGCGCTGCCGGTGCTGATGCTGACCGCGCGCGGCCAGCCCCGCGACCGCGAGGCGGCGGAACAGGCGGGGGCCAGCCTCTTCATGGCCAAGCCGTTTTCCAACGCCGATTTCGTGGCCGCCGCCCGGTCGCTGGTGGGGGCGGGATGAAGCGGCGCAGTCCGGTCTTTCTGGCCCGTCGCGCCTATCGGCTGCGCCGCCTGCGCGACGCGGCGCGCCTTTTGCCGCTGGTGGGGATGTTCTTCTTTCTGCTGCCGATCCTCTGGGCGCCGGGGGCGACCGACCGGCGCGATACCGCGATCGACGGCATCTATCTCTTTGTGATCTGGGGCCTGCTGATCGCCATCGCGGCGCTTCTGGCGCGGCCGCTCGGCACGGGTGAGGAGCCCGAGGCCGGCGAGGGGCAGGAGCGGGACGACAGCGACATCCCGCCCGGAGGGCCGCGCTGATGCCCTTCAACCTGCTGGTCCTTGCCTGCCTGACCTATGTGGCCTTCCTGTTCCTGATCGCCTTCGTGGCGGAACGGCGCGCGCTCAGCGGCGGACGGCGCTGGCTGGGCTCGCCCCTCGTCTATACGCTGTCGCTGTCGATCTATTGCACCGCCTGGACGTTTTACGGCGCCGTCGGCTATGCGGCGCGGTCGGGGCTGGAATTCGTCACCATCTATCTGGGGCCGACGCTGGTTTTCGTCGGCTGGTGGTGGGTCTTGCGCAAGCTGGTGCGGATCGGCCGGCAGCAGCGCGTCACCTCCATCGCCGACATGATCTCCAGCCGCTATGGCAAATCGAGCGGTCTGGGCGTGATCGTGACGCTGATCTGCGTGGTGGCGGCCACGCCCTATATCGCGCTGCAATTGCAATCGGTGACGCTCAGCTTTGGGGTCTTTGCCGCCGCCGGCACCTATGGCTGGGCCTTGCCCGACACCAATTCCACCGCGCTCTGGGTCGCGGGGGGGCTGGCGCTGTTCACCATCCTTTTCGGCACCCGCAACCTGGACGCCAATGAACAGCATACCGGCGTGGTGATCGCCATCGCGGTGGAGGCGGTGGTAAAGCTGGTCGCGCTGATCGCCGTGGGCATCTTCGTGGTCTGGGTGGTGGCCGACGGGCCGGGCGACATCGTGGCGCGCATCAACGACTCGCGCATTGCCGACTGGGATCTGGTGCCCTCCCGCTGGGCGGGGCTGATCGCGCTGTCGGCGGCGGCGGTGATCACGCTGCCGCGGATGTTTCAGGTTCTGGTCGTGGAATGCGGCGATGACCGCAATCTGGGCACGGCAAGCTGGGCCTTCCCGCTTTATCTGGCGGGGATGAGCATCTTTGTGGTGCCGATCGCGGTGGTGGGGTTGAAGGTGATGCCCGAAGGCGCCAACCCCGACCTGTTCGTGCTGACGCTGCCGCTCAGCCAGGGGCAGGGGGGGCTGGCCATGCTGGCCTTCCTGGGCGGTTTCTCCTCGGCCACCTCGATGGTGATCGTGGCCTCCATCGCGCTGGCGACCATGGTGTCGAACCATGTGGTCATGCCGCTCTGGCTGCGGTTGCGGCCGGCGCGGGCGGTCTCGGGCGATGTGCGGCGGCTGGTGCTGAACGCGCGGCGCTTTTCCATCGCCGGGGTGCTGGGGCTGGGATACCTGTATTATTCGCTTTCGGGCGGGTCGGCGGCGCTGGCGGCGATCGGGCTGATTTCCTTTGCCGGGGTGGCGCAGATGCTGCCGGCCATGCTGGGCGGCATCTTCTGGCGCGGCGCGACGCGGGTCGGGGCGGGGATCGGCCTTGTCTCCGGCTTTGCCGTCTGGGCCTATACGCTGTTCCTGCCCAGCTTTGGCCCCGGCGGGGTCTTTCCGCTGGAGGTCTTTACCAGCGGCCCCTTCGGTCTGGGCTGGCTGCGCCCGCAGGCCCTGTTCGGGGTCGAGGGGATGGACCCGCTGATCCATGCCCTGTTCTGGAGCCTGACCTGCAACACCGCCTGTTTCGCGCTTGGCTCGCTTTTGTCCTTCCCCTCGCCGGTGGAACGGGTGCAGGGGCTGGCCTTCGTCAATGTCTTTGACACCGAACGCGCCGAACCCCGCGCCTGGGAGGTGGGCCGGGTGGAGCCGGAAGAACTGTTGAAGCTCGCGCAGCGCATCCTGGGCGACGAACCGGCGCTCGCCTTCTTTGAAGCCGCCGCGCAGGCGCAGGGCACGGGCGGCTATCTGCCCGATCCGACCCCGGAATTTCTGGATGCACTGGAACGGAAACTGGCCGGCGCCGTGGGGGCCGCCGCCGCCCATGCGATGATCGCCGAACTGGCGGGGCGCGCGCGGGTGACGGTGGCCGACCTGATCCGCGTCGCCGATGAAACCGCGCAGATCATGGAATATTCCAGCACACTGGAAAGCCAGCGCGAGGAACTGGAACGCACGGCCCGCCAACTGCGCGAGGCCAATGAAAAACTGACCCAGCTTTCGATCCAGAAGGATGCCTTTCTCAGCCAGATCAGCCATGAATTGCGCACGCCCATGACCTCCATCCGCGCCTTTTCCGAGATCCTGATGGAAGGCGACGTGCCTCCCGAAATGGCGGCGCAGCAGGCGCGCATCATCCATGACGAGGCGATCCGCCTGACGCGGCTGCTGGATGACCTGCTCAATCTCAGCGTGCTGGAAAACGGCACGGTGCAGCTTGACCTGCGGCTGGCGAACCTGAACGAACTGATCGACAAGGCGTTGCGGGCGGCTGGCCAGACCCGGCCGGAGCGGGTCTTCGTCGTGCATCGCGACCTGCCGTCCGAGGCGCTGTTCCTGCGCACCGACCCCGACAGGCTGGCGCAGGTCTTCATCAACCTGATCTCCAACAGCCGCAAATATTGCGATGCCGCGCGGCCGGAGCTGAAGATCAACGTCAAGCAGCGCGGGGCGCGGGTGATCGTCGATTTCATCGACAACGGCTCGGGCATCCCCAAGGACAAGCAGCAGATCATCTTCGAGAAATTCACCCGGCTGACCGATTCTGCCCGGGCCGGCGGGGCGGGGCTCGGCCTTGCGATCTGCCGCGAGATCATGGCCAATCTGGGGGGCACCATCGCCTATCTGCCGGCGCAGGGCGGGGCGGCCTTTCGTGTGACGCTGCCCTTGCGGCTGGAAAAACATCCCTTCGCGGATGCAGCGTAACGCTTTGTTAGGTCTTTCGCGTCCATTCTGACGGGGCCGGGCCTTCCGGCACGGAACGGGCGGGAGAAGACGCTGTGGATCAGGGCATCATCCGACGCAAGCTTGTCGGTGCGGCGCGGGCGGCCGCCGCCCCGGAAAGCGGGGCGGAGCGGGCGCTGCCGCTGGCACTGGCGCGTGCCGCGCGCGACGGCTTTGGGTTGGTGCTGGAATGCCCGGCGGTGCGCTCGCATCGCTATTCGCTGGCGGAACTGCTGGAACTGCCGCCCGAACGCGGCCTGATCCTGCTGCTGGAGGGGCCGCGCGCCGCCATGGGGGCGATGATCCTGTCGCCCGATCTTCTGGCCGGTCTGATCGAGGCGCAGACGCTGGGCCGGGTCAGCGCGCAGCCGGTCCTGCCGCGCAAGCCCACGCGCACCGATGCCGCCATGGTGGCCGATTGGGCCGATCAGGTGTTGCTGGGGCTGGAGGAGGGGCTGCTGGCCGAAGAGGATCTGGTCTGGACCGACGGCTTTCGCTACGCGAGCTACCTTGACGAGGCGCGGCCGCTGGCCCTGTTGCTGGAAGATACCGCCTACAAGGTGCTGGTGCTGCGCTGCGATCTGGGCGGGGTGCGGCAGGGCGATCTGATCCTCGCCCTCCCGGCCGAGGGGCATGGCCGCCGCCCGCATCGCGCGCCGCCACAGCCCGGGCCGGAACCGGCACAGGGCGCGGATTTCCAGGCCGCGCTGGTCGCCGGTGTGATGGAGGCCGAGGTGGTGGTGCAGGGCGTGCTGACCCGCATCACCCTGCCGCTTTCGGCGCTGCTGGCACTGGCGCCGGGCGCCGTGCTGCACCTGCCGCAAGCTGCGCTCGACCGGATCGAACTTGCGGGGCTGGACGGGCGCTGCCGGGGTCTGGCGCGTCTGGGTCAGGCCCGCGGCCAGCGTGCGCTGCGTCTCAGCCAGGTATCGGGCCAGGAAGCGGCCCCCGCCGCCGTCGCGGTGACCCAACCTGACGCGCCCGCGCTGCCGCTGGCCAAGACGGGATAAGGGATCAGGCTTGTTCCAGCGCCGGGCGCAGCCATTCCAGATTATAGCCGAAACGGGCCGGAATGCCGATCAGGTCATCCGCGCTTTGCATGCCGGCATGGGCCAGCGCCCAGACCACCGAGGAACGGTTGCCGCTGGCGCAATAGGCAAAGACCGGGCCGGCGCTTTCGCCGATTGCCGCGCGCTGCGCCGCGACATTCTCCTCGGTGATCGCGCCGCCGATCACCGGATTGGCGACAAAGCGCAGCCCCGCCGCCTCGGCCGCAAGGCGCATCGGGTCGGTATGCAGATCGGCCGGGATCTCGGCATCGGGACGGTTGTCGATCACGGTGACATAGCCCGCCGCCTTGATCGCGGGCAGATCCTCCGGCGCGATTTGCGGCGAGACGGCATAGGTCGGGGTCAGGGCGCGGATGTCCATGCGGGGCAATTCCTTCAGGCGGGCAGCCGGTCAAGCCGGCGGCGCAATGCGGGTGCCGCCACCATACCCAGCCCCATCGCCAGAAGAAAGAGCCCGCCGCCCCATCCGCCGAAACCCAGCACGGCCAGCGCCGGCCCCGGGCAAAGCCCGGCCAGCCCCCAGCCCGCGCCGAACATCACCGAGCCGAGGATCAGCGCATGGTCCAGCCTGGGCTCCGCCCGCGCCGGGATCGGCGTGCCAAGAAGCGAGACACCCCGCCGCCTTGCCACCGCCCAGGCCACCGCCATCGGCAGGATCGCACCCCCCATCACGAAGGCCAGCGTCGGATCCCAGGCGCCGAACACGTCGAGCCAGCCCTGCACCTTGGTCGTGTCCACCATGCCCGAGACCAGCAGCCCCGCGCCGAACAGCCCGCCCGCCAGCAGGGCAAACAGATTGCGTTGCATCAGATCAGCCCCCAGACATGGCGGAACAGCACCACTGTCACGCCCCCGGCCAGGATGTAGAACACCGTCGCCGCGATGCCGCGCGGCGCCAGCCGCGAAATGCCGCAGACCCCGTGTCCCGAGGTGCAGCCATTGGCCAGCCGCGTGCCGATCCCGGTCAGCAGCCCGCCCGCCACAATCACCGCCGGATTGCCGGTCAGATGCGTTTCCGGTGCCCAGAGCGGCGCGAGCAGCAGCGGCACGCCGATCAGCCCGGCCAGAAAGCTCAGCCTTTCGGGCCAATGCGCGCGGTCCGATCCATCGAGCAGCCCGCCCAGGATCCCCGAGGCCCCCATGATCCGCCCGTTGACCAGCAGATACAGCGCCGCCGCCCCGCCAATCATCAACCCCCCGGCAAAGCCGAGCAGCCAGTCCGTTTCCATCATCGCGCGCGTCCTGTTCCTGCCGCCGGCCGGGGCCGGTCAGATCCCGTTCACCGGCACCTTGAGATAGCTCACGCCATTCTCCTCCGGTTCGGGCATTTGCCCCGCCCGCATGTTCACTTGCAAGGAGGGAATGATCAGCCGGGGCATGGCCAGCGTCGCATCGCGCGCCTGCCGCATCGCGACGAAATCCGCGCGGCTGCGCCCGGCGCCGACATGGACATTCAGCGCCTTTTGCGCGCCCACCGTGGTTTCCCAGGCAAAGACGTCGCGCCCCGGTGCCTTGTAGTCATGCCCGACGAAGATGCGCGTCGCATCGGGCAGCGCCAGAATCTTTTGCACGGAATCAAACATCGTCTCGGCCGAGCCGCCGGGAAAATCGCAGCGCGCCGTGCCGAAATCGGGCATGAACAGCGTATCGCCCACAAAGGCCGCGTCGCCGATCACATAGGTCAGGCAGGCCGGGGTATGGCCGGGGGTATGCAATACCTCGCCCCGCATCTGGCCGATCATGAAGACATCGCCCTCGCGGAACAGGCGGTCGAATTGCGACCCGTCGCGCTGGAACCGCGTGCCCTCGTTGAAGATCTTGCCAAAGGTTTCCTGAACGACGGTGATCCTTTCGCCGATGCCGATCTGCCCGCCCAGCCGTTCCTGGATATAGGGCGCCGCCGACAGGTGGTCGGCATGGACATGGGTTTCCATAACCCATTGCAGATCAAGATCATTTTCGCGGATAAAGGCGATGACCGCATCGGCCGATCTTGTATCGGTCCGCCCCGAGGCATAGTCGAAATCCAGAACGCTGTCGATCACCGCGCAGCCGCGGCCCTGCGGTTCCTGCACGACATAGGTGATGGTGTTCGTGGCCTCGTCGAAAAACGCATGCACGGCGGGGGACAGGGTCATCGGGGATCTCCGCTGGTTTGCGCCAGCATATAGGCGGCGTCAGACGCATTGCAAGGTTTGAATATGTCTTTGGCAAGTTCTTGACCTGAGTCAAGGCAAGGGCGCAGGCTGGCGGCTAGACCGGAGAAGCGCAACAGGAGGAGAGGACGCGATGACGACGAAGACCCCCGTTTCCGCCCGCAAGGCCCAGCTTGAGGCCCGGCTGGCCGAATTGCAGACCCGCCTCGACGAGATCGAGGCCGAGCTTGACAGCCATGACGCCCGCGACTGGGAGGAAATGGCGACCGAGCGTGAGGGCGATGAGGTGCTGGAGGGGATCGGCCTTTCCGGCCAGCAGGAAATCCGCATGATCGAGGCGGCGCTGGCCCGCATCGCCGAGGGGGAATATGGCGCCTGCGCGAAATGCGGCGCCGAGATTGGCGAAGAGCGGCTGGATGTGCTGCCCTTCACCCCGTTCTGCCGCAATTGCGCGGCCTGACAGAAGGAGAGGCAGGATGCAGGTTCAGGACATGCAGCAGGCGCAACAGGCCGCCCTCGCGCTGTTGCTGGCGGAAATGCAGGGGCTGATGGGCATCCTGCCGGCCAGGGGGCTTGGGGCCGAACGCCCCGCCGAGGCGCGCAGGGCCGCGCAGGTGGCCACCGATCTGGACGAGATGATCGAGGACGGTTTCGACAACATGCCGGTCTGACGGCGAAAAACCCTTGCGCGACAGCGTTTTCGGGGCGGGGCGGGATTGCCATCCGCCCCGTTTCGATTCTTACTGCGAAGATGGGGCGCGCCCTGGCGGCGCGGGATCTTGGGGGCAAGATGGCGGATGATGCGGCGGGCGCAGGTCTGGTGACACGGGTCGATCACGGCACGACGGCTGTGCTGATCCTGGATGCGCCGCCTGTCAACGCGCTTGGAAATGCGCTGCGACAGGCGCTCTGGCAGGCGATCGAGGCGGCGGAGGCCGATCCCGCCATTGCGGCCATCGTGCTGCGCGCCGCCGGGCGCAGCTTTCCCGCCGGGGCCGATATCCGCGAATTCGACGCCCCGCCCCGCGACCCGCAATTGCCCGCTTTGTGCAACCGGATCGAGGCCTGTAAAAAGCCGGTGGTGGCCGCGCTGCATGGCACGGCGCTTGGCGGCGGGCTGGAACTGGCACTGGCCGCGCATGGCCGGGTGGCGCTGGCCTCGGCGCAGGTCGGTCTGCCCGAGGTGACGCTGGGCATCCTGCCCGGGGCGGGGGGCACGCAGCGCCTGCCACGGCTGATCGGCGCCGATCAGGCGCTGCGGCTGATGATCACCGGGCGCCCGGTGCCGGCGGCCGAGGCATTGGCGCTTGGCCTGCTGGACCGCGTGGTGGAGGAGGGGCTGGACCTGGCCGCCCTGCAACGCGCGGCCGATCTTGCGGGCATGCCGCCGCGCCGCAGCGCCGACCGGCGCGAGGGGCTGCGCGACGGCTTGGCCTATCAGCAGGCGGTCGCGGCCTGGCGCGGCCGGGTCGCCTCGGGGCGGCTGCCTGCGCCGCGCCGCATCGTTGACTGCGTGGAGGCGGCGCAGCTTCTGCCCTTTGCGGCGGGCCTCGATTTCGAGGCGGCAGCCTTTGCCGATCTGGTCGATACCCCGGAATCGCGCGGCCTGCGCCACGCCTTTTTTGCCGAACGCCGCGCGGCGCGCTTTGCCGAGACCCGGATCACGCCGCGCCCCGAGTTGCCGCCGGTGCGGCGGCTGGGGTTGCTGGGGGCGGCGGCGGCCGATCTGGCGCTGCCGGCGCTGCATGCGGGCCTGTCGGTGACGCTGGTCGATCCGACGCGGCCGCAATTGGTGCAGGCGCTGGAGCGGATCGCGGCGCAGCATGACAAGGCGGTGGCCGACAATCGCCTGACCGAGGCCGCGCGCGACGCGGAATGGGCGCGGCTGGGCACCGGGCTGGCGGCGGCGGCACTGTCGGAATGCGATGCGGTTCTGGCCGCCGATGAACGGCTGTTGCCCGAGGCGATGGAGGCCACGCCGCCCGGCACGCTGCTGGCGCTGATCGGGCGCGGCGCGGTCGATCCCGGCACGCGCGCGGCCGATCTGCTGGGCTTTCGCCCTGCCGGCGCGCGGCTGGCCGAGATCGTGGTGACCCCCGACACCGCGCCCGCGCAGGTGCTGCGCGCGCAGGCCCTGGCGCGGGGGCTGGGTCTTGGCGTCTTGCGCAGCGCGGCCCCCGGCGGCGTGCCGGGCCGCGTGATGGCGGCGGGCCGCGCCGCGGTCGCGCATCTGGCCGCGCAAGGGGTGGAGCCGGGCGATCTGGCGGCGGCGCTGGCGGGCTTTGGCCTGCTGCAACTGGCGCCAGAGGGTGCGCAGCCGCGCCCCGCCACGCCCGAGGGCGTGCAGCGCCCGATCCTTCATCGCGTTCTGGCCGCCATGGTGAACGAGGGCGCCCGGCTGCTGGGGCGCGGGATCGTCGCCTCGGCCGACGAGATCGACTTTGCACTGGTCGCGGGGGCGGGTTTTCCGCGCTGGCAGGGTGGGCCGATGTTCTGGGCCGACCGGCGCGGGCTGATGATCCTGCGCCGCGATCTGGAAGGATGGGCCGAAGAGGCGCCCGACCTCTGGGCCATCGCGCCGCTGCTGGCCGAACTGGCGGGCAGGGGGGGCCGCTTTGCCGATCTGGGCTGAGGCCCGGTCAGGCCAGCACGATGCCGGCCACCACCACCATCAGCCCAAGCGCCGAAACCCCGAGCGCGCCCATGTTCAGCAGCACCACCCGTTGCAGCCGCAGCCGCAGGTCATCGTCATTCGCGGCGCTCTTGCGGGCCTTGAGCGCGAGCAGGATGCACCAGATCAGCCCGGCGACCCCAGCCAGTGCGATCACCGCACCGATCCCCACCAACCAATCCATGTCACATCCCCTGTTCGGTCTTGTTCCGCGTTGCGCCCGCACCTTCCCGGATGCTTGCCTCTGGCGCAAAATCGTGCAGGCTCGGCCCGCCAATCCGGGGTAGCCGAGCCGCGCGCCGCTGGCAAGTGTGCAAAGGTATCAGAAGGAACGCCGCCGATCTCGGACCCCGCCGCGACTTGACCCCCGCCCGCCGCCACGGCTAGGGAAGGGCAAACCCAGATAAAACCCCAGACAAGAGGCAAGCATGAGCGACGATCCCTATAATGTGACGGCGGATGAGCTGCGCCAGTTCATCGAGCGCTATGAGCAGCTCGAGGCCGAAAAGAAGGACATCACCGAACAGCAGAAAGAGGTGATGGCCGAGGCCAAGGGGCGCGGCTATGACACCAAGGTGATGAAAAAGATCATCGCCCTGCGCAAACGCAAGGCCGATGACATCGCCGAGGAGGAGGCGATCCTGGAGATGTACAAGCAGGCGCTTGGCATGAATTGAGGCCGGCTCTGGCCGCTCTGGCCTTGCCGCGACGGCCCGCGCCGGAGGGGTTTTGCACCCCTCCGGACCTCCCCGCAGGATATTTGTGAACAGATGAAGGGGTCAGGCGACGCGGGCGCCCCGGACCCAGACCCCGCGCAACAATGCGCTGGCGCCATGGCGGCGAAAGCGGATCAGGTCGGCGCGCAGGCCCGGGGCGAGGCGGCCGCGATCGTGCAGCCCGGTCGCGGCGGCGGGGGCGGCGGTGACGGTGGCGATGCCGCGCGCCGGATTGCCCCAGAGATCGCCCAGTCGCAGCGCCGCCGTGAGCAAGGCCGCCGGGACATAATCGGAGGAGAGGATGTCGAGGCTGCCCGCCAGCGCGAGGGTCTGCGCCGCGACATTGCCGCTATGCGAGCCGCCCCGGATGAGGTTCGGCGCGCCCATCATCACCGCGATGCCGGTCCGGCGGCAGGTTTCGGCCGCGGCAAGCGTGGTGGGAAATTCTGCAAAGCGCACGCCATGGCCCGCCGAGCGGGCGACATCATCGGCCGTCGTGTCGTCATGGCTGGCCAGATGCGCACCCAGCCGGGCCGCCGCCGCCACCGCCGCCGCCTCATGCGCAAGGCCGACCCGTTCCGACAGGGCGATGCGGTCAGCGACGTGGTGGTCGAATTCCGCCGCGGTGAAGCCGTGCTTGCCGGTGAGATAGGCGCGCAGCTGCGCCAGATCGCGGAATTGCCGCTGGCCGGGCGTGTGGTCCATCAGGCTGACGATGCCGACCTGATCGGCGGGGCCGAATTTCGCCAGTTCCTCGGGCAGGGTTTCGGAGCAGATCTCGGCGCGCAGATGCAGGCGGTGGCTGATCTTCAGCACCCCCGCCGCGCGCAGGCCGAGGATCTCGTCGGCCAGGCCGCGGGCATATTCGCCGTAATTGCCCTTGTTGCGCGAGGGGAGCGAGCCCACGCGCAGCGCGTCGAAGACGGTGGTGATGCCACAGGCCGCCAGTTCGGCATCATGGGCGAGGATCGCCATTTCATGCGGCCAATGCACCTTGGGGCGCGGCTCTATATGGCGTTCGAGATTGTCGGTATGCAGTTCGATCAGGCCGGGGGCGAGGAAATCGCCGTCGCAATCCTCGGCGCCCTGGGGCAGGGCGGTGCCTTCCTCCAGCGCGACGATCTGACCGTCCGCCACATGCAGCGCGCCGCGGGTGACGCGGTCGGGCAGGATGATCTGCGCATTGCCCAGGATCACAGCCATTTCTTCCACTTGAAATAGGCCCAGGTCAGCAGCGCCGAGGCCAGCATCAGCCCGAGCGCCATCGGATAGCCCCAGGGCTGCGCCAGTTCGGGCATGCGGGCAAAGTTCATGCCATAGATCGAGGCGATCAGCGTCGGCGGCAGGAACAGCGCCGAGACGACCGAGACGATGCGCACGGTAGCGTTCTGCGCAAGGTCGATCATGCCCAGGGTCGCATCCGAGGCCAGCGCCACGCGCTGCCCGAGGAAATCGGCATGGACCTCCAGCGCTTGCAGGTCGCGTGACAGGGTGGCGGCGACCTCGGCCAGCGGGCGCATCTCGGCCAGCGGCATGACAAACCCGATGGCGCGGCCCAGCGTCAACAGCGACAGGCGCAGCCGGCCCAGCATCTCGCCTTCGCGGCCCACCTGTTGCAGCGTCAGTTGCAGCCGTTCCTGCGTGCGCAGCGCCGGGTCGGCGGCGTAGATCGTGGCCGAAACGCTGTCGAGGCCGCGGCTGGTTTCCTCCAGATGGTCGGCGAGGCGGCCGATGATTTCCTCGGCCAGGCCCAGCAGGATGGCGCCGGGGCTGGCGGTGCCGGCGGCGGCCTTGCCGGCGCGGTTGGGCCAGGTCTCGAAGGGGCGGGGGGTGTGATGGCGCACCGTCACCAGCCGTTCGCGCGTCAGGATGAAGGTGACCGGCCCCGAGATGCGGGTGCCCGCTGCGGTCTGGCCGGTGGTCACGATGGTCATCACATGCGCCGCCTCCTCGTGATAAAGCCGGTTCGACAGCTCGATCTCCTCCATGTCGGCCAGCGAGGGGATGGCGATTCCAAGCGCGGCGAGGCGGGCAATCTCGGCCTCGGTCGGCTGGAACAGGTCGATCCAGAGCGCCGTTTCGGGCGGCGCACCGGCGATCATCTTGCCGTTTTCGGGGCGGTAGGCGGTCAGCATGGCAGGGGTTCCGAACTCGTTCCCCCTTGCCTAGCCGCCTGTCGGGGCGGCGAAAAGCCCCGCGCGGCGGCCAGACCCCGCGAAAGGCCCGATCTTGCCCAAAACCTGCCGATATCGCAAAAGAGACTGGCGCGGACAGAGGAAAGACCAGCGGAATGAAAGATATCGTGAAGACCACCGGCCCCGCCACCCAGCGGGAGTTCCGCGATGCGCTTGGCCGCTTCGCGACCGGGGTCACGCTGGTCACGGCCGAGGGGCCAGAGGGGGCGGCGGGGTTCGTGGCGAACAGTTTCGCCTCGGTCTCGCTCGATCCGCCGCTGGTGCTTTGGTCGCCCGCCCGACGCTCGGCCCGGTTCGACATCTTTGTCTCTGCGCCGCGCTATGCCATTCATGTGCTGGGGGTGGAGCAATTCGCGCTGATCGAGCGTTTTGCCCGCAGCGGCCCCGGCTTTGACGGGCTGGCGCATGAGCGGACGCCCGAGGGCGTGCCGGTCATTCCCGGCGCGCTGGCGCGGTTCGATTGTCGGCAGGTGGCCTGCCATGACGGTGGCGATCACAGCATCATCTTGGGTCATGTGGAACGCTTTGCGCTGCGCGACGGGGCGCCGCTGGTGTTCAGCCAGGGTGCCTATGGCGGTTTTGTGCATGGCGGCTGAGCGTCGCATTGGATTTTTCCGCGACATGCACATATTCTGATACATGCCCTGTTGATCCCGGAACCTGTCATGTCCGTTGAAACCCTGCCCCCCGACCCCGAATCCTGCGGCGTGCTGCCGCCGGACGAGATGCTGACCCAGGCCACGGCGGCGGCCGGGTTCCTCAAGGCCCTGGCGCATGAGGGGCGGTTGATGATCCTGTGCCATCTGCAATCGGGCGAGAAATCGGTCAGCGAGCTGGAGGCGCTGCTGTCGTCGCGCCAGGCGGCGGTGAGCCAGCAGCTCGCGCGGTTGCGGCTGGAGGGGCTGGTTTCCTGCCGGCGCGACGGCAAGACCATGTTCTATTCGATCCAGGATCCCAAGGTCGCGACCGCCATCGGCATGGTCTACGAGATGTTCTGCAAGGGGGCAAAGCCCGGCTGACCGGGCCCGCCCCCTGCGCAAAACCGCGGCCCGCGCGATCAGCCCAGAACGCCGGTCCAGCCGAATTCGGCGGCAAGGCCAAGGGCCGTCCAGCCCTCGAAGGTGATCGAGCCCGCGCCCGCCGCCAGCACCAGCCGGCCGCCAGCGGCGGTTTCGTCAAAGCTGAGCCCATTCGCGGCGATATAGGCCGAGAGCGACTGGCCGCCGATCGTCACGCTTTCACCGCTGCTGAAATCGGTGATGACCGAATGCGCGCCCTTGCCGGCCGTGGGGTTGAAGAAATCAAAGGCATCCTGCCCGGCGCCCCCGGTCAGCCGGCTGTCGCCGCCCTTGCCGAGGCGGGCCTGCAACCAGTCATTGCCATCGTCGCCGAACAGATGCGAGGACTGGTCGCCCCCCCAGATCTGGTCATTGCCAGCCCCGCCGAACAGCGTGTCCTGATCGGAATGGCCAAACAGCGTGTCATTGCCGAAATCGCCGATCAGCAGGTCGGCGCCCCTGTTGCCGCCCAGGATGTCATCGCCCGACCCGCCCAGCAGCGTGTCGCGCCCCGCGCCGCCGACCAGCAGGTCATTGCCGTAATCGCCGTCCAGCACATCGTCGCCCTCGCCGCCGAACAGCCGGTTCGCGCGATTGTCGCCCATGATCGTGTCATTGCCGGTCAGGCCCCAGGTCATCTGCGCGGCCTCGGCCGTCACATCCTCAAAGACGACATTGTCGCCGCCGGCCAGCGTGACCCAGAGCTGCCGGCCCGCGACCGTGATCAGGTTCCCGGCATTCATCACCGTGTCGCCGGCGACGCCATCGACGGTAAAGCTGTCCTGCCCCAGGGTGAAATCCGCCAGCACGGCCTCGGAATAGCTGGCGGCAGAGACATATTGCAGGTCGAACCTGTCGGCGCCTTCGCCCCCGAACAGGAATTTCAGCCCGCCCTCCAGCTGCCGCGCCACCAGCACATCCGACCCGGCGCCGCCAACCAGCGTGCTGTCGCCCGCGCCCGAATGCAGCAGGTCATTGCCCGCCCCGCCGAACAGGAGGTCGCGCCCCGCGCCGCCATAGAGCGCGTCATTGCCATCATCGCCCAGCAACGTGTCATTGCCCGACCCGCCCAGAAGCGCATCCTGCCCGGCCCCGCCCGCGAGATAGTCATTGCCGCCATTGCCGCGGATCGTGTCATTGCCGCCGCCGCCATAGATCAGGTCGGCGCCAGAGCCGCCGGTCAGGGTCTCGGCCCCCGCGGCGCCGGTCAGCGTCTGGAGGAAAGGCCCGGTCGGGGCGGGTTGAAGCGGGGGAAGCAGCGGCATGTCACACCTGTTCATGAAGGATACGAGGAACGCGCCCCCCATGGGCCTGCAACCAGGGAAGCAAGGCGCAGACTAGGGCCGGGGCCGCACGATTCGCCACCCGCCACGCGCAATTGTGGCGAAACTGTGTGTGCATGATGTGGAAACTGTGGCGGGCTGTGGCGAAATCGGGGCAGAGGCCGCAAGCCCTTGATCCTATGGAATTCCATACCTGACCGGGTGGTAAAATTCGTGAAATGCGCGAAATGCGGGCCGCATAAACTTTGGTTTGTGCCTGCACGCGCGAAATAAACCTTTAACCCCTTTCCCCTGTCGCCTCTCCGGGGCATGACTGGCGCACCGTCGGCGTGCCTTTGTGACGCACGCCACCACCCTGCGTTGCAGTTGCGATTTGAGGAGACCGACATGCCCGACGTTCCCGGCAATACTTCCACGTCCTACTGGCTGAGCCAGGGGGTGCTTTCCAACGCGCTGGAGGCAAATGAAGATTACGATTATTTCAAGGTCAACCTCGTCGCGGGCTATACCTATGATTTCCAGCTGATCGCCGAGGCGGGTTCGGGCGCCAATATGCAGTTCGAACTGCTCAGCCCGACGACCCAGATCCTCAGCACCAACTACGACACTGGCCGGATTGGTTTTACCGCCACCGCGAGTGGCACCTACTACATCCGCATCTTTGACAATTACGGCGGCGACAGTGCCGCAGAGGGCAACTATTTCCTCACCTCTGGCCTGAACGACGATGTGATCGGCACCACCGCCACGCAGGTGGCGATTGCCGGCACCGGCAGCACCACGCGCGAACTGGGCCAGTCGAACGATGTTGACATGTTCCGGGTGAACATGACCGCCGGGCTGACCTATGATTTCTCGCTGATCGCGGCGGCGGGCAGCGGCGCCCATATGATGATCGAACTGGTCAATGGCAGCGGCCAGGTGCTGCGCACCAATTACGATGGCGGCACGCTGGACTGGACGGCTCTGACCACCGGCACCTATTTCCTGCGCGTCAGTGACCACTATTCCGGCGACGAGGAGGCCGAGGGCCAATATACCATCGTCTCGCGCATGGGCGACACGATCGTGAACACCACCGCGACCACCGCGGTGATCGGCGGTTCGGGCAATATCAGCTCCAACCTCGATCAGTCGAATGACGTGGACATGTTCCGTGTGAGCCTGATTGCCGGCCGCAGCTATGATTTTTCGCTGACGGCGGCACTGGGCACCAACGCCCATATGCGGATCGAACTGCTCAATGCCTCGGGTCAGGTGCTGCGCACCAATTACGATGGCGGCACGCTGGACTGGACCGCCGCCAGCAGCGGCACCTATTTCATCCGCGTCAGCGACCATTACAGCGGCGATGAGGCGGGCGAGGGCGCCTATACCATCACCGCGCGCATGGGCGACACGATCCTCAACAGCGCCGCCACCACCTTCAATATCGGCGGCTCCAGCGTGATTTCGTCCGATCTGGGGCAGTCGAACGATTCAGACTGGTTCCGCGTCAATCTGGTGGCCGGGCGCAGCTATGGCTTCCAGCTGACCGGCGATGGCTCGGTCAATTCGCTGGACGATGGCCGGGTGCAGATCGTGACGGCCAGCGGCCAGATCCTCGATACCGACTATACGGGCGGCACCGCCACGCTGAACCCCGCGACCAGCGGCACCTATTATGTGATCGTCAGCGATTACAGCAATGACGAGGCGAATGAGGGCAATTACCGCCTGACCGCGCAGATGAGCGATACCATCGTCAACAACGTCGCCACCACCTCGGTTCTGGCGCGCAATGGTTCGGTCACCTCGACCATCGACGCGCCGAACGATACCGACTGGTTCAAGGTCTCGTTGCGCGAAGGGCTGGCCTACGGGTTCAAGATCACCGGCAACGGCACCAATCCGCTGTCCGACCCGGATATCTATCTGCGCGACACCAACGGCGCCGATATTCTGGTCTATGGCAATATCGGTTCCGGCACCTCCTCCACGATCAGCTGGACCGCCGATCAGTCGGGCACCTATTTCGTGCAGGCCGGCAATATTCTGGAAACCGATCTCGGCGGCTACAAGATCACCTCGATCGCCACCGATACGATCCGCGGCGATACCGCGACCGCCGCCACCCTGCTTGAGGGCGAAAAGCGGCTGAGCCGGGTCGATGTCGGCAATGATGTGGACTGGTTCGAGATGAACCTCGTCGCGGGGCGCAGCTATACGTTCAAGCTGAACGGCAATGGCGCGGCGCCGCGTCTGGCCGACCGGTTCCTCGCGCTTTATGACGAGGATGGCGCGCGGATCAACGCGGCCTCCAGCAGCGGTTCGTCCAGTTCGGTCATCACCTTTACCGCGACCGAGAGCGGCACCTTCTATCTGGGCGCGCAGGGCTATTACAGCACCAGCACCGGGAATTACACGATCTCGGTCGGGTCCAATGCTAGCCGCTTTGTCGGCAGCGGTGCCGGCAATGACATGGCGGGCAATGGCAAGGCCAATGTGATGCTGGGCTATGGCGGCGCCGACAAGCTGGCGGGGCTGGGCGGCAATGACGTGCTGCGCGGTGGCACCGGGCGCGACATGCTGCTGGGCGGCGGCGGCAATGACCGGCTGTTCGGCGATGCCGGGGCCGATACGCTGAACGGTCATGCTGGCGACGACATCCTGACCGGCGGGCGCCATGCCGACCTGTTCATCTTTGCCCGCAATGGCGATCATGACGTGATCCGCGATTTCACCAATGACGTGGATACGATCCGGCTGGCGGGCTTTGGCCTCAGCTCGGTGCGGGCCGCGCTGAACAAGGCGGTGCAGGTGGGCGACGATGTGGTGTTCGACTTTGGCCGCGGCGATACGTTGACGGTCGAGGACACGACCCTGAGCGCGCTGCGCAACGACCTGCTGGTCTGAAGCCCGGCCTGGCCGGACGGCGATCCTGCAATCAAGGGGGCGCCCGAGCGCCCCCTTTTTCCTGCGCGCCTCTCTGTCGCCGGCGGGACAGCCGCGTCGCCGCCGGCACAGCAATCGCCGCCGCGCCGCGCTTGGCTGACCCGGACAGGAGGCCCATCCCATGCGACTTTCCGCCTTTTCAGCGCCGGGCCGGTTCTGGCGCGGCAATCTGCACAGCCATTCCACCCGCTCCGACGGGGTCTTGCCGCCCGAGGAGGTCTGCCGCCGCTACCGCGCCGAGGGCTATGACTTTCTGGCGCTGACCGACCATTTCATCGGGCGCTACGATTATCCGATCGTGGATACGCAGCCCTTTCGTGCGCCGGGATTCACCACCCTGACGGGGGCCGAACTGCATTCCGGCCCGATGCGCAATGGAGAGCTGTGGCACATTCTGGCGGTCGGCCTGCCGCCCGACTTTGCGCCGCCCGCCGCTCCGGATTTCGCCGTGCATCCCGGCATGGAAAGCGGCCCCGCGCTGGCGGCGCGGGCAGTGGCGGCGGGGGCCTTTGTCGCGATTGCCCATCCGCAATGGTCGGGCCTGACACTGGACGATGCCCGCAGCCTGACCGCCGCCCATGCGGTCGAGGTCTATAACCACGGCTGCGCCATGGGCTGCGACCGGCCCGACGGCTTTGCCATTGCCGATCTGCTGCTGTCCGAGGGGCGCCGCCTGTCGATGATCGCCACCGATGACGCCCATTTCTCGGAGCCCGATCATTTCGGCGGCTGGGTGATGGTCAAGGCCATCGAGAACACGCCCGAGGCGCTGCTGGCCGCGCTGAAGGCGGGCGATTTCTACAGCAGCCAGGGGCCGGAGTTGCGCGACGTGGTGATCGAGGGCGACCGGATTCGGGTCGAAAGTTCCGCCGTGGTCAGCATGATCGTGCAGGGGCAGGGCACGGCCGCGCGGGCGGTGCATGGCCATGCGATGACGCGCAGCAGCCTGCCGCTGGAACGCTTTGCCGCCTCGCCCTGGTTGCGGGTCACGGTGATCGACGCGGCGGGGCGGCGGGCCTGGTCGAACCCCGTCTTCCGGGCCGAGGCGGAGGGCGCCGCGTGACTATTCCTCCAGATCGACCAGCCGCAGATAGCTGCGGGCCTTGGCGCAGGGCTTGACCCGATAGGGCGCGGCAGGCTCGGCAAAGGCCGGGGCCAGCGGCGCCGGCTGCGTGCCGGCGCGGATCAGGTCTTGCGCCGGGTCGGTCCGCGTCAGGCGCGGCGGGGTCAGCGCGCTGCAACTGGCCGCGACGATCGACAGCCGGCGCGGCGCCCGCCCGATCTGCCCCGACAGCGCCAGACAGCCAAGCGCCATCTCGCCCCGGCCACCATCGCCGGCCAGCGGCATCAGGATCATCCGCCCGAACAGCGACGGCCGCCCCAGCCCGGTCTCGGCGGCCAGCGTCAGGTCAAGGATCGCAGGCCGCAGGAAACAGGCGTCCAGCAACCCGGTCAGCCGTGCCCGCGCCATCGGATCGAACAGCGCGCTCAGCGGCATGCCGCGCCCGTCCATGCCCAGGATGTCGCACAGACTCATGCCGGCGATGCGCAGCCGGGCGATGCCGGGGGCGATGCGTTCGGCCAGAAAGGCCCCTTGCAGCGCGCCGCGCAGCCCCCGCGGATCAATGGCGCCGCGCGGTGGCAGCGCGCCATTTTCGCGCAACCCCTCCCAGTAGCTGCGCACCTCTTCGATCATGGTGCGCATCTCGGTTTCACGCCGTGCCCGTGCCTCGGCATCGCCGGGGCCTTTGCCGCCGAAAAAGGTCAGGACCATGGCTGTCGCTCCGCTGGGCCGGAACCGGGCGCCGGTAGACAGCCCCGCGCGAATCCGCCATGGTCGGGCGGGTCACGGGCGTCCAGAAGGCTCAGGGGCCGGGAATGGGTTACTGTGATCTTAATATAACCGGATTCGCCGCAA
>Ga0209053_1000626_pt1 | contig 22359 bp, 11 predicted proteins | sample EBPBio152010_DNA_FD_185864 | JGI IMG/M metagenome (GOLD analysis project Ga0209053, IMG submission 185864) | Wastewater treatment Type I Accumulibacter community from EBPR Bioreactor in Madison, WI, USA - Reactor 1_7/15/2010_ DNA (SPAdes)... | ecosystem: Engineered > Bioreactor > EBPR >... | reverse complement strand
CCCAGCCCGTCACGCAATTCCCGATGCGCCTGCACCGCCAGCAGGGAATGCCCGCCAAGCGCAAAGAAATTGTCCTTGGCCCCCACCTTGGGCACGCCCAGCACGCGCTGCCAGACCTCGGCGATCTGGGCCTGAAGCCCGGCTTGCGGCGCCTCGTGCAGCACCGCCACGGCCTGCGCTTGCGGCGCCGGCAGGGCCTTGCGATCGACCTTGCGGTTCGGCGTCAACGGGAACCGCTCCAGCGTGACGACATGGGCGGGCACCATATGGTCGGGCAGGCTGGCGGCCAGCGCGGATTTCAGCGCCACCTCCTGCGCGGTGCCGGTGACATAGGCCACCAGCCGCAGATCGCCCGGCTGATCCTCGCGCGCCAGCACCACCGCCTGCGTCACGCCGGGCTGTTCCTCCAGCCGGCTTTCGATCTCGCCCAGCTCGATCCGGTAGCCGCGCAGCTTGACCTGGAAATCCGCCCGCCCGAGGTAATCGAGCTTGCCATCCAACCGCAGCCGCACCAGATCGCCGGTGCGATACATCCGACCGCCCGCCCCGAACGGATCGGGCAGGAAACGCTCGGCCGTGAGATCGGCGCGCTGCCAATAGCCGCGCGTCACGCCATCGCCGCCAATCCACAACTCGCCCGCCACGCCGGGCGGCACGGGTTGCTGGCGGTCATCCAGCACATAGACCTGGGTATTCGCAATGGGCGTGCCAATATTCACCACCCCCTCGCCTTCGCCCGCTTCCTCCACCGTGGACCAGATCGTCGTCTCGGTCGGCCCATACATGTTGAGGATGCGCGCCCCGGTCACCTTGCGCAGATCGCGCACAAAGGCGCCCGGCAGCGCCTCGCCGCCCAGCATCAGGGTTTTGACCTGCCCAAGCGCCATGCCGGCCTCGGCATTCATCAGGATCATCCGCGCCATCGAGGGCGTGCATTGCAGATGCGTGACCTTGTGGCGGATCACCTGTGCCGCGATCGAGAAATCATCCGCCGCAGGTTCGCCGCCCGCATTGGCGCGGCGCAACACCTCGGCCAGCGGATAAAGCCCCTCCATCACCGCCTCGGGCGCGATGCCATAGTCGATCAGACAGGCGACCTCGGTCACGCCGATACGCTTGAGGTCTTCCACCCGGTCCAGCGCATCTTCGACCGTGCCGAACAGGCCCGAATCCTCGAAATACCGCTGAAACGCGAAATCGAGGATCGCCGCGCTTTCGTCGGCCGACAGGGTGCGCAGGTCAATATCCTGCGGTTTTTCAATGCCCTGCGGTTTCTTGAACGCCGGAAAGGCCCAAGCATATTGCTGCACCAGCCCGACGGCCGAGGCAAGGTAATCCTTCATCGGCTTTTCCGCCACCCGCCGCGCCTGATCGCGGTCGCGGCAGACATAGGTGTGCAGCATCAGGCTGACCTTGAAATCCGCCGGATCATGACCCGCCTTGCGCAGCGCCTCGTGATAGATGCGGATCTTGTCGCCGACCTCGTCGATGCTTTGCCCAAGCAGGTGGGTCAGCACATTGGCGCCGATCTCGCCCGCCTCGCGCCAGGTGGCGGGGTTGCCGGCGGTGGTGATCCAGACCGGCAATTCCTTCGATACCGGGCGCGGCTGGGTGCGCACCGCGAATGTGCCGGTTTTCGTCGGGAAATCCACGGCCTCGCCGCGCCAAAGCCGGCGGACCTGCTCGATCCCCTCGAACATCGCGGCGCGGTTGTTCGGCGGGGTGTTTTCGGGGCGCAGCACGAAATCATCCGGCTGCCAGCCCGAGGCGACGGCCAGCCCGGCCCGCCCATTGGTCAGATTGTCGATCACCGCCCAATCCTCGGCCACCCGGGCGGGGTGATGCAAGGGCAAAACGACCGAGCCGGACCGCACGCCGATATTCCGCGTCACCGCCGCCACCGCTGCGCCGGTCACCGCCGGGTTCGGATAGGGGCCGCCAAAGGCGTGGAAGTGCCGCTCCGGCGTCCAGACCGCGCAGAAACCGTGGCTGTCGGCGAATTTCGCGCCCTCCAGCAGCAATTCGTATTTCTTCGGCCCCGCGCCGTCGTCATTGCCCCAGTAATAGAGCGAGAACTCCATCCCCTTGGCCGAACCAATGCGCCCGTTCGACACCAGCGCCCGGTTTTCATCGCTGGTCAGCACCAGCTTGAAGCCGCGCGCCAGCGTCCAGAACAGTTCCAGCACCGAAATGTCGAAGGAAAGCGAGGTGACGGCCAGCCAGACCGCCCCGGCCGCATGGTCGATCCGGTCATCCATGCCGGCAAAGAAATTCGCGACATTGCGATGTTCGACCATCACCCCCTTGGGCCGGCCGGTCGAGCCCGAGGTATAGATCATATAGGCCAGATCGCCGCCGCCAACGCCGCTTTGCGGGTCGGTCTCGCGCGCGTCGGCCAACCGGGGGTCGGTATCGAGGCACAGTTGCGCCGGGCCACCGGGCAAGGCCCCGGCCAGCGCCGCCTGCGTCACGATCACCGGGCAGGCGCTGTCTTCGATGAACAGCGCCGTGCGCTCGGCCGGATAGGCCGGGTCCATCGGCACATAGGCGCCGCCGGCCTTGAGGATCGCCAGCGCGCCGACCAACAGGTCCAGCGAACGGCGGCAATGCAGACCGACCAGCGTGCCGGGCGCGACGCCCATGCCGGCCAGCACATGCGCGGCGCGGTTGGCGCGGGCGTTCAACTGCGTATAGGTCAGGCTCTCGCCCTCGAACACCACGGCCACCGCCTCGGGGCTGCGCGTCACCTGCGCCTCAAACGCCTGATGCACGCATTGCGCGGCATCATAGGCTTTCGCCGTGCGGTTCGGGGCGACCAGCGCCGCCTCACGCTCGGCCGCGGTCAGCACCGGCAGATGTTCCACCCGGGCATCGCCCTGCGCGTCGGCGGCAAAGGTCGCCAGACGCGCAGCCAGCGCCTCGGCCTGATCGGCGCTCAGGCGGCTTGTGTCATAATGCAGCGCGTCGGGGGCCAGCGTGACCACCGTGCCCGGCACCGGCGCAAGGCCAAGGCCGAAGGCCGGCGGCACCAGACCGAACAGTGCCCGATCGCGCGCCAGCAGGTCGAGCGCAAAGGCCGGATGCGCCGCAGCCCCCTGCAAATCCGCCGCGACGCGCGCCAGCGCCTCGGGCAACGCACCCTCGGCCGCCACCCGCAGCGGCACCCAATCCGACAGGATAGCCTCGGTCGCATGGGCCGCACCAAAGGCCAGATCCGCCACCGGCTTGCCCGACAGCCGCACCGCCGCCAGAGCCGCCAGTTCCAGCGAGGGCAGCGCCAGCGGCAGCGCCGCCCAAAGCGGAGCCCCTTCGGCACCGGTCGCGCCCGGCACCTCGGCGGGGTCAAGCGCTCGCAGCGCCTTGCGATGCGCCATCTCTTTCGGCACCACAGCCGCCAACGCGCGGGTCAGCGCCTCGGCCTCGGCAGGGCTTGCCGATACCAGCGGGTTCGGCAGGCTGAGACCCGAGACGGGAAACCCCTTCTGGCAAGTCAGCCGCGACAGCCGCACCGCGCCCGAAGCGCAGGCCACCACCACCGCATCCTCGGTCGCATTCAGCACCTGCCCCGGCACACCGCTGCCCGGCACTTCCTCGGCCCCGCCGGCCACGACATAACGCCGCCCATCCCACAGCTTTGCCGTGGTCAGCGGGTTCCAGTAGCTGCCATGATCCAGCGCCCGCACCAGTGCCGCGACCTGCGGCGCGCTTTGGGTGAAATCCAGCCGCCCCGCCGCCGCCGGACGGTCGGCACGCAGATGCAGGCTGCGCCCGGCCAGATCCTGCGCCACGCCCGGTGCATCCGCCTCCAGCGCCGCCATCACCTCGGGGAAACTGTCCAGCGCCGCCTCGAAACAGCGGGTGTTCAGCGTCAGCGCGGTATCGGTCGCGGCAATGGCAAAGCGGCGCTGCACCAGAATGGCGCCCTCATCCACGCCGCCGGTGATGCGGTGCCAGGCAATGCCATGCTCCGCCTCGCCACCCAGAATGGCCCAGACCGGCGCATTCAGCCCGGCATGGCGCGGCAGCGGCCCGTCATGGAAGTTGACCCCGCCCTTCGCCGCGCACCGCAAGGCGGCCTCGGGCACCAATGAGAGGTTGGCCACCGACAAGAGCCAGTCCACCTGCCCCGGCAGGGCCTCGGCCCATCCCGCCTGCTGCGCGATGACGGCAAGGCCCTCGGCTTCGGCCCAGGCGCGCAGATCGGGGTTGCGGGTGACCAGCGCCGCGATGCGATGCCCGCGCGCCAGCAACAGCGCGGCGCATTCGCGGGTCAAACTCTCATTGCCGATGAGGAAACAGGAAAACGGGTTCATCTCACACTCCTTCCGCCCCTGAAGGCGGCGATGCCCCTATCCTTCGGGGCTGACCTTGTTCAATGCCGGAGTCACCCCCGGCCTGCCCCGCCCAGCCCGACGCAATGAATGCACGATCAGGTCCCGCAGGAAATGCGGCGGATCGCCCCGGTCCTTGCGCTGCACCAACACGCGCAACCGCCAGAGCAGCCCGCCCCCAAGATGGGCAAGCGTGGCCGCGGCGGCATAGATATGCCCATGATTCTTGGTGAAAAAATGGCGACGGCTATCCAGCCAGAATTGCGGGATGCGCGCCCAGGTCTTCATGCCCGTCGAGACCGAGCCGATATGCATCACCCGGCTTTCCACCACATAATCCGTGGGCCAGCCCGCCCGCGCGGCCCGCAGGCAAAGATCGGTTTCCTCGTAATAGAGAAAGAACGTCTCATCAAAGAGGCCGATTCGATCCAGCACATCCTGCCGCATCATCACGCTGGCCCCGGCCAGCCAATCCACCCGCCCGGTGCGTTCCGGCAGCGGCTGCGCGACGATATGATTGCGCAACAGCCGGGAGATCGGGCCAAAGCGCGCCGCGCCCTCCAGCTCGCCCAGAATCGAGGGGAAGCGAAAGGCGGTGCGATGCGGTGCGCCATCTTCGCCCGCGATGAAACTGCCGGCAAAGCCGGTCGCGGGGTGATGCTCCAGATGATCGAGCAGCGCCCGGATCGCCCCGGGCGCGGGAAAGGCGTCGGAATTCAGGATATAGACATAATCGGGCCGCGCCCCGCCCGGCAGCCCCGCCCTGATCCCGTGATTGTTGCCGGCGCCAAAGCCGCCATTGCGGCCCGATTGCAGCACCCGCACCGGCACCGCGCCGTGACCCCAGCCAAGCGCGGCGACCTCGGCCTGCAACCGCTCGAACGAGCCATCGCCGGAATCGTTGTCAACGATGGTGATCGCGCCGGAAATGCCCGCCATGGCCTGCAAGGCGGCGGCGCAGGATCGCAGCGTCATCTCCGGCGTGCGCCAGTTGAGAATGACGGTGAGGACCGCGGCGGTCATTCCGCCGCCCGGCGCAGTTCGGGCGCGGCCTCCTCTGCCCCGGCGATCACCTCGCGCAGCCGCGCAGCCAGCACGCGGACATTCGGCTCCAGCACCATGCTGTCATGATCGCCCGGCACCTCTTGCACCCGCAGCATCGGGGCAAAGCGCGTCAGGTCATTGTCGGCAAAGACATATTCCTTGGCACCCGAGGCCCATTGCCCGTTCGAGACCTGCCAGCGCCGATCCAGCGGCGGGCGGAACAGCACCGTCGGCCCCTTGCGCAGCGGCAGCGCATAGACCGCGATCGCGGCACGGAAGGCGGCCTCGATCTCGGCATTGTGGAATTGATGCGCGACCTCGGTGGCGTCGGCACCCCGACGTTTCGCGATTTCCCAGGCCCAGCGATTGCGCGCCCAGTCGATCACATAGCCCGGCCCGCGCGCCTTCAGCTCGGCCCATTTGATCATGGCCTTGTCGAGCCGCGACAGCGGCGGGCGCAGCGGCAGCGGCGTGTCGAGCAGGACCAGCATCGACACATCCTCGCCCTCGGCTTCAAGCTGGCGGGCCATTTCCCAGGCCGTCAGCCCCCCGCCGGAAAAACCGCCCAGCAGATAGGGCCCCTTGGGCTGCACCTGCCGCATCTCGGCGATATAATCGCGCGCGGCCTCGGGCAGGGTGTCATGCGGCTGATCCTCGCCGAACAGCCCGCGCGCCTGCAAGCCGTAGAACGGCCGGTCGCCGCCCAGAAGCTGCGCCAGATGCCGCAGGTTCAGCACATTGCCGAACATGCCGGCGACCAGGAAGAATGGCTGCTTCGGCCCGCCCGCACCTTCATGCATCGGCACCAGATGGGTAAAGCGGCGGCGCGGCGCGGCTTCGCGCACGGGGGCGGCGCTGCCCTCTTGCGGGCCGATCTGGTCTGCGATCAGCGCGGCACAGGCGGCAATCGTCGGCGCCTCGAACAGGACCGAGATCGGGAAATCGACGCGAAACGCCTTTTTCACCATGGCAAACAGCCGAACCGCGATCAGCGAATGGCCGCCCAGGGCAAAGAAGTCGTCCTCGACCCCGACCTGCCCCACCCCCAGCAGATCCTGCCAGAACCCGACCAGCGTACGTTCCAGATCGTTGCGCGGCTCCACATAGGCGCTGTCGAGATCGGGGCGCGCGAAGGTCTGCCCCTCGGGGCGCGCCGCCTCGGCCCGGTCGGCCTGCCGGATCAGCGCCGGCAGATCGAGCGACGAGACAATGACCTCCGCCGCCCCGGTGGCCAGCGCGCGACCGAACATCTCGGCCCCCTCGGCAGCGCGGATGCCCTGCGCCAGGTTGTGCAACAACCGCTCCTCTTGCGCCGAGGCGGGCTTCGCCCCGGCGCCGCCGTCAAATTCCAGCTCGCGCTCCGCCGGGGCGGGGGCAACAAAGCCGCTTTCCAGGCGGCGAATGGTGAAACCCTCGATCTCCATCACCACGGCGCCGGTTTCATCGGCCAGCGTGATGTCGAACACCGCGACCGGCCCCGCGCCGCGATTGGCGGCGGCATTGCGCACCCAGCTGTGCAGGCGCGCGGGCAGCGGCGCCCAGACCCGGACGCGACCATAGGAGACCGGCACCCAGAGGTGATCGGGCCGATAGCCCTCGATCAGCCCCATCGCCCAGCCCGTCGCGATATCCAGCAGCGCCGGATGCAACAGCCAGCCCTGCGCCAGATCGGGCTGCGCCGCCAAGGGCAGGGTCAGCATCGCCAGCCCCTCGCCCGCACCAAGCGCCATGCGGTTCAGCACCCGCCAGCGCGGCCCGAAGGCGAGATGCGCCTCTTGCCCGGTGCGGATGCCACGCGGGTCTTCCTGAGCCGCACCGCAGCGCGCGGCGATAGCGGCCAGATCGACCCGGCCCGCCGCGCCACGCAGCGGCATCAGCCGCGCCTGGGCATTGAGCGCAAAACCGGTGCGGCCCCGGATATCATGGCCCGACCGCACCTCCAGCCCGAACCCCTCATCCGAGGGGCGCAGCCGCACCCGCATGTCGCGCGCGGCATCATCCGCCACCTCCAGCGCGCGGAAAAAGGTCAGGTCGCACAGTTCAAAGGCGTTCCAACCCTCCTCCGCGGCGGCCTCGGCCGCAATCTCCAGATAGCCGGTGCCGGGGATCAGCGCCTGCCCGGCCGTCGTGCGGTGCCCGTCCAGCACCCAGCGATCCGTGGTCAGCCGCGTCTCGAACAATCGGGCGCCGGTGGCATCATAGGTGGTGCTGTCCAGCATCGGGCGCGCAACCGGCAGACGCGGTGCCGCCGGGGCACTGCCGCTGCGATCGGCCAGGGCCTCTGCCGCCATGCCGACATCGGACCAGATCCCCCAGTTCAACGCGAGAACCCGGGTCTTGCCGCCCTTGCGGCCCTGCGCATAGGCATTGAGATAATCATTCGCCGCCACATAATCGACCTGCCCCGCCGGCCCGGTGACCGTGGAGGTAGAGGCAAACAGCACCATCAGATCAATCGACCCGTCCGGAAACAGGTCATGCAGCACATGCGTTCCATGCAGCTTGGGCGCAAAGACCGCCTCGACCGCCGCCGGGCTCTTGGTCAGAAGCGGGCCGTCATCCACCACACCCGCCGCATGAATCACCGCCCGCAAGGGGCCAAAAGCGGTTTCGCCCGCCGCGATGGCCGCCCGCATCTCCTGCGCGTTGCAGACATCGGCGCGCGCCACCATGACCTGCGCGCCCAACCCCTCCAGCCGCTGCACGGCCAGAATGCGCCGGCCCACGGCATCTGCCGCGCCATGGCGTGCCAGATGCGCCACCCATTGGTCGCGCGGCGGCAATTCGCGCCGCGCCACCAGCAGGATGCGCGCCTTGCAACGGGTCGCCAGCCGCTCCGCCAAGGTCAGGCCGATGCCGCCAAACCCGCCGGTGATCAGCACCGGCGCGCCCTGCGGCAGGTCGATGGCCGCCGGCGGCAGCCGCAGCTTGCGCAGCCCGCGCTCCACCCGCCGATCGCCCCGCAGCGCCGCGACGCGGTTCCCCGGCTCGGCCAGCAGATCGTCCAGAACCTGATCGGCCAGCCGTTCCAGCGCCGCCCCATCACGCACCGCCCGCCGCCCCTTGGGCAGCGGCGGCAAGACCACATCCAGCGTGGCGCAGGTCAACCCCGGCAATTCGCGCGGCATCACCCGCACCGGCCCCGAGATGGTGGCCTTTTCAGGCCAGGGCAGGCCCTCGTCCGCCACCTGTGCGGCGCCGGTCGTCACCACCGTCAGATGGATCGGCATCGGCAGGTTTTCCTCGGCCATCGCCTGCCCGAGGAACATCAGCGCATAAAAGCCCTGCTCCACATTGCGATGGAAAAAGCTCGATCCCGGGCGGAATGACTCGCGATCCGTCACCAGCCAGAAATGCGCGATCCGGTCGGGCGCGCGGCCCTGCGCCACCAGATCGCGGATCAGCGCGTCATACCCCTCGCGCCCGCGTTCGGGGTTGAGGATGTAGCCCCCCTCACCATCGCGGGCAAAGGCATCGCCGCTGCGCACGACGGTCACATGATGGCCCCGCTCGCGCAGCCCGGCGATCACCGGCGCGGCCAGCCCGGCCTCATCGGCAAAGACCAGCCAGCCATGCAGGCTGTCCTCCTCGGCCGGTTCGGCGTCCTGCGCGCGCCAGACCGGCTGCCACCCCCATTGCGCCAGATCCTCGATCCGCTCGGGCGCGGTATCTGCCTCGGCCAGCGCGGGCTGCGCGGGTTCGATGAAATAGGTCTTGCGCTGGAAGGCATAGCCCGGCAACGGCACCCGGTGGCGCCGCGCCTCGGCCCAGATCGGCGCCCAGTCCACCGCCACTCCGCAAGCCCAGAGCCTGGCCATGCTGGCAATATGCCACTGGTCATCGGCCATGCGCTGTTCGGGGTGGCGCAGCGCCGCGATGACCTGCCCCTGCGGCACGCCATTGGCCTGGGCCAGCGATGACAGCGCCCGCCCCGGGCCCATTTCCAGATAGACCCGGTTCGGATCGGCCATCAGATGCGCCATGCCCTGCCGGAACTGCACGGTATTGCGCAGATGGCTGACCCAGTATTCCGGGCTGGTCGCCTGTTCCGCCGTCAGCGGCAGGCCCGTCGCGTTGGAGATCACCGGCAGTGTCGGCGCATGCAGCGGGATCGCGCGCAGATAATCGCCAAACCGCGTCAGGATCGGCGCGAGCATCCGGCTATGCGCCGCGATGTCGATGGCGATGCGCTGCGTCTCCACCTCCTCGGCCGCCAGCGTCGCGGCCAGCGCGGCCAGCGCCGCATCGGGGCCAGACACGACGCAAAGGCCCGGCGCGTTCACGCTGGCCAGATCCAGATCGCCGGTCAGGCGCGGGCGCAGCGCCACCTCGTCCAGCGGCACCGAGAGCATGCCGCCGGGCGGCACGGTGTCGAACAACTGCCCCCGCAGATGCACCAGCCCGATGCAATCCTCGAACGACATCACCCCGGCCAGACAGGCGGCGGTGTTTTCGCCCATGGAATGCCCGATCAGCGCCGCCGGGCTGATCCCCCAGCTTTCATACAGCTTTGCCAGCGCATATTCGGTGATCATGATCAGCGGCAATTGCACCGAAGGCCGCTTGAGCCGGTCATTCGCCGCCGCCTCATCACCCGGTTCGGGCAGCCAGAGTGCGCGGATATCGTAATCGAGCTTCGGTTGCAGCACGGCAAGACCGCGATCCATCCAGTCGCGGAATTCCGGTTCGGTATCATAAAGATCGCACGCCATGCCGGCATATTGCGCGCCACCGCCGGGGAACATGAACACCACCTCAGGCGCGTCCAGGGGTTCGTGATTGAACACGCGGCGCGGATCCTTGCCCTCCAGCAGGTCCGCCGCCTGTTCATGGCTTTCGGCGACCAGCACGCGGCGCTTTTCAAACGCGCGGCGCCCCTCTTTCAGCGTATAGGCCACATCAGCGAGCGGCTGTTCCGGATGCGCGCGCAGATGCGTCGCCAGCCGCGCCGCCTGCGCATCCAGCGCCGCCTTCGACCGGGCGGAAATCACGATGGGCTGAAAGGGCCAGAGGCTTTCTTCGCTGGCCGCGCGGTCGGGCGCCTCTTGCAGCACCGCATGGGCATTGGTGCCGCCCACGCCCAGGCTGTTCACCCCGGCGCGGCGCGGATGGGCACGCCCCTCCCACGCGGTCAGCCGGTCATTCACCCGAAAGGGCGATGTCTCGAAATCAATGGCCGGATTCGGCGCCTCATAGCCCAGCGAGGGCGGCATCTCGCGGTTATGCAGGCTGAGCGCGACCTTGATCAGGCTTGCCACCCCGGCGGCGGTATCGAGATGGCCGATATTGGTCTTGACGCTGCCGATGCGGCAGGTGCCCACGCCCTGCCCGCTTTCGGCAAAGCCCTGGGTCAGCGCCGCCACCTCGATCGGGTCGCCCAGATAGGTGCCGGTGCCATGACATTCGACATAATCGACAGTATCGGACGGGACGCCCGCCACCGCCTGCGCCTCGGCCACGCAGCGCGCCTGCCCCTCGACCGAGGGCGCCAGATAGCCGGCCTTGGCCGCACCGTCATTGTTGACCGCCGAACCCTTCACGATGGCCCAGATATGGTCGCCGTCCCGGATCGCATCGACCGCCCGGCGCAACACCACACAGCCCGCACCGGAACCGAACACCGTGCCCTGCGCGCGATGGTCGAAGGCATGGCAATGGCCGTCGGGCGACAGGATCTCGCCCTCGTTGAACACATAGCCGCGGGCCTGCGGCAGTTCGATGGTCACCCCCCCCGCCAGCGCCATGTCGCATTCGCCCGACAACAGCGCCTGCGCCGCGTAATGCAAGGCGACAAGGCTGGTGGAGCAGGCCGTCTGCACATTGATCGACGGCCCTTTGAGATCAAGGATATGGCTGACGCGGGTGGACAGGAAATCCTTGTCGTTGCCGGTATGGCGCAGCAGGAACATGCCCGTATTCTCGACCAGGTCGCGGTTGGAACACAGGTTGAAATAGAAATACGACCCCATGCCGCAGCCCGCATAGACGCCGATCGCGCCGCCGAACCCTTCGGGCATGTGGCCGGCATTCTCCAGCGCCTCCCAGGCAACCTCCAGAAACTGCCGGTGCTGCGGGTCGAGGATCGCCGCCTCTTTCGGGGAAAAGCCAAAGAAATCGGCGTCGAAATCGGCAAAGCCGTCCAGCGGCGCGGCGGCGGGCACATAATTGGGGTGGCGCATCTTTGCCGGGCTTTCGCCATGGGCGATCAGCTCTGCCTCGGACAGATGGCGGATGCTTTCGACGCCCGCGCGCAGGTTCTGCCAATAGTCGTCAATCGAGGCCGCACCGGGAAGGTGCGCCGCCATGCCGACAATCGCAATATCCGTTTCCGCGACTTCGGACCGCGGCCTTTCAGCATCCGTCATTCAAACCCGCCACACTCTATCTGCGCACCACTCCGCCACCGAGTCATGCGGAGCCCACCGTCAGATCTTAACGTAAAGAAAGGGTTGACGATACCCGAGGGGGAGCCATCGGCCAATCGTCCCACTCAGGGACACAATGCCACAGAACCGCCACATTTGCGCCGCAATGCGCGGCAGATTGCGGCAGGCAGCGCTACCAGTGGCCGGCGCCGGTGCCCCGCGCCATGCGTATTTGCGCCAGCACATAGACAATCAGATCAAAACCAAAGCCCGCCACCAGCAGCATCACGCCCTTGGGACTGCGCAGCCGGCGAGGGTCGCGCAGCAGGTTCTGGCTGCGCTTGATCAGAAAGTGAAGCGGCACAAAGCCATAGGGCCAACGCGGCAGCCGCGCCCGCAACAGGGCGGGCAACCAGCCGGGCTGTGCCGCCGCCGCCCGCAGATCGGCGGCGCGGGTTTCGGCGGGCCGGGCGCGCAGCGCGTCGAACACCGCAAGATTGATCGCCGAGCCGATGACGATGCGTACCTGATGCCGGATCAAGGCGGCCAGACCCCGCTCTGACGCATAGACATGCCAGACATCGGCACCGTCGATCCGGGTCAGATCCTCGGGGAGCGTCAGTGCGTCGGTCAGCACCATGGCGCGCAGAAAGCCATCCTCCACCGGTAGGCCAACCGGCATCCAATGCGCCCGCGCCCGCGCGGCGGGCATGGCATAAAGCTGGCCACAGATCGCGCGACGCCAATCGTCCAGCGTGCCGCCGGCCAGGGCAATCAGCCGGTCCTGAAGGCTCAGCCCCTCGGGGCGGGCCACGATATCCTTCACGGGGCGCGAATTCATCACATGCAGCCCGGGCCGCGCCGCCAGCCCCTGCACCAGCCGCAGCACCATATCCGGCTCGGGCAATTCGATATCGGCATCGGCAAAGACCAGCATCGCCGCATCGGGGCGCGACAGGTCATGCACGAAACGGTTCCAGGTGCGGCTCTTGCCGCCTTCGGGCAGGTCGGCCACCTCGGCCCCGGCGGCCCGCGCCAGCGCCGCCGTCGCGTCGCGGCACCCGTTGGCCAGCACCAACAGCCGCAGATCCAGCCCGTCGCGCCGCTGCGCCAGAAAGGCCGCGACCACCGCCGCGATCCCCGCGGCCTCGTCATGGGCAAAGATCCCGATATCCACCTTCATGCGCGGCCCTCAGATCACCGTGCGGCCCTGCCCGGCCTGCCAATGGGTTGCGATATCGCGCTGACGGCGCAGCGCGCGTTGCCGCGACAGCAGCTCGGCCTGACCGAGGATCGCGCCGGCCAGCAGCCAGGTAAAGGGCACCAGCGTCCCGTTCGGCAAAAGGTCGATCAGATTGGCCGCAAAGATCAGCGCCACCCCGGCCACCCAGGGCGAGGCCGGCCCCGCGCCGCGCCAGACCTCGCGCCCCAGCAGCAAGAGCGGCAGCACCAGAAGTCCGAACTGCGCGACATAACCCGCCCAGCCATAAAGCCCCAGCGTGATGATCCAGGCCCCGTCCGCGATCGACAGCCGCGCCCCGGTGAGCGGGTCATACAGCAGGTTGCGCCCATAGCCGCCCCAGCCGAACCACGGTTTTTCCGCCGCATGGACCAGCAGCGCCTCTTCGTTGTTCAGGCGGAACTGGAACGACCCCGCCCGGTCGGCCGAGAAGCCGCGCGCGAAATTCGTCACCTCGTCCAGCGGCAGCAGATGCAGGCCGCGCAGCGCCGGATAGGTAATGACCACCAGCGCCAGCACAAAGGCCACATAGACCTGCCAGCGGCGCGGCGCGAACAGGATCAGCGGCAGCAGCACCGCCGCGTCGATCAGCACGCCCATGCTTTTGCACAGCGCCAGCATGACGCCCAGATACAGCACTGCCGCGAATTGCCGTGGCCGCGCCGCCGCCGGCCCCAGCCGCAGAAAGACCAGCGCCGCCGCAAAGGCCATCAGCGCAAAGAACGCAACCCAAAGCCCGTGCGGCATGAACACCACCGGACGAAAGCCGCCATTGCGGATGGTCTGAAAGAAATCATGTTGGAAATAACCATAGATCCAGACATTGAGCTGCGGTGACAGCCGCGCCTCGATCATCATCGGCAGCGAATAGGCCAGCCCCGCCGCGACCAGCGCCACCAGAATGGCGCGCATCCCCTCGGGCGTGCCCAGATAGCGCCGCGCCAGGAACAGCGGCAGGATCTCGATCATCTGGTTGGTGACCGCCGCCACGCTGTCATAAAGCCGCATGCCCTGAAGCATGCCCGGCCCGATGGGCACCGGCTCGGGGTTGGTCAGCACGGTGCCAAAGGGCGACAGCACGAACAGCACGATCAACCCCCGGCCCAGCCAGCTTTCGGGCCAGAATGACAGGCGGTCCTTCAGCACGAACAGCACGATGGCCAGCGCCACCAGCCCCGGCAGGCTGTCCTTGGTGATGTCGGGCACCACCGGCAGGTTGAAGGCGATGGCCGGCGGCAGCACCATATAGCCCCCCAGCACCGACCAGATCAGCGCACGATCCGCCGGCAGCCGCCGGAACAGCAGCAGCATGACCAGCGGCCAGACCGCCAGCATCAGCCAGGCAAGCGGGTTCGGCGTGATCAGGGTTGGCCTCCTTCCCGGCGCCGCAGCAGGGCCAGGCCTGCGGGCGCGGTCATCATGACAGGAAAAAGGGGCAAAAAGCGGGCACGGGTCATGGCCGAGCGCTACGTCAAGCCCGGCCCCCCTGTCCATGCGCCGCGCGGAAACAGAGTGTTTTTTCGGGGCGCGGCGCTGAATTTGCCGCAATTCCATGCTATGCGGGGCAAGCCGCGATCCGGCAGGCCGCGATCCTGCGGCATTCCCAGAGACCCTTTTGCCAGTGCCAGCCATGCAGTTTCAATTCGAAGATATCCCCGTTTCCGTCAATGTGCCGCATGCGGCCGCGCTGCTGACCGCCGTCAAGGCGCGCCTCGCCGCGGGTGAAGGCTTTGCGCTGGCCACCATCAACCTGGATCATCTGGTCAAGCTTCGCACCATGCCCGAATTCCGGCATGCCTATGCCACGCAGGATCTGGTCGTGGCCGATGGCAACCCGATTGTCTGGTTGTCGCGGCTGGCGCGGCGCCCGGTCTCGCTGGTGCCGGGGTCGGAAATGGTGCTGCCGCTGGCCCGCGTCGCCGCGCAATGTGGCGTCAAGGTCGCGCTGATCGGCTCGACCGAGGCCGCGCTGACCGCCGCCGCCGTCAGCCTGCAAGCCAGCCTGCCCAAGCTGACCATCGCCCGCATGATCGCCCCGCCCATGGGGTTCGATCCGACCGGCGCCGAGGCGGCCGCCATCTTGCAGGGGTTGGAGCGTGACGGGATCGGCCTTGCCTTCCTCGCCCTGGGCGCACCCAAACAGGAAATCCTGGCCGCGCGGGGCCGTGAAATTGCGCCGCATGTCGGCTTTGCCTCGATCGGGGCCGGGCTGGATTTCCTTGCCGGCACCCAGACCCGCGCGCCCGTCTGGGTGCAGAAGATCGCGATGGAATGGGTCTGGCGGATGATGACCAATCCCGGCCGGCTGGCGCCGCGCTATTGGGCCTGTTTCAAGCTGCTGCCCGGCGAGGCGCTCAAGGCGCTCGGCTCGCGCGGCTGAGCCGCGCCCGGGGGTTACTTGTATTCGATCAGGCCCTGACGCCGCCCGCGCCACCGATCAAGGTGATAGCCGATCACCCCCTGCGCCTCGGGCAGCTTGCCCAGCACGGTAAAGAACGCGGCCTCGGCCCCCATCCGGGGCCAGAGCCGCAGCACCTGCGCCGGCCAGAGCAACAGCAGCAACCAGCCCGCCGGGTGCAACAGCGTTCCGGCCAGCACCGCCCCCGCCGGCAGAACCGCACCCCAAAGCAGCGCGCGCCGCGTCTCGGCCTGCCAGAACCGCTCGGCCCCGTGGCGATGCCGCCAGGCCCCCTCGGCAAAGGCATGGCCCGCCCGGCGGCTGCGCCGCCACCACTGGCCAAAGCGCAGCATGGCCGCATCATGCAAGGTCATCTCGGCGTCGATCCTCAGGATGCGCCCGCCCGCGCGCCGCAGCCGCAGACAGAGATCGGGCTCCTCGCCCGCGATCAGCGTCGGGTCATAGCCACCGACGGCCACCACCGCCGCGTGCCGCATCAACGCATCGCCGCCACAGGCCGTCGCCTCGCCCGGGGGCGTGTTCCATTCGCGGTCACAGAGCCGGTTGTAGACCGACCGCTCCGGGTGCCGCTCGCGCCGGCGTCCGCAGACCACGACGACCGACGGATCGGCCGCCAGCGCCGCCCGCGCCGCCGCCAGCCAGCCGGCATCCAGGGCGCAATCGCCATCCACGAACTGCACCAGCGCCGGCGGATCCTCGGCCAGCCGCGCCAGGCCGGCATTGCGCGCCCGCGCGGCGGTAAAGGGCTGCGTCATGTCAAGCGTGACCACCTCGGCCCCGCGTTGCTGCGCCGCCGCGACCGAGCCGTCGGTCGATCCGCTATCGACATAGACCAGCCGCCCGACCTGACCGCGCAGGCTGTCGAGACAGGCCAGCAGCCGCGCGCCCTCATTGCGCCCGATCACCACCGCATCGACCCGATCCTGCACCATCACCCACCCCGCTGCTCTGCCGCAAAGGGAAGCGGCCCTGCCCCGGTTTGTCCAGTGCAAAACGCCGCGCCGCCCCCCTGACCCCACGCCGCCAAACCCCGCCGAGCCTTTCAATTTGTTAAGAAATCCTCTATATTCCGATGACTGGGCGGGGGCCCGGACGATTCACTCTGCCTGCGGTCAGCCCGTGGGTTCTGTGGCGTTACGGACCTTGACCCGCAGCAATGCGGGATGAATGCGCAAAGCCCGGCGTCAACCGCGCCGCGCGAACTGGAGCCCGGTGCGATTGATGACGAAACACAGGATATTGATGTCCGAGGGCAGTTCCGTCGCGGATATGGTGGGTTCCATGCGCAGCGATTCGGATTTCTCGGAACGGTTGGAGACGGATCGCCCCCGTCGTCCAACCGGCATTTCCCTGTTTCGCAGCCGCGAACTGCCCGCGCTGCACAACCCGCAACCCGCGCGCAACACCACGCCCGAGATCTATACCCCCCCGATCGCGCCACCGCATCGCCCTGAAAAGGCGTGGGAATCCCTCAGCCCGATCACGCTTGACGCCGCCCATCTGGCCGGAAACGGTTTGTTTCTACAGACGGCACAGCATGAGGTGACCGCGCAATTCGACATCCTGCGCACCCGCCTGCTGCAAGCGATGCAGGAACGCGGCTGGCACCGGATCGCCGTCACCTCGCCCACCCATGGCTGCGGCAAGAGCCTGGTCGCCGGCAATCTGGCGCTCTCGCTGGCGCGGCTGCCCTCGGCCCGGACGGTGCTGATGGACCTCGAGCTGCGCCACCCCGATCTGGCGCGGATGATGGGCGTGGCCTCCAATCCGCTGCGCGAGGTGCTGACCGGCGAACAGCCGCTGGAAAGCCATCTGCGCCGCGCGGGCGGCAATCTCGCGCTGGCCCTGAATGCCGAGCCGGTGGGCGATGCCGCCGAAACCCTGCTGGCGCCGCAGACCGCCGACACATTGCGCGCGCTGACCCGCCTGCTGGAGCCAAGCGTCATCGTGCTGGACCTGCCGCCGGCGCTTGGGTCCGACGACGTGATCTCGGTCCTGCCGCATGTCGATGCGGTGCTGCTGGTGGCCGATGCGACCCGCACCACCGCCGCCGACATCCGCGCCTGCGAACGTCTGTTCGAGGGGCGCACCACGCTGATGGGGGTCATCATGAACCGCGCGCAGGAACGCAGCCTGCGCCGCTATCGCTATGGCAAGAAGTGAAGACCGATGGGGCCGATTCAAACCTTTGACGAATTTCTGAACCTGGTGATCCGGAGGCGCCTGCTGATCGCCGCGCTGGTTCTGCTCGGCACGATCCTGGCGCTGATGTTCGCGCTGTCGCGCAGCCAGTATTACGAAACCGCTGCCGTCATCCAGGTGCAGACCCCGGTCATCGCCGGGCAGGAACAGCAGACCCGCAGCCAGACCGCCGCCAACCTTCAGGCCATCGAACAACGGCTGACGACGCGCGAAAACCTGCTGGCGATGATCGACCGGCACGGGCTGTTCGCCCAGGCCCCCGGCATGACCGCGGAACAAAAGGTCTTTGCCCTGCGCGAGGCCGTCACCTTTCAAAGCGTCGCAGGGGCGGGGGAACAGACCTTTGGCTCGGCCGCTTCGGTTTCGGCGCTGCTGATCACCACGCGGCTGGATACCGCCGACCATGCCGCGCGCGTTGCCAATGATTTCGCGCAAAGCGTGCTGGACATGTCGGTGGCCCGGCAGAACGATCGCGCGCGCGAAACGCTGGGCTTTTTCCAGGCCGAGGAGGCGCGCGTATCGCAGCAGATCGCGGTGCTGGAGGCCGAGCTTGCCGCCTACAAGAACGCCAATATCGCCGCGGTCGGCGGCGGCTCCTCCGACGAACGCAGCGCCATCGACACCGATCTGCGCCGCGTGGCTCAGGGCCTCCTGGCGATCGAGGCGGAACAGGCGGCACTTCAGGCCAAGCAGCGCCTGCGCGAGACCGATCGCCGCCGGATCGACGATCTGGCCGCCCAGAAATCCGTCTTGGAGCGGCAGAAGGCCGGGCTGGAGCAGCAACGCGCCGCGCTGGATGCCCGCGCCGCCCAATCGCCCGAGGTGGAGCGCACGCTGAGCGCCTATGACCGCCAGCTTGAACAGCTCCAGACCCAGTTCGAGGGCGTCACCGCCCGCAAGGCCGAGGCCGAAACCGCGCTGCGGCTGGAACAGGAAAACCATGCCGAGCATTTCACCCTGCTGGAACGCGCGATCACCCCGGCCTATGCCAGCGGCGGCGGCCGCAAGAAGATCGTGATCGCCGGGGCGGTGGCCAGCCTGGTCGGCGCCATCGCGGCAGCCTTCCTTCTGGATCTGATGAACCCGGTGCTGCGCAGCGCCGCGCAGATGCAGCGCGAGGTCGATATCCGCCCTGTCATCGTGCTGCCCGATCTGGGCCTGCGCGCCCCGCGCGAGGCGACGCTGACGGAACGGGCGGTCGCCTGGCTGCGCGGCCGCGCCCGACAGGCCCTCGGCTGAGCCCAGCCGCTCCGCACAAATGAAAAAGCCGCCGGAAAACCGGCGGCCTTTTTCATCCCGGCGCGTGGATCAGCAGCCGGTGCCGTTCATCACGACGCCCACGGTGCGCACCAGAATGTTCAGGTCGGTGACCAGCGACAGCCCGGCCTCATATTCGGCATCATAATCGGCGCGCGCCTCAAAGGTGGTGCGATTGCGCCCCGCGGTCTGCCAATAGCCGGTGATCCCGGGCCGCAGCGCGTAATAGGCCATGCCGGGATAAAGCGCCTGCTGGTTCAGCATCATCGGACGCGGGCCGACCAGGCTCATGTCGCCGGTAAACACGTTCCAAAGCTGCGGCAATTCATCGAGCGAGCTTTTGCGCAGGAAGCGACCAAAGGGCGTGACCCGCGGATCGTTCTTGAGCTTTTGCGTCTCGTCCCATTCGGCGCGAGCCGCGGGGTTTGCGGCCAGATACTGCTCCATCCGCTCATCGGCGTCGGGCACCATCGAGCGCAGCTTCCACATGCGGAAAGCCCGGCCGTGACGGCCGACGCGCTGCTGGCTGTAAAAGGGCTTGCTGCCGTCACGCGACACCGCAAAGGCCAGCGTCGCCACCAGCGGAACCACGAAAGGCGCCGCCAGAACGATCGCCGTCACGTCCAGCGCGCGTTTGATATAGCGGCGATAAAACCCCTGCGGCGCCATCGGACGTACCCGCAGATTGGCGGCAGCCAGCATGACCGGCGGCACATCGGCAAGAACAGGGCGAACGCCCTGGAAACGAGGATACCCCATCGTCATTGTGCCAGCCCCGTGAACAGTCTTGCGCCGATGTCAGGCGCGCAAAAACTTGATTTTACGCCATTTCTTTGGAAACGACCCCAACGGACAGGTAACTTGCAGAACATTGCGATTACTCAACATGTAACGCCCCCAAGGACCATTTTACTTGGTCCGATGGAGGCTTGGCGACAGCCAATGGTAACCTTACGGGTCGGTTAAGGCTGAATCTGAGGGGGAATTTTTGCCTCACTCACGCCATGATCCTGCCACATTGCAGGAGAATCAATCATTGGTTGTGACACCGCATCCCGGACACCCGGCCAATCGCGGAGTGATTCGCGCCAAGACGAAAGCCGGGCGCAATGCACCCGGCTTTCGTCATCGGCTCATGCCAGTCAGGTTTCAACCTGTCGCAACGGATCGAATGTTCCGCGCCACGCGACAATCCTGCATCGCGCCTTCGTAGGGCTCAGTGGGCGTGGGCGGGTTCGGCTTCGGGGGTGGTCAGCGACACACCGCGCGACAGCGTCAGCGCGATGAAGGCGGCCGCCCCCAGGAACCCCAGAAGAGGATAGCAGAGCAGCGCCAGCAGCACCGGGTGTCCGGCCAACAGCATCCAGACGACGCCCGTCAGCCCGCTCAGGATCCCAGAAATCATGACACCGATCGCCATTCCACCGTCTCCTCTTGACCGCCAGGACGACCGGTGCAGACCCTCTGCCTTCCGCACCCGCCGTCCTGAAACCGAAGCTAGGCATGGATTGGGGCGAAATCGCGGCACGAACAGAGCGGCACCGGGGCAATTCGGTGTTAAAGCCGGCCAAAGCCCGCCGCATTCCACCACAGGATCAGCGCCAGCAGAACCAGCGCGAGCAGCCCGAACAAAAGGTCATGCCGCGCATCCCAGGCCGAATGCCGCCGCGCCAGCCAGACGATCGGCGCATGGGCCAACAGGTTGGACAGGAACTGCCCCGCCAAGGCGCCCAGCAGGCCATGCGTCGCCGCGCCCAGCCAGAAACACCCGGTCTGCAAGGCCGCGCGCAGCGCCATGACCAGGAAATAGTTCCGCGAATCCCCGGCGGCCAAGGCCGACTGGTCATAGGTCATGCCGATCACCTGCGGCAATTGCACCGCCGCGATGGCCACGACGATGATCCCGGCATGAACATAGCGCGCGTCATACATGAGGCCGACCAGCGGCTGCCCGATCAGCCCCATCACCCCCAGCATGGCCAGCATCCCGCCCGAAAGGGCAAAGCGCAGCCGCCGCATCCGGCGGAAATTCTCGGCGCTCGTGGCTGGCGGGTGGTCGCGATAGATCGGGATCAGGATCCGCCCGGTCACCGCCCCGCCCAGCAACACCGGAAACGAGGCGAGGAAATAGCCGATATTATAGACCCCCAGCTCATCCAGATCGAGATAGGCGCCCAGAATGGCCTTGTCGCCCTGCGACAGCAGAAACCCGCAGGCGGTAGACAGAAAAATCCACTTGCCGAAATGGATGAGCGCACGCCCCGCCTCGCCCTCCCAGGCAAAGCGGTTGCGCGCCCCGGGCAGCCCGAAATGCGTCAGCACCAGCTTGGCGAAACTGCCGATCAGCGCACCGATCACCAGCGCCCAGACCGATCGCAGCACCGCCGCCAGCACGACCATGGCGATGATCCCGATGATCTGCGCCACCAGATCCAGCGCGGTCAGCCGCCCCAGCAGCAGATGCCGGTTCGCCGTGTCGATCCGCGTCGGGTTGAAGCTGCCGATCAGCAGCGTCAGCCCCGCCACGGGCAGCAGGTGCAACAGCTCCGGCGCCTCATAGAACCAGGCGGCGGGCCAGGCCATCAGGCAGGTCAGCAGCCACAGCAACCCGCCCCGCACCACCTGGATCGTCCAGGCCGTATCCAGAAAGCCCGGCTCGTCGCCGCGCGGGCTTTGCGCGATGGCCGGTCCGATGCCCACATCGGAAAACATCGCAAGGCCCACCAGAAACACCGATACCAGCGCCATCAGGCCAAAGGCCTCGGGGAACAGCAGGCGGGCCAGGATCAGGTTCGAGGCCAGCCGCAGCGCCTGCGAAAAGGCATAGGAACCCGCGGTCAGCGCAGAGCCTCGCAGGACACGGGAAAACAGCGGGGCACGCAACTCGGTCATGCGCGGACCCTAGGCGCGCCATGGGAAAGGGTCAATCGCGCCATTCTTCGGCCACATGCTTCTGTCAGTCAAAAGATGCTGATATGAACGCCCTGTTGCAGCCGGAACCCGATCTTGAAGATTGCCTATCTTGTAAACACCTATCCGCGGCCGTCGCACACCTTCATCCGCCGCGAGATTCAGGCGCTGGAGCGGCTGGGTTTCGAGGTGCATCGCTTTGCGATGCGCTCCGACCGACGCAACCTCAAGGACGCCGAGGACAAGGCCGAGGACGAGATCACCGAACATGTGCTGGAACGCAACCGCCTGACGCTGCTGCTGTCGGCGCTGCTCTGGCTGCTGCGCCATCCGCTGCGCTCGGTCGCGGCGCTCGATTGCACGCTGCGCATGGGCGCGCGGGCGCGGCTGCGGCTCAAGCATCTGTTCTATTTCGTCGAGGCGGTAGAGATCACCCGCCGCTGCGCCGAACTGGGCATCCGTCACCTGCACGCACATTTCGGCACCAATTCCTCGACCGTCGCCTGCCTCGCGCATATTCTGGGCGGGCCGCGCTGGTCTTATACCGTGCATGGCCCCGAGGAATTCGACGCCCCCCGCGCGCTGTCGCTG
>Ga0209053_1000622_pt1 | contig 22527 bp, 23 predicted proteins | sample EBPBio152010_DNA_FD_185864 | JGI IMG/M metagenome (GOLD analysis project Ga0209053, IMG submission 185864) | Wastewater treatment Type I Accumulibacter community from EBPR Bioreactor in Madison, WI, USA - Reactor 1_7/15/2010_ DNA (SPAdes)... | ecosystem: Engineered > Bioreactor > EBPR >... | reverse complement strand
CCGCCCCGCCTCACAGTCGTAGAATCGCAGCATCAGCTTCACCAGCGTCGATTTTCCGGCACCCGAACGCCCGACCAGCCCGACCCGTTCCCCCGGCCGCAGGGTCAGCGTCACATCGCGCAACCCGCCGGTTCCGCGACCATAGTGATGCGAAACGCCCTCGATCCGCACCTCGCCTTCCGTCAGACGCAGTGGGCGCGCCCCGGGGGCATCGACCAGACCGATGGGCTGGGTGATCGTCTCCATCCCCTCCTGCACGACGCCAAGCGCCTGCACCAGCGAGGTCGTCGCCCACATGATCCAATAGGTCATGTTATTGAGCCGCAGCACCAGCGCCGTCGCCGCCGCCACCGTCCCCACACTCGCCGCGCCCTGATACCAAAGCAGCACCGCCCAGCCGGTCACCGACACGATCAGAAACCCGTTCAGCACCGTCAGCGCGAGGTCCATCCGCGTGATGATCCGCATCTCTTTCTGAAAGGTCGCGCGGGCATGTTCGATCGCCTCGGTCGCGTGCCGCATCTCCAGATCATGATGGGCGAACAGCTTGACCGAATGGATGTTGGTATAGGCATCCACCACTCGCCCGGTCACGGCCGAGCGCGCGTCGGAGCTGGCCTTGGCCGCCGGCCCCGCGCGCCGCAGCGTCCAGCGCACCAGCGCCAGATACAGCGCGAACCAGATCAGCATCGGCAGCAACAGCCGCGGATCCGCCCCCGCCAGCATCACGGCCGAGCCGACAACCGTCACGCTGGCAAAGGCCACGGCATCAAAGGTCTGAAACACCGCGTCGCCGGCCGCGGGCGGGGTCTGCATCACCCGATTGGCGATACGCCCGGCAAAATCGCCCTCGAACCAGCCGACAGGCTGGCGCATCACATGATCATGCGCCCGGAACCGGATCATCGTGCCGAAATTCGGCAGGATCGTATTATGCAGCAGCGCCACATTCGTCACGATCAGCGCGGGCCGCACAATCAGCACAAACAGCCCGACAGAGACGATTTCGGTGCCGTAATCCGCCCAGACCTGGGCCGGGCTGCCCTGCGCCAGCAGATCGACCAGCCGCCCGACATACCAGATCAGCGCCACGTCCAGCGCGGCGGCAATCACCGACAGAACCGCCGTCGCCGCAAAGACCTTGCGGAAAGGGCGGACATATTCCTTCAGAAAGGGCCACAGCCGGCGCGGCGGCGTGTCAGAGCGCGGATAGGCCTGATACGGGTCAACAAGCCCTTCAAAGAACCGGAACATCGGCAAAACCTTCGGGTCAGACAGGCACCTGATATAGACCGGTTTGACCAGAAGGAAAAGTTCAGCCCAAAAGCGCCGCGCGGCTGGCCCGCAAACCCGAATCGAGCCAGCGCGCCTCAAGTTCCCGCAAGCGGGCGCCCAGGGCGGCCCCCTGCAAGCCAGGCATCAGATCGGCCGGGCGCACCGGGAACTGTGCGGCGGCACCCCGTGCGACCTCCGCCTGCCAATCCGTCGGGGGGGGCGCAGCAATCATCGCCGCACGCGCCAGAATGGCGTCCATTGCAAGGCCGACACCCAGACGATAGCCCAGCACCGCCGGCGCCGCATCTTCCGTCAAAGCGTCTCTGACATGGCGAAAATCGCGCGATTCCGCCCGGGAAAGCCGCCAGGATTCGCTCGGATCCTGGCCACCCAGCACCGCCAGACGGCGCAGCCAATGCCCCGGCTGTCCCTGCTCAAGCCAGATCAGCGGCGCCAGCGCCCGCGGGTCGGCACCCGGCAGCACCCGCGCCAGAACCCCCGCCTGCGCCATCACCGCCACCGCCGGCGCAGGGTCAGGCGCGGCCAGCAACTTGCGCATCTCCGCCCCGATCCGCTCGGCCGAAAGCGTCTCTATTCCTGCGGAAAGTTCGGCACAGGCGGCCAACCCCTCGGCGTCAATTCCCTGATCGGGGTCGCCATACCAGGCATGGAACCGGAAAAAGCGCAGGATGCGCAGGTAATCCTCGCGGATGCGGGCATGGGCATCGCCGACAAAGCGCAGACGCCGGGCGTGCAGGTCTGGCAGACCGCCCAGCGGATCAATCACGACGCCATCCGCACGGGCATAAAGCGCGTTCATCGTGAAATCGCGCCGCTGCGCATCCTCTTCGATCCGGTCGGAAAAGGCGACAACCGCGCGCCGGCCATCGGTCTCCACATCGCGGCGAAAGGTGGTGATCTCATGCGGAATACCCTCGGCGATCACTGTCACCGTGCCATGTTCGATCCCGGTCGGAACCACCCGAAAACCAGCTTTTTCCGCAATGTCAGAGACTGTTTGGGGCAGGGCATCGGTCGCGATATCGGTATCGGCCACCGGCGCGCCCAGCAATGCGTTGCGCACGCAGCCCCCGACGAACAGCGCCTGATAGCCCGCCTGCACCAAGGCCGCGCAAACCGCCTGCGTCGCCGGATTTTCCAGCCAGTCGCCGGTCACTTTCATCTCAGCCGCTCCGCCAGCCCCCGCAACATCCGCGCCGTGGCGCCCCAGATGTAATAGGGGCCCCAGGGCACAGCATAATATCGCCGCCAGTCGCCGCGCCACATCCGCCGCTCTACCCTATAGGCAGACAGATCGCGCAGATGCGCCAGCGGCACCAGAAACACCTCATCCACCTCACCGATCTCGCGGCAGGGCACGAAAACGTCACTGATATGGCCCAAAACGGGGGTCACGCTATAGCCGGTCACGGTTTCATGCGCCGGCATCCGCCCGAGGATCCGCACCAAGGACGGGTCCAGCCCCACCTCCTCGCGCGCCTCGCGCAGCGCGGCGGCCTCGGCATTCGCATCACCGGCGTCGATCTTGCCACCCGGAAAGGCAATCTGCCCCGGATGATGCTGAAGCCCCGAGGCACGCTTGGTCAGCAGCACCGCCGGCCCGCGCGGCGTTTCACAGATCGCGACCAGCACCGCCGCCGCCCGCAGCTTGCGCCCGGGCGGCAGCACCGTGCCAGGGTTGAGATCATAGTCCGAGCTTTCCGGCGCGGGACGCTCCAGCGCACGGATCAGCGCTTCAGGCCCCATCGGGTGTGGCCTTTCCGGCCTCGAAACCCAGCGTCGCGGGGTCAAACTCGTAATGGGCCCCGCAGAACTGGCAATCGGCGGTCAGAACGCCCTCGGGCGTCGTCATGTGGCGCAGATCCTTGGCCGAATAGATCGACAGCGCGTCGCGCACCTTCTGCGCCGAACAGGAACAGCCGAATCGCACCGGCTGGGCGTCATAGACCCGCGGCGCTTCCTCGTGGAACAGGCGGATCAGCAGGTCGGTCGGTGCGACCGAGGGGCCGATCAGCTCCATCTCCTCGACAGTGTCGAGCAGAAGATTGACCCGCGTCCAGTTCTCGCCCTCGGAGCCGTCCAGAATATCGGCCGATTGCAGCAGCCCGCCCGCGCCCGACCCGCCCTGATCGGCGACAAAGGGCGAAGCCTTCGGCATATGCTGGATCATGACGCCCCCGGCCCGCCAATGCGGCGCGGCGCCGGGCTGCTGACTGCGGCCATAGGTCAGGGCAAAGCTGGTCGGCAACTGCTCCGACTGCGCGAAATAGGTCTGCGCACAATCCGACAGCGACCCGCCGGTCAGCGGCGTGATACCCTGATAGGGCGTCATCCCCTGCCCCTGGTCGATCACGATGACGAAATACCCTTCGTCGAGCAGGTCAAAGGGCCGCGCCTCGGGGTCAAGCCGGTCCGCCTCGAAATGCGCATAGGCGCGAATCCGGGCGGGCTCGCCGTCCTCGGTCGGGCCGTAATAATCGGTCGCGACCATCTTGACCGCCCCGGTGCCGCGAATTTGCAGCGACAACCGCCAGCGCAGCTTGATGGTCTGGCCTATCAGCGCGGTCAGCAAGGCGGCTTCGCAGACCAGCGCCTCCACCTGCGGCGGATAGGCGTGCTGCTTCAACACCTGATCCAGCACTCCGTCCAGCCGGGCAACCCGCCCGCGGATGTCCGAAAGATCAAGTTGAAACGGCAGGACGGTATCGTCCCAGGCAATCTGCGTTCCGATGGTCATGGGGGTTTCCTGATGGCGCCACTGCTGGCATACCGCGATCATATAGGCGCAGCAAGATCAGGACCCAAGGGATGATACGACGCTTTGGCGAGGCAGTGAGGCCGGGCATTGCCTATCGGCGCCGTCCAGGGGTCTATGCGGTGCTTCTGGATGGCGATCACATCCTGACCACCTTTCAGGAGACGCCCAAGCCGGAATTCCAGCTGCCCGGCGGCGGAATCGATCCCGGCGAACAACCCCTGGCCGCACTGCATCGCGAGGTGCGTGAGGAAACCGGCTGGACCATTCAGGTGCAGCGCCGCCTGGGTGCGTTCCGCCGCTTCTGCTACATGCCGGATTACGATCTTTGGGCCGAAAAACTCTGCACGCTCTATCTCGCGCGACCGACCCGCCCGATCGCCCCCCCGTCGGAACCGGGGCACAGCGCGGTCTGGCTGCCGATCGACACCGCACTGATATGTCTCGGCAATGCCGGCGACCGCGCCTTTCTGGCACAAGCCCTGCGCTAGGGCGGCGCCGGCGACCGCGCGAAGAGGACACCCGACACATCATCGGGAAAATCGCCATGCCCGGTATGCGCGTTCAGCATCCAGACCAGCGCCTCCAACAGATCCGGGGGATCCATCTGGTGATTTTCGTGCAGGAATTTCACCAACCCCTCGGCGCCCAGTTCATTCCCTTGCGAATCCGGGCATTCGGTGACGCCATCTGATACGAGAAACAGCCGGTCTCCGGGATCGAGCTGCGCATCAATCCGCTCATAGACCACATTCGGCAGCAGCCCGATGGGCATCCCGCCCTGACCCAACTGCTCCACCCGGCCATCGGCACGGATCAGGACAGGGTGCGGATGGCCCGCCTGCACCAGCATCACCTTGCCCGTCACGAGGTCGATTTCGGCATAGGCGAGGGTGAAATACTGCTCTACCTGCATATCGTCGAGCATCATGCGGTTCAGCCGCCAGGCCACCATTTCGGGCGGCCAGGCGCCACGATTGCCATCCACCCCGCCGGTCAGCGCGATATTCTGGTCGGGCGCGGCGCCGGAGAGCAAGCCGGCCAATCGCGCGGTCATCATCGCCGAAGCCACGCCATGCCCCGAAACATCAACCGAATAGATCGCGATTCGCCGCGCACTGATTTCGAAGAACCCCGCCAGATCGCCACCGACATGCCCTGACGGGCGCAGCAGGATCGAGGCGCTGCCGCCGGAAAACCGCCGGAACCGTTCGCGCACCAGTGTCTGTTGCAGCTTGCGCGCCTCGATCAGGTCACGGTCGAGTGAATCATAAAGCTGCTGCAATTCCTCCAGCGTGGCGCCGATCAGACGGTTCTTGTGCAGCAACTCGCGCTGCATGACCAATAGCCGCTCACCCGCGCGCAGCCGGGCATGCAATTCGTCGGAATTGACCGGCTTGGTCAAGAAATCATCGGCACCGCCATCCAGGCCATCGGCAATCTCGCCCTTTTCGGATTTGGAGGTGAGCAGCACGAAATAGCCGTAACTGTCTTGCGGCAAGGCCCTGAAAGCCTTGCAGAATTCAAGCCCGGACATGCCGGGCATGACCCAATCGGACAGCACAATGTCGAAGCTGCGATCACGGCACAGATCCAGCGCCTGTTCGGCGGAATCGGCCTCGGTCACGGCATAGCCCCAGCGTTGCAGCCACAGCGTCAGGATCCGGCGCTGCGCGCGACTGTCATCGACCACAAGCACCTGGCGCGCCGGACGCGCCTCGGGAATGGGTTCGACAGGGGTGCGACTGGGAAACGGCACGTCAGGCTCCATCAGCTCCGGTAGCCGGCAGATTCGCGCCCGGACCTTAAAAGACCATGAAAGCTAAAATTGCACAGGGAATGCCTGGGGCGCCTAACCCGCCGTTAAGCCTTGCCACCCGAAACTGCGACCAGCCGAAAGGAAAACGGGGGCGATCATGGTGGATTGGGAACGGCTGGAGGAGCTGCGCAGCGAAATCGGGGAAGACGGTTTTGATGAGGTTGTCGGCATGTTTCTGGAGGAAACCGATGAGGTGATGCAGCGCATTCACGGTGCCGCACCCGATCATCTGGGCCGGGATCTGCATTTCCTGAAGGGCAGCGCGCTCAATCTCGGTTTCGACCAGATGGCGCGCTTTTGCCAGGAGGGAGAGCGCGCCTGCGCCCCGGGCGGCTCGGGCAGCGTCGATCTGAATCGGCTGCACGAGATTTATGCCGCGTCCAGGTGCAGCCTGATGGAACGGTTGCAGCGTAAACCCGCCGCCTGATCAGATCAGGAATTCGGCCAGTGCCTCGTCGCCGGTGATATCGCGATAGGCAAAGCCCGCCTCATTCATCCGCTCGGCCAGCAAGGCAAACTGACCGGCCTGTTTCGTTTCGATCCCGATCAGCACCGATCCGAAATTGCGCGCCGATTTCTTGAGGTATTCAAACCGCGTGATGTCATCCTCCGGGCCCAGCATGTTGAGAAACTCGCGCAGTGCACCCGGGCGTTGCGGCATGCGCAGGATGAAATACTTCTTCAACCCGGAATATCTCTGGGCACGTTCCTTCACCTCGGGCAGGCGTTCAAAATCGAAATTCCCGCCAGAGGTGACGCAAACCACGGTCTTGCCGCGAATTTCATCGGCCAGCACCGGCAACACATCGACCGAAAGCGCACCCGCAGGTTCCAGCACGATGCCCTCGACATTCAGCATCTCCAGCATGGTGATGCAGATGCGATCCTCGGGCGCCAGCAGAACCTGCGCCGGATCGGCCCATTTCAGCGCCTCGAACGTATGGGTGCCAAGCCGCGCCACTGCGGCGCCATCGACGAAACTGTTGATACGCGGCAGCGTGACAGGCGCGCCGGCCTCCAACGCGGCACGCAGACTGGCGCCGCCGGCAGGTTCGACAAAACGAAAGGCCGTGCCGGGCGCGGCCGCGCGCAGATATCGCGTCACGCCCGAGGCGAGGCCACCGCCCCCCACCGGCAGAATCACCAGATCGGGCGCACGGCCCAGCTGGTCCAGCACCTCTACCGCCACGCTGGCCTGCCCCTCGATCACATCGGGATCATCGAAGGGCGACAGGAAATGTGCGCCCTGATCGCGGCAATAGGCCTGGCTGGCCGCCAGCGTCTGATCGAAATAGTCGCCGGTCAGCACGATCTCGATCGCCGCCCCGCCGAAGGTGCGGGTCTTGTCGATCTTTTGCTGCGGCGTCGTCACCGGCATGAAGATCGTGCCGCGCACCCCGAAATGCCGGCAGGCATAGGCCATGCCCTGCGCGTGATTGCCCGCGCTGGCGCAGACGAAATGCCCCAGATCGGGCCGCGCCGCCCGCATCTTGCGCATGGCGTTAAAGGCGCCGCGCAGCTTGTAGCTGCGCACGGGGGTCAGATCCTCGCGCTTGAGCCAGATCTCGGCCCCGTAGCGCGCCGAAAGATGGTCGTTGCGCTGCAAGGGCGTGGCCTCGAACAGGTCACGCAGGGCCTCGGTGGTATGGCGGGCGGATTGGACAAAATCGGTCATGCGCCGATTAGACCCGGCCAGCCCGGCTTGGCAAGGTCAGACCAGCGGGCGCTTTTCGATATAATGCCCGTAAAGCGTGGTCAGGATCGAGGCAGAGATCATCAGTTGCAGCCAGCCCGCCACCAGTTCCCAGATCAGCGCGACGACCGAACCCTGCGCCATCAGGTTCAACGGCGCGCCCAGCACGATGCCGATCAGCCCGGTAAAGAACGCCAGAATCAGGATCGTCGCGGTATCGCCCGCCGTCGCGACCCAGCCATCGGCAAAGCCCGGCTTGCGGTCCAGCGCGACCCCCGGCAATGCGGCACTGAGCCGATACAGCACCGCAAAGGCCGGCACGATCATCGCCAGCGCCGACAAGAGGCTTGCCAGCGGGGTTTGCCCCAACAGCAGCGACAGCACCACCGCCGCGGCAACGCCGATCACCAGCGCCATGGCCACCACGACCAGCGCGATCAGCAATGACCGCCCCGCATAGCCCGCCAGCCGCCCGGCATGAAACGCCGGCAGATAGCCCTGCGGACGTTCCTCCAGCAGCACGAAACGGTGCCAGGCCACGGCGATCCACAGCGTCGTCAGAAACAGCACGATCACCGAAACCAGCGTATCGGCGGCTTGCCCGACCGACAGCTCGGCCCCCGGCGCCATCATCGACGGCGTGACGCCAAGCGCCACCGCCACCGCCATCTGCGCCAGATACAGCAGGCCCGACACATGCAGCGCCTCGGGCAGGTTCCCGAAAACCTGCCGGATCGAATGCACGAATATTGCCCAGCCCTTCATCGCCATCTCCCTGCGCCGTTGCGCCACAAAAGGCAGAGGGATCGGCCGCTGTCAACCAGTGGCCCGGCTTGCCACCCGGGCGATTTCCCTTTAATCGCAGGCAAAACCCGTTCGGAGCATCCTCATGTCGAAGCCCAAGAAAGTTGTCCTGGCCTATTCCGGCGGCCTTGATACCTCGATCATCCTGAAATGGCTGCAAACCGAATATGGCTGCGAGGTGATCACCTTCACCGCCGATCTGGGCCAGGGCGAGGAGCTGGAACCCGCCCGCGCCAAGGCCGAACTTCTGGGCATCAAGCCGGAAAACATCCATATCGTCGATGTGCGCGAGGAATTCGTGCGCGACTTCGTCTTCCCGATGTTCCGCGCCAATGCCGTCTATGAAGGGCTTTACCTGCTGGGCACCTCGATCGCGCGGCCGCTGATTTCCAAGCATCTGGTGGAGATTGCGCATAAGCATGGCGCCGATGCCGTGGCCCATGGCGCCACCGGCAAGGGTAACGACCAGGTCCGGTTCGAACTCTCGGCCTATGCGCTGGATCCGTCGATCAAGGTCATCGCGCCCTGGCGGGAATGGGATCTGACCAGCCGCACCAAGCTGATCGAATTCGCCGAGGCGAACCAGATTCCGATCGCGAAGGACAAGCGCGGCGAGGCGCCGTTCAGCGTGGATGCCAACCTGCTGCACACCAGCAGCGAGGGCAAGGCGCTGGAAAATCCGGCCCAGGAAGCCCCCGATTATGTCTATCAGCGCACCGTTTCGCCCGAAGACGCGCCGAACACGCCGGAATATATCGAAGTCACCTTTGAAAAGGGCGATGCCGTCGCGATCAATGGCGAGGCCCTGTCGCCCGCCACCATTCTGACCCGCCTGAACGAACTGGGTGGCAAGCATGGCATCGGCCGGCTGGATTTCGTCGAGAACCGGTTTGTCGGCATGAAGTCGCGCGGCATCTATGAAACCCCCGGCGGCACCGTGCTGCTGGAGGCGCATCGCGGGATCGAGCAGATCACGCTCGACGCCGGCGCCGGCCACCTGAAGGATTCGATCATGCCGCGCTATGCAGAGCTGATCTATAATGGCTTCTGGTTCAGCCCCGAGCGCGAGATGCTGCAAGCCCTGATCGACAAGAGCCAGGAACATGTCACCGGCACCGTGCGGCTCAAGCTCTACAAGGGCGCAGCCACCTGCGTCGGCCGCTGGTCGGAACATTCGCTCTACAGCGAAAAGCATGTGACCTTTGAAGAAGACGCCGGCGCCTATGACCAGAAAGACGCCGCCGGCTTCATCCGGCTGAACGCGCTGCGCCTGAAACTGATCGCGACGCGCAATGCGCGGGTGGCCAACAAGGGCTGATGCCCCGCCCGCCACAAGAACCCGGGGGCCGTGCCAGCCAGGCGCGGCCCTTTTTTGTGACGTGACGGCGTGGTTGCGCGGCCCTCCGATCCCGCATTAGCTGCGGCGATACGAAGGGGGGGCCATGGAACAGATCGCCGCAGATATTCGCAACGTGCTGGAAACGAAAAGCTTTTCCGGCAGCCTGAAATTCGATTGCGGCGCCGATGGCGTGATCGTGCTGGCCGATGGCACCGCGACGACACAGGATGGCGACGCTGATTGCACCCTGCGCCTGTCGCGCGACAATCTGGTCAGCCTGTTGAAAGGCAAGCTCAATCCGATGATGGCGCTGGCGACGGGCAAGCTGAAGCTTTCGGGCAATCCGGCAGTGGCAATGGGGCTGGCAAAGCTGCTGGGCTAAGGCTCAGAGCATCCATTCCACCGGCAGGAGCCCGATCACCGCCAACGAGATCTGCCGGAACCAGCTTGTCCCCGGCTCTTGCTGCCAGGTTTCGGCTTGCCCGTCCGCGCCGGCCTCGTGCCAGATCATCCGCCCGTCGGCGCTCAGATCCGGGCGATAGCTGACCCTGTCCAGCGGCCCGTCGAACCCCGCGCTGACCCGCCTTGCCATGTCAGGGCTGTCGATCAGCAAGCCCATCTCGCAATTCAGCAGGGCCGAGCGGGGATCAAAGTTGAACGACCCGATAAAGACCCGCCGCCCGTCCACCGCAAAGGTTTTGGCATGGAGCGAGGCGCCTGACAGGCCCAGCGGTTTCAGTTGCAGATGCGATTCCGGCGTGACCCCGCCGCGCAGCTTCAATTCATAAAGACGCACGCCGGCCGCCAGCAGATCACGGCGATATTTCGCGTAACCTGCATGGACCATGACCACATCGGTCGTGTTCATCGCATTGGTCAGAATGTTCACCTGCTTGCCCGCCTGCGCCAGCCCGGCGAAATAGGCGGTGCCCGGCGTGCCGGGAATGAAATAGGCGCTGACCAGATCTAGCCGCGATTGCACCGGCCCCAGTATTTCGGCCAGCCGGGTGATCATCAGTTGATCGCGGCGCGCGATGCCCTGCCCCTTGGCCGGGTCATCGGCCACTAGCTGTGCCTGCGTCCATTCCATCGCCTGCGCGCCCTGCACATAGCGCGCCGCACTGCTTTGCAGATCGCCCAGCAAAGTCTGCGTTTCCGCGTCGGCCATCACTTCGGCCAGGCGCGCATCGAACCCCGCGCGATCGCCGGGTCCGGCGACGATCGTCTCCAGCGCAAAGACCGAGGCGCTGTTCCAGTATTCGTCAAAGACCCGCGCGGTATCGGGCAGGATGGCGCCGGTGGCCAGCACGTCCATATCCTTGAAGAAGGCCTCGCCGATCTCGAAATATTCGTCGCCGATATTGCGCCCGCCAATGATCGCCACCGCGCCGTCCACAATCAGCGCCTTGTTGTGCATACGGCGATTCATGCGAAAGAAATCAAAGGCATAGCCCAGCATCTTGGGCCGCCGCAGGGTTGAGGGGTTGAACAGCCGGATGTCCAGGTTCGGATCGGCATTCAGCGCCGCCAGCATCGCGTCCAGGCCCGGAATCCCGTTGTCGTCCAGCAAGAGCCGCACCCGCACCCCGCGCTGTGCGGCCCGGTCCAGCGCGGCCAGCAGCAGCATCCCCGACAGGTCGTCGTGCCAGATGTAATATTGCGCGTCGATGCTGGCCTGCGCCCCCTCGATCAGCGCCAGCCGGCTGGCCAGCGCGTCATGGCCATTCGCCAGTGGCGTCACCCCGGACAGGCCCGGATGCGCCGCCATCCCGCGCGCCATCAACCCGCCAAGCGCCGTATCCGCCGAGGCGGGCTGCGCGGTCTCGGCCGGGCGGGCGCTGATATCCGGCAGCGGAAAGATCAGGCGCGCCGCCCCGATCAGCACCGCCACCCCGGCGATCAGCGCCACCAGCCTTCGCAACATCCGCCGCATCACGGCACACCCCACGCACAAGGACAAAAGGCCGTCTTCGGCCTTGGCCAAGACTGACGCCTTTGCCGCCGCATGTCCAGCAGCGCCCAGCGAATGTTCGGATTGTGCGGGAAAACCTGGTGCCGCAGAAGGGACTCGAACCCCCGACCCCATCATTACGAATGACGTGCTCTACCAGCTGAGCTACTGCGGCTTCGGGAGTTCGTTTAACCGAGCGGTCGGGCGCGTGCAACAGCAATTCCGGCCCCGACCCCGCTTCGCGCCAGTTTGTCTTGCGACGTTGGCGGGGGACGGGGCGGAGATAGTCAGCTGCCCTTTCGAGCGATCTCGGCCAGATCGACCGGCGTTTCGGGCTCCGGCTCGGGCGGGGGCGGCGCCTCGGGCCGGGGCGGATTGACCAGAAGCGGCAAAAGCTCGGTCCCGGTCGGGCTCATCGCTTCGGCCTCTGGCGGCGCGCGCCAGCTCAGCGTGTCGAACCCGCCGCAACTGTCGCAGATCGGGCCCCATTGCGCATGCACCGTGTGGCACTTGTCACACACCCATTGCGGCCCGCGCGGCGCGGTCAGGGCGCGGGCCAGCCAGGCGCGCACCTCGGCCTCGTCGGCGCCTTCGCCCCGCGCAATCGCCGCGCGCAGGGCAATGACCCGCCCCGTCGGGCCGGTTTCCGGCAAATCGCCCAGGGCGCGCCGCGCCTCGGGGAAATCTTCCGCCGCGATCAAAAGCTCTGCCAGCAGCATCCGGGTTTCGGGATTGTCCGGGTGAATCGCCGTCAGCGCCTTGAACCGCTTGAGCCGGGCCGAAGGCGTCTCCTCCGGCTCGATCTCGGCAAAGGCGGCGGCCAGATCGGGGTGCGGCTGTGCCTCCCACGCCTTTTTCAGCACCCGGGTCGCCCCTTTGGCATCGCCCGCCAGCGACAGGCTGCGCGCCGCCATCGCGGCCGCCGGCACCAGATCGGGCGACAGCTTGTTGGCGGCGATCGCCGCCTCGCGCGCCTCGATACTGGCGCCCTCCTCCATCACCTTGCGCGCCTCTTGCAGCGCCAGCACGGCATCGCGGCGCCGGAAGACATCCTTGCTCAGGCTGCCGGCGCGGCGCTTGGCGTCCAGCGTGGCGCGCGCACCCTTCCAATCTTGCGATTCCGCCTGCAATTTCAGCAAGATATCCTGCGTATCCGCGTGTTTCGGCTTCAACGTGAAGGCCTTTTCCGCCAGCTTGAGCGCGGTATCGCGATCGCCTTCAGTGATCTTTTGCGCCATCAGCCCACGAATGGCGACAAAGCGCGTGCGCTCATGATCGAGCAGCGCCTTGTAGGCCTGTTCTGCGCGCCTGGTATCGCCTGCCGCCTCAGCCGATTGCGCGACCAGAAGGTTGGTCAACTCCGGGTTCCCCAGCAGCTTTTCGGCCTTGAGCGCACGCGACAGCGCCACGCGATGTTCGCCACTGGCCAGCGCCACCATGCCATCGGCCAGCGCGGCATAGCCCTTGCGTTCGCGGTTGCGGTCGAAATAGCGCGACAGCGCGGTCTCGTCGCCACTGATGAATCGCAGGATCGCCATCAGCAGGCCGACGATCCTGACCAGCAGCCATAGCGCCACAAGGGCCAGCAGCACGGCCACCACCGCCTGCAACGGCCCCAGCGTGAATTCATATCCCGCCGCGACGATGCGCACGCCCTCGCCACTATCGAGCAGCAGTGTCGCCCCCCAGGTCAGCGCCGCGACCACCAGAAAGAAGGTCAGCGCCTTGATCAGTGTCCAGATCATGCCATGGCTCCTGTCATTGGGCGGGGATCAGCGCCGCAAGCGCGGCCTGTGCGGCAAGAAAACGGTCGGCCTCGGCTGCCCATTCCGCAAGGGCGGGCTGCGCCGCTTCGGGCAGGGAGGCGATGCCCTGACGCGCCGCCGCCACATCGCCGGTGGCCAGCGCGGCCTCGGCCCGCGACAACACCGCATCGGGGCTGTCGCCCTCTTGCGGTTCGGTCGCCCGCGCGCCGGTCTGGTTCAGCAGAAACACCGCCAGCCGGTCGGTCACCGTGCCATCGGCCTGCGCTGCCATGCGCGCCGCCGCGAGGGCCGCGCGCGCGGCCTCGGGGAAACTGTCCTGCAAGGATGCAAGCGATACCGGCGCCGCCACGAAGGCCGGCAGGGGCTCGGGCAGCGTGATCCCTTGCGCCTCGACCTCCGCCAGGGCTGCGGGCAGACCGATGCCGGTCTGCACGGCACTGCGCAGCCCGATCAGCGCGGCATCGCGTGCCGCGGTATCGCGCAGCGCCGCGGCCTCGGCCTGCATCGCGTCGGCTTCGCGCTTCACATCCTGCATCCGCGCGGCGACTTGCGCCTCGATCTCGGCGGCGATGGCGGTGCTGTCGCCCGGCTGTTGTGTGGCAACCCGGCTTTCCAGCGCCGCGATGCGCCCCTCCACCGCCGAAAGATCGGCGCTTGCGGCGGGGCGTTCCTCCAGCGCGGTCAGACGCTGTTCAACCGGCGCCAGATCGACGGCAGCGGCCGGATTGGCCTCCAGCGCGGCAAGCGCATGGCCCAGCTTGTCCATCTCGGCGCGCAGTGCATCGGTTTCGGTCGTGTTGCGCGGCATGAACTGATCCATCAACGGCCAGCCCTGCTGCACACCATAGGTCGCCAGCGCAAAACCCATGCCCGCCGCAAGCGCGCCGCCGGCCACCAGCCCGAGGAAGCGGCCGAACCCGCCTGACCGCCGGGGCGGCGGCGGCGGAGGCATGGTGTCGATCACCGGCGGCTCCTCTTGCGTGACGGCGGGCACCTCGATAACGGGATCGGGCGTGCCATCTTGAATGGCGTCAGTCTCGCGGGGTTCGGGAACCTCTTGTTTTTCGGTCTCTGACATTCCGCTCCCCCTTCGTGCCGCGTCGATTTCAACCAAGCTAATCATTCCGGCCGCCCCGGTTCAACCCGACTCGGCCTTGTCCAGAAGTCGCAGCACACAATCGCGCATCGCAGGGCCATCAGGCCGGTCGGCAACTGTGATCGCACCCAGCCCCGCCGCATGCAGGGGCGCGGCGCTCGCCTCCGATATCGCCGCGAATTCCAGCGTCGCGCGCAGGCCCAGCGGCGCCAACGCGCCGAACAACAGCTGCGCGGAGCGCGGCGAAAACACCGGCAGCACGATCCGCCCCGGTCGCGCCAGCGCCTGCACCGCCTCGGGTGACAATGGCTGGGCCTCCTGCCGGTAGCAGACGGTAGAAATCGTCTCTATTCCTGCGGAATTGAGCCTTTCCGACAGTTTCCCGCGCGTTTCCGCGCCATGCAGATGCCACAGGGGGCCTTGGGGCCGCAGCCGCAGGATCAGCGCCAGCAGCGCCTCGGCATCGCCGCCCGCATTTTGCGCGGCAAGGCCAAGCGCGGCTGCCCGCTCTGCCGTGCGAGGGCCGACGCAAAAGGCAGGCAAGCCCGGCGGCAGATCCAGCCCCGCCACCACCTCCAGCGCGGTGCCCGAGGTCAGGACAAGCCCGCCCAGCCCGCCCGACGGCACATGGACCGGCAGCAGTGACGGGGCCAGCAAAGGGGAAGTCAGGATGCAAGTTCCCCGCCGCGCCTGCACCAGCATCGCCGCGAACCGCGCCGCATCCGCCGCCGGCCGCGTCACAAGCACAAGGACCGAGTCGTCGGGAAGACGGGATTGCCTGACCATGCGTCCGGTGTTACCTGCGGTCATGCCCTGTTTCAACCGCGACACCATGTCCGAAACGCTGACCTTCCTCGGAATCGAAAGCAGTTGCGATGATACCGCGGCGGCGGTCGTGCGCCAAAGCGGCTCTGGCGCCGCCGAAATCCTGTCATCGGTGGTGCAGGGCCAGACCAGCCTGCACGCGGCCTTTGGCGGCGTGGTGCCGGAAATCGCCGCCCGCGCCCATGCCGAACGCATCGACCTTTGTGTCGAACAGGCGCTGGCCGAGGCCGGCCTGCCGCTGACGGCCCTGGATGGCATCGCCGTTACCGCCGGGCCCGGGCTGATTGGCGGCGTGCTGTCGGGGGTGATGTGCGCCAAGGGGCTGGCCGCCGCGACCGGCCTGCCGCTGGTGGGGGTGAACCATCTGGCGGGCCATGCGCTGACGCCGCGCCTGACCGATGCGATCGCCTATCCCTATGTCATGCTGCTGGTTTCGGGTGGGCATTGCCAGTTCCTGCGCGTGGATGCCGCCGACCGCTTTACCCGGCTGGGCGGTTCGATCGACGATGCCCCGGGCGAGGCTTTCGACAAGGTCGCCAAGATCCTCGGCCTGCCACAGCCCGGCGGCCCCGAGGTGCAGCGCGCGGCCGAAACCGGCGATGCCCGGCGCATCGCCCTGCCCCGCCCTCTGCTGGACCGGCCCGGCTATGACCTGAGCTTTTCGGGCCTGAAAACCGCGGTGCTGCGCGCGCGCGATGCGTTACTGACGCCGGAAGGCGGCCTACACCGGCAGGACCGCGCCGATCTCTGCGCCGCGTTCCAACTGGCCGTGGCGGATGTGCTGGCCGAAAAATCCCGCCGGGTGCTGGCCGATCATCCGATCACCACCCTGGCGGTGGCGGGCGGCGTGGCGGCCAACAGCCTGATCCGCGCCCGGCTGGAGGCACTTTGCGCCGGCACCGGCACGCGGTTTCTTGCACCGCCGCTGGCGCTGTGCACCGACAATGCCGCGATGATCGCCTGGGCCGGGATCGAGCGGTTCCGCTTGACCGGCGCCGATGACATGACACTGTCAGCGCGGCCGCGCTGGCCGCTGGATCAGACCAGCCCCGCCCTGCTGGGGTCGGGCAAGAAAGGAGCGAAGGCGTGACGATCGCTGTTCTGGGCGCGGGGGCCTTTGGCGCCGCGCTGGCCGAAACGCTCAGCCGGCAAGAGCCGGTCATCCTCTGGGGCCGCAGCCAGACGACACGCCGCATCGCAAAGCTGCCCGGGCTGGAATTGGCCGAAAACGTCACTGTCACCGCTGAAATCGCCGATACCGACCAGGCGGAGATCGTGCTTCTGGCGCTGCCGATGCAGGTGCTGGGCCGGTTTGTCGATGACCACGCCACCCGCCTGCGCGGCAGGCCGCTGGTGGCCTGTTGCAAGGGGGTCGATCTGCGCAGCGGGCTGGGCCCGGCCGAGATTCTGGCGCGGCTGGATGGCCCCGCCCCCGCCGTGCTGACCGGCCCCAGCTTTGCCGCCGATATCGCGCGGGGCCTGCCGACCGCGCTGACACTGGCCTGCGCCGATGATGCGCTGGCCGAAACCTTGCAGGCGCGGCTTTCGACAGCGGCGCTGCGGCTGTATCGCAGCCCGGATGTGATCGGGGCGGAACTGGGCGGCGCGCTGAAGAATGTGATCGCGATTGCCGCCGGCGCGGTGATCGGCGCCGGGCTGGGCGATTCCGCCCGCGCCGCGCTGATGACCCGCGGCTACGCCGAGATGCTGCGCTTTGCGCTGGCGCGCGGCGCACGGGCCGAGACGCTGGCGGGCCTGTCGGGCTTTGGCGATCTGGTGCTGACCTGCACCTCGGATCACTCGCGCAATTTCCGCTATGGCCTGGCGCTTGGTGCCGGGCAGGATTTCGATCCCGCGACCACGGTCGAGGGCGCCGCCACCGCGCGCGCCGTGGCGCAGATCGCCCGGACCGAGGGGCTCGACATGCCCATCTCGACCATGGTCGCCGCACTGGTGGATGGCAGGATCAGCCTTGCCGACGCCATGCAGAGCCTTCTCAACCGCCCGCTGAAACAGGAGTAACCCGATGCGCGTCGCCCTCGTCTGCAAGGACAAGCCCGCCAGCCTGCATATCCGCCAGGAAAACCGCCCCGCCCATCTGGAGCATATCCGCAGCACCGGTGTCGTGGAAATGGCCGGCCCCTTTCTGAGCGAGACCGGCGAGATGTGCGGCTCGCTGGTGATTCTGGAGGTGGAAACGCTGGCCCAGGCGCAGGACTGGGCCGCGAATGACCCCTATGCCAAGGCCGGCCTGTTCGAAAGCGTGCAGATCACCGAATGGAAAAAGGTCGTCGGATGACCTATTGGCTGTTCAAATCCGAACCCGATACCTGGAGCTGGGACCAGCAGGTCGCCAAGGGTGCCGCGGGCGAGGAATGGGGCGGCGTGCGCAACTATCAGGCCCGCAACAACATGCGGGCGATGCGGCTGGGCGATCTGGGCTTTTTCTACCATTCCAACATCGGCAAGGCGGTGGTGGGCATAGTCGAGGTCTGCGCCGAAAGCGCGCCGGACAGCACCACCGACGACCCCCGCTGGGATTGCGTGCATATCCGCGCGGTCAGGCCGCTGTTGCAGCCGGTCACGCTGGACCGATGCAAGGTCGAGCCGGGCTTGCAGGACATGGTGCTGGTGAACAATTCGCGCCTTTCGGTGCAGCCGGTGACAGACGCCGAATGGCAGATCATCTGCCGGCTGGGCGGTCTGGAGACCTGAGAATTCATGAAAACGGAGGGCCCCGACCCCAACGGGACCCTCCATCCACCCCACGTGCTCCCTTAGCACCACACGTGTTCGATAAAGGTCCCGGGCATACTGCCGTTGAATCAGGTATAACTGATCCGGCGGGCCGGCGCAAAACCCGTCTTTCTTGCATTTGTTTCAATCAAACGAAAAATGCCCGCCAGAACGGCGGGCATTTGCGGGATTATCGGCCGATCAGGCGTAGACGGCTTCCTTGCCGAAATGCTTGACCAGAAGATAATAGATGACCGCGCGATATTTGTTGCGCTCGGACTTGCCGTAAATGTCGATCACCGCAGAAAGCGCCTCAGACAATTCCGGCCCGTCCTTCAGGCCCAGCTTCTTGATCATGAAATTGCGCTTCACGGTTTCCAGCTCGGATTCCTGGCTGGCCGCCACGGTTTCGGCATCGGCGTCATAGATCGCAGGGCCGCAACCGATGGTCACCTTGGTCAGGAGCGCCATATCCGGCTCGACCTTGCACTTGTTGCGCAGATCGCCCGCGTATTTCTCGATCAGAGCCTGACGTTTGCTCATGTGAAACTCCCTGTATTCGTTTATGACTGCGGGCGGCTGAAACTCTGGCAGGTGCCGCCTCGGCGCGAACACTAGGCCAAGGGGCGATCATCACAAAGGGAATTATCGCCGCAGCTTCCCCCCTTTGGGCGCCGGACGGTTCAGTTGCACCACCCATTGATTTGCCATCAGCGTCAGCTTTGCCTGGTCGCCCAGCTCGGCCACCAGGGCCTCTACCGCGCGCTTGACCGGCGCACCCTGGGCATCGGACATCCAGTTGAAATCGTCACCCGCGATGATCCCGTCATGTTTGACCTTGCGCAGGCATTGCGCGATGTCATTGTCGATAAACGGAGAATTGTGGTTCCCGTCCAGATAGACCCAATCGAGCGAGGCATCGGGCAGCGCGGCCAGCGCCTCGTCCGACATGGCGCGATGGATCTTCACCCGTGCGTCATCGCGAAAGGCGGCGCAGACATCCTGATACTTCTGCTCCATCAGGTTTTCGTTCTTCTTGCGCCCGAAGCCGGTATTGGCGAATTCCGGCTGATAGAGCCAGGGGTCGATCAGATGCAGTTCGACCGGCTCGCAGATCTCCAGGATCCGGCGCGAAAAGGCGCCCTCCCAGACGCCGACCTCGGCCACGCGGGCGCCCTTGGGCAGACCCGCCAGCAACTTGCGGCGGATGCGGTCACGCTTGCTTTCTTCCAGAACCTGCTCGGTCATGCTTTCCCTCAACACTCTGCGATGTTTTGGGCCGCATGATAGGCCCCGCCGCTGCGATTGCGACAGCAAAAGGCCCGCAGCGTGCTGCGGGCCTTTGACGTGATGCAAAAAAGCCGCCTCAGTAGCGGTAATGATCCGATTTGAACGGGCCTTCCACCTTCACGCCGATATAATCGGCCTGATCGGCGCGCAGTTCGGTCAGCTTCACACCGATCTTTTTCAGATGCAGGCGGGCGACCTTTTCATCCAGCGCCTTGGGCAGGATATAGACGCCGGGCTGATACTCGCCCCCCTTGGTCCACAATTCGATCTGCGCCAGAACCTGATTGGTAAAGCTGGCCGACATCACGAAGGACGGGTGCCCGGTGGCATTGCCGAGATTCAGCAGACGCCCTTCGGACAGCAGGATGATCTTGTTGCCCGAAGGCATCTCGATCATGTCCACCTGATCCTTGACATTGGTCCATTTGTGGTTGCGCAGGCTGGCCACCTGAATTTCATTGTCGAAATGGCCGATATTGCCGACGATGGCCATGTTCTTCATCTCGCGCATATGCTCGATGCGGATCACGTCCTTGTTGCCGGTGGCGGTGATGAAGATGTCGGCGTCATGCACCACATCCTCCAGCACCACGACCTCGAACCCGTCCATCGCAGCTTGCAGCGCACAGATCGGATCGACTTCGGTCACCTTCACCCGGGCACCCGCACCGCGGAGCGAGGCGGCAGAGCCCTTGCCCACATCGCCATAGCCGCAGACAACGGCGACCTTGCCGGCCATCATCGTGTCGGTCGCGCGGCGGATACCGTCCACCAGCGATTCCTTGCAGCCATATTTGTTGTCGAATTTCGACTTGGTCACGCTGTCATTGACGTTGATCGCCGGGAAGGGCAGCAGGCCCTTCTTGTGGAGGTCATACAGGCGATGCACGCCGGTGGTGGTTTCCTCCGACACGCCCTTGATCGCTTCGCGCTGCTGGGTGAACCAGCCGGGGCTGGCGGCCAGGCGCTTCTTGATCTGGTTGAACAGGCAAACCTCCTCGTCCGAGGTCGGCACTTCGATCAGGCCGGTTTCGCCCGCCTCGACCCGCGCCCCCAGCAGGATGTAAAGCGTCGCATCCCCGCCATCGTCGAGGATCATGTTGCAGGTGCCCTCGGGGAACTGGAAGATACGGTCGGTATATTCCCAGTATTCCTCCAGCGTCTCGCCCTTCACCGCGAAAACCGGGGTGCCCGAGGCCGCAATCGCGGCGGCGGCATGGTCCTGGGTGGAAAAGATGTTGCACGAGGCCCAACGCACATCGGCGCCAAGCGCCTTCAGCGTCTCGATCAGCACGCCGGTCTGGATGGTCATGTGCAGGCTGCCCGCGATGCGCGCACCCTTGAGCGGCTGCGCCTTGCCGAATTCCTCGCGGCAGGCCATCAGGCCCGGCATTTCGGTTTCGGCAATATCCAGTTCCTTGCGTCCGAAATCGGCCAGCGCGATGTCCCTGACGATGTAATCCTTCGGCATGCGCCGCACTCCTTGCATTTACATTTGGCGCTGAGATAGCACTCTGACACAGGCGCGGCAATGTTTTGGGGGGTGGGGCGGATCATGGCGGTTGCAAACACCCGGCGCGGTCAACCGCCGCGCGCCTGGCAGCGGATGCTGTCGGGCCGTCGGCTTGATCTGCTGGACCCGACCCCGATGGATATCGAGATCGAAGACATCGCGCATGGCCTGGCCTTCGTTGCCCGCTGGAATGGCCAGACCCAGGGCGATTATCCCTATTCCGTGGCCGAACATTCGCTGCTGGTCGAGGATATCTTCACCCGGCAAAACCCCGGCATTGCGGCGCGGTGGCGCCTGGCGGCATTGCTGCATGACGCTCCGGAATATGTGATCGGCGACATGATCAGCCCGGTCAAGGCCGCGATCGGCACCGCCTATGGCGATCTGGACCAGCGCCTGACCGCCGCCATTCATCTGCGCTTTGGCCTGCCGGCGGCCCTTCCGGTTGCGATCAAACGCGCGATCAAGGCCGCCGACAAGGTCTCTGCCTGGCTGGAGGCGGTGCAGATCGCCGGTTTCTCGCCGGCCGAGGCGAACAAGCTGTTCGGCCTGCCTGCCCCTACGCTGGTAGCCGCGCTGGAAATCCGACTGCGCCCGCCCGTGCTGGTACGGGCCGATTACACCGCGCGGCACAGGGCCCTGCTGGAACTGGAAAGCTGAGCGCCGGCCTCAGCCCGGATGGCGGTAGTAGTCATTAGAACGGTCAAGATGCCGCCGCATCGCCTGCGCCGCACCTGCGCCGTCGCGCGCGGCGATCAGATTGACGATCTCGTCATGCTCGCGCAGCGTCGTGTCCTCATTGCCCGACCAGTGCAGCAATCCGCCGTGATACTGGAACAGCCAGCCCAGCATGGCCTGGCTGACCGCCGCGATGATCGGATTGCCGGTCATGGCCGCGATGCGCGCGTGAAAGGCCACATCCGCCGCGACAAAGGCCGCCGGATCGCCCAGCCGGTCACGCTGCTGCGCCACCAGGCCGCGCAGATCGGTGACAGCGCCATCATCGGCCTTTTCGGCCGCCCGGCGCACCACCCCGCATTCGAACATGCCGCGCGCCTCTTTCAGATGGTCAAGCTGCCCCGGCTCGGCCGACAGCAGAAGCCGTGCCACCTCGTCCACCCGGTTCAGCACGCTGCCGGCATTCAATTCGTTCACCCGGCTGCGTTCGCCATGGGCGATGGTGATCAGACCCATCGTATGCATGGATTGCAACGCCTCGCGCACGGCGGGGCGGCCTACACCGAAACGCTCCATCAGGTCGCGCTCGGACGGCATCGGATCGCCCGCCTGCAATTCACCGCGCGCGATCAGGTCGCGCAGGCGGTCAAAGACCTGATCCGAAAGCTTGCGCCGCACGATCTTTTCCGCCACGGGGGCACCGGCAGGATCTGACGGGGCAATCGGGTTGGCTCGGCGGGTCATGGCTTCTCCTTGCGGCGCTCCTCAAGGCATAGTGCCTTGCCGTCCCGCTTGCAAATCCTCGCGCCAGCCATAGGGCGGCAGGGGCCCCTGCGCGGTGGCGGTCAGGTTCGCCTCCAGCACGCGCCCCCCACAGACCAGCCGCGACCGGCCGCCGCCCAGTTCCGCCACACTGACCGGCTGACCGGCAAGCCCCGCCAGCCGCGCCACCACCGCCGCCAGCGG
>Ga0209053_1000618_pt1 | contig 22590 bp, 19 predicted proteins | sample EBPBio152010_DNA_FD_185864 | JGI IMG/M metagenome (GOLD analysis project Ga0209053, IMG submission 185864) | Wastewater treatment Type I Accumulibacter community from EBPR Bioreactor in Madison, WI, USA - Reactor 1_7/15/2010_ DNA (SPAdes)... | ecosystem: Engineered > Bioreactor > EBPR >... | reverse complement strand
CAGTCACTGCCGGCGTCCTAAACGTTGGTGAGGCTGGAGTTGGTGAAACCGGAAAAGGCCCGGAATCAGGATTATTTAAGAATATACGATACCCATTTAACAACGTTGGACCAACAGCACTATTTACCGATCTTCTGGTAACATCCCATGTTCCGGCAGTTGAAACTCCGTAACTATTTGCCGAAGCATTATAAGCGATTGGCTGTAAACCACTTCTAAAATCAATTAAGAAAACACATTGATCTGGAGTATAGGCATACAAGTTTGGTTCAGAGTTTGCTGTTGCAACGTTTCCAAAGTTTGCAGGATCACAAGCGTAGAAACTCCATCTGTCACTGTATACTCTACCATTGTGTTTGGTAAATGCACCAAAATTATCTGCTACTGTTAAATCGAAAAACGGCGCATGGATCCTTCCTGTTGCAGCACTATTGTCTGGAGTAATACCACCATCATTACTGCGGTAAATTTCCATATAGAACTCACCATTCACAACTGGGTTAAAAACTAAAGGAGTATAACCTGTTGTTATCCCTCCAATGTTTGGACCTACTAAGGCACGTGCATGGGTGTCAATACTACCCGCAGAGCCTAATGCAGAATTCCAGTTTCCTGAAGCCACTACTACATTACTCGGATTTAAGATTCTCCAATACACATTGGTTTGTCTTGTGGTTGCTCCTACCACATAATTTCTGAAATCAAAACCAAAGTACAGGTTTTCATTCGCATTATCAGAAATGTAGAATTTTAGTCGGTTATCCTCCGCAGCCCCATAATAAGGTCCGGAAACTAAATCCGGAGCAGAAAGCAACGACGTAATTGCCGTAGCATTTGGAGAAACCGTTGGTGTTCCTTCCGCAAACCCTTTTGAGGAAAGCACCACAACAAATAAAACCAGCATTAAAGTTTTAATACTAGTTTTCATAAAAGTAAAGTTTCGCATACGTATGTATGATTTGGTTAAAATTTGTAATTCAATTACACACAAAATGATACGCCATTTTAAGAGCGCAAAATTCTGTGCGAATTTAGTTAAAATATGTTAAATATTCCTACTAAAATATTAACTTTTTTTTGTAGAATTACGGCTACATTTTTGAAGTTCAATAAATACAAGGGGTTCAAAAACAAAAACTTAGAAAAAAAAAATAATTTATAATAATTCTTAATTAATATTATCTTTAAAGAAGGTAGAAAGAGCTATAATATTGTTTACATCAAGCTTCTCGAAAACTCTATTTTTGTAGGTACTAACAGTTGACATTTGAATATTTAACCTGTTGGCTATTTCAAGATTGCCACTGCCGCCAACTAACATTTTTGCAATTTCAAATTCTCTATTTGAAAGAGCGTCAATTGGATTTAAAACAGGTTTTCTTTTGGCGTTATTATCTAGTTTATTTTTGATTTCATCACTATAAAAATGGCCGGTACTTAAAACTTGATTAATTGCATCAATTATTTTTGCTTCTGAACAATATTTATGAAGATATCCATCAGCACCATTTTTAACATATCTTAATCCATAGTTTTCCTCTTCATGGCAAGAAAAAATAAGAATTTTTGTAGTACTTTGTATAGTCTTCAATTCTTTCATTACTTTAATGTTTTCGACACCATTAATTATGATATCCAAAACTATTAAATCAATGTTTTCGGCTTTAATAATTTCTGCGGCTTCAATATAATTTTCAGCATTATGAATAACTGCGTTTGGAAAAGTTGAATTAATTATTAACTCTATTCCTCTTCTAACCACAAAATGATCATCAACAAGCAAAATATTTAAATTTGCATTTAATTTGTTCTCTTTTTTATTCATTTTCTCTAAATAATTCTGATAATGAAACAACATTACTGATATTCAATTTTTCAAAAATCCTGTTTTTATATGTACTAACAGTTGACATTTGAATATTTAATTTATTTGAAATTTCAAGATTACCTTCACCCGAAATAAGAAGTTTAGCTATTTCAAACTCTCTATTTGACAAACTCTCAATAGGGTTTGAACCACCATTCTTTTTGGCTTTTGAATTTAGTTTATCTTTAACTTGGTCACTATAATAATAACCTTTGTCTAAAATTTGTTGTACTGCTTTAATAATTTTATCTTCAGAACAAAATTTATTTAAATAACCATCTGCTCCATTTTGAATATATCTTATTCCATAATGTTTTTCTTCATGGGAAGAAAATATTAAAATCTTAACTTTACTCTGAATTTCTTTAATGGAATTCATTATCTTGATGTTCTCAATCCCATTAATATTTATATCCAATATCACTAAATCCAATCTTATGGTTTTCATAATATCCAAAGCATCATCATAATTTTCAGCACTATAAACATATGCTTTAGGAAATGTACTTAACAAAACAAGTTCTACTCCTTTTCTCACAACTAAATGATCATCCACCAACAAAACACTCATTCCTAAATTCATAATAAAACTCTTTTTTTTATACTATAATTAAACAATATGGATTCAAATATAGAAATTTTAAGTAAACAAAAAAACCTTAATGAATATTCACTAAGGTTTTAATTATTAAAATATACTTTTATTATTATTCTTCTGAAGCTACAGCTTTATCTTTATCCATAACAACCTTTAATGCTGATGCAACACCATATTGATCAACCATTGTCAAACTTAACATGTCTTTTTTTGCTAATTTCTTAGACACTAGTCCATTAAAGTTATTGTAAGAAATATTCATTTCTGTCAAATTAGATAATTTTTCTAAATTCAATGGTACTTGACCATTCATTTTATTATCAAAAAGACTTAAACTTTCTAAAGCAACTAAATTTGAAACTAAATTACTTAACTCACCAGTAAATTTATTGCTATTTAATTGAAGAACTCTAAGTGATTTCATATTATACAATGATTCTGGTAAATTACCTGAAAAATCATTATTGTACAGAGACAAAACTTGCAAATTTGTTAAAGAACCTATTGTACTTGGCAACTCACCTGATAAGCCATTCATAAACAAATGAATCTCTTTTAAAGAAACTACATTAGTCAATTCTAATGGTAATGAACCAGATAATTTATTGAAAGAAATGTCAAGAACTTGAAGTGATTTCAATTCACCTAAACTAGATGGAATTGTACCTTCAATATTATTTTTAAATAAGTTTAATGCTTGTAAAAATTTTAAATTAGACAATTCACTTGGCAATTTACCTGACAAATTATTATTTGACAAATCAATTGCAACAACTTTATCGTTAACTACTTTAACTCCAAACCAAGTATTCACAGGATTATTAATATTCCATTTTGTAATCCATTGTTCTCCATTAGTTGCTTTGTTTAAGCTAATTAAAGCATTTTTTTCAAGCAAAGTAACTTCAGCAAACATAGTTGCTGATAAGAAAAACGTAACTAAAAGTGTAATTGTTGCTTTCATAACACATATTTATTGTGGTGTAAAAGAATATTATTTATCGTTTATAAGCAAATATAATCGATGAAATACACTTTTTTTTATAAATTTAATATATTTTATAAATATTATCTTACAAATTAATTATTTCTTTATTTTATTTTTTTTTATATATTTGTTATACTAACCAATAAAAATATAAACTTATGCCTTTTAATTTTTACGCAGTATTAGTTGCTGCATTTTCAAGTTTTGTAGTGGGTTTTATTTGGTACAACCCTAAAGTATTTGGAACAATTTGGATGAAAGAAACCGGAATGACCGAAGAAAAAGCCCAAAAGGGAAATATGATAAAAATCTTTGGATTAACTTTTTTTTATTCCTTATTATTAGCATTTATGATGCCTGCTCTAGTAGTTCACCAAATGGGAGCATTAGGAATGATTGGCGGTCCAAACATGATTGCAAGTGCTGAACCATCATACACGGCTTTCATGACTGATTATGGTGATCATTTTAGAACTTTTAAACACGGTGCTTTACATGGATTCATGTCGGGAATTTTCTTAGCACTGCCTGTAATTGCTATTAACAGTCTTTTTGAGCAAAAATCATGGAAATATATTGCTATTACAGCAGGATATTGGACTGTTATAATGACAACAATGGGAGCTATCATCTGCGGATGGAAATAATTTAACATTTAATTATAAACGAATCGCTCTACTTTTGTGGAGCGATTTTTTATTGTGAAAGGACTTACTTTTAAAATATATAACCACATTAGAGAGCTTCCAAATAACTGGGATGATGTAGCTGTATCTAATGTTTTTCTACAAACGCATTACTTAGAAGTTTTAGAAAAATCAGCCCCAACGAATATGCAATGTTTTTATATTGGGATATTTGAAAATCAGGAACTTATTGGTGTTTCATTAGCGCAATATTTAGACTTGAATAAGTTAGAGTCTTTTGGTGAAAGAGATAAATGTTTTAAGACTTTTATTAGAAATTTTATCTTTAAGAACTTTGCATCGCATACTTTATTTCTTGGAAATAACATGATTACTGGTCAAAATGGTTATGCTTTTTCTAAAGAAATTGATTTTGAATATATCAGTGAGATTTTAATGGAATCCGCAAAGGAGATTACAACTTATTTTAAAAATAAGAATATCAAAATTCATTTAGTTTCGTTTAAAGACTTCTACGAACATTGCTCTGTTGAATTGAAAAAGTATAGTCTATCCAATACTTACGAGTTCAATACGCAGCCAAACATGATTTTCTATTTAGATCAAAATTGGAAAAATAAAGAAGATTATATTGCTAAATTTTCCAAAAAATACCGTGACCAATACAAACGAGCTCACAAAAAATTTGACGGAATACAAGTTAAGGAGTTGACATTAGAAGAAGTAGTTTTACATGAAGAAACCATTTATGATTTGTATCATTATGTAGCTAAAAATGCTCCTTTCAACACCTTCTTTTTGGCAAAAAATCATTTTTCAACAATGAAGAAGCAATGCCAAAACCATTTTTTGATTTTTGGTTATTTTTTAAATGATATATTGGTTGGATTTCATACTATTCTTTTAAATGGAACTGTATTAGAAACTTATTTTTTGGGTTATGATGCACATATTCAAAAAGAAAATATGCTATATCTGAATATGCTTTACAACATGACTGAATATGGCATTGAAAATGGTTTCAAAAAAATAATATTTGGAAGAACGGCTTTAGAAATTAAGAGTTCTATTGGTGCAATTCCTGTAAACATGTCAGGTTTTATTTATCATAATAACAAGTTGATAAACAAATATATTGAATACATTTTCAAGAAGTTAGAGCCGGAAGTTGCATGGCAAATAAGACATCCTTTTAAGTAAGTTTGAAATACAAAGTACGAAGTACGAAATACGAAGTACTATTGAAAAGTTTTGAGTTTTAAAGCGGAGAGTAGAATTAGCTTCATAAAATCCTACTTATTCTTTTGATTTTTGAATTGATAAAAAGCGTAAAAACCTAAAGCTAATTCTCCAATTGTTCCTAATAAAAATATTGTTGATGGAATTCCATCGAAAAGAAGACTTATCATTCTTCCGAAAGCTAAACCAAGCATGAATAGGAAGTTTGAAATTGTCGCCATTTGCCAAAATTTTTCCCTAATAATTCCAACAAACCATAGGGATGAAAAAGCAATATAAATTCCCATGATTGCTTTATAAATATTGACTTCATCGATGGTTTTTAATTTTACATCAAACCATAAATCGGGTTTAAAACCATATACAAATGCAACAGTCACTACAATTAAAATTGAAATGGTAAGGTGTAGATTTGATGGTTTTACAAATTTATTCATCTGATTTATAAACTATCCAATTCTCCTTGCACAACTTCCCAATCTTCTAACAGCTTATCCAATTCGGCTTTTTTCTTATTGTAGGCAATAAAAAAATTGGCGTCTTCAAGGTGTTTGTCATAATTGGATGCTAAAGCTTTATCGTCATTTTGAATATCTTTTTCCAATTGTTGAATTTGGCTTTCGATTTTACTCAAACGATTTTGAAGCGACTTGTTTTTCTTTTGGTCTTCGTATGATATTTTGGAATTTTCTTTTGGTGTTTCCTTTTTAATAACATCCTTTTTCTCAACTTCACGCATGTTTTCCATGTTTCGTTGTTCTAAGAAGAAATTTATATCACCAAGATATTCTTTGATTTTTTGATCTTTAAATTCATATACAATGTTAGACATTCCTTGTAAGAAATCTCTATCGTGAGAAACTAACAAAAGTGTTCCTTCATATTTTTGAAGCGCTGCTTTTAGTACGTTTTTAGACTTAATATCTAAGTGATTTGTAGGCTCATCCATTACTAAAACGTTGATTGGTTGTAACAATAATTTACACAAAGCCAATCGGTTACGTTCGCCACCAGAAAGCACTTTTACCTTCTTTTCAACGTCATCACCACGAAACAAAAACGAACCCAACATATCACGAACTTTTGAACGATTAGTGTCGGTTGCAGCATCTTCCATGGTGCGTAAAAGTGTTATTTCTCCATCAAGATATTCTGCTTGATTTTGAGCAAAATAGCCTACTTGAACGTTATGTCCCAATTTGATTTCGCCTTGATATTCAAATTCATTTACAATAGCTTTAATAAAAGTAGACTTTCCTTGTCCATTTTGACCAACAAAAGCAATTTTACTTCCTCTTTCGACAAGCAAAGAAATGTCTTTTAGAATCACTTTATCGCCATAAGCTTTAGTTACATTATCTGCTTCAATGACTACTCTTCCTGGAACTTTTGAAACTGGAAAAGAGATATTCATAACTGAATTATCGTCTTCATCAACTTCAATACGTTCTACTTTATCGAGCTTTTTAATAAGTGATTGCGCCATAGATGCTTTAGATGCTTTGGCACGAAATTTCTCGATTAATTTCTCTGTTTCTTCAATTTTTTTGGCTTGATTTTTTTGAGTTGCCAATTGCTTTTCACGAATTTCGTGACGCAATTCTAGATATTCAGAATAAGGTTTGTTGAAATCGTATGCTTTTCCTAAAGAAATTTCGATAGTTCTATTGGTTACATTATCTAAAAACATTTTATCGTGAGAAACGATTACAACAACTCCTGGAAAATTTCTTAAGAAACCTTCTAACCAGATGATACTTTCAATATCTAAGTGATTGGTTGGCTCATCGAGAAGTAAAATATCATTGGATTGTAATAGTAACTTTGCAAGTTCAATACGCATTCTCCAACCTCCAGAAAATGTGTCTGTTTGGTCGTTGAAAACTTCTCTTTTGAAACCTAATCCTAATAGAATTTTTTCAGTATCTCCAATATAATTATATCCTCCAAGAAGTTCAAAACGATGCGTATAATCGGATAAATCTTCAATTATTTGACCGTATTCTTCACTTTCATAATCGGTTCTTGTTACTAGAAGATGATTGATTTCTTCTAATTTTTTTTCAACATGTTTGATTTCTGTAAATGCTTCATAAGCTTCTTCAAGCACAGTTCTTCCATGTTCAAAATCGATATCCTGACGAAGAAAACCCATTTTGATTTCTTTTTCTGTGGCAATTTGACCTGAATCGGGTTTGAAATCGCCAGCTAAAATTTTAAGCATCGTAGATTTTCCTGCACCGTTTTTCCCAACAAGACCTACTCTATCTCCTGAGCCTAATCGAAAAGTTACTTCTTCAAAAAGATATGAACCACCAAAAGAAACCGATAAATTGTGAATATTAAGCATATAATTTGTGACAAATGTTACATTAAGCAAAGTACAAAAATGTACCTTTGCAGAAAATTTTTGCAAATGTTAAAAAAAGGAACCGTAATAAATAGCATTTTAACAGGAAGTTGTCCAAAATGTCAAGAAGAAAGTATGTATGTGGAAAAAAACCCTTACAAATTGAAGACTATTTACAAAATGCATGAGACTTGTAGTCATTGCAAAACTCAATATGTAATTGAACCTTCATTTTTTTATGGTGCAATGTATGTAAGTTATGGAGTAACTGTTGCCATTGGCGTAGCAATATTTGTGATAACAAAGTTAATATTAGGATTATCTGTAAAGGTTTCTTTTATCTCACTGGGTATTGGAATATTTCTTTTAATGCCCGTTACAGCTAGACTTGCGAGAAATATTTACATCAACATGTTTATTCATTTTGACAAAAACTGGAGACAAAATACTTGATTCTGAGAATATCAATATTTTTATCTAAAGGTATTTGATTTTCTATTTGATTGAACAAACTATTAGCCATTGCTGGTGCAAGCATAACACCTCTAGTTCCTAATCCGTTTAAAACATGTAGATTTTTATGTACAGGATGTGTTCCAACTAAAGGCCTTCTATCCTTAACAGTAGGACGAACTCCTGCATAATGTTCTATTACTTCGAAATCACATGTAATCAATTCTTTGAGATTGTCTATTAATTCTTTTTTAGCTGCTTCTGTTGGGATATTTGTTTTGTCTTCCCAATTGTAAGTTGCTCCAACCTTATACAAGTCATTTCCGATAGGTAAAACAAAAACTGAAGATTTTACTATTACATCTAAATTTAAATTAGGCGCTTTAATAAGCAATAATTCGCCTTTAGTTCCATCTAGCGGTAATTTATTAAAAAATGGATTTAAAAGCATTCCAAATCCTTCTGCGAAGACAATATGTTTGGCTTTTATATTCTGATAAGAAATAAATTCCTTTTCAATAACTAAACCTGAATAATCAAAGGTATCCTCTAAGTATGCATTTTGGTTAATAAGAAACTGTTTGTATGAATCAACTAATAAATTTGTGTCTACATAACCAGAATACAAAACTTCACCGAAATTAAAAGGTGAAGGAATTGAATTCCATTTCTTGGTGATTAAATTAGTTGATAGAAACTTTGAAAGATTGGGTTTATCTGAAGCAGTGAACCAATTGTTTTGTTCTTCTACAGAATAAAATTTACGCAAAAGCGGTAGTTTATAATCCAACTTAATTTGTAGCTTTTTTTCAAGATTTGCGTAAAAGTTGTATAACAATTCTAATTGTTCTGAAGCTTGCCAAACCTCACTAAAGCGCTTTAAAATAACTGGATTATATAATCCTCCAGCAATCCTTGATGAATTTTGAGATTGGTTATTAATAACCATAATCGCTTTATTATTTTCAAGTGCAATTTCAGAAAAAGCAATACCTGCAAGACCAGAACCAACAATAATATAATCTAACATAAAAAGTTACTTAGAGATTGTAAAGATAAATAATGGGCATAAAAAAACTCTTATCTTTCGATAAGAGTTTTTCATATTATTTGAAAACTAATATTAGTAGTTCCACATGTCTTGCTCAAAATTACGAATCTTCTCTTTTACTCTTTCTGATTCTAATAATTGCATTTGTGCATTATCTTTCATGTAATCTTGAATAGTTCTGTCACCATAAACATTTTCCTCTTTGTAAATGACACCACTAAAGCGCCTAGAATTTAACAAATGGTCGAATGTTAACGGCATAGCTGAATTTTTATCATTAAATGCTTTAGCTTCATGCAATACATCTCTTATTGAAGGGAAATAAACCCAAAATAAGTCAATTGTATCTGAATTTCCTTTAGCTTTGTCTCTTGCTTCAATAGCAATTGGACAAATAGCTAACATTCTATATTTTAATTCACTTTGACGTTTATCAAAATACCAAAACCCTTTAATTCTATATCCAGAAACATCTTTTGCACTTAGAACAGTTTCATTAATAAATTCTGCTGATAAAACTTTCGCTCCAGACTTGTAATCGTCATAATAGTTGTTAAATTCATCAATACCAGCTTGAGTAGTATCTCTGTATTTAAAAACTGACTCAATATCTTTTAAAGATTTTTTTGCATTGAAATAGTCATCACCATAAACTTCGGTGATTTTTCCGCTTTTAATACCATTTAAAAGAACTTGAAAAAGAGATCTTCTTTCCTTACCAACAAAAGCAGTGTCAATTGGATAATATAATGGAAAATTAATTCTTTCATCAAGATCAATTAACTCCCATGTTGTCTTACCCATCAAAACATCTCTGTCATGTACATAGCCATAAGGTAGAGGTTTATCATTATCAGACTCTAACTGAGCAGCCGTTTTTTTGCCTATCTCATCTGGTGTTTTAGCATTCAATAAATTGGACTGAGCAGAAGCAAAATAAGTTCCTGCAACACTAAAAACAACTAACAAAAAGTTTTTCAATTTCATAATTTTTATTCTAAGTTATCTAAGTAGGTTTTATAACGACAAACTTAAATTTTTATTGTATTTCGTAAATAGCTGGTGCAGCAGTTTTCATAGCAACACTTACTCCACTAACTCTTGTTTTGATATCAGAAACTGTAATTTGATCACCAGCCTTAGCTCTTGCTAAAGCAGCTTTACATCTTCCGTCAACTTTGTTTCCATTAACAACTATAGATGCTTGACCTGGAACTTTAAATGCAAATTGAGTAACTTCAAAATTTAAATCATAAACAAAATCAGGCAACATTGCTCCAATAGTAGAAGCTTCTAAACGAGATTTCGCTCCTTTTTGATAACCAGGAGTACCTCCGATAGAACCAGCCGGAGCAGGTATGTTTTTAATTCTGAAAACTTTCTTATCAGAAACTACTTTACCGTCAGTCATTTTTCCAGAAGCTGTAACCGTTACTTCGGTACCTGCACCAGGAGTTAAGTTATATTTACCTTTTCCACCAGCAGACGATACGCCAGGACCAGAAGCAGTAACATTGTTATCTCCAATACCAGCAAATGAAATTGTAAGTGGGTTTGGTAAACCTCTGTAAACAACATTCATTTTATCGGCAGAAATATTAGCTGAGTTTGGACGAGGTACAACAACATACTTACCGGTAAAAGGCAATTTAATTGGTTTTCCACCTTCCATGAAATTAAAAGATCCTGATAAAGTTTGCTCACCAACTGCACCTGCAGTAGTTGAAATTACAGCTTGACCATTTTCTAATCTTCCTGGACCTTGAAAACCTGTAAAATTCGCATTAGGATCATATTTACCTAAAACAACTTTACCAGTAACTGGTTCACCTTGGAAATAAACATTTTTATCTAAAGCAACAATAGCTTGAAATTTGCTATAAGAAGCTTCACTTACAGCAGCTTTTCCTAAAGCAGATGCAATAACATCAGATTCTGCTTTTTTAACGTCATTCTGCCAAGCAGATAATTTCGCTAAAGATGCAATAGCTGGAAAACCTTTAAAGTGATAATCTAAAAATTTAATTTTAACACCTTCTTTGTTAGCTACAGGTTCAGTATTAAATTTATTATTTAATTCATTTAGAATTGGTGCATACTTTTTATCAGTCAAAGCAGCTTTCATATCAGATTTATATGCTTCAACAGCCGCTATAACTTCATTACCTCTCTTTGTGTAACCATCACCAGTAAACCAGCTGTGGTCAAGATTATCAGCTTTATCCATAGACTCATAAGGTAACTTTCCTTCTTCAGCTTCTACACCAACAAGAACTTCTTTCTTTAATGTTCCTATAAATTCAAAGAATTTTTTTGAAGCGGCTTCAACTTTGTGTGCAGTAGCTGCAGCTGCAATAAACTCTCCTTTAGATTCAGATGCTTTATCATCTAGAGCTTTAAGCATTTGCTCATTTGTAGTATTTGCTGAGTTTGTAGCTCCTTCAAATCTTTCGTTCATCAAACCAAAAGCCGAAAGGACTTCTTTTGACATATTCATTGCCAACATCGCGATGAAAACCAGATACATCAGGTTAATCATCTTCTGTCTAGGGGTTAATTTTCCTCCTGCCATTTTTTCTAATTAGTTTTAATTGTTAATTTAATAAAATATAGTTAAAAAAACTAATTATCCTTTATTACTCATTGCAGATAACATTCCACCATATACATTATTCAATGTAGATAAGTTAGAAGTCAATGATTGCATTTGGTCTTTTAATTTTAAGTTGTTTTCAGCAACTTCGTTATTGATTTGTGCATTTCTTTCAGCGCTTTGCAATTGAGCTTGGTATAAACCATTTAAAGCTTCCATTTGAGAGGCAGCCTTACCCATTTCTTCTGCATATTTCTTTTGACCAGCCATAGCGTCTACAGTTGGAGAAATTGATTTTGCAGCACCTTCAAAGTTTTTAATGCTATTTCCTAAGCTAGCCATCAATTCACCATCGATTTTAGCTTCTTTCAACATATTATCTAATTTTTGAGAAAGCAAACCTTGTGCTTCTTTTGGATCTTCTTTTTTAGCTGATTTTGGTTGTGCTTGTCCACCTGCTAATTCAGGATAAACTAAAGACCAATCTAATTCTGCTGGTGGCGTTTCAAATGCAGATAAAGCAAAAATTAATGCTTCTGTTAATAATCCAATTGTTAACATCACAGTACCTGTTAAAGGTCCTAATTCAAAGTGAGCAATTTTAAATAATGCTCCAACAATTACAACTGCTGCACCCATACCATAGGCGAAATTCATAACTTTAGGTGATAATAATCCCATAATAATAATAATTTAGTTAGTTAAGTTTAATATAATTAAGTTAGTTAATATACAATTTATCTTTTAATCTTACCGTTTCCGGTTGTTTGAGTTCCCATGTAATCTTGAACTGTTCTGAAACCAATGTAGCTTCTTGCAGTATCTTGATATTCGAAATCTCTAGTTCCTACTTGTAGGAAGTAAGCAACATCTTTCCAAGAACCTCCTCTAACAACTTTACGTTTGTTTGAAGTATCTGGAACATTTGGATTCATTGTTGAAACATACTCGTAAGCTGATGCATCATAAGAAGAATCTGTCCACTCTGATACGTTTCCTGACATATTGTAAAGGTTGTATCCATTTGGCTCATACGATTTAGCTTCTACAGTATATAATGACTGGTCTGCTGCGTAATCTCCACGATTTGGTTTAAAGTTAGCCATGAAACATCCTCTATCATTTTTAGTATAAGGACCTCCCCAAGGATAATTACCTGATTCAAGACCACCACGAGCAGCATATTCCCACTCTGCCTCTGTTGGTAAACGGAATGAGTTAATCAAATCTCTTCCTTTTTTCTTTTTAACGTAAATGTTTTTGTTTAACGTTCTCCAAGCACAAAATGCTTTTGCTTGTTTCCAGTTAACTCCAACTACAGGATAATCTCCATAAGCTTGGTGCCAAAAATAATCGTTATGCATTGGCTCGTTATATGAGTAAGAGAAATCTTTAATCCAAGTTGTTGTATCAGGATAAACTTTAGTATTTTCTGTTTTGATGAATTTACTTCTTTTTCCAACTTTAGCTTTAGCTGCTGCTTGGATATCCATCCATGAATAGTGGAATTTCAATTTATCAACATCAATTGTTCTTAAACCATTGAATGATTCAGCAACTGGTAAATACATTGTATCCATTACCTCTACATAATATTCGTCTGGATATTTTTTTGTATCAGTAATTAATTTTGTCTTTTTATTTAATCTTCTTCCAGCATAAGGATCATCAGTAGTTCCTACGCTGTAATAATTCTCATACATATACTTATCGTATGGAGTCATTTTAGCTGGATCTTGATCTGCAAAAGCGAAATCACCAATGCTACCTGCATTTTTTCCACCTTTACCTGAACCTGGTTTTTGACCAACTTCATCAGCAAGAATAGCTAAACGCACTCTAATGATAGAGTCCTTAACCCATTCAACGAATTGACGGTACTCGCTATTAGTAATTTCTGTTTCATCCATATAGAATGATCTAACAGTTACTGTTTTAGTTGGAGCATCTTGAACATTAGCTAAATCATCATCTGATTTACCCATAATAAAAGCACCACCTGGAACTAAAGTCATTCCGTATGGTTTTTCTGGATGCCATTTTTTTCCTTTTACTCCTACTAATTCTCCTTTGTCGTTAGACTTACCACAGCTAACTAGTAGTGTTAAAACAGATGCAAATGCAATGAACTTCTTCATATTAATTTGGGTTAATTATGTATTCTTATTTTAAGGGCGTAAACCTATCTATTATTTTTGAAAAAAACAATTATTTATATCTTAAAATTTTATTTTCTTGACCAAAAATACAATTATATATTTATTGACAAAATAAAATTATCGATAAAATGCAAATAATTGCGTTTATTTACGCTTTTTTGTTGTTTTTATATATTTTTTCTTACAAATTTTAAGTTTATAAGATTTTATAAGATTTTTAGTTGCAAAAGCTCTTATAAAATGCTCTTACGTTGTGCTTTCCACCAACGCTCAGGAAACTCTTGGTTGCAAGCCGCCAAATAATCTTCATGAGAACATGGTAATAACGTATTCTTTTTTAATTTATTGTGAGTATTTGCAAAAAATGGTATTTCAATCCACCAACGCTCTGTTTTATCACTTTTAAAAAACACAATGTCCTCATCTTCAAAAGGAACTGTATATTTTATGTAATTTTCCTTGCTTCCAAATGGATACTCATTAGAACGATAATGTATTCCTTCAATAAAATACCAAATTATTTGAGCAATTAAAACTGATTCTTGCTTAGTATCATTGTGATTAAAAATCCCTAAACACGAAACTTTATCACTTATTCCAGCATATCTAGACAAAGAACATATTTCTTTACCATTAAATCCATTTGGCTGAAAATTGGTGAAATTTCCTGAATCAGATGATTTTACTGAAGTTAAATCGAAACTTACTAAATCGGCATCACGAAAAACTGGTTCTGCTATTGCAATATTATTACAAACTTCTCCTAAACGATAAGCATCAAAAAATAATTTCTCCATCAAATCTATTTCTTCTTGCGAGTTGTAATAGGTTTGATAGCCAATATTACTATAGTTGAAAAGATTATTTGGCTCTTCAATAATTATTTTAGACAAATAAGACTCTGAGCTGATTAAAGTTTCCTGCTTTCCTAAATCGAATTTATTATCAATAGAAACCAAATTCACCATTTGTTCCAACTCATCATATCCACGATACATTGCATAGGTTAAATCTTGTGATCCACCAATAACAATAGGAATAACTTTATTTTTAATAAGTTTTGAAACTACTTTTTGCAATGCAAAATAAGTATCATCAGAAGAATTTCCTGCTAAAATATCGCCTAAATCAGCAATGGTTTTACTCCAATTACCAGGAAATAAACTGTATAATTCTCTTCTTACATTAGATAAATCAACTTCTTTCGAATCTTTTCCACGATTTTCAAGAACACCAATTATAGCAATATTAACTTTTGAAATATCTGGAAACTCCGCTTCAGTATGAAACACAACTTTACTAGACAAATGCTGAGATGACAATTGCATAATATCAATTATCAAATCATTATCTATAGGTGCAAGAAAATCGAATTCCATTTATTATTTCTTTTTGGTAGTTGTTTTTTTGGCTGGTGCTTTTTTAGCTGCAGGTTTTTTTGCAGGTGTTTTTTTGGCAATCATTTCTTGAACTTCAGCTAAAGTCAATTTTGAAGCATCAACATCTTTACTCAATTCAATTTTGATTTTACCTTTAGTAATTTCACTTCTTCCCCAACGAGCTTTCTGAACTAAAATACCTTCATCTTCCCAATTGTGGATTACTTTATCGATATTTTTTTGAAGTTTATCTTCAATTAATTCTTCAATATCATTTTGAGATAAATTATCGAAATTATATTTTTTAGAAACGTTGATGAAAATTCCATTCCATTTAATAAAAGGCCCAAATCTTCCTGTCCCTTTCTGAACACCTTCGCCTTTGTAAACAGCTATTGGTGCATCAGCTTGTGTTTTTTCATCAATTAAAACCTTAGCTCTTTCTAAATCAACATCAAGTGGCTCTTCTCCTTTTGGAAGTGAAACAAATACTTTTCCGAAACGCACAAACGGCCCAAAACGACCTAAACTAACTTCAACTTCTTCACCTTTATAAGTTCCTAATACTTTTGGAAGTAAAAATAAATTCAATGCTTCTTCTAAAGTAATATTTCCGATATTTTGCTCTGGACGTAAACTTGCAAATTTTTTGTCTTCATCATCACTATCTCCAATTTGAGCCATGGCACCAAATTTTCCTAAACGAACCAAAACCGTTTTACCTGATTCTGGATGTTTTCCTAGAATTCTTTCACCACTTTCTCTATCAGCATTAGCTTCGACATCTTTTACATTAGGATGGAATTTATCATAAAACTCCTGCATCATTGTTGTCCAATTGATGTTTCCTTCTGCAATTTCGTCAAAATCTTGTTCCACTTTCGCAGTAAAATTGTAATCTAATATTTTTTCAAAGTTCTTAACCAAGAAATCAGTAACAATGTTTCCGATATCGGTTGGAACTAATTTACCTTTATCGGAACCTGTATTTTCTTTAAGAATTACATCTGATAGTTTTCCCGATTGCAATGTCAATTGTTTATATTTTCGTTCTTGACCTTCAAGAGTTCCTTTTTCTACATAACTTCTGTTAATGATTGTAGAAATAGTTGGCGCATAAGTTGATGGACGACCAATTCCTAATTCTTCAAGTTTTTTAACCAAAGACGCTTCTGTATAACGACTTGGCGGACGAGAATAACGTTCTGTAGCTGTAATGTAATTGTTGCTCAATCTTTCATTGACTTTCATTGCAGGTAACATTCCTTCTTGTTCTTCCTCATCCTCATCATTACCTTCAAGATATACTTTCAAGAAACCTTCAAACTTGATTACTTCTCCAGAAGCTGTAAAAACTTCTGAATGATTGTTTGCCTCAATTCTCACATTGGTTCTTTCTAATTCGGCATCACTCATTTGAGAAGCTAATGTTCTTTTCCAAATTAAATCATACAAACGCGCTTGATCTCTATCGATATTTACTGTATGACGCGACATATCCGTTGGACGAATTGCCTCGTGAGCTTCTTGTGCACCTTTACTTTTATTGGTAAACGTTCTCGGTTTTGAAAACTCTTTTCCGTAAGATTTTATGATTTCGGCTTGAGCAGCATCCATAGCATCTTTAGAAAGATTGACACTATCCGTTCTCATATAAGTAATAAGTCCAGCTTCGTATAAACGCTGAGCTAATTGCATTGTGATTCCAACTGGAAGATATAATTTACGAGCTGCTTCTTGTTGAAGTGTTGAAGTTGTAAATGGTCCTGTTGGAGATTTTTTAGTAGGTTTTGTTTCCAAATCGCCTACTTTATAATTGGAACCGATGTTTTTGTTTAAAAAATCTTCGGCTTCTTTTTTAGTATTAAAATTCTTTGGAAGTTTAGCTTTAAAAGCTCTTCCTGCTTCGTTTACAAATTCTGCTACAACAGAATAACTTGCGACTGGTTTAAAATTTTGAATTTCTCTTTCGCGTTCTACAATTAATCTTACTGAAACTGATTGTACACGACCAGCAGATAATCCTCCTTTAATTTTTCTCCATAAAACAGGAGATAGTTCGTATCCTACTAATCTATCTAAAACTCTTCGAGCTTGTTGTGCGTTTACTAAATTATAATCTATTTCTCTAGGATTATCAATGGCTTTTAAAATGGCATTTTTTGTAATTTCGTGAAAAACAATTCTTTTGGTTTTGTTTTTATCTAATTTTAATTCTTCTGATAAATGCCAAGAAATTGCTTCTCCTTCTCGGTCCTCATCGGATGCTAACCAAACCATATCGGCATTTTTGGCTAAACCTCTTAGTTTTGTTACCAACGCTTTTTTATCAGCTGAAACTTCATACTTTGGCTTGAATCCGTTTTCGACATCTACTCCTATTTCCTTGGAAGGCAAGTCGGCAATATGACCATAACTTGATTCGACTTGATAATCGCTGCCAAGAAATTTTTCAATGGTTTTTGCCTTTGCTGGTGACTCTACTATAACTAAATTCTTTGCCATTATGTATTTTGTTTGTTCGGCAAAAGTATATTTTTTTTTTAGATTTTTAGTTTTTGAAATCATTTTTAAAAATTACAAGTATAAAAATGGAATTAAATTTAGCCCTGATTGCAGTGAAAATCCTTTTCTTTTGTTGTCTTGGAGTTTACCTCAGGCAACAAAAGAAAAGATTGCAACGAAAAGCAGGAATATGGATTACTGATAAAGCCCAAATGAGTCGCTCCTTAATAAAAGAATGTTAAACATTATCTGCCATCTTGTCAGATTTTGTAATTTAGTATTATCTTTGTAGTCCGATTCAATCGAAGATTATTTTATGGAAAAAGAAATTGATGAAAAAGTACAAGGACAAAGTTTAGTTCTTGAGAATAAACCCGAAAACACAAAGAAACTTTATATTGAAAGTTATGGTTGCGCTATGAATTTTTCCGACAGCGAAATTGTAGCTTCTATACTTACAAATGAAGGTTATAATACTACTCAAATATTAGAAGAAGCCGATTTGGTTTTAGTAAATACGTGTTCTATTCGTGACAAAGCCGAACAAACAGTTAGAAAACGTCTAGAAAAATATAATGCTGTAAAAAGAGATATCAATCCGAAGATGAAAGTTGGTGTTTTGGGCTGTATGGCGGAACGATTAAAAGAACAATTTCTAGAACAAGAGAAAATTGTTGATATGGTAGTTGGTCCGGATGCTTACAAAGATTTACCAAATTTACTTGCCGAAATTGAAGATGGTCGTGATGCTATCAATGTAATTTTATCTAAAGAAGAAACTTATGGTGACATTTCGCCTGTGCGATTAAATTCTAATGGTGTTTCTGCATTTGTTTCTATAACTCGTGGTTGTGATAATATGTGTACGTTTTGCGTTGTGCCTTTTACTCGCGGTCGTGAAAGAAGTCGAGAACCACAAAGTATTATGACCGAAATTCAGCAACTTTGGGATACAGGTTATAAAGAAATTACACTTTTGGGTCAGAATGTGGATAGTTACCTTTGGTATGGTGGCGGATTGAAAAAAGATTTTGATAAAGCAACCGAAATGCAACAAGCTACAGCAGTCAAATTTGAAAAGTTGTTAGAAATGGTGGCTATTGGTTTTCCTAAAATGCGTATTCGTTTTTCGACTTCCAATCCGCAAGATATGCACGAAGAAGTGCTGCATATAATTGCTAAATATCCAAATATTTGTAAACATATCCATTTGCCTGTTCAATCTGGAAGCGACAGAATATTGAAAGAAATGAATCGACTTCACACACGTAAAGAATATATGAAGTTGATAGACAATATAAAATCAATAATTCCGAATGTTTGTATTACACAAGATATGATTGCTGGTTTTCCAACAGAAACAGAGGAAGATCATCAAGATACATTATCATTAATGGAATATGTAAAATACAGTTTTGGATATATGTATTCCTATTCTGAACGTCCTGGAACTTTGGCTGGAAGAAAACTAGAAGATGATGTTGCCGAAGAAACTAAAGCGAGAAGATTACAAGAAATAGTTGATGCACAAAGAATTCATAGTGCTATTAGAACGCAAGAATTTTTAGGTCAAACGGTTGAAGTTTTGGTTGAAAAAACCTCTAAAAAATCGGAGAATGATTTGTCTGGAAGAAATTCACAAAGTATTACAGTTGTTTTTCCTAAAGAGCATTATAAAATTGGCGATTTCGTAAATGTAAAAATAACGAATTGCACAAGCGGAACTTTGATTGGTGAAGCGGTTGGGTTTAGTGAAATGAATTAAGGAAAAGTTTAAAATTGTTTAAAAGTTTAAGAGTTTAAAAGTTGTTAGACTATGGAAAAGGAGATCATTATTAAACCAAAATTTGTCTTTAAAGATTACTTTAAGGTTTATCTTTATTTATTTTTTTGTAAAAAGATATTTAAAGCTATTTTGATCTTTTATGCTATTCTAATTTTAATATTTATTTTTCAATTTGGAATAAGCTACTTAAATCTATCTGAGTTAGTTTCATCTTCTTACTTATTTCTAATCTTTTTTCCAATTGCATTAGTATTTACAATTTATAGATATACAAAAAAAACGCTTTCTAACATTAAATTAAAAGAAAATATAAACATCAAATTCAACAATGAAAGTATTGAAGATATTGGAGAAACATTCAATATGAAATATTTTTGGAAAGATATTTACAAAATTGAAGAAAAAAGAGATTGGTTTTTACTTTATGTCACAAAAGATATGGCGAAAGTCATCAGAAAAGCAGACCTAAAAGACAATCAATACAACGAATTAAAGGAACTTTTTGGTTCATTAAATATAAAAAAGAGTTTGAAATAAAAAATTAGGAGATTTTTCTTTGTCAAAATGACAAAATTGCAAAGTAACTTTTAAACCAATAAACATTTAAACTCTTAAACCTTTTCAAATGGAAACAGTACAATCAATAAAACAACGATTTGAAATTATTGGAAATGACGCAAAGCTCAATCGTGCGGTAGAAAAAGCCATTCAGGTTGCTCCTACAGATATTTCGGTGTTGGTAGTTGGAGAAAGTGGCGTTGGAAAAGAAAGCATTCCAAAGATTATCCATTCGCTTTCACATAGAAAACATGGAAAATACATTGCTGTAAACTGTGGTGCCATCCCAGAAGGAACTATTGATAGTGAACTTTTTGGGCACGAAAAAGGATCGTTTACTGGTGCAACAGGAACGCGTGAAGGATATTTTGAAGTGGCTGATGGCGGAACCATTTTCCTTGATGAAGTTGGTGAACTACCTTTAACCACTCAAGTTCGTTTGTTACGTGTCTTAGAAAATGGTGAATTCATAAAAGTTGGTTCATCTCAAGTTCAAAAAACGAATGTTAGAATTGTGGCAGCAACCAATGTCAATATGTTTGATGCTATCGAAAAAGGAAAATTTCGTGAAGACTTATATTATCGTTTAAGTACCGTTGAAATTGGTCTTCCACCATTGCGAGAACGAAAAGACGATATTCATTTGTTGTTTAGAAAATTTGCTTCCGATTTTGCACATAAATATAAAATGCCAGCCATAAAACTAGATGATGATGCAGTAAAATATTTACTGAATTATCGTTGGGGTGGCAATATTCGTCAGCTTCGAAATTCAGCAGAGCAGATATCGGTTTTAGAGACTAAAAGAGATATTTCGCTTCAAACATTGATGTCTTATTTACCTCAAGAAGGAAGTCAATTACCAAGTGTTATTGGTGGAAAAAAAGCTGAAAATGATTTTTCTACTGAAAGAGACATTTTGTACAAAGTCCTTTTTGATATGAAAAGTGATTTGAATGATTTGAAAAAATTGACTTTGGAGTTGATGAAAAACGGAGCAAAAGTGCAAGACATCAATCCAAATTTGATTCAGAAAGTATATGGAAAATCTGATGAGGAAACGTTTTTTGAAGATCAACCAAGAAATACCATAATTCCAAAAGCTGAAGAAGTTGAGCAAGAAGAATTTGAAGATGACGAAGACGACAACAACTATTTATTTGCAGAAACTGTAGAGGAAGAAGAAATTTTAAAATTAGAACAAAAAGAAATTGAGCTCATCAAAAAGTCTTTAGAAAAAAACAAAGGAAAAAGAAAAGCAGCTGCAGATGAATTGGGAATTTCTGAACGAACTTTATATAGAAAAATCAAACAATATGATTTGTAATTCATTATAATAGGATTAACAATTATTGAAATAAAAAAATATATCTTTGGCTTTTTAAATTCTGATGAATAAACTAAAATACATAGTATTCCTTCTTGTTGCACTGACTTTAACTAGTTGTGGACCCTACAATTTCACTGGCACTGGGCCAATTGATGCAAAAACTGTTCAAGTAAACTATTTTCAGAATAATGCACCATTAATTGAACCAGGAATTGAAAGAACTTTTACTATCAAATTACAAGAAATATTACAAAACCAAACTAACTTAAATCTAACTAATACTGGTGGTGATTTACTTTATGAAGGTGAAATTACTCAATATAATATTACACCAATGACAGCTACTGCCGATCAAAAGGCAGCACAAAGTAGACTTTCAATTACAGTTAATGTCAGGTTTGTAAATAAAAACAAAGAAGCTGATAATTTTGAAAAGACTTTTTCATTTTTTGTTGATTTTGATGCGTCTGAAAATCCAACAGGCGCAAAATTGAATACTTATTTAGATGAAATTTTCACTAGAATAACTCAAGACATTTTTAATGAATCTCTTGCTAAATGGTAATTAAATAAACTAGGTTAACAGAAGGAAAAACTAAAAAAATTGAACTTAACTGACTATACATACCTAATTAATAAACCCGACGCCATTAATGAGCGACACAATATTGCTTTGGAAAAAATTATTGAGGAATTTCCTTATTTTCAAAGTGCTCGAGTTTTGCGATTAAAACACTTGTACAATCAAGACAGTTTTAAATATAATTATGCCTTAAAGGTAGCAGCTGCTTTTACTACAGATAGAACAATTCTATTTGATTTTATATCATCGGATAATTTTGTAACTGTACAAAATGGATTGTATGACCAAAAGGTTGCCGAATTATTAAATATAAATGTAATAGGCAGTGAAATAGTAGAATATTCAAGACCTGCTGAATCTGTAAATACTTTAGAACAATCTATTTTATCATCAATTGCTAAAGCAAGTCCTTTAGAAGAAAGCATTGAAGAAAAACTTGAAATCGGAAAACCATTAGAATTTACTAAAGAAGAGAAACACTCTTTTCAAGAATGGTTACAACTA
>Ga0209053_1000614_pt1 | contig 22706 bp, 23 predicted proteins | sample EBPBio152010_DNA_FD_185864 | JGI IMG/M metagenome (GOLD analysis project Ga0209053, IMG submission 185864) | Wastewater treatment Type I Accumulibacter community from EBPR Bioreactor in Madison, WI, USA - Reactor 1_7/15/2010_ DNA (SPAdes)... | ecosystem: Engineered > Bioreactor > EBPR >... | reverse complement strand
TGCCATCATCATGGGAAGCGAAGACAGAGGAATCAATCCATCGGTTTTGAAAATTGTTGATGCAAAAGCTAAGTTACCAATGTTTGGAACTATTGGTTCACTAAATGTTTCTGTGGCTTGTGGGGCATTTTTGTATGAGACAGTTCGTCAACGACAATAACAATTTTATTAGAAGCGAATGGCTTGGGCTTTATTTGCAAACCATTTTCCCGCTATACATTACAATCTCGTCCCAAAAGACGAGATTTTCATTGCTATCGGGGCTAAAAAGCAAACTATTCGTCTACTTGATCTTCTTTGTTACTCTCCTTAAAAACATAAACATATTTCACTGGTTCAGCTAAGATTTCTTCATATTCAACCATTAGTTCTTCAGGTTTTGGTGGATTTACAAAGTTGCCATTTTCATCAAATCGTTTCATAAAAGCATCTTCTTGAGGGTCGAAATCGGGTTTTTCCCATTCATATTGTATGTCTTTTACATAATCGGGTGTTTTGAATCGTACTGCAAAGACAAATCCGGTAATCAAACCTGCTAAATGTCCTTCCCACGAAATTTTGTGATCTATATCTGGAAAAACATACCAAATCATTCCACCATATAAAACAACAACTGCAAGTGATAATGCCATCAATCGATAATATTTGGTCATCATTCCTTTAAAGAAAATAAAAGAAACCAAAACATAAATTAATCCGCTAGCTCCAATGTGGTAGGATTCGCGACCAATAATCCATGTGATTATACCTGAAAATAGTATTCCGTATACCAAAACTTTTAGTGAAACTTCTCTGTAGAAATAAATTAAAGCAGTAGTTAAAATAAAAAGGGGCAACGAATTATTAGCTATATGACTCAAATCACCATGCAAAAACGGACTAAAAACGACACCTTGCAATCCAGAGAAAGTTCTTGGAAGAATTCCGTGATTGTTTAAATCTAGGTTGAACGAATTGTCTATGTAAAATACAAACCAAATCACAACCAACAAAAACGTTGGAACAATCCAAGTTGAAGGTGAAAATTTAAAATGGTTTATTTCGTTGTTGTGTCTCATAGTGACAATTGATTTATCAAAAATACAACCAATAATTATTTAATGCTATTTTGTCAGAGTTTCTATTTTAAGAAATGCTGTTTTGAAAATTGATTTTTACAAAAGAGGAAAACTATCTAGCCCTGATTGCAGTGGCATCCCGAAACTTCGGGATAGAACGGAAAGCAGGAAAACGGATTGCAAAAAAAGAACAAACCATTCGCTCCAAAAAAATTAAATCCGTAATTTTACCACATGGAAGCACCTTTAGCCGAACGCATTCGTCCGCAGAAATTAGAAGATTATATTAGTCAGTTGCACTTGGTTGGACCTAACGGTTCGCTGACGCAACAGATTGCTCGTGGCGTTATTCCGTCTATGATTTTTTGGGGTTCACCTGGAACTGGAAAAACAACATTGGCGCAGATAATTGCTAAACAAAGTAATCGTCCATTTTATGAATTGAGTGCGATAAATAGTGGTGTGAAAGACATTCGCGATGTTATTGAAAAAGCGAAACAAAGTGGAGGATTGTTCACGGCAAAAAATCCAATTTTATTCATTGATGAGATTCATCGTTTTAGTAAATCGCAGCAAGATTCGCTTTTGGCAGCAGTCGAAAAAGGCTGGGTAACATTGATTGGTGCTACAACTGAAAATCCGAGTTTTGAAGTTATTCCTGCGTTATTGTCACGTTGTCAGGTTTATGTCTTAAATCCGTTTTCTAAGGAAGATTTGTTGGCACTTTTGGAACGAGCAATGAAATTGGACACTATAATTTCTTCCAAAAAAATAAAAATCAAAGAATCGGAAGCGTTATTGCGACTTTCTGGTGGTGATGGACGCAAACTATTAAATATTTTTGAATTGGTTGTAAACGCAAGCCCTGAAGGTCAAATTACAATTACCAATGAAAAAGTTTTAGAATTAGTACAACAAAACACGGTTCTTTATGACAAAACTGGAGAACAACATTATGATATTGTTTCGGCTTTTATAAAATCTATTCGTGGAAGTGACCCAAATGGAGCAGTTTATTGGCTAGCTCGAATGATTGAAGGTGGCGAAGATGTGAAATTCATTGCAAGAAGAATGTTGATTTTATCAAGTGAAGACATTGGAAATGCCAATCCAACTGCTTTTATTATGGCGAATAATACTTTTCAAGCCGTTTCCACAATTGGTTATCCTGAAAGTAGAATTATCTTAAGTCAATGTGCGGTTTATTTAGCAACTTCTCCAAAAAGTAATGCAAGTTATATGGCGATTGGCGAAGCACAAGCCGTTGTAAAACAAACTGGCGATTTACCGGTTCCTATTCATTTACGAAATGCTCCAACGAAGTTGATGAAGGAATTAGGTTATGGTGATGAATATCAATATTCTCACAATTACGCCAATAATTTTAGCGAACAAGAATATTTGCCTGATGCAATCAAAGAAACAAAATTTTACGATCCTGGAAATAATTCAAGAGAAAATGGAACTAGAGAATTTTTAAAAAATCGTTGGAAAGATAAGTATGATTATTAGTTCTCAGTCCTTAGTTTTTTAGTCCTTAGTACACAATTTAAAACTTCACCTCAACTTTTTCAGAAACTAATTTGTCGTTTTGATAGTATTCGAAAAACCATTCGTTGTTTTTTGAAAAGAAAACGCCTTGAATTGTTCCTTTTGTAGCGATGTAAAAATCTTTTGTTGAAGTATTGAAGATTTTATAAATCACTTTTGGTTCAGAGTCTATGATTTGAAAACCATTTGTGATTGGTTGAACAAATAAAGATGAATTATCAACTTTAGAAGTATAAACCTTGACATTCTCACTAGTTACAATAACCTTTTCTACATTTACTTTAGCTGGAGCTGGAGCTGGTTCACCAATCATCCCTAAACTCTTTTGTGAAGGTTGGTATTTGTGGGTTTTTAAAATACTAAAACTATCAAAAGCCATTCGTAAAGCTTGATTATAAGCAACTTTATACTCTTTATCTTTACTTGTTCCTTCTTCTGAAGTATATAAAATTGTTCCTCTACAGTCTTTTATAACAACTTTCACTCTTGTTGTGAAAAAATTATTATTAGGAATAACATCAACAAATACTTTATTACAATTATTTGCGATAAAATCATCCGGAGCAGTTTCATTACTTAAATAGGTTTCGAAACCATATTTTTCCATAAATAATTTAGTCAAAGCATTTAGGTTATACATGTTTTCTTCTTTCAAAAAGTTGAATTTTGAAGGCACCATTGCATACTTATAGTCATTCAAATTTTGACTAAATCCGATAGCTGAAACAAATAAAAATAAAAGAAAATATTTTTTCATTATAGGTAATTTTTTAATTCTATTAAGTGATTCACTTGTTTTATATGGGAAGGAATTTCTATTTGACTTTGGTTAAAAAATATGGCATCAATTCCAAAATCCAAGGCTCCTTTAACATCTGCATCTATGCAATCGCCAATCATAATGCTATTTTGTTTACTGGCATTTGCCTTTGATAAAGCATACTCAAATATCTTAGGATTAGGTTTTTTGACACCTGCCATTTCCGAATTAGTTACAGAAATAAAATAATCTGAAATTCCCGAATTATTTAATTTTTTATATTGAACTTCTGCAAAACCATTGGTTATTATATGCAACTTATATTTAAGATTGAGATAGTCTAAAACTTCTTTTGCGCCATCAAACAACATGTTATTTTCTGGCAAATAGGTAATATAATCAACTGACATTTGGTTTATATCTTCATCAGATATTAAATAGTTTAAAGCATCAAACGAATCTTTCAATCTCTTGTAACGTAGTTCCTCGTGAGAAATTTTATCAACTTGATATAGTTTCCAACACGCTTGATTGATTGGTGCATAGATCTCGACAAACAATTTTGTATCGACTTTTGGGTGATTTTCTTTAAATATTTTATCAAAAGCAAGTTCAGAATTTTTATCAAAATCCCAAAGTGTATGATCCAAGTCAAAGAAAATATCGGTAATTTTATTTTGAAACATCTAATTTCCTTTGACAATTACTGCATTATCTAAATTATAAATCCAATCATCTGCATCATCTTCATTATATCTAAAAGTTCCTTCAACGGTAACATATTGGTCCGTTTTTAGCTTTGGTGTTGCACCTTTAAAATTTAAACCAACAATAGATTCTGGTCCAGATTTTCCACAAAAAAAACAGGAAGCAAAAACATTTTTGCTTAAAGCATAACTTTTATTATCAATTGGCACAATAAATCCTGAAATATAAATTTTCTTTTTACCTCTTAATTTCACTTTTTCATTTACAACTGGAAATTGAACCTCACCATATTTAGGATGGTTTTTCTTTACATATTTTATTTCTCCCAAAACTTTCCAAGTTAAGGTATCACCTTTAACTAAAAAATTGGTATCCTCCAGATGAATTTTATCTGATGAAGAAAAACTCAAAAAGAAAACCGCTACTACTAAACTTAATGCTATTTTTAATGAATTACGCATTTGCTAATGTTTTTGAAATATTTAATTGATATGCTTTTATTGCCGGAATTATAGCCGCAATTATTCCTACTATTAATGTTGCAACTAACAACATTGTTTCTTTTTGCCAAACAATTTCCAATGGATTAAAAGCCATTTTGAAATCATCCTCGGCTGAATTTGATATAAATCCTAATGCGAATCTACCAAAAATTGTTCCAAATAAAAATCCGACGAAACATAAAATCAAACTTTCTATCATAATTAAAGATAATAATTGCAATCTACTTGCGCCATTGATTCTCATCAAAGCAAATTCATATTTTCGTTCTTTCAATCGGTTGTAAAGGGCAATAAATATAGATATTCCGGAAATTAACATTATTGCATAAGCTAAATATTCTAGTGCTTTTAAACCAATTCCAAACAAACTAAACAACCTATTGATTTCAATTGCAGGTGAAGCTGCTTGCATTTTGGTATTTTGAGCAATAATTCTTGGCCACATTACAATACCCATTTTATTTCTAAATTTCAACAAAACTGCTGTAATTTCCATATTTGGCTCGTTCAAAGTCATGTCGGTTTCTTGATGCTCGTGTTTGTGATTACAAGCTTCGGTATGAACGTGTTCGTCTTCTTCATGAACATTTCCTTCTTCACCATGCGCTGGATTTCCAATTTCTTTCTCATTTGTTCCATGCATTTGCCAAACACTTGGAATATTGCACAAAATCAAATTATCGATTACACTTCCTGTAGATGATGCAATTCCAGAAATTTTATAAGCATAATGTTCATGTACTTCACCTTCAATAGCATCGCCATGAGAACCATGAAACTTGTCTCCTACATTTAAATTCAATTTTTGAGCCACTTCGCTTCCCACTACAACTTCAAAATTTTTATTAAATAATTTACCTTTAGAAATCTTGGCTTTGTACTTATCTAAATAATCCGAATTGGTTCCAACGATTTTAAATCCACGATAATTATCACCAAATGCTAACGGAATTGCTTTTTCAATAAAGGGATGATTCATCCATACTTTAGCCGAATCGTAACTAATATTTCCTGTTGGGTTATCGATATGATACACTGAAGATAGAATCAATTGCATCGGACTTCCTTGCGCACCAAGGACTAAATCTACACCATCAATATTACTTGAAAATTTCTCTTCAAATTGCTTTTGTAATAAAATTAAAACGGTAATTATTGCCACACTTGAAGCTAATAAAATGATGCTTAAAAGTGTGTTTAAAGGTTTGAACCAAATGTTTCTCCAAGCTAATTTTGCTATCATATTAATTGAGATTTATTTGGTTAGAAAATTTATTTTTTAATCGAGAATCATGAGTTACAATTACCAAAGCTGCTTTGTATTCTTTAGATAATTTTTCTAATAATTCGGCAACTTTGAATGCATTTTCATCATCTAAACTCGATGTTGGTTCGTCTGCCAAAAGTAATTTTGGTTCATTTATTAAAGCTCTAGCAATAGAAACTCTTTGTTGTTGACCAATACTCAATTGAGAAGGTAATTTGTGTTTTTGATTTTCCAAATCCAATTCGGATAATAATTTTTCAGCTTTCGCAACGGCTTTTTTACCTGTTGCCAACCACGAAGCTAAAACCACATTTTCCAAAACGGTCATTGAGGCAATAAAATGAGATTGTTGCAAAATTAAACCAATGTTTTTACCTCTAAATTGATCTAATTGCTTTTCTGAAAGTGAACTAATATCAACATTTTCGATAATAATCTCACCATTTTTTGGACGTAATAAACCAGCCAAAAGATGCAATAAAGTTGTTTTTCCTTTGCCTGAACTTCCTGTAATTAAAAGTGCATTTGAAGAATCACAACTTAATTCTGGAAAAGTAAATCGTGTTTCTTTATTGTAGAAAAAAGTAAGGTTTTTTGTTTGTAGCATCATCAAAAAAATATGTTGCAAGTTACTCAAACAAAATCATTTAATTTCTTACTATTTTCTTAAAATATTCCTTCGTCTTGAAAGCTGTAATAACCTGTTTCAGTAACAATGATATGATCTAAAACATATATATCTAATTGCTTACCTGCCATTTTTAACTTTTGAGTAATTTCTTTGTCGGCATCACTTGCTACTAATTTTCCTGAAGGATGATTATGCGTCAAAATAATGGATGTTGCATTTTGCTCAAAAGCTGTTTTAAAAACAATTCGACTATCGACTACCGTTCCTGTAATTCCACCTTTTGAAAGTTGAGCTTTGTGAATGACTTTGTTAGAATTATTCAAATATAAAATCCAAAATTCTTCATGAGGTAATTCGCCAATTATGGGTTGCATAATTTCGAAAACGGCTTTGCTTGATGTTATTTTTTTAAGCTCCTCTGCGTCTTCGGTTCGTCTTCTTCTTCCTAATTCTAATGCTGCGGCGATAGTGATTGCTTTTGCTTCACCAATTCCTTTGAATTCGGTAAGTTTTTGGATTGATAATTTTCCGAGTTGATTTAAATTATTATCGACAGAAAATAAAATGCGTTGACAAAGTTGCACTGCGCTTTCATTTCGAGAGCCGGAACCAATTAAAATAGCAAGTAATTCGGAATCAGATAAGGAAGATTTTCCTTTTAGTAGAAATTTTTCTCTTGGGCGATCGTCTTCAGCCCATTGATTGATAGGTGTGTACATAATTATTTTGGCGTTTATAAAGTACAAATAACTAGATTTTTTTAATGACTTCAAAATAAAATAGTTAGAATTTCCGTTTGAACAAAAAAAAGATTCATGAAACTACCTATAATTCTTCTTGTGATTCTATTCTCTTTTGGATGCAAAAAAACTGAAAACATTAATTTGAAAGCTCAAAACATTTCAGTTGCTGCGATTGAAAATCCTGCTACTTTTGAAGAGAAACTATCGAATGCAGCCATTTCAATAATTGATGAAACAGTTCAATACGATCCTAGTTATATTGGCATAAAATATCCAAATGGTGATGTTCCTAAAAATAAAGGTGTTTGCACCGATGTGGTTATTCGTACCTACAGAAAACTTGGTATTGATTTGCAAAAGGAAGTTCATGAAGATTTAAAAGCCAATTTTTCATCATATCCAAATTTAAAAAAATGGGGTTTAAAAAAACCCGATACTAATATTGACCACAGAAGAGTACCAAATCTTGAGGTTTTCTTTGAACGGAAAGGCAAAAAGTTGGAAGTTTCAAATAATCCAAACGATTATAAAACTGGCGAAATTGTAACTTGGATGATTAATGGAAAATTACCTCATATTGGCATAATTACCCACAAAAAATCAATTGATGGAAACCCTATGATTGTTCACAATGTTGGTGGCGGACAAGTCGCAGAAGATTGTTTGTTTAGTTGGGAAATTGTTGGGCATTTTAAATATAAAAAATAAGATTTACAATTCTCTTTAATAACATATTTAAAAAAAACTAATCCATTCATTCAAAGTTGCAATTGAAACATTTAATAAAAATACAAAAAGCATTAAACTAAAAAATAAAATAATAAAAGATATCAACCTTTTTAGATAACTTTCATTTGAATCTATGAATGTAAACCACTTTTTTTTCAAATAATTGATAACTGTTTTTATCTCATAGATAAAAAATATAAATGCTATACTATTTATAATTTTTTCAAACATATTTTATTTCATCAACTCCTTTACCTCATCAAAATTAAGTCCACCATAATTTCCTGAACTCATTAATAGTAAAGCAGAATTATCAAAGTTTTGACTGAATAAGAAACTTTTAAAATCTACTGGATTGGTATAAATTATTAAATCTTCTCTTTGGAATGATTGTGCAATTTGGTCGTAAGTTACTTCTTCAAGTTGCTTGATTTTTACAGCATCTGGAGAATAGAAAACTACGGCAACATCCGCTGCGTCTAGTGCACCTTGGTATTCTTTTAAAAATTCTGCGTTTAAACTACTGTAAGTGTGTAATTCTAAACACGCAATCAAAGTTCTATCTGGATATTGATTTTTTACTGCTTTTGTCGTTGCCGAAACTTTACTTGGTGAATGTGCAAAATCTTTATAAGCTACTTTTCCTTTTCCTTCAGCAATTTTTTCTAGACGTTTACTTGCTCCTTTGAAACTTGCAATTGCTTCGTAGAAATCAGCTTCGTCGACTCCCATATTTTGGCAAATCCACTTTGCTCCAGCAAGATTGTTTAAATTGTGTGCTCCAAAAACTTCAATTGGCATTGGTCCTTCTGGAGTATCAAGCAAAGTAGTTCCATCTTCAACAGTGTAACTTGGCGTTTGATATGCAATTTTTCTGATTGGATTTTCAGAACTTTCGGCTACTTTTTTTACGGTTTCATCTTCTTCATTGTAAACGAGAATTCCACCATTCGTAATTTGATTTACAAAAATTTCGAATTGTTCTACATAATTCTCAAAAGTTGGAAACACATTAATATGATCCCAAGCTATTCCGGAAAGCAATGCAATATTAGGTTGATATAAATGAAATTTTGGTCTTCTATCTATTGGTGATGACAAATATTCATCGCCTTCAAGGACAATAAAATCGTTGGTTTCTGTTAGATGAACCATCGTATCAAATCCTTCTAACTGTGCTCCAACCATATAATCGACTTCGATATTATGATAATGCATTACGTGTAAAATCATTGAAGTAATGGTTGTTTTTCCATGCGAACCACCAATTACTACTCGTGTTTTATTTTTAGATTGTTCGTATAAAAATTCAGGATAAGAATAGATTTTCAATCCTAATTCTTTTGCTTTTAACAACTCTGGATTGTCTGCTTTGGCATGCATTCCTAAAATGATGGCTTCAATATCTTGAGTGATTTTTTCGGGAAACCATCCCATTTCAACAGGCAATAATCCTTTTTTTTCCAAACGTGATTTTGATGGTTCAAAAATCGCGTCGTCGCTTCCTGTAACTTGATATCCTTTGTTGTGTAATGCTAGTGCTAAATTGTGCATGGCTGCACCGCCAATGGCTATGAAATGTGTTCTCATTATTCTTGTTTATGGTTAATGGTTTATTGTTTTTGGTTAACTATTAACTACAAACAATAAACTAGTAACATATTATTTTTCGAATTGTTCTTTTAATTTCGTTGCTTTTGCTTTGTCTTTAATTTTATTCAAATATAAATTATATAATTTTTGAAAAGTGGTTTTTGAATTCCCAATTTCGTGCGCTTTTATATAATTTGCTTCCGCTTTTTTATAACGGCTGAAATATTCGTCAATGTAACCTTTGGAAAGGTAGCCATCTACTTTAGAAAGTTCCATTAATTCGTTAGAATATTTTACAGCTTTAGTCTCACTTCCGCCAACAATTCCGGGTAATTCTATATAAAGCATTACCAATGCCCAACGAGAATCTATATGTTTTACATCTAATTTTGCTGCGGTGAGAAAGGCATTTTCAATATCATCAATCATTCCTAAAGCTTTGAATTTATTGACTGATTTAGCTTTCATTCCTAAAGCTCCACCATATTTATACCAATAATTTGCTGTTTTTGGAAATTGTGTTTTTAAAACTTTATATTGCTTGATTGCCTCGTCCCATTTTTTTTGATGTCCAGCAATATCTCCAAGATATTCGACCGTTTTGTAATGATTTGGATTTGATTTTAAATAGCTTTCAAAAAGAGTTTTAGCTTGATCGTACTTTTCTTGTTTGTAGAGTTTCTCTGCTTTTTCAAAATCTGTTTCTGCCATCATATTGAAGGAAATTAGAAGAAATAAAAAAGATAGAAATTTCATGGGTTGTTATTATTTTTCAAAAATAAGAAAAGTTATGTATTAAAGATGAAAGTGTTTTAAAGAACTTAACATTTATTCGATACAATTACTATCTAGCCCTGATTGAAGCAACTGCCATGCAGTGCAAAAAGCAGGAATATGGACACCAAAAATTCCCAAGCCATTCGCTCATAAAAAAACTCCGAACTAATTACTTAATTCGGAGTTGAGATTCCTACGGAATGACAAAATGGTTTATTTCACCAAAGTCATTTCGTCAACAATGTGTTTTGCACCTGAGAAATTTTCGATTACCCATAGAACATAACGAATATCTACGTTGATTGTTCTTTGTAGTTTGTTGTCAAAAATTACGTCACCAGCCATAGCTTCTATGTTTCCGTCGAATGCTAGACCGATTAATTCTCCTTTTCCGTTAAGAACTGGTGAACCTGAGTTTCCTCCTGTAATATCATTATCAGTTAAGAAATTCACGTGAAGTGAACCATCTTTATCAGCATAACGACCAAAATCTTTATTTTTGTTCATTTCTAAAACACGAGCTGGTAAATCAAACTCTTGATCTCCTTTTTTGTATTTTTTTACTTGACCTGCAAGTGTTGTGTAGTTATTTACAGCTGCGTCATTTCTTTTGTCAGCTGGAAGTGAACGAACTTTTCCGTATGTTAAACGTAAAGTTGAATTAGCATCTGGATATTTAATAGCTCCAATTTTAGATTCTCTTAAACCTTCAACCAATAATCGGAATGAAGCAGCATAATCATTTTGCGCTTTAGCTAATTCATCTGTTCTTTTTCCGAAATGAGTAACCATATCATTTGATAAAGCATATAATGGATCGTTTGTAAGCATAGCTTCGCTTGGCAAATCTAAGAAAGCTTTAATTCTATCAACAGAAGTGAAAATACTTAAATCGAATGCAGCGTTTACATATTTAGTAAAATCATTGTTGTTAGCGTCACCTATTTGTTTTACCATTGGCGCAATATCATAACCTGTTGATTTAGTTGCGTATGTTTTCAATTGAGCAGCAAGAATATCTTTTTCTGCTGGAATGTGTAATTCTTTAAACATTTCTGTTGCCATCTCAGTGATTTGAGGTGCCATTGTTGCACGTTTAGCAGCATCTGCTTTTACATAACCATCCAACTGTCTTCCTAAACTTCTTCCGATCGTTCCAAAAGACGATGTTCTGAATAATTGTTGCAAGTAGTTGTCATGACGAGATTTTTCATTCGTCATAGCATAATATTTATTAATAGTTGAAACTACATTTCCGTATTTAGCTTTATTTGCTGCTTTATTAGCCCATTTATCAAACTTAGCTTCTTGTGCTGCTTTAGATTTTGCTGTTCCAAATTTAGACAAAGCATCAATCATTCCTTGACGGTTTTTCCAGTAATTAGCTGTTGAAGCATATTTAGAAGCATAAACTAAGTTCAAAGCATCACTTTGATTCATGTATTTTTTCATTCCGTCCATACCAGTTTTTGCTCCTTCAACCCATGCAGGATAAGCAAATTTTACGTTTTGCTCAATTCCAGCTGCTGGCATCCAACGGTTGGTTCTTCCTGGATAACCAAGAATCATTGCAAAATCATTTTCTTTAACTCCGCCTAAATTAACTGGCAAATAGTGTTTTGGTTTTAATGGAACGTTATTTTCAGAATATTCTGCTGGAGAACCATCTGCATTAGCATAAACTCTAAACATAGAGAAATCTGCAGTGTGACGTGGCCATTCCCAGTTGTCGGTATCACCACCAAATTTTCCTAAACTTTCTGGAGGAGTTCCAACTAAACGAACGTCTTTATAATCTTGGTAAACAAAATAGTAGTATTCATTCCCTTGAAAAAATGGACGAACAGAAACTGTATATTTTCCACCTTCGTTGTTTTCTTTTTCGATTTTAGCAATTTCAGCATTAATCGCTTTTTCTCTATCAATCTCACTCATTGAAGGATTTACAACTGCTAAAATTCTTTTTGTACAGTCATCCATTCTAACGAAAAAACGAACGTATAAACTAGATGGTTTAATCTCTGCTTTTCTGTTGGCAGCCCAATAACCATCTTTCAAATAATTTTTCTCAGCTGTTGATAATTCTGCAATAGCATCATAACCACAGTGGTGATTTGTTAAAACTAAACCATCTTTAGAGATGATTTCTGCTGTACAACCTCCGTTGAATTGAACAATAGCATCTTTCAAACTATGATTGTTGATGCTGTAGATTTCTTCGGCTGTCAATTGCAAGCCCATTTTTTGCATATCGCGGTGATTTAAACGTTCGATGAACATTAAAAACCACATTCCTTCGTCAGCTTTAACACTTGTTGGAACAAGCATAATGGCAGCAATTAAGGATAATAAAATTTTCTTCATAATTGAAAATATAAAAAGGTTAATTGTTTGTTAGCTAATAGTCTATTTAAAATGAAATTTGTTACACTTTAAATTGAATATTGCGAAATTTTAGTGTTGCGAAATTACGATTTTTTGAGGATTATTTAAATTTTAAGGTCAAAAACCTGAATTAATAAGTTAATTTTAACTTTACTTTAGGAAATCAAAACACAAAAAAAGCCTCGAAAATTTCGAAGCTTTAGTTTATTTAGAAATATCTTACAAACCATGACTATTTTCTGGTTTATCGTCTTCTACATTTAGCATTTCCCAGAGTTTGTCTTTTAATTCTGTCAAACCTTGTTGAGCAACAGATGAAATAAACATATAAGGAATTCCGAGTTTAGATTTATCTAAATGTTGTTTCATTTCAGCTTTTAATTCATCATCAAGCATATCGCATTTTGAGATTACTAAAAGTCTGTCTTTATCCAACATTTCTGGATTGTAACGACGTAATTCGTCTAATAGAATTTCGTATTCTTTTTTGATATCATCAGCATCAGCTGGAACTAAAAATAATAGCGTTGAATTTCTTTCAATATGACGCAAGAAATAATGTCCTAATCCTTTTCCTTCGGCTGCGCCTTCAATAATTCCTGGAATATCTGCGATTACGAAGGATTGAAATTCTCTGTAAGCAACAATTCCTAAATTAGGCTTTAATGTTGTAAACGGATAATCTGCAATTTTTGGTTTAGCAGAGGTTAAAACAGAAAGCAAAGTTGATTTTCCTGCATTTGGGAAACCTACTAAACCAACATCGGCAAGAACTTTCAATTCTAAAATAACATCCAATTCTGTAGAAGGCATTCCAGGTTGCGAATATCTTGGCGTTTGATTGGTTGAACTTCTAAAATGCCAATTTCCTAAACCTCCTTTTCCTCCTTGAGCCAAAATTCTTTCTTCTCCGTGTTCTGTAATTTCAAAAAGAATTTCTCCTGTTTCGATATCTTTTACAACAGTTCCTAGTGGCACTTCTACATATTTATCTTCACCATCGTGACCAGTACTTCTCGAACTTCCTCCATCACCACCATGACCAGCACGCATGTGCTTGACAAATTTCAAATGGAATAAGGTCCAAAGATTTTTGTTCCCTTTTATGTAAACGTGTCCACCACGACCACCATCACCACCATCTGGACCGCCTTTTTCAATAAATTTTTCTCTATGTAAATGCGTAGAACCTTTTCCTCCTTTTCCGGAAGTAACATATATTTTTACGTAGTCTACAAAATTTCCTTCTGTCATTTTTTTTCAGATTTCAGATTTCAGATTTCAGATTTCAGATAAATCTTTTTCTAAAACTATTATTTATGTAAATGGTTTGCAATCTAGCCCTGATTGTAGAGAAAATCTTTTTTTGTTGCCTTCGAGTGCCTCAGGCAACAAAAAAAGATTGTAACGAAAAGCAGGATTATGGTTTGCTAAAATGCCCGAGCCATTTGCTCCTAATTATTTTTAATATTGGTAACTAGAACTTTGTCAATTTTAACGCCATCCATATCTATTACTTCAAATTCTAGTTTGTTCCAAATAAGTTTTTGTCCTTGTTTTGGGATGATTCCTAACTCGGTCACGATTAATCCACTTACGGTTGTTACTTCGTAATCACCAATTAAATCGTCCATATCGAAATAGGTTAGAAAATCGTGCAACGAATAATGTCCGTCAACCAACCAACTTCCGTCTTCGCGAGCAACAATTTTGAATTCATCTTCATAGAAATCAGCAGCATCACCAACTAAAGCTTCTAAAATATCATTTAATGTAATAATTCCTTGAAAAACGCCATGTTCATCGGTTACTAAAGCATAATGCACTTTAGAAATTTTAAAATTTTCAAGTGCTTTATAAGCCGAAGTATGTTCGATGAAATAAACTGGTTCTTTTGTGATTTTCTTCAAATCAAACTCACCACCTTTTTCAAAACTTACGAATAAATCTTTCAGAAGAACAATTCCTTCAACATCGTCAAGATTATCTTCACAAACTGGATAGAATGAGTGCAATTCGTCGAGAACTTTGTCTTTTATTTCTTGAACAGAATCTTCGTAAGACAAATACACAATAGAATTTCTATGTGTCATTAACGAATTTACTTTTCTATCGCCAATGTGAAAAACGCGTTCCACAATATCGTGCTCAATTTCTTGAATTTCTCCGCCTTCAGTTCCTTCTTTAATAATTGCTTTAATTTCTTCTTCGGTTACTTTTCCGTCAGCTGTTGGTTTGATTTGTAATACTTTCAGTAAAAAATCTGTAGAAGTTGTCAGCAACCAAATAAATGGCATGGTAACTTTAGAAACAATTTTCATTGGAACAGCAACGGCTTTTGCAATTGATTCTGGATAATTTAATCCTATTCTTTTTGGTAATAACTCACCTAAAACTAAAGAGAAAAAGGTTAAAGTTACTACTACTATTCCAACTGCAATTGAATTAGCGTAAGGTTTTAATGATTCAAATGATGCTACAAAATTTTGAACATCGGTTGTTATCTTATCACCTGAATAAATACCGGTTAGAATTCCGATTAATGTGATTCCAATTTGAACTGTAGATAAAAATTCGTTTGGTGAATTTGCCAAATCTAAAGCCGCTTTGGCATTAGCATTTCCTTTCTTGGCAGCCGTTTCTAATCGGTTTTTACGTGCTGAAATCAATGCGATTTCTGACATTGAAAAAACACCATTCAAAATGATTAGAAAAAGTATTATTAAAATTTCCATAGTTTAAAATTACAAAAAAAGAGCATAAATCCCTATTATCGGAAATAGCTCCTTTTGTGAGTGCAAATATCTGAAAAAAAATTGAATGCTCGAAATTTATCTCCAAGTCAATTCTTTAGACTATAATTTATCGAAAATTTGATTCAATCGTTCGTTAACTTCTAAGATAGTTCCGATACCATTTACAGCGTGAAATTTACCTTGAGATTTGTAATAATCCATCAAAGGTGCTGTTTTTTGGTTGTATTCGTCATAACGATTTCTTATTTTTTCTTCGTCTTGATCGTCTGGTCTTCCTGAAGTTTTTCCTCTTTCTAACAATCGAGCCACTAAAATATTATCATCTGCTTCAAGCGCAACCGTTGCGGTAATATTTTGGTCTTTGGATTCTAAAAATTTATCTAAAGCTTCTGCTTGCGCTAAAGTTCTTGGAAAACCATCAAATAAAAATCCTGCCGAATGTGGGTTTTTATCAACTTCGCTTTGCAACATTTGAATGGTTACTTCATCTGGAACTAAATCACCTTTATCCATGTAGGTTTTGGCTAATTTTCCTAAATCAGTATCATTTTTGATGTTAAATCTAAAAATATCTCCTGTTGAAAGATGCGTTAAATTGTATTTTTCTTTTAAAAATTCAGCTTGTGTGCCTTTTCCTGCACCTGGTTTTCCGAAAAGAACGATGTTGATCATTTTTTTAAGTTTATGAGTTTAAAAGTTTATGAGTTTAAAGTTTTGTTGCACACAAAACCTTTTATTGTGCTAATTGATAAACGTCTGCTAGGTTTCTTCCTAAACCATCGTAGTCTAAACCATATCCAACGATGAATTTGTTAGGAATTCTAATCCCTACGTAATCTATTTTAATGTCTTTTTTATATGCTTCTGGTTTGAAGAATAAAGTTGCGATTTTTAAATGCTTTACTCCTTTTTCTTTAAAAATTGCTTTCAATTCTTCGATTGTATTTCCTGTATCTACAATATCTTCAACAATTACAACGGTTCTTCCTTCAAGGTTTTCGTTGATTCCGATTAGTTGTTTAACGTCATTTGTAGATTGCGTTCCTTCATAAGAAGCCATTTTCATAAAACTCACTTCACACATTCCTCTGTAATGCTTCATCAAATCGGACATTACCATAAAAGAACCATTTAAAATTCCAACAAAAACTGGAACTTCATCAAAAAAATCGTCGTCCATTTGTTTAGCCATATTTGCAATTGCGAAATCAATTTCTTCTGAAGAAATAAATGGCTCGAAAGTTTTATCGTGAAGATGTATCATTGTGTTGTTGTTTTAAAAAATAAAGGAGCAAATTTACGAAGTAATAACTATTTAATAACAAGTATTTTGACTTTTTTGCAAAATTGATATATTTACAAAATGAATGAAACTTATTACAATCAAATCGCTAAAAGTACAGCACATAGGAAAAGTAGAGATGATAATAAAGATTTCATCTTTGCCAATCCAGATTATTTAAAGTATTTAGTGGAAATTGCTTTCAATGTAAAGGATAAAAACCATCACAAAGCGTGTTGGATTTTGGAATTGATTTGTGAAGAAAAAATGGATTTGTTTTTACCTTTTTTAGAAGATTTTTGCGAGACTTTACCTTATTATAAAAATGATTCTGCCATACGTTCGATTTCTAAAATCTGTTTATTTCTATCCAATTCTAAAAAATATTCTTTGACCGAAAATCAAGAAGAAAAGATAATTGAAACTTGTTTGGATTGGTTAATTGAATCCAACAAAGCCGCAAATGCTGCCTACACAATGCGAACTTTGTATAATCTTGGCAAAAAACACATTTGGGTAAATGAGGAATTAAAAGTTTTACTTCAAAGAGATTGTAGCAATCAAACTCCAGGTTACAAATCGGCAGTGAAAGATATTTTGAAGCGATTAAAATAATTTCAAATGATTATCTTTGCGCAAACAACTACAACAACAAATGAATTATTTCTCATCCGATTTTAAGTTAGGAATTCTCGGTGGCGGACAATTAGGCAAAATGCTATTGACCGAAACTAGAAAATTCGATATACAAACTTTGGTTTTAGAACCAAGCGAAGAAGCGCCGGCAAGATACAGTTGCAATGCTTTTTACAAAGGAAGTTTGATGGATTATGACACTGTTTATCAATTTGGAAAAATGGTAAATTTATTAACCATCGAAATCGAAAACGTAAACCTTGATGCTTTAGACGTTTTGGAATCGGAAGGATTACCTATTTTTCCATCACCAAAAACCTTAAGATTGATTCAGAATAAAGGACGTCAAAAAGATTTTTATGTTGAAAATAATATTCCGACATCACCACACCAACGATTTGTAGATTTGAATGATTTGAGAAAATCGCTAGAAAAAGACGAATTAGAATTTCCTTTTGTATGGAAATGTGCCCAATTTGGTTACGATGGAAATGGTGTAAAAATAGTTCGCTCAACAATAGATTTAATTAATTTACCTGAAGTAGAATGCATTGCAGAGCAAATGGTTCCGTTCAAAAATGAATTGGCTGTAATTGTTGCTCGTTCGGTTTCTGGCGAAGTAAAAACTTATCCTGTTGTTGAAATGGAATTCCATTCTGAAGCCAATCAAGTAGAATATGTGATTTGTCCTGCAAGAATTGACGAGAAAGTGGCTCAAAAAGCTACTAAAATTGCCTTAAAAGTTTCAGAAGCTTTCGATCATGTTGGTTTATTGGCGGTCGAAATGTTCCAAACCGAAGACGATGAAATTTTGGTAAACGAAGTTGCTCCAAGACCACACAATTCGGGACATTACTCGATTGAAGCTAGTTATACTTCGCAATTTGAAAATCATTTGCGCGCTATTTTAGATTTGCCTTTAGGAACTACCGATAGCAAAGTTGCAGGAATTATGGTAAATTTGGTCGGTGAAGAAGGTTTTTCGGGACAAGTAGTTTACGAAAATATTGAAAAAATAATGGCCATTGATGGCGTAACGCCTCACATTTACGGCAAAAGAGAAACAAGACCATTTAGAAAAATGGGACATGTTACAATTGTGAATGAAAATATGGTGCAAGCGAGGAAAATTGCAGAAGAAGTTAAGAATTCAATAAGAGTAATTAGTGAAATTAAATAAACACCTATTTCACAAATTAGCACAAATTTAAACTGTGTTAATCTGTGAAATCTGTATTCAAAAAATAAAACAATGAGCAAAGTAGCCATAATAATGGGAAGCATTTCAGATATGCCTGTAATGCAAGAAGCCATCGACATTTTAAAAGGATTTGACATCGAAACCGAAGTGGATATCGTTTCGGCACACAGAACACCTGAAAAATTATTTGATTTTAGTAAAAACGCCCACACTCGCGGTATTTCAGTAATCATTGCTGGCGCTGGTGGTGCGGCTCATTTGCCAGGAATGGTTGCTTCAATGTCTCCATTACCTGTAATTGGAGTTCCTGTAAAATCTAGTAATTCTATTGATGGTTGGGATTCGGTTTTATCGATTCTTCAAATGCCTGGTGGCGTTCCTGTAGCAACAGTTGCGTTAAACGGAGCAAAAAACGCTGGAATTCTAGCCGCACAAATCATCGGAAGTCATGATAAATGTGTGCTTGACAAAATAATCTTCTACAAAGAAAGTTTGAAAGAAGCGGTGAGTAAAGCTTCAGAAAGTTTGAAGAAATAATTTTTTCAGGAGCTATTTCCAGCTATCCGTTGCAATCTTTTATTTTTTTAAAAGAAAAAAATAAAAGGATTTTCACTGCTATCTGGGCTAAACCGTCAGTAGATTTCAGTCTTAAATTTTAAAGTCATTCTTAATTTAAAAACTTAGTGCCTTCGAGTCTTCGTGGCAAAAATAGTATGAAAACACTTACCTCAACATTCAATACCAAACATAATACTGCGCCTTTTTCGCAAATAAAATTAGAAGATTACAAACCTGCTTTTATCGAAAATATAGCGCAAGCAAAAGCTGAAATTGATGCCATAATTACAAATTCTGAAGCTCCAACATTTGAAAATACGATTGTTGCTCTAGATTTTGCTGGTGCGACTTTAGATAGATTATCATCAATTTTCTTCAATTTGAATTCGGCAGAAACTTGTGACGAAATGCAAAAAATCGCTCAAGAAGTTTCTCCGTTGTTAACTGAATTCAGTAATGATATTGCTTTAAATGAAGATTTGTTCAAAAGAGTCAAAGCCGTTTATGATCAAAAAGGTTCATTAACTTTAACTACTGAACAAGCTACTTTATTAGATAAAAAATTCAAAGGATTTTCTAGAAATGGAGCTTTATTGAATGAAGAAGATAAATTAAAATTACGCGAAATTGATACGGAATTAGCCAAACTAAAACTTACGTATGGCGAAAATGTTTTGGCTGAAACCAACAACTATCAATTACATATTACCAACGAAGCCGATTTAAAAGGTTTGCCTGATGGCGCTAAAGAAATGGCTGCAAGTTTGGCGAAATCAAAAAAATTAGAAGGTTGGGTTTTTACTTTAGATTTTCCAAGTTATTTGCCTTTTGTGACTTATGTTGAAAATCGTGAATTGCGCAAGGAAATCGCAATCGCTGCCGGAAAAAAATCATTTCAAGACAACGAATTTGATAATAAAGAAAACGTAAAACGTATTGTTGAATTACGCCATAAACGAGCTAATTTATTAGGATATAAATCGCATTCTGATTTTGTTTTAGAAGAACGAATGGCTCAAAATCCTGAAAAAGTACTTTCTTTTTTGAATGATTTGTTGGAAAAAGCAAAACCTGCTTCCCAAAAAGAATTTGTACAACTAACTGCTTTCGCAAAAGAGCTAGACGGAATTGACCAACTAGAAAAATGGGACGGAGCTTACTATTCAGAAAAATTGAAGCAAAAATTATTCAACTTTGATGATGAAATTTTAAAACCTTATTTCAAATTGGAAAATGTTTTAAATGGAGCATTTACTATTGCTGAAAAGCTATTCGGAATTACTTTCAAAGAAGTTTTTGATATTGATAAATACCACGAAGATGTTCAAACTTTTGAGGTTTTGGATTTCGAAGGACAATTAGTTGCTATTTTCAACTCCGATTTTTTTCCAAGAAAAGGAAAACGAAACGGTGCTTGGATGACTTCTTATAAACCTCAATATATAAAGGACGGAATTAACGAAAGACCTCATGTTTCTATCGTTTGTAATTTCACACCACCAACAGAAACCAAACCTTCACTCCTAACTTTCAATGAAGTAACCACTTTATTCCACGAATTTGGTCACGCTTTACACGGAATGTTAGCCAACACAACTTATCCAAGTTTATCTGGAACTTCTGTTTATTGGGATTTTGTGGAATTACCAAGTCAAGTGATGGAAAACTGGTGTTACGAACCGGAAGCTTTGGCTTTATTTGCTAAACACTACGAAACTGGTGAAATCATTCCGCAAGAATATGTAGAAAAAATCAAAGAAAGTGCAAGTTTCTTAGAAGGAATGGCAACGTTGCGTCAATTAAGTTTCGGAATTTTAGATATGACCTATCACGGAAAATCACAAACTATTGATGATGTAAAAGCCTTTGAAAAACAAGCTATGGAAGGCACAAGTTTATATCCTGATGTGGAAGAAAATTGTATGAGTACCTCATTTTCACATATATTTCAAGGTGGATATTCCTCTGGATATTATAGTTACAAATGGGCAGAAGTTTTAGATGCTGATGCGTTTGCCTATTTCCAAGAAAAAGGAATTTTCAATAAAGAAGTGGCTACTAAATTTAAAGACAACGTACTTTCAAAAGGTGGCACCGAATTACCAATGGAATTGTATAAAAAGTTTCGTGGTCAAGAACCGAAAGCTGATGCTTTGTTGAAACGTGCTGGATTGATTTAAAATTATTTGATTTGAAAAATTTCATTAAAAAACATTTTAAGAAACTACTTTATGTTTCCATTATTGGACTAATCCTAATTTTTGGAATTAACTTTTATGTAAAATCTAAAACTAACTCACTTATTTTTTCTTCCGAAAATGACGTTCCTACAACAAATGTTGGAATTATTTTTGGAGCAGGAATTAATGGAAACAAGCCAAGTAAATATTTAAAAGATCGTCTTGATGCTGGAATAAAGTTATTCGAATCTAAAAAAATTAATAAAATATTACTCTCAGGTGACAATGGTTCAGATGCTCACGATGAGTTAACTGTAATGAAAACTTACTGTTTTGAAAAAGGAATTGATACTACAAAAATCTACATAGATTATGCAGGATTTGACACTTATTCAACAATGTATCGTGCAAAAAATATCTTTAAAATTGATAAGGCAATCTTAATTACTCAAGAATATCATTTGAATAGAGCTATATATATTGGAAATAATCTTGGTATTGAATCTATTGGATTTTCTGCAAATCAAGGTGAATACAGAAATTACAATTATGTGTGTTTCAGAGAATATTTTTCTATTTGTAAATCTGTAATTGATGTAATTAGAAATCGAGAACCTCACTTTTTAGGAACAGAAATCAACATTAATGGAAGTTCAAATTATTCAAAAGACGATAAAAGATAACCGAAGTTTAGTGCTTCGGTTTCTTTTTAAAATAAACTTTCATTTTTTTTTGAAACTTTAAAAACTTTTACTTAACTTTGTACTATCAAAATGAAATAACCATCAAAATGGAATTCAAAGAAGCTAAAAATAAATTCGTTCAAACTTGGGGTGCATTGGGTAGTCAATGGGGAATAAATAAAACCATGGCTCAAATTCATGCGCTTTTGATGGTTTCGCACGAAGCAGTTTCGATGGAAGACATTATGGAAGAATTGCAAATTTCTCGCGGAAATGCTTCAATGAATTTACGAGCATTAATGGATTGGGGAATTGTCTACAAAGAATACAAAGCTGGCGAAAGACGCGAATATTTTACAGCCGAAAAAGATCTTGATGAATTAGCTGTGAAAATTTCAAGAGAACGAAGCAAACGAGAAATCAAACCTGCTTTGAAGGTTTTAAAAGAAGTTTCCTCCATAACATCAGACAATACTGCTGAAGAAAAACATTTTGTAGATCAAACCACTAAGTTATATGATTTTGTTCTAAAAGCAGATAATATGTTGGACAAAATGACCGAATACAAAGACAATTGGTTGGCGAAATTGGTTGTGAAAATTATGAAGTAAAACTAAAAAAATTTAATCAAAACTTTCATTTTTTTCTGAAAGTTTAAAATAATAAATAATTATGAGACAGTTTGTATTTTACCTAAATCTAACA
>Ga0209053_1000613_pt1 | contig 22755 bp, 26 predicted proteins | sample EBPBio152010_DNA_FD_185864 | JGI IMG/M metagenome (GOLD analysis project Ga0209053, IMG submission 185864) | Wastewater treatment Type I Accumulibacter community from EBPR Bioreactor in Madison, WI, USA - Reactor 1_7/15/2010_ DNA (SPAdes)... | ecosystem: Engineered > Bioreactor > EBPR >... | reverse complement strand
TATGCGGTGTTCGATTGCGCCGATGGCTGGATCATCCTCGCCACCGGCAATGACAGCCAGTATCGCAAGCTCTGCGCCCTGCTGGGCGAGGCGGCGCTGGCGGACGACCCGCGTTTTCTGACCAATGCCGACCGCATCGCGCATCGGACTGAGCTGACCGCGCTGTTGACCGCGGCGACGCTGCGCTTTGCCAAGGCCGATCTGCTGGCCGCCTGCGAAGGTGCAGGCGTGCCCGCCGGCCCGATCAACGATCTGGCCGAGGTCTTTGCCGATCCGCAGATCGTGGCGCGGGGGATGCAGATCGCCCCGGACGGCATTCCCGGCGTGCGCGCGCCCTTTACCTTTTCCGGGGCCGAGCTGGCGCTCGACCGGCCTGCGCCCAAGCTCGGCGAACATCAGGCTGAAATTCTGGGCTGAATCGGGGCGATGGCGCGATTTCGGCCCCTTGCGGCGGGGTCGCGGCTTTTCCTTTCCGCGCAGTTCCGCTAGCGTCGCGCCAGCAAGAAACGGAGTTTTCCCATGGTGCAGCGCCTTCACCTCGTCTTTGGCGGCGAATTGGTCAGCCCGACGCAGAACGTGTTCAAGGATGTGGCGAAAATCCACATCGTCGGCATGTTCCCGAATTATCAAAGCGCCTTCAACGCCTGGAAGGCCGAGGCACAGCGCACCGTGGACGATGCGCATATGCGCTATTTCATCGCCCATATCCACCGCCTGCGCGACGAAGGTCAGGCGGGTTCCGCGACCGAGGAACTGGGCGCCTGAGCGCCGCTTGACCCGCGCCTGATCCATGTCGCCCATCGGCCTGTCGCTCTATCAGCTGGCGACCCGGCGCCGCGTCGCGGGGGCGGCCCCTGCCGGCTGGCCGGCGCGTCCGGCCGGGCGGCTGGTCTGGCTGCATGCGCCCGAGGCCGAACAGGCCGGGTCGCTGGTCGAACTGGCCCGCCATCTGCGCGAGGAGGACGGCCATCCCGTGCTGTTGACCGCGCCGGCAGCGCCGGATCTGCCCGAAGGCGTGATCTGGCAGCCGCCGCCGGGCGATTTCCTTGACGAGGCGCGCGCCTTTCTCGATCACTGGCACCCTGACGCGATCCTGTTTTCGGGGGGGGAGCTGCGGCCGACGCTGGTGACATTGGCCGCCGAGCGCCGCCTGCCCATGGGCATGGTCGAGGCGCGCAAGCCCGCGCTGCCCGAGGGGCGCGAGGGCTGGTATCCAGGGCTGATCCGTGCGGCGCTGGCACCCATGCAAGAGGTGCTGGCGCTGGACGAACCCTCGGTTCGGGCGCTGCGCAAGGCCGGCGCGCCCAATCTTGTCCTGAGCGGGCGGATGGAACAGCCCTCGGCCGTGCTGCCCGCCAGCGAGGCCGAGCGTGAATCGCTGGCCGAAGGCATGGCGGCGCGGCCGGTCTGGCTGGCCGTCAGCGTGCCGCAGGCCGAGGAAAACGCGGTGATCGAGGCGCATCGCGCCGCGCTGCGGCTGGCGCATCGGCTCTTGCTGATCCTGGTGCCGGAAGACCCCGCCCGCATCCCGCATCTCGTCACCCGGATGGAGGACGAAGAGGGCTGGCGCGTCGCGCAGCGCAGCCTGGACGAGGAACCCGAGACCGAGACCGAGGTCTTTGTCGCCGATGCCTCGGAGATGGGGTTGTGGTATCGTCTGGCGCCAATCGCCTTTCTGGGCGGGTCGCTCGCGGGCACTGGCTGTCTGCGCAACCCGATGGAGGCGGCGGCGCTTGGCGCCTCGCTCATCCATGGGCCGCGACCTGGGGCCTATGGCACGGTCTTTGGCCGGCTGGGGGCCGCGCGGGCCGCGCGTTCGGTCGCCTCGGGCGGCGATCTGTCCGAGGCCTTGGCCGAACTTCTGTCGCCCGACCGGGCGGCGCGGCTGGCGCAGGCGGCCTGGGGCGTGGCCTCGGAAGGGGTGGAGGTGACGCAGCGCGCCCACAGCCTGATCCGCCGCATGCTGGGGGAGGAATGATGCGCGCGCCCGATTTCTGGTATCAGCCCGACCCGACGCCCTTGGCCCGCCTGCTGGCGCCGCTGGGGGCGCTTTATGCCGCTGCCACGGCGCGGCGGGTGGCCCGGCCGGGCTATCGCGCGCAGGTGCCGGTGATCTGCATCGGCAATCTGAATGTGGGCGGCACCGGCAAGACGCCGACCGCCATCGCGCTGATCGAAAGGCTGCCGGGGGTGCATGTCGTCAGCCGGGGCCATGGCGGCACGCTGGCAGGCCCGGTGCGGGTGCTGCCGCGCCATCTGGCCGCCGAGGTGGGGGACGAGCCGCTGTTGCTGGCGGCCTTCGCGCCCACTTGGGTCGCGCGCGACCGCGCCGCCGGGGTGCGCGCGGCCGAGGCCGCGGGGGCGAAGGTCATCCTGCTGGATGACGGGTTCCAGAATCCTGCCGTGGTCAAGGATCTGTCCATCGTCGTGGTCGATGCGGCGCGCGGCTTTGGCAATGGCCTGTGCCTGCCCGCCGGCCCCCTGCGGGAGCCGGTGGCGGCGGGGCTGGCGCGGGCCGACCTGCTGCTGTCGATCGGCGCCCCTGCGGCGCAAGCGGCATTCGATGCGCATTGGCCCCTGTCGTTGCCCCGCCTGCGCGGCCGGCTGGAGCCGCTGCCCACGGGCATGGGCTGGCAGGGCGAAAGGGTGCTGGCCTTTGCCGGCATCGGGCATCCCGAGAAATTCTTTGCCACGCTGCGCGAGCTGGGCGCCGAACTGGTGCGCGCCGAGGCGCTGGACGATCACCAGCCGCTGTCGCCGGCCTTGCTGGCCCGGCTGGAGGCCGAGGCCCTGGCGCTTGGCGCCCAGCTGGTGACCACCGAAAAGGATGCGGTGCGCTTGCCTGCGGCCTTTCGCCCCCGGGTGCTGACCCTGCCGGTGCGGCTGCGCCTGACCGAACGGGCGGCCCTGGATGCCGCGCTGGCGGGGCTTGGCTTCTGACCCGCGCTTGGGCATTAAAGGGGCAGACAGCGGAGGCGCGCATGGCGACGGACGAAACCCATCCCGAAAACACGGTCGAACCCGGCAAGACCCGGCGCCGCCAGCAGGTCTATACGCTGGTGGTCGAGGTCGGGCGCAAGGCAGGCGACGGCCTGCCCGACAAGGCGACGGGCGCCGCGCTGATGATCTATGCCAGCGGCGTGGACGAGGCCGAGGCCGTGCGCGAGACCGTGGCCATCTTGAAACAGGCCGATCTCGCGCCGCTGGACGTGTCGGGCTATGGCGCGCTGGAGGAACGCGAGGCGGCCGGGGACGAGATCGAGGCCGAGGAACGCGCCCTGATGCAGCGCGCCCTGGACGAAAACTCGGTCATCGTGGCGCAGATGACGCCGTTCTTCGACTGACCGCGCGGCGGCGTCAGTCCAGCCTTGTCGCGCCGGCGCGGCCCAGCAACCGCAACAGCGGCACCGCCTCATAGCTTTGCAGCACCGGGCGCGGGGCAGGGCGGGGCCGGTCCTGTCGATGATCGGCGGCCAGAAAGGCGATGCCATCCCCCGCGATCAGATCGGCCTCGCCGGTATCAAGCGAGACGGTCCGCGTGATGGGACGGCGCGAATCAAACAGTGCCGCGCGGCCATCGGTCATGTGGCGCGCCTCGGCCAGCACCTCGTCCCGGTCGAACAGGTATTCCACCGCGCCGCCGGTCAGCAGGATCTTCTGATCGGGGCTGACCAGCAGGTCGCGCTGCGGGCTGTAATAGGGCGCGCGCAGCAGCACCGGCGTATGCCAGCCCCGGCTGGGCAGGTCGAGTTGCCGGACCGAGCGCAGCGCCCGTGCCCGCCCGTCAGCCGTCAGCACCATGTCGCCGCGCTGCAACTGCCCGGCGGGGCGCAGCCCGGTGGGGGTGGCGACGGGCATGCGCTGGCCGATCCAGGGCGCCGAATGCGGCAGGGCCGCGCCGCGTGTCGCACCGAACCACAGCAGGGCAGGGCTGCGCAGCGCCTGATCCGGGCGACGGCAAAGCAGATCCAGATCGTCGAGCGACAGCGCCAGATCGCCCTCGCCCGAGGCGGTCAGGGGCGGCAGTTCTTGCCCGGGCCGTTCATAGCGCAGCGACCAGCGATTCATCGGGCGGTTCCAGCCCAGCGTCAGGCGCCCCACCTCGCCGGCGAGGGGCAACGGGCCGGGCAGGCTGGCGCGCGACAATACCCGCCCGCGCCGCAGCAGCGCCTCCAGCCCCGCGGTCGGGTCGAGAAACAGCGAGAAGACCCGATCCCCCTGCCGCAGATCCAGCACCACGCCGGGCGCAAAGGGGGCGGCCACCTCGCAGATCAGCGCGCCACGGGACAGCGGTTCGGTGCCGGCGCCATGTTGCGGCACGGCATCGCGCACCGGCTGCGCCTGATCTGACAGCGCCAGCCAGTCATGCGGCTGCGGCCCCGGGTCGGGGCTGCGGGCGTGATGGATGCCGGGGTTGATTTCCACCCGTATTCCTCGTCTTGCGCGGCATGAACTCACCCAACAGTTGTAACACCACTCATTCTGCCAGCGTAGCCTTTCTTTTGGATCGTCGCCACCGGCAAAGCGCGGCCCGGTGCCGGCGGCGCGGGCAGCCTGGGTGCTTGCGGCCCCGGGCGGCAACGCATATCCCTGTGACGCAACCCGGGATGACCCGGCCCGCCCCGCCTGCCCGGAAGGAGACGCGATGACCCCGACCCCCGCCCCCCTGGATCCGGTGCGCCTGACGGCCGATCTGATCCGCTGCGCTTCGGTCACCCCGGCCGAAGGCGGCGCGCTGCAATTGCTGGAGCGCGTGTTGACCGAGGCGGGCTTTGCCTGCACGCGGGTCGATCGCGGCGGGATCGCCAATCTCTTTGCCCGCTGGGGCGCCAAGGGCGCCAATCGCAGTCTCGGCTTCAACGGCCATACCGATGTGGTGCCGGTGGGCGATGCGGCGGCCTGGACGCACGACCCCTTTGGCGGCGAGATCCTGGAGGGCGTGCTGTGGGGGCGCGGCGCAACCGACATGAAATCGGGCGTCGCGGCCTTTGTTGCGGCGGCGGTGGATTTCGTGCGCCAGACCCCACCCGAAGGTGCGGTGATCCTGGCCATCACCGGCGATGAGGAGGGCGATGCCGAACATGGCACCGTCGCGCTGCTGGACTGGATGGCGACCGAAGGCGAGCGGATGACGCATTGCCTGGTGGGGGAGCCGACCTGCCCGAACGAGATGGGCGAGATGATGAAGATCGGCCGGCGCGGGTCGATGACCTGCTGGTTCACCGCCGAGGGTGTGCAGGGCCACAGCGCCTATCCGCATCGCGCGCGCAACCCGATGTCGGCACTGGTGCGGCTGCTCACGCGGATGGAGGCGCAGCCGCTGGACACGGGCACGGCGCATTTCGATGCCTCGACGCTGGCCATCACCACGATTGACTGCGGCAATCCGGCGACCAATGTGATCCCGGCGCGCGGCAGCGCCACGGTGAACATCCGCTTCAACGATGCCCATTCCGGGGCCAGCCTGACCGACTGGCTGCGCGACCATGCGCAGGCGGTGGAGGCCGAAACCGGCGTCAGGATCGGCATGCGGGTGCAGATCTCGGGCGAAAGTTTTGTGACCCCGCCGGGGGAATGGTCCGACATGGTGGCGCGCGCGGTGCAGGCCGAGACGGGCCGCGTGCCCGAGCTTTCGACCTCGGGCGGGACATCGGATGCGCGCTTTGTGCAGCATCATTGCCCGGTCGTGGAATTCGGGCTGGTGGGCAAGACCATGCACCAGGTGGATGAGCGGGTGGAGGTGGCGCAGATCGTGCAACTGAAGGCGATCTATGGCCGCATCCTGCGGGACTATTTCGCATGAGCTGGGAAATCGCGGAAACGGCGGAGATCGAGACTTGCCTCGCGCTGCGCCGCGCGGTGTTCATCGACGAGCAGGGCATCGCCGAGGCGGACGAGATTGACGATCTTGACGGGCAGGCGGTGCATCTGCTGGCCAGGATCGCGGGCCGCCCGGTTGGCACGGCGCGGCTGCTGAGCAAGGGTGACAGCGGCAAGATCGGCCGGGTCTGCGTGCTGCCCGAGGCGCGGGGCACCGGCCTGGGGGCGGCGCTGATCCGCGCGGGGATCGCGCATTTCGCGGGCGACCCCGCGCTGGTCGCGGTGCGGCTGAGCGCGCAGGATCATGCGATCGGCTTTTATGAAAAGCTGGGTTTCGCCGCCTATGGCCCGGCCTATGACGATGCTGGCATCCCGCATCGCGACATGCTGCGCCCGTTGCGCTGACCTCTGGCCGCGCAAGCGCCGCGATCAGCCGGCCTGCGCCGCGCGCAGGATATAGGCGGCGGTCATCAGATCGAGATGCGCGCCGCCGCCATTCTTGGCGATGGTGATTTCCTCGGCGCTGCGGCGGCGGTAATGGCCGGCGGGCAGGTCGTAGAAATCGGCCTGGATATCGGCTTCGGAGATCACGCCACGCGCGATCGGGTCTTTCAATTCGCCGATGTGATGCAGGGTGGTGGCGCGGCTGTCCACGAACAGCGTGGCGCGGGTCAGGGCGGTGTCGTCCACCTCGCGCATGTCGGGGCGATAGGCGCCGATCAGGTCGAGATGCTGGCCCGGGCGCAGCCATTCGCCGCGGATCAGCGGTTCGGTGGACATGGTGCAGGTGCAGATGATCCCGGCCGCGGCGACCGCCTCGGCCAGATCGGGGGCGACGGTGACGCCCAGGTCGCGCGCCATCGCCTCGGCCGCCGGGGCGGAGCGGTTCCAGACGGTGAACCGGGCGCCGGGAAAGGCCGCGCCATAGGCCGCCACCATGGAGCGCGCCACCGCCCCCGCGCCGACCAGCAGGATCTGCCGGGCCTCGGGCCGGGCCAGATGCCGCGCGGACAGCAGGCTGTCACCCGCCGTCTTCCATTTCGTCACGAGGTGGAAATCGACCACCGCATCCAGCATGCCGGTCCGGTCGGCATAGAGCGTGACCGCGCCGTTGATCGTGGGCAGGCCCTGCGCCGCATTGCCCGGAAAGACGGTGGCGCATTTCACCAGACTGCCCAGCCCGTCGATGATCGCGGCACGGGTCAGCATGGTGTCAGTGCCGCGATACAGGAAACTGTCGGCGATTTCCGCGCGGGGCAGGGCGTGGCCGGCCTCGAAGGCGGCGCATAGCGCCAGCCAGTCCAGCCGGGGTTCAACCTCGGGTCCGATCATCCGCATCGTCACAGCCCGGCCTCCGTCTCGGTCAGCAATCCCTCGGCCACCAGCCGGCGCGCCCAGCCCTGCCAGCCGTCAAAGCGGTGGCAGGCCCAGCCGCGCGCCTCGGCGGCGGCGATATTGTCGGGGCGGTCATCGACAAAGAGCAACCGCCCGGGCGCAATTCCACAATCGGCCTCGACCATTTCAAAGATGCGCTGCGCGGGTTTCGTGACCCCCATATGCCCCGAGACGAAGGCGCGGTCGAATTCGGTGAGGAAATCGTATTGCGTCTGCGCATAGGCAAAGGAATCGATGCCGAAATTCGTCAGCGCAAAGACCGGCACCCCCTTGAGCCGCAGTGCCCGCAACAGCGCGACCGAGCCGTCGATCCGGGGCGAGGCCATCTCGATCCAGTGGTCGTGCCACATGCGGATCTCGTCGCGCCAGTCGGGGTGGCAATCGGCCCATTCATAGATCGTTTCGCGGAAGGGGCCGCCCGCGTCGATGATATCGTTCATGCGGTGCAGATCGACCTCGGCAAACAGCGCCTCGCGGTCGGCACGGCCGATCTGCCAGTCGTAAAAGCGTTCCGGGTTCCATTCGATCAGCACATTGCCGATGTCGAAGATCACCGCCTCGGTCGTCATCGCTGTCTCCTCAAGACGCCTTCGCGCGCCAGAACGTAAAGCCCGGCGCCGCAGATCAGCGCCATACCGGCCCAGGCCGTTGCATCGGGCACCTGCCCAAAGATCACCAGCCCCCAGAAAATCGCAAGGGGCATCGCGGCATATTCAAAGGGCGCGATGGTGGCGGCCTCGCTCAGCCGGTAGGCCTGGCTCACGCAGAGCCCACCGATGCCGACCGCCAGCCCGGTCGCCAGAAAGGCGGGCCAGTCGGCGGGCGGCGGCCAGATCCAGCCGCGCAACAGAAAGGCAAGCGACGGGTTCGCCGATCCGGCCAGATGCCCGTCCCCCACCGTCAGCCCCATCGTGGTGCTGACCAGGATGAACCCCATCTGCACATAGAAATTCAACGTCGCAGCACTTTCGCTGTCGCGCATGCGGCGGGTCATCATATGGGTCGCGGCATAGGTGAAGGCCGACAGGAACACCAGAACCGCCGCCGGATGCAGCACCCCGCTGCCGGGCCGCATCATCACCAATACCCCCAGCAGCCCGACAATCACCGCCGTCCAGCGTCGCGGCCCGACCTTTTCCCCCAGCACCAGCACCGAAAGCAGCGTCACCACCAGCGGGCTGACAAAGGCGATGGCCACCGCATCTGCCAGCGGCAGCGCCGCCAACCCGAGGAAATAGGTGATGTTCGACAGCATCACCAGCGACACCCGGATCAGATGCGCCCCCGGCCGCCGCGTGCGCAACTGGTGAAATCCGCCGGTCAAGCGCATGACCAGAAACAGCACCAGAAGCGAGATCCCCGACCGCGTCAGGATCACCTGATGCAGCGCATAAGACCCCGACAGCGCCTTGATCGCCACATCATTGACCGACAGGATGGCCGCGCCCGCCACAGCAAACAGAATGCCACTCAGGCTGGAAGGGGCGGGCGACAGGCTGGTCATGCCGCAGCATCCCGCCGGCCCGGCCCCGGATCTGTCCCGCCCGCGACACCAGATGCCGCTGCCCCTTCATCTGTTCCCAAATATCCTGCGGGGAGGTCCGGAGGGGTGCAAAACCCCTCCGGGGTCAACAGCCCGCGCACAGGCCCACCTAGCGCCGCGCCGCCCGCAACAGCCGGTCCAGCGTATCCAGAAAGCGCGATCGGTCGGCCCTGGAAAACGGCCGCCCGCCGCCCTGGCGGAACGGATCGGCGCTGCGCAGATCGGCCATCAGGTCGCGCGTGGCCAGGGCCATGCCGATATTCGCGGCAGTCAGCGCCTCGCCATTGGGTTTCAGCACGGCGGCCCCCGCCGCCACGCATTTCGCCGCCAGCGGAATGTCCGATGTCACCACCACATCGCCCGGCCCGGCCTGGGCTGCGATCCATTTGTCGGCCTCGTCCGGCCCGTCGGGCACGAAGACGCTTTCGACCAGCGGATTGGCCGAGGGCCGGATCCCGCCATTCGACACCAGCAGCATGCGGATACGGTGGCGCGTGGCCACCGTCTCGGCCTCGGATTTCACCGGGCAGGCATCGGCGTCGATGAACAGCCGCGGCTCAGTCATACAGCGCTGCGGCATGGAAGGCGATGTGATCCTCGATGAAGGTCGAGACGAAGAAATAGCTGTGATCATAGCCCTTCTGCATCCGCAGGATGCCGCCCTGCCGCCGCGCCGCCATCGCCTCGGCCAGGGCCTCGGGCTTCAGCAGGTCAAGGAACTGGTCGCTGGCGCCCTGGTCGATCAGGATCGGCCCGTCAAAGCCGCGTTTGCGCATCAAAAGCGTCGCATCATGCGGCGCCCATTTGCTTTCATCCGGGCCCAGATAGGCGGTGAACTGCTTGCGCCCCCAATCGCTTGCCGTCGGGTTGGCGATCGGCGCAAAGGCCGAAACCGACCGGAACCGCCCCGGAAAGCCCATGGCGATGGTCAGCGCGCCATGGCCACCCATGGAATGCCCCATGATCGACTGCCGCTCCTCCGCCACCGGAAAGGCCGAGAACAGGATATTGGGCAATTCCTCGGTCACATAATCCCACATGCGGAAATGCGGCGCCCAGGGCGCCTCGGTCGCGTTTACATAGAAACCCGCGCCCTGACCCAGATCATAGGCCGCATCATTGGCGACGCCCGGCCCGCGCGGCGAGGTGTCGGGAAATACCATGGCCAGCCCCGCCTCGGCCGCCCATTTCTGCGCGCCGGCCTTCACCATCGCATTCTCATGCGTGCAGGTCAGGCCCGACAGATACCACACCACCGGCACCGGCCCGCTTTCGGCCTGTTCGGGCAGGAACAGGCCAAAGGTCATGTCGCAGTCGCACAGCGCGGATGAATGGGTATAGACGCCCTGCACGCCGCCAAAGGCGCGGTTCTCGCTGATGGTTTTCATCGGTCCTCCTCAGCCTGTGATCCAGGCGATGATCGTCGTCACGGTCAGGATGCTGGCCGCGGTGGAAATCAGGATGGCGGTCGAAACGCGCTGCGGCGCCACGCCATAATGCTGGGCCAGAATATAGACATTTCCCGCCACCGGAAGGCTGGCCGCGGCCACCATGACACCGGCGGCGACCGGTTCCACCGGAAAGATCAGGAAGGCCGCGATGGCCACCAGCGCCGGATGCAGCACCAGCTTGGCCATCGAGAGCCAGATCGCATCGGGCAGCCGCGTCAGCCCGCGCCCGGCCAGCGAGGCGCCGATGGCAAACAGCGCGCCGGGCGTGGCCGCCCCGCCCAGGATCGCCAGAAAATCGCTCACCGGCCCGGGCAGCGGCAGGTGCAGCCCCGACCAGACCAGCCCCGCCACAATCGACACCACCATCGGGTTCCGCAGCCAGCCAAGCGCCAGCGCCTTCAGCGTGCCCAGCCCAAGCGCGCCGCCCCGCGCCGCGGTGATGATCAGCGTGATGAGCGAGGAAAACACCACCATGTCCACCGTCAGCACCATCAGGACCGGCCCCGCCGCCGCCGGCCCCAGCAGCACGACCAGCATCGGCACGCCCAGAAAGCCGGTATTGCCTGATTGCGCGCATTGCGCCTCCATCGCCGCTTCCTCCAGCCCGCGCCCGCGCAGCCGCGACAGGATCATGACCAGCGCATAAAGCAGCGCCGAGGCCGAAAGATAGGCCAGCACGAAGGGCAGATCGAAGATCTCCGACAGGCTGAGCGTGGCGGCAAAGCGGAACAGCATCGCCGACAGCGCGAAATAGAAGACGAATTTCGTCAGCCAGGCCACGCCTTCGGGCGGAAAGAAGTTGCGCCGCCCGGCCAGGTAGCCGACCGCGATCAGGGCAAAGAAGGGCAGGGTCTTGAGGAGGATGGGAAGCATCGAAACGGCGCGCCTTTGCCCGCAGGCTTTCACGGGCGCCAGGGGGATGCAAGGCGGAATCGCGCCGCGGCGCCCCTTGCTTCATCTGTTCAAAAATATCCTGCGGGGAGGTCCGGAGGGGTGCAAAACCCCTCCGGCGGTCGATCAAAGGGGGCGCGGCCGGTTTGGCGCGCCCCCGATCCTGATGTCAGATCACAGCGTCGGATAGAGCGGGAACTTCTCGCACAGCGCCTCGACCTTGGCGCGCACGGCGGCCTCGACGGCGCCATTGCCGTCTTCGCCATTGGCGGCCAGCCCGTCCACCACCTCGACGATCCAGTCGGCGATCTGGCGGAACTCGGCCTCACCGAAGCCGCGGGTGGTGCCGGCCGGGGTGCCCAGGCGCACGCCCGAGGTCACGGTCGGCTTTTCCGGGTCGAAGGGGATGCCGTTCTTGTTGCAGGTGATATTGGCCCTGCCAAGCGCCTTTTCGGTCGCATTGCCCTTCACGCCTTTCGGGCGCAGGTCCACCAGCATGACATGGGTGTCGGTGCCGCCGGTGACGATATCCAGCCCGCCCTTCATCAGCTGATCGGCCAGCGCCTGCGCATTGGTCACGACCTGCGCGGCATAGGCCTTGAATTCCGGCCGCAGCGCCTCGCCAAAGGCCACGGCCTTGGCGGCGATGACATGCATCAGCGGGCCGCCCTGGATGCCCGGGAAGATGGCCGAATTGACCTTCTTGGCGATCACCTCGTTATTGGTGAGGATCATGCCGCCGCGCGGGCCGCGCAGGGTCTTGTGGGTGGTGGTGGTCGCCACATCGGCATAGGGGAAGGGCGAGGGATGCTGCCCGCCGGCCACGAGGCCCGCGAAATGCGCCATGTCCACCATCAGATAGGCGCCGACCTTGTCGGCAATGGCGCGGAATTTCGCAAAGTCGATCTGGCGCGGAATGGCCGAGCCGCCGGCGATGATCAGCTTGGGCTGGTGTTCGACGGCCAGGGCCTCGACCTCGTCATAGTCGATGCGGCTATCCTGTTTGCGCACGCCATATTGCACGGCGTTGAACCATTTGCCCGACTGGTTCGGGGCGGCGCCATGGGTCAGGTGACCGCCCGAGGCAAGGTTCATGCCCAGAATGGTGTCGCCGGGCTTCAGCAGCGCGTTGAACACGCCCTGGTTGGCCTGGCTGCCCGAATTGGGCTGCACATTGGCAAAGCCGCAATCGAACATCTTGCAGGCGCGTTCGATGGCCAGATTCTCGGCCACATCGACGAACTGGCAGCCGCCGTAATAGCGCTTGCCGGGATAACCTTCGGCATATTTGTTGGTCATCACCGACCCCTGCGCTTCCATCACGGCGCGGGAGACGATGTTTTCCGACGCGATCAGCTCGATCTCGTGGCGCTGACGGCCAAGCTCATCGGTGATCGAGCCGAACAGCTCCGGGTCGCGGGAAGCAAGGCTTTCGGTGAAGAAACCGGGGTCGCGGCTGGCGCTCATGGGGGCGTCTCCTGTTGTGCTGGGCCGTTTGCGCGACCTTTAGACCATGGGAGCGCCGGCTGCAAAGGGCAGAAAGCGACCTGCGGCAAATCTGGCGCGCCTCTTGCCTTCGCCGGCGGGCGGGGCCAAGACTGGCAACGCGACAAGGGAGAGGCCGATGCGCATCAGTTTCCGGGCCAGCACCAGCCCCGCCGCGCTGGCGGCCTATGCCGCGCTTTCGGCGCGTTACGGCGATGCGCCGGTGAAATCGGCCGAGGCGATCGTGGCGCTTGGCGGCGACGGGTTCATGTTGCAGACCCTGCACGAGACCCAGAGCCTTGGCCTGCCGGTCTATGGCATGAATTGCGGCACGATCGGCTTTCTGATGAATGCCTATGGCGAGGACGGGCTGGAAGAACGGCTGCGCGCCGCCGAGGAAACCGTGATCAACCCGCTGGCGATGACGGCGGTGTCGGCCAATGGGCGGCAGCATCACGCGCTGGCCATCAACGAGGTCAGCCTGCTGCGCGCCGGTCCGCAGGCCGCCAAGCTGCGCATCAGCGTGGACGGGCGCGAACGCATGCCGGAACTGGTCTGCGACGGCGCGCTGGTCTGCACCCCGGCGGGATCGACCGCCTACAACTATTCGGCGCATGGGCCTATCCTGCCCATGGGGTCGGATGTGCTGGCGCTGACCGCGATGGCGGCCTTTCGCCCCCGGCGCTGGCGCGGCGCGCTGTTGCCCAAGACGGCGGTGGTGCGTTTCGACGTGCTGGAGGCCGCCAAGCGCCCGGTCATGGCCGATGCCGACAGCCGGTCCTTCCGCGATGTGCTGAGCGTGGAGATCCGCTCCGAACCCGCGATCCGTCACCGCATCCTGTTCGATCCCGGTCACGGGCTTGAGGAACGGCTGACGCATGAACAGTTCATGTGACCCCCGGCCCGCCGGGTGGGGGCAGGGGGGGCTCACATCAGCCCGCGGGCCTTCATCACCAGGATGACGGCGCCGGCCAGCACGATCAGGCCAAAGGCCACCTGCGCCGCGACCGATCCGATCAGCCCCTTGCGCCGGCTGGCCGCCCCCAGCGGCGCGAGGTGGCGCAGACAGATGTCATAGGCCTCGGCCACGCGGCCCTCGTCGATCTGAAGCAGCAGCTTGGGGTTTTGCGACATATGCGCGGCGGTGGCCAGTTCCTCGGCCGCGGCCCGCACCTTGCGCGGCAGGCGCCGCCCGCCGCTGCGCAGCTTTTCGGCCAGCCCGGCCCCGCGCAGGCGCAGCCGGTCTTCCATCAGCCCCGCCACGCGGTCGGCCATCTGCTGAATCGTGATCGCGCTCATCTGTCCTGCCCCGGCTGTTTTCGCGCAGTCTAAGCAGCCGGCGGGCAGGGCGCAACGGGTCTGGCCGCGCGCGGGCAGAGCCGCTACACAGGGGGCATGCTGACCGTTCTGCGCCACCCCGCCATCGCCCCCGACGCCGCTTCGGCCGATCTGCCGCCGATCCTGATCGCGCATGGGCTCTACGGCTCTGCCCGCAACTGGAACGTCATCGCCCGGCGCCTGTCGGCCCGGCGCGACGTGCTGGCGGTGGACATGCGCAACCATGGCAGCAGCCCGCATCTGCCGACGCATGGCTACCCCGATCTGGCCGCCGATCTGGCCGAGGTGATCGCGGCCGAGGGCGGCATCGCAGATGTGATCGGGCATTCCATGGGCGGCAAGGCCGCGATGACGCTGGCGCTGACCTGGCCCGAACGGGTGCGGCGGCTGGTCGTGGCCGATATCGCGCCGGTCGCCTATGGCCATGACCAGACCCAGTATATCCAGGCCATGCGCGCGATGGACCTGCGCGGCCTGGAGGCGCGGGCCGAGGCCGATCGCCGCCTGGCGCTGACCGTGCCCGACCCGGCGCTGCGGGCCTTTTTCCTGCAATCGCTGGATCTGCGGGCCGAGGGCGGCCCGCGCTGGCGGCTGAATTTCGACGTGCTGGAGGCAGAGATGCCAAAGATCGTCGGCTGGCACGACCCGGAGGGGCAATTCCCCGGGCCGGCGCTGTTCCTGTCGGGAAGCGAGAGCAACTATGTCCGGCCCGAAAACCGCCCGGCGATCCGCGCGCTGTTTCCGGCGGCGCATTTCGCCAAGCTGGCGGGGGCGGGGCACTGGCTTCATGCCGACAAGCCCCGCGAATTCGAGGAGACGCTGCGCGTCTTCCTCGATGCCTGAGACCCGCGCCGCCGCGCCTTATTCGGGGCGGCGCATCCGGTCCATCAAACCGTCGCGCAGCCAGAACTGGTGCCAGAGCGCGGCCACCACATGCAGCCCGATCAGCACCAGAAGCAGCGTGGTCAGCACCTCATGCACCTCGCCGGCCGAGGTGACGCCGCCAAACCACGCCATCCCGCCCGAGACGGTCAGCAGGATCATCACGAGGTAAAGCCCGATATGCGTCGCCGCCGCCGCGAGCTTGAGTGCGGGGGCCTCATCGGCGGGCGGGGGCGGCGCGCCGCGCGTCTTGCGCAGGACCAGCCGCCACAGCGCGAAGGCCAGCACGATCACCCCCCCGGCGACATGCGCCAGAACCAGCGGGTCGAAGGCGGGCGTATTGCCCTGCCGCACCGCACGCCAGGCGGCGCCCATGGCGTCATTGGCGACAAACTGCCAGAGGATGACCTGGGCGGTCAGCCAGTGCAGCACGATCTGGCTGCGAGAATATCCGGTCGGCATGGGGCACTCCTGCTACGATGTGACGTGAAGATCCTACGTCCGGGCGTGGCCCTTCCGTCGCGTGATCCCGCCGGATCAGCCGGAAATCTGTCGCGCAACGAACCAGCTGACCGGGATCGCGGCGACAAAGCCCAGAACGGCGGCAACCAGAATGGGCTTGAGCGTGACCATGCCCATGGTCAGCGCCGCGACGATGAAGGCGCCCATCAGCGCGGTCGAGGCCATGGAAAAGATGATCATCATCAGGCGGGTCATGTCGGGCACCCCTTTCATGCGGGCAGGCGCGTTCGCCGCCAGACTGCCCGCACCGCCCCTTTGCGACTTTGACCCATGTCAAAACCGCGCGCCCCGCCCTGCGACAGCTTGTCCCGCCCCTGAAGGCCGGGCGCCCGATCCTTCGACGAAGGATCGGATCGCGTCGCGCCGGGGATCAGCCGTTGAACAGGAAATGCAGGACGTCGCCGTCCTTCACCTCATAGGTCTTGCCCTCGACGCGGAACTTGCCCGCCTCCTTGGCGCCGGCCTCGCCGTTATGGGCGATGTAATCGTCATAGGCGACGGTTTCGGCGCGGATGAAGCCCTTTTCGAAATCGCCATGAATCACGCCCGCCGCCTGCGGCGCCAGCGTGCCGCCGGTGATGGTCCAGGCGCGGGCCTCTTTCGGGCCGACGGTGAAATAGGTCTGCAAGCCCAGCAGTTGATAGCCGGCGCGGATCAGCCGGTCGAGCCCGGCCTCGTGCAGGCCCATCTCCTCCAGGAACATCGTGGCCTCGTCATCGGGCAGTTGGCTGATCTCTTCCTCGATCCGGGCCGAGATCACCACGGTTGCCGCGCCTTGCCGCGCCGCCATCTCGGCCACGCGGGCCGACTGGCTGTTGCCTTCGGCGGCGCTCGCCTCCTCGACATTGCAGACATAAAGCACGGGTTTCGCGGTCAGCAATTGCAGGATGCGCCATTGCTTCTGGTCATCCTCGGCCACCTTGACCGTGCGGGCGGGCTGGCCGTTGTTCAGCGCCTCTTGCGCCAGTGCCAGCAGGCGGTCCTGATCGGCGGCTTCCTTGTCGGCGCCCTTGAGCTTGCGCGCGAGGTTGGCCCGCCGCCGTTCGATCGATTCGAGATCGGCCAGCATCAGCTCCGTCTCGATCGTCTCGGCATCGGCAACCGGGTCGATGCGGCCCTCGACATGGGTGATGTCGCCATCCTCGAAACAGCGCAGCACATGGGCGATGGCGTCGCATTCGCGGATATTGGCGAGGAACTGGTTGCCCAGGCCCTCGCCCTTGGACGCGCCGCGCACCAGGCCCGCGATATCGACAAAGGTGATGCGCGTGGGGATGATCTGTTTCGATCCGGCAATCGCCGCCAGCTTGTCCAGCCGCGGATCGGGCACCGCCACCTCGCCCACATTCGGCTCGATGGTGCAGAAGGGGAAGTTCGCCGCCTGCGCGGCCGCGGTGCGCGTCAGCGCGTTGAAGAGCGTCGATTTGCCCACATTCGGCAGGCCGACAATGCCCATCTTGAAGCCCATGGCGTTCCCCTTTTCGCATTCAGCCCGGCTTCTAGGCCGGGCGGGGGCTTTGCGCAAGTCGCCGCGGGATTTCCCCTTGCAGGGAACGGCCCGCAGCTGTCAGCGTTGCGCTGGAAAGGAGATGCTCATGGCCTATGATCCCTATATCCATTTCCAGGGCAATTGCGCCGAGGCGATGCAGTTCTATCAGGGCCTGTTCGGGGGTGACCTCGCGCTGATGACCTATGGCGAGATGCCGGGCGCCCCGCCCGAGATGCAGGGGTCTGCCCGCGTGATGCATGCCTGCCTGACCACGGGCGGGCGCGTGCTGATGGCGTCGGATTTTCCGCCGGGGATGCAAGGCGATGCCCAGGCCGCCGTCTCGGTCAGCCATCCGGTCGCCGATCTGGCCGAGGGGCAGCGCATCTTCACCGCGCTGTCAGATGGCGGGGCCGTGCTGATGGATTTCGCGCCGACCTTCTGGTCGGACGGGTTCGGCATGGTCAAAGACCGTTTCGGCACGCATTGGATGGTCAGCGGGCCGGCGCGGCAAGGCTGACGGGCCGCCGCCGCGCGCGCCCCATTGATTTTCCCGCCCCGCCCGTGCAAACCCGGGCGGGAGATCAAGGGGACGGGCCGGACATGACCAGAATCGACGACACCTTCGCGCGGCTGCGGCAGCAGGGGAAGAAGGCGTTCGTCGCCTATATCATGGGGGGCGACCCCGATGTCGAAACCTCGCTGGCCGTGATGAAGGGCCTGCCGGGTGCCGGGGTCGATGTGATCGAGCTGGGCATGCCCTTCACCGATCCGATGGCCGATGGCCCGACGATCCAGCTGGCCGGGCAACGCGCGCTGGAAGGCGGCATGACCATGGACAAGGTGCTGGCCATGGTGCGCGATTTCCGCGCCGGCGATGCCACGACGCCGATCGTGCTGATGGGCTATTACAACCCGATCTATGCGCGCGGCGTGGACCGTTTCCTGTCCGAGGCGACGGCCGCCGGGATCGACGGGCTGATCGTGGTGGACCTGCCGCCCGAGGAGGATGACGAGCTGTGCATCCCCGCCCAGGCGGCCGGGCTGAACTTCATCCGCCTGGCGACGCCCACCACCGATGACAAGCGCCTGCCGGCGGTGCTGAAGAATACCAGCGGCTTCGTCTATTACGTATCGATCACCGGCATCACCGGATCGGCCGCCGCCGAGGCCGGCGACGTGGCGCCGGAGGTGGCCCGCATCAAGGCCGCGACCGACCTGCCGGTCATCGTGGGCTTTGGCATCAACACAGCCGAAAACGCCCGCGCCATCGCCGGCATCGCGGATGGCTGCGTGGTGGGCTCTGCCATCGTGAAGGAAGTGGGCGCCGGCAAATCCGTCGCCGAAGTCCTCGCCCGCGTCGCCGACCTCGCCTCAGGCGCGCATAGCGCGTGAGGGGCGGTCTGGTCGCTGCACCTGCGCGGGGTGGGGCGTGGTCAGCTTTCCGCCCGATGTGACGCTGAAACTGCGCCAGTTGTTGCCAGTGCGCTGAACCTATCATTAAGGGCCGTCGGATAACATGAACTGAGTCGGTGCTATTTATGATTCAGCCGCAGAAACAAGCTATTGATTCCATCCTGACTGTTCCTACATCATATTGCAGTTCGCCGATGGAATGGGGGCCGAAGTGGAGGGCTTTTACTCTGTTTATTATACGGGCGTTGCGGGCTTCGGTCACTCTGTCCTTGTCATTACAGGTGGTATCGTAGCAGGTGCCGATGCTACCGGCGGAGTTTACGATGGGACATACAAGCTTGGCGAAGCTGGCACGGTTTCAATCGAAGTCTCGTTGACTGTTCCCGCAGGCGCAACGCTTGTTACCGGCCAAACGCTGCAGCAGTCATACAGCCAGACGATCAAAGCTGAACTGCCAGCGAACTTTGCAAGTGGGCAGCACGTGCCGGTGCAGACACCGCTTGGTCCGGTGAATGCTATCTTCAAGAAGCTGCGAGGCATGTAATGAGCGAGGGTATTGACTGGTTCGCTATCGTCACGGCTGCCGCTGCGGTCATCGGCCCGGTCATTGCCGTGTGGATCACCCGCCTATCGGATGATCGAAAGGAAGTCCAAGGGCGGCGTATGGACATTTTCCGAACGCTGATGCGAACCCGGAAGATGCCCGTTCATTTCGATCATGTGGGCGCGCTGAACCTGATTGAAATTGAGTTCGCGAAGGATGAATCGGTTATCCGAGCATGGAAAGAGTATCTTCGCAATCTAAGCGAACCATTCCCTGCGAACGCCGAAGAAGTGATCCAGTCGAATTTCCTTAAGAAGCGCGAAACCATGCTGACGAAGCTGATTTCGGAGATCGCGAAAGTGTTGAAGTTCAATGTCGAACAAATGGACATTTTCGAAGGCAACTACATCCCGCAGGGATGGCACGATGACGACTGGGAACAGAAGCTGGCCCGAAAAGGGCTGATTGACGTTCTAAGCGGCAGGCGTCCTATTGTCATCCAACCTTACGCGCCATCGCAGGGGAACGGCCCCTATCCGCCGCCTCCGCAGATTGAGAAGCCCAAAGACGAAGGCTAGCGTTCACGTTCGCGTGATCGTTTCCGCCACATCAAACCGCCTGAAAGTGCCTTCGCAAGTCCTAGGCAATTCTTAGGCAGAGGATTGAGGGTTCGGAAAATCCAAGCAAAATAAAGCACTTGCAAGGATATGTGGCAGCCCGTAGGGGAGTCGAACCCCTCTTTTCAGGTTGAAAACCTGACGTCCTAACCGATAGACGAACGGGCCACGCTGGGTGGGGGCTGTCTATGTCAGCCGCCCGCCCGGTGCAAGGGGGAAAAACGCGCTCAGCGGTCGATTTTTGCGCCCATCAGGGCGATGGCCTGCTGATAGACGGTGGCGGCGTTCCATTCGCGGATCACGGCGAAATTCGGCTCGCCTTCCTGGTAGCCGGCGCCGGGGCGCCAGCCCTTCGAGGCCAGGAAATTCGCGGTCGAGGCCAGCGCGTCGGCCTGTTTGGTCAGGTCCACCCGTCCGTCGCCGTCGCCATCCACGCCATAGCGCAGCACATTGCCCGGCAGGAACTGGGTATGGCCCACCTCGCCATGCTTGGCGCCCACCGATTTCGACGAGATCACGCCCTGATCCACCAGCTTCAGCGCGGCGATCAGATGGGGGGTGAAGTAGTCGCTGCGGCGGCAGTCATAGGCCAGCGTCGCGATCGAGGACACGACATTGCTGTCGCCCATGAAGCTGCCAAAGCCGGTCTCCATGCCGTGAATCGCCAGCAGCACGCCGGCGGGCACGCCATAGCGCGCCTCCAGCCCCTGATAGAAGGTGGCGCTGGCGGCCTTGCGCTTGCGGCCCTGGGCCACGATCGTATCGGCGCCGCGCACCGACAGGAACTTTTGCAGCGAATACTTGAAGCTTTTCTGGTTGCGGTCGGCGGCGATGGTCTTGGTCGCGTAGCTCGATCCCATCAGCGCCGCGATGCCGCGATCACCCACGCCCGCGGCGGCGGCTTCCTGCGCCATGACGGGCTTCCAGGATTCGTAATTGCCGCCGGTATTGCTGCATGGCGCGGCCAATGCGCCGCCCGTGGTCAGGGCGGCAAGCGCCAGACCCGCGGCCAATGACTTCATCTGAAACACCTGAAGAACTCCATCTGGTTTGCGGCAGTTTACGATCTTGCCGACAAGGCGCAAGCGCGGGGCAGGGGGAATTTGCGCGCCGCGCGATCACTTCGGCGCCAACCGGCCACAGTCGGCGCTTGACTTGGCGCGCGCCCGCGCGTCCCCTCGGGCCGCAAAAGACCGGAGGCCCCATGCGCAGCGCATTCGACACCGAACTGGAAACCCGCCTGATCCGCTATGCGGCGGTGGATAGCCAGAGCGACGAGGACAGCCCGACCCAGCCCAGCACGGCGATCCAGCTTGATCTGGCGCGGATGCTGGAGGCCGAGCTGCACGAGATCGGCGCGGCGGATGTGCGGATCACCGATTACGGGGTGGTGCTGGCGACGATTCCCGCCACGGCGACCGGGCCCGCCATCGGGTTTCTGGCGCATATGGACACCGCGCCCGCCTATCATGCGACCGGGGTGAAGCCCGTGGTGCATCGCGGCTATAATGGCGGCGACATCACCTTTGCCGATGCGCCGGGGCTGGTCCTGTCGCCCGAGGTCGCGCCCTATCTGGGCACGCGACTCGGGCATGACATCGTGACCGCCTCGGGCACCACGCTGCTGGGGGCCGATGACAAGGCGGGGATCGCGATCCTGATGACCATGGCGCGGCACCTGCTGGCCCATCCCGACCTGCCGCATGGCACGATCCGGCTGGCCTTTACCCCCGACGAGGAAATCGGCCGCGGCGTCGATCCGCGACTGGCGCAGGATCTGGGGGCGGCCTTCGCCTATACGCTGGATGGCGGCGCCGTGGGCGAGATCGAATATGAAAGCTTTTCGGCCGACGGGGCAGTGGTCAGGATCATCGGGGTTTCCACCCATCCCGGCACGGCCAAGGGCAAGATGGTGAACGCGGCGACGCTGGCGGGGCGGCTGATCGGCTTTCTGCCGCAGGCGACGCTGACGCCCGAGGTGACCGAGGGGCGCGAAGGGTTCCTGCATCTGACCGATATCCGGGGCGGCGCGGCCGAGGCCGAGCTGCGTTTCATCCTGCGGGATTTCGAACTGGACGGGCTGGCGCAGAAGGGCGAGGTGCTGCGCGCCGCCTGCGCGGCCTTGCAGGCGGCCGAGCCGCGCGCGCAGATCACCTGCGAGATCCGCCCGCAATATCGCAACATGCGCTATTGGCTGGAAAAGGACATGCGCCCGGTCGATCTGGCCCGCGCCGCCTGCCGGGCGGAGGGGGTGGAGCCGCTTTCCGTGCCGATCCGCGGCGGCACCGACGGGTCGCGCCTGACGGAAATGGGGGTGCCCACGCCCAACATCTTTACCGGCATGCAGGAAATCCATGGCCCGCTGGAATGGATCAGCGTGCAGGACATGGCGCAGGCGCTGCGGGTCTGCCTGCGGCTGACGCAAGAGGCGGCGCAGGGCTGACGGGCGGTCAGGGCCGGGCCGTCAGAACCACTGGCCCGGTTCCATCAGCCCCAGATCCATCAATTGCTGGCTGTGCCAGAGGAATTCCGTGGAGCTGTGCCAGCGGAAATTCTGGATGTCATAGCGCGAGCCTGGATTGGTCTTCAGCGCCTTGGCGGTGCGAAAGCTGCAAATGCAGGCGGTCAGGTTGTGGTGCCAGGGGCAGGAATAGGTGTTGTATTCCTCGATGTTGAAGGTGTGATCGGCACGCAGTTCCAGCCCCGGCGCCGCGCGGAACAGCGAGATGCGGTCGATCTTGCGCTTGGCCCAGGAAACATGTTCCTCGAAACGCCAGCGCAGGCCGCCATAGAAATCGAGCTGGCGTTCCTTGGGCGCCCAGTTCAGATCGGGATCCTTGCGCGCGAGCGCATAATAGCCCGACCGATCCAGATGCGCATCCTCCAGCGAGACGGCATTGGGGTATTTGTCCAGATCGCCGGCATAGAGGTCGATCACATAGGTCAGCATCGCCTCGCGCCGTTCCTCGGCCTGAAAGGTCAGCAGGTCGAACACCGTCCGCGTCTCGCAGAAGGGGAAGAACAGGTATTCGGCGTTGTAGCAGTAATAGATCCAGGTGCCGGGCGGGGCGAGGGCGGTCACCGCATTCACCGCCAGCGGCAGCGCATCATCCTGATGGATATCATAATCAATGCGATGCACCAGCGCGGCCAGCGTCTCGGGCAGGTCAAGTTCGGGATCGGAAAACAGCAGGACGGTGCGGAACCCGGCATCCAGATGGTGCCGCAGGGTCGAGGCCAGCTCGACCCCGTCTTCGGCCAGGATCAGCGCCACCGGCCCCTTGGCCAGCACCGCCGCCGCCTGCTCCCGGAAGGCATCCAACCCGTTGTGCCGCATCCGCCACGCTCCACCGTCAGCTCTGTCG
>Ga0209053_1000612_pt1 | contig 22811 bp, 18 predicted proteins | sample EBPBio152010_DNA_FD_185864 | JGI IMG/M metagenome (GOLD analysis project Ga0209053, IMG submission 185864) | Wastewater treatment Type I Accumulibacter community from EBPR Bioreactor in Madison, WI, USA - Reactor 1_7/15/2010_ DNA (SPAdes)... | ecosystem: Engineered > Bioreactor > EBPR >... | reverse complement strand
AGGTACCGGTTGACGTCGGCCTCCGAGCGCAGGTAGAGGGCCTTGGACATCACGTGCGGCTGCAGGATCACCGCCACGCCGACGACGAAGTTGGCGACGACGACCTCGAAGAGGCTCCGGAAGAGCTGGCTGTCGGGGTTCGTCACGCTCGCGTAGTGCGGCCCGACGGCCGCGAGGCGTTCGACGAAGGCGCCAAGGCCGCCCTCCATCAGCGGGAGGCCCGAGCCGAGCATCAGCAGCGCGACCGTGATCATGACGCCCGCCTGGATGCTGTTGCTGCGGATGTGGCCCGCCGCGCCGCCGAGCAGCACGTAGCCGAACGTCACGCCGACGGTGAGCAGCAGCGCCGCCGGCGCCGAGAGGCCGAGCGTCCCGCGCAGCACCACCGCGAGGCCGACGACGATCAGGACCAGGAACGAGATCTGGAGCAGGCTCAGCGCCGCGAACCAGAGCGTGAGCGCGCGGCTGCCGAAGCGGTCGCCGATCCACTGCGGGATGGTGAGCACCGTGAAGCGGTCGCCCACGCGGCGGAACCGCTTGCTGAAGACGATCAGCGCGGCGAAGATGCCCAGCGGCGTCGCGACGGCGTAGCCCAGCACGCCCGACCAGCCGTAGAGGTAGATCAGGCCGGGGTTGATGACGAACGTCGCCGCGCTGGCGAGGTTGGCCGCGAGCGAGAGACCGACGAGGGAGGGGCTCGTGGTGCGCGAGCCGACGGCGAAGCCCTCCATCGAGGCCGCCTTGCGGCGCGCGGCGACGCTCACGCCGACGACCGCGCCGACGTAGGCGACGAAGACGATCCAGCCGAGCGTGGTGGCGGTCATCGGCCTAGGTGTCGTAGCTCCAGCGCATCGCCACGGCGGCCATGCTCATCCCGCCGCCGGAGCCGACGAACACGACGAGGTCGCCGTCGCGCAGTTTGTGCGCGCGCGCGGCGTCGGCGAGCGCCATCGGGATGCACGCGCTGCCCGTGTAGCCGAAGCGGTCCATCACGTTGTGGCTCCGCTCGTGCGGCACGCCCAGCTCGTCGAGCGTCGCGTGGATCGAGCCGATGTTGATCTGCGTGAACAGGAAGTGGTCCACGTCCGCCGGCGCGAGGCCGAGCGGGTCGAGCACCTCGCGCACGAGGCGCGGCCAGTGCACGATGTTGGTCTCGGGCGGGATGCGCTTGGCGAAGCGCAGCCGCGTGTCGCCGGCGGCGACGGCCTCGGCGGTCGCCGGCTGGTGCGTGCCGCCGGCGTAGATGCCCATGTAGTCGTGGTACTGGCCGTCGGCGTAGAGCGTGCTGGCGAGCAGCCCGCGCCCGGGGGCGTCGGTCGGCCGGACGATCACGGCGCCCGCGCCGTCGGCGAAGAGGGTCGTGCGCTTGTAGTCGTCCCAGTCGAGGAACTTGCTCATCCCGTAGGCGCCGGCGACGAGGATGGCGCCGTAGCGGTCGTCGGCGGCGATGTACTTGCCGGCCATGTCGAGCGCCGTCACGAAGCCCGCGCACGCCGTGTTGACGTCGAAGACGCCCGCGCGCCGCGCGCCGAGCTTGTGCTGGACGACCGCGGCCGTCGACGGCGAGATGTAGTCCGGCGTGTCGGTGGCGACGATGATCAGGTCGAGGTCGCCGGCGGCGAGTCCGGCGCTAGCGAGCGCCTCCTCGGCGGCCGGCACCACGAGGTCGCTCGTGGCCTGGTCGTCGGCCATGAAGTGCCGCTGGCGGATGTTGCGCTCGGCGACGAGGAACGTGCCGATGTCCATCCCGTAGCGCTCGTCGAACCACGCGTTGGGGATGGGCTCGCCGGGCGCGTAGAGCCCGGTGCCGGTGAGGGTGGCGCGGCGGAGAACGGAGGGGAGCATCGCTAGGGGCGGGGCTTCTGCTCGTCCCACGCCGCCTCGAAGCGGGCGTAGAAGCCCTCCATGAGTGCGTAGAAGGCCTGCATCTTCTCCATCTGGGCGCGGACGCCCGGCGGCTCCTGCTCCAGCCGGCCGAGCGCGTCGAGGAAGAACTCGGCGGTCGAGCGGTTGCGGGCCACCGTTCGCATGTTGCGGCGGAAGTTGTTGAGGAAGAGGTCGGGGTCGGCGACGTAGTAGTCGCGGCGCGTCTGCTCGCCGGTGGCCTTGCGGACCATCCCGGCCAGCGCCAGCTCGCGGATGGCCTGCGAGATGGGCCCCTTGCTGCGGCCGAGCTTCTCGGCCATGTCGTCGAGCGAGAGCGGCTCGGCGTGCCCGACGAGCAGCCCGACGAGCAGGCCCTTGAGGCGCGGCAGCCCGTAGTCCTCGTACAGGTTGCCGAACTCCTCGACGAGGGCGTTGCGGAGGTGGTCGGCTCCGTTCATCAGCGTGCTCAGCGTTTGGAATGTTTCAAACGTTCCGTACAGTACGGACCTCGCCGGCGCCGCGTCAAGTGAAATCGAAAGCGCTTCCGGGGGGCCGGCGACGCCGGACCACGAAAACGCCCCGCCCGGAACACTCCGGACGGGGCGCGACGAGTCGGCCGGGAGGGGCCGGGTGGCGCGATCAGCCGAGCTGCGCCTTCGCCTCGCGGTACCGGCGGTCGGCCTCGTCCCAGTCGACGACGTTCCACCACGCCTTGACGTAGTCCGCGCGCTTGTTCTGGTACTTGAGGTAGTAGGCGTGCTCCCACACGTCCACGCCGAGGATCGGCGCGTGGCCGTGCATCACCGGGTTGTCCTGGTTGGGCATCCCGTGGAGGTGGAGGCCGGCGTCGGGACCGTAGGCGAGCCACGCCCAGCCCGAGCCGAACTGCCCGGTGGCCGTCGCCTCGAACTTCGCCTTGAGGTCGTCGAACGAGCCGAACGTCTCGCCGATGGCGCGGCCGAGATCGCCGGTCGGCTCGCCGCCGCCGGACGGGCTCATGGTCGTCCAGAAGATGCTGTGGTTGAGGAAGCCGCCGCCGTTGTTGCGCACCTTGGTGCGGATCGCCTCGGGCAGCGCGTCGAGGTCGGCGAGGACCTCTTCGAGCGGCCGGTCGGCCCACTCGGTGCCGTCGAGCGCGGCGTTCAGGTTGTCTGTGTACGCCTGGTGATGCTTGCCGTGGTGGATCCGCATCGTCTCGGCGTCGATGTGCGGCTCCAGGGCGTCGTGGGCGTACGGCAGGTCAGGGAGGGAGTAGGCCATCGGATCGGGGGAGGGAGGGTCTCCCTTCCAAAGGTCCGACCCCGCGCCGGGGTTCCCCGGCGCCTCCTCCGGTCGCGCCTCAGACGGCGAGGCCGAACACCTCGCCCTTCAGCGCGCTGAAGTCGATCGGCTTGGTGAGGTAGCCCTGCGCGCCACCCTGGAGCGCGGTCGTCTTGAGCTGCCCGTCGTCGTACGCCGTGATCATGTAGACCGAGAGGTCGGGGAACTCTTCGCGGATGCGGGCCAGCAGGTCGAGCCCGCTCATGCCCGGCATGTTGATATCCGACAGCACCACCACCACGTCGGTGGCGTCGCCGCCGCGCAGCTTGCCGAGCGCGTCCTCGCCGCTGGCGGCGAACGTGAAGTCGAGGTCGCCGCGGCGCACCTCGCGGCGGAACTTCTGGGAGAACAGAAACGGCACGTCCGTCTCGTCGTCCACCACCAGGACGCGGAGCGGGCGGGACAGAGAAGAGAGGGGCAACGTCGTCACGGAGTCGGGTGAACAGAGGGTACGCCCGAGGCGGTGGGCTTGGTACCGCGCCGGCGTGACGCGACGTGTTTTCTTTCGTTCCTCCCGCCGCCCCGGTTCGCCATGTCCGTCGGACGCCTCCACGTGCTCACCGACGTCCGTTTCCAGTCGCGCTGGACGCATGCCGAGCTGGCCGCACAGGCGGTGGCCGGCGGGGCCGACACGGTCCAGTTCCGCCAGAAGGAGGGCCCCGCGCGAGGCTGGATGCGCGACCTCCGGCCGACCGTCGAGGCGTGCCGCGCGGCCGGCGTCGCCTGCCTCGTGAACGACCGGCTGGACCTCGCGCTCGCCGCCGGCGCCGACGGCGTCCACCTCGGTCAGGACGACCTGCCGGTGGCCGATGCGCGCGCCCTCCTCGATCGCCTCGGCGGCGGCCTCCTCGGCGCGACCGCCACGACGGCCGACGACGCGCGCGCCGCCGAGGCCGCCGGCGCCGACTACGTCGGGTTCGGACCGGTCTTCCCGACCTCGTCGAAGGACAACCCGGCGCGCGTCAAGGGAGTGGCTGGGCTCGCCGAGGCGTGCGCGGCGGTTCGCATCCCGGTCGTCGCCATCGCCGGCCTGACGCCCGAGCGCGTTGCGTCCTGCCTCGACGCCGGCGCGTGGGGCGTCGCCGTCATGACCGCCGTGACGACCGCCGCCGACGTGGCCGCCGCGACGGCGCGCTTCCGCGACGAGATCGAGCGCTGGCGCGCGTGAGGGGCGAGCGGGAGCGCGGGGGCATGGGAGAACGGGCGGGATACGGGGATAATTAGAGGGCGTCTGCTGTTGACGATGGAGGCCGAAATGGCCTGATGTCGCCTACACGCCTACCGCAGCGTCACCCGCAGCCCCACCTGCACCTTCTCCGGCCGCGGCCCGTGGCGGATCGGCTCGCCGCGCACCTCGGCCCACGTCGCCAGAGGCAGTCCGGCGAACGGTGCCAGCTGGTACGCCGGCCTGCTGAACTCGACGCCGACGCGCAGCCAGCCCGTCCCGCTGCGGATGCGGTCCGAGCCTGTGCCGTCGCCGCCGAGCACCGCGTAGTCGCCGGCTTCGGCCGCGAGGCCGACGGCGATGCGGCTCCCGGCGGGATCGAAGAGGACGTTGTAGGCCCAGCTCACGCGCAGCTCCTGCCCGACGAGGCGCATCTGCGACGGGCCGTCAGCGAGGCGCAGCGCGTCGCCGGGCGAGAAGCCCACGTCGCCGAGCGCGGCGTCGAGCGAATCGGGGTCGGTGAAGCCGGTGCGGACCCGCCGGACGCCGATCGACAGGTCGCTCGTCACCTCCGGCGAGAGGACGGTCGTCGAGAGGAACGCGACGTCGGTCTGGCGGAAGCCGAGGCTGCCCTCGCTGGCAGGGTCCACGGCGAGGCGGAGCGCGTAGTCGGTCTGTTCGTTGTGCCAGTAGGGCTTGACGACGACCCACGAGAGGCCGAGCGGTCCGCGCCCGACGAGCCCCGGCGAGAGGTCGGCCACGAGCGAGAGGTCCACCTGCGGCAGCAGCGCGTAGTCGAGCCGGCCGGCGAGCGCAAGCGGACGCGCGGGCGTGCCCGGCGCGCGGAGCCCGAGCAGGTCGCCGTCGCGGATGGCGGCCTCGGCCGAGACCGCGAGGTCGCCGTAGAAGGCCCGCCCGGCCGTCTCGCCGCCGTAGAAGGGGTCGAGTGTCTGGTAGCCGCCCTGAGCCGCCGCGCCGCCGGCGAGCGCCAGCCAGGCCGCGACGGCGCACGTCGCCCGGCGAGCGGCGGCTCCTGCCCGGCGGGCAGGCTCGCAGGACGCAGCGCGCGGCATCGGTCGTCGGGCAGAGAGCGGAGGGACAAGAAAGGCGATTCGGCGCCGCGGCGCAACCAGCGCCCGGCGGAGGTCCGAACGCGGCGTCCGTGGCGGTCGTGTGCGCGGTAGCTTCGGGCCGTCCCGCCAGCCCTCCCGTGCCGACCCTTTTCGAGCGCATCGCCTCCGGCGAGATCCCGGCCGACGTCGTCTACGAGGACGACGACGCGATCGCGTTCCGCGACCTCGCGCCGGTGGCACCGGTGCACGTGCTGGTCGTGCCGCGCCGCCCGATCCCGCGCGCCGACGCCGTCGAGCCGGCCGACGAGGCGCTCGTCGGGCACCTGTTCACGGTCGCGCGCCGCGTGGCCGAGTCCGAGGGGCTCGCCGACTACCGCCTCGTGGTCAACAACGGCGAGGGCGCCGGCCAGAGCGTCTTCCACCTCCACGTGCACCTGCTCGGCGGGCGCGCGATGACGTGGCCGCCCGGCTGATGATCGACGTCCAGCACGTATCGGTCGCGCTCGGCGGCAAAGCGGTCCTGCACGACGTGACGTTCGCCGTCGCGGCCGGGACCGTCTGCGGCTACGTCGGGCCCAACGGTGCCGGCAAGACGACCACGATGCGCCTGCTCACCGGCGCGCTGCGCCCCGACGCCGGCGCCGTCGTCGTCGGCGGGGCCGACGTCGTTGCCCAGCCTGTCGAGGCCAAGCGCCGCTTCGGCTTCGTGCCCGAGCACGGCGCCGTCTACGAGAGCTTCACGGCGACCGAGTACCTGACGTTCATCGGGCGCATGCACGGCCTCGACGAGGACCTGCTCGCGCAGCGGACCGCCGCGCACCTCCGCTTCTGGGGCCTGACCGACGCCGGCCACCAGTCCATGACGGCCTTCTCGAAGGGCATGAAGCAGAAGGTGCTGATCGCGGCGGCGCTCCTGCACGACCCGGCGGTGCTGCTGCTCGACGAGCCGCTCTCGGGGCTCGACGCGCACGCCGTGCTCCAGACGCGCGCGCTGCTGCGCACGCTCGTCGCCCGCGGCCGGACCGTCTTCTACTCGTCGCACCTCCTCGACGCCGTCGAGAAGGTGGCCGACCAGGTGGTCGTCATCCGCGACGGGCGCATCCTGCATGTCGGCACGCCCGAGGAGATCATCGCCGGGACCGGCGAGACGACGCTGGAAGACGCCTTCGGTCGCCTCACGGCCGCCGCCGACGCCTACGACGAAGCGGAGACGCTGATGGCGGACGCGTTCGGCGACGCGTGACGGGATTGATGGGAAGGCACACGACGGATTGGTTCCGCCGACTCCACTCGCCTGCTCACCTGCCCACTCCGCTCATCGGCCCACCCGCCGCCTGTAACACCGCCTCTGGGCGCGGCGTAGCGGGCCCTATGCGCACACCTCTCGCCGCCGTCCTCCTGCTCCTCGCCGCCGGCTGCTCCGACGCGCCGCCGGAGCCGGCCCGCTCGGTCGACGCCCGCGGCGGCGAGCGCCACGACCTCCACGAGATGGCCGACGACGGGCAGGACAGCCTGCGCGCCGCGCTCCAGATCCCGCTCGGGCGCGTCGAGGTCGGCACCGCCGAGGTCGGGGCGCTCATCCAGACCGAAGTCACGCTCCCGCCCGACGGCCCGCGTCCGCGCGCCGCGACGGCCACCGACGACCTCGGCGGCGTCACGCGCGCCACCTACCGCCTCTCGCTCGGCGAGGCCGTGGCCGACTTCGACGACGTCCGCTCGCTCGGCCGCGGCGTCGGCGTGCGCCTGCTGATGGGCCGCCGCGCGCCGACCGACCTGTCGCTCGACCTCGGCGTGGCGGACGCCGAGCTCGACTTCACGGGCGTCCCGCTCGCGCGGCTGGCCGTCCACGCCGGGGCCGGACGCACGCGCCTCTCGTTCGCGGACGCCAATCCGGTCGAGATGCGCGAGATGACGATTCGCGCCGGCGTGCGCGCCTTCGAGTCCGAGGGCCTCGGCTGGGCGCGCGCGCGCCGCCTGACGTTCGAGGGCGGCGTGGGGCGGTTCGGCGTCGACCTCTCGGGCGGGCAGGCGCGTCCGGGCGCGACGGCCGACCTGACGGTGGGCCTCGCGCAACTCGACGTGACGCTCCCGCCGGGTCCGGTGCGCCTCTCGGTGGGCAACGCGCCCGGCCTGCGCGTCTCGCTGCCCGAGGGCTTCGTCGTCGAGGGCGATGGGCGCTACGCGTCGCCGGGCGCCAGCGCCGACGCGTTCGCCGTGCGGATCGACGCTGGGCCGGGGCGCATCCGCGTCCACGTGGCCGAGTAGCGCCGGCGGCGCGTCGTCAGGCCGGCGACGCGCGCGGGAGGCGGACCGTGAAGGTCGTCCCGACGCCCTCCTCGGTCTCGAACGCGATGCGCCCGCCGGCCGCCTCGACGGCGCGCTTCGAGATCGCCAGCCCGAGGCCCGTCCCGCTCGTCTTGGTCGAGAACGATGGCTGGAAGACCTTGCCCTGCACGTCGGCGGCGATGCCCGTGCCGTCGTCGCGCACGACGATGACGGCGTCGTCGCCGTCGGCGCGCGTCGCCAGCCAGATGTGGCCGTCGCGCCCGTCGGGGATGGCCTGCGTGGCGTTGGTGAGCAGGTTGACGAGCACGCGGCGCAGCTCCTCGTGGTCCGCCACGACCGGCAGCGGCTCGTCGGCGAACGACGTCTCCAGCGTGACCTGCGGGCTGGCCGCGAACAGGACGGCGGCCTCGCGCGCCACGTCGCCCACGTCGAGCGTCTCGGGCGCCCGGTTGGGCATCCGCGCGAACGCCGAGAAGTCGCCGGCGATGCGGGCGAGCGTCTCGATCTGGTCGATGAGCATGGCCGACGTGCGCTCGAAGCGCGCCGCGAAGTCGCGCTCGGCCGGCGTCGCGTCCTCCGGCGGCGGGCGGAACGTCCGCTGCAGGTGCTGGACGCTCAGCTTCATCGGCATGAGCGGGTTCTTGATCTCGTGCGCGACCTGCCGGGCCATCTCGCTCCACGCCAGCTCGCGCTCCTGCGCGGCGAGCTGGCGGCGGCTCTCGGCGAGCTGCGCCTGCATCGCGTTGAACGTCTCGACGAGCTCGCCGACCTCGTCGCGCGTCTCGACGGGGATCGGCGCCTCGTCGGCGCCCGAGCCGACGGCGCGGAGACCCGCGCGGAGGCTCCCGAACGGCCGCGTGAGCTGTCCGGCCAGCACCACCGCCAGCACGGCGATCGCGACGAGCAGCAGCAGCAGGCCGCCGAAGAGGTAGGCCACCATGCGCGCCTGCGCGACCTCGATCGCGCCCTGCTCGGAGAGCGTCGGGATGGCGACGGCGGCGGCAGGGCGCCCGTCGGGACCGGCGAGTGACTTGTAGCCGGTCGTGTAGGTGAACGCCGACGGTCCGTGCCCGAGCTGCGTCTCGGCGAAGGCGTAGGGCTCGCCGTCGAGGTAGAGGGCGCGGTAGACGGCGCCCGGCAGGCGCGGCTCGATGAGGCGCTGGCGGACGAGCTGCCGCCGGCTCGACGCCTCCAGGTCGGCCCCGCGGTAGAGGTGGACGTCCACGCCGAGGGCCGCCGACGCGTCGTCGAGGCGCGTCTGTCCGCTGGCGAGCGTCGGCGCGAGCGCCGCCTCGGCGCGCGTGAGGCGCTGCGCGAGGCCGTCGCGCACGGCCTGCTGGTTCTGCTCCTCGATGGCCCGCTGGCCGATGAGGCCGGTGAGGACGACGCTCGCGAGGCCGACGGCGAGGAAGCGGTTGAGGACGCGGTCGCGGAAGCGCGTGCGCGGCGCCGGCAGCAGCCCCAGCCGCCGCCGCACCGGCAGGCCGACGAGGTAGACGACGGCGCCGGCGGCGAGGCCGGCGAGGCTCAGGCGCAGCAGCACGAACAGGAGGTCGGCCCGCTGGTCGGCCGGGACGCGCACCACGACCACGCGCCGCGCGTCGCCGCCGACGGGCTGCGCGTAGGCGCGGCTCGGCACGCCGCCGAGGCGCCCCGAGAGGAAGACGCCGTCGGCGCGCCCGTCGCTGGCTTCGAGGCGGGCGACGACGGCGGAGTCCAGCCGGAGCGCCGCGTGCCCGCGGTTGCGGACGAGCGCGCCGTTCTCGTACTCGGCGTACGCCAGCGCCTCGTCGTCGAGGCCGAAGAGGCCGGCGGGCGCGAGCACGCGCGGGAATGGCGTCTCGGTGGCGACGCGCGCCGGGCGCGGCGTCGCGCGCACGTAGAGCCACGCCACCGGCGCGCCGTCGACGCGCGCGAGCGGGCCGATGGCGGCCGTGCGGCTCTCGCCGCGCCGGCCGGGGACGGCCTCCGAGCGGAGGATGAAGCCCTGGTCGTCGGTGCTCGCGAACGCGCGCTGCATCGGTCCGAAGGCGAGCGGGCTGTCGGGCGGCAGCGCAGCGCCCCGGCCCTCGGCCGCGCGACCGAGCGTGTCGCCGGCCGGCGATACGACCTGCATCTCGGCGGCGACGTCCACCAGCGAGCCGAGCAGCGAGCCCGAGACGAGCCCCGCCACGAGGTCGTCCACTGTCGGGCGCGTCGAGTCGGCGCGGACGGCCCCGCCGGCGTTGCGCACCGAGTCGGCGTAGGCGAGCGCGCCGAGCAGCGCCGGGCGGAGCGCGTCGTCGGCCCGCGCCTCGGCGAGGATCTGCTCGACAGCGAACGAGATGCGGCTGTCGCGCGTGTCGGCGAACGTCCGCGCGGCGTCGGCGAGCGTGGCGTCGGTCCGGTCCTGGAGCGCGCCGCGCACGAAGCCGAAGAGAACCGGCGCGAGCAGGAGCGCGCCGGCGAGGCTGCCGCGGAACGTCAGCGGCCAGACCCAGCGGTCCACGTGACCGGCGAGCAGCAGCGCGAGGCCGCCGCCGAGCGCCGCGAGGGCCGTCGCCGGCACGATGGGCAGGCCGTCCACGAAGGCGCCGACGGCGGCGGCGCCCGCGACCGCCAGCCCGGCGGCGAGCCAGCCCGCGCGCGTGGCGCGCGCGTCGGCGTCCGGGTGCGCCTCGATGCCGCTGCGTGCCAGCAGCACGGCCGTCGCGACGAGTCCGACGCCGGCGGCGGCGATCGCGGCCACGCCCGCCAGCACCGCCAGCGAGAGCGGGTCGAGGATGGACGCCGTGCGGTCGGCGTAGTCCAGCGTCGCGTCCAGCACCGCCCGCTGCGCGACGGCGCCGACGACGAGCCCGGCGGCCGGACCCGCCGCCGCCGCTCCGAGCAGCCCGAGCGCCTGCCGCGCCGGGCTGCGCGTCCCGCTCCGCGCCGCCGCCGCCGAGTAGCGCAACGCCGCCGCCAGCCCCGCGCCGACGATGACGAGGACCGCGACGGCCGTCAGCACGAGGTCGCCGGCCGAGCGCAGCAGGCCGCCGCCGAGGTCGGTCGCGAAGTAAGCCGGGTCGAAGAGCGCGGCCGGGCGCCGCGCGGCGTCGAGCCACCGCACCGGCACGTCGAGCGCCAGCAGGCTGACACGCACGCCGACGACCGAGAGGTCGAACACCGCGAGCGCGCCGAGCGCGCGCAGCCACGCGCGGCGCGTGTTGGCGGCGTCGGCCGCGCGCACCACGCGCAGGCCCCACCGCCCGATGCCGGCGACGACGCACGCCAGCAGGAGCGACGCCCACAGCGCCGACAGGCTTCGCAACGGCGTCTGCGCCCGCACCGTCAGCGCGCGCGTCGTCGGGCGCGGCACGACCACGCGGCCGAGCGCCGCGCCGTCGGGGCCGCGCAGCGCCTCGTCGGGCGGGACGCCCGGCGCCGGCGAGATCCGCACCTCAAACGGCGTCGCGATGTGCGTGCGCCACGCGTCGGCGAGGTCGTAGTCCTGGAGGTAGCGGTTGCGGACCGGCACGGCCGCCTGCGCGAGCCGGACCACGCGCACGGCGCCGCCGCCGGGCACGGGCTGCCAGACGGCCAGCGCCCGCCGCCCGGCCCCGTCGAGGACGGCGCGCGTCGTGAACGTGTCCGGCGGCGCCCCGGCGAGGCGCGGGAACGCCGCGCCCTGCCACGCCACGAGCGAGCCCGTCGGTCCGACGACCTCCACGGACACGTCGGCCCCGCGCTCGATCGCGATCAGCGCGCGGAACGCCGCCGCCCGGATGCGCGCGCTGCCGGTCGTGTCCGCCAGCGCGCGGACCACCGCCGGACGCGTCGCCGTGTTGCGCGCGACCCGCGCCAGGTCGTCCAACTCGTCCGCCAGCGCGCGGCGGACCGCCGCGACGGTCTCGGCCTGCACCTCCTGGGCGTCGGCGGCGTCGAGGCGCGCGACGCGCACCTGCTCGGCGACCCACGTCGCGCCCAGCAGCACCAGCAGCGCGAGGGCCGTCAGGCCGGTGACGCCGACGGCGGCGGGACGAGGCGGGCGGGAAGGCACGGGACCCGGCGGCAGGCGGCGGGGCAATCTATCGCGCCGCGCCGGCGGCACCGAGGACTACGGCGCCGACGTGCGGATGATGGACGGCTGCTCGACGCGGATCGACGTCAGCGACCACGTGGCGCCGTCGGCGCGGTGGAGCAGGCGCACCACCAGCGGCGCGCCGCCGCGCTGCGCCCAGTAGCGCCCGATGGCCATCCGTCCGTCGTCGCTCGACGAGCGTTCGGCGAAGGCCACGCGCTCGGGCGGGTAGCGACGGAAGAAGTCGCGCAGCACGTGCCGCGCCTGTGTCCGCCGGTACATCCCGCCCTGCCCGAACAGCACGATCTCGACGCGGCCTGCAGCGCCGTCGAGCACGGCGTCGGCGTCGGACTCCAGGAAGGCTGTTTCGAGGCGCGCGAACTCGGTGTCGGTCTGCTGCGCCGCCGCCGGCCACGCGGCGCACACGAGGAAGAACAGGAGGGCGGCGCGAGCGATCATCGGGAGGGGGAGGGGACGGCCGGCCGTCGGGCAAAAGCTACGCCGACGCGTCGGGTCGCGGACACGAGCGGATGACGGCGGGCGCCCGACCTGTCGGCTGGACACCGCCGCCGTGCGGGTTGGTCACCGGCCGACGGCGCGCTCCGGCAGCCACCCGGCGACGCCCTCGGCGTGGACCTCCCGCCAGCCCGCCTCGCGGTCGCCGAGCCGGACCGCCGTCCCGACCGGCAGCGCGCCGGCCTCGGGTGCGTCGGGCGACGGCGCCGCGCGCACGGGCGCGGAGGCGACCACGACGCCACGCGGGACCGCCGCCCCGACGAGCGATATGGCCGCCGCCAGGGCCAGCACGGCGCCCACGCCGCCGACGATCGTCGCCGGCCGTCGGCGCCCGGTGGCGAAAGCGGCCGTCGCCGCGAGCAGGAGCGCGACGGCCAGCGCGACCAGCGGCGCGCTCCCGCCGACGGTCAGCACGGCCCACGCCTGCGCGGTGCGCGTCGGGGCCGGCGCGCCGGTACGCTCGCGCGCTTCGGCGAGGGCGAGGCGCGTGGCGCCATCGAGCGGGGCCGCGCGCGCGGCGCGTTCGAGGTGAAGCCGCGCGCGCCCAGCGTCGCCCCGCGAGAGGGCGACGACGCCGAGGTTGTGATCGGCGTCGGGTCCGCCCGCCGCCTGCCAGGCCGCGACGGCGCCCGCCGTGTCGCCCTCGGCCGCGAGCTGCACGCCGAGCGCGAACGAGTCGGTCGGGTCGTCGGGCCGGCCACCGGGCTGGGCGCTGGCTGGCGGCGCGAGCAGCAACAACGCGAGCACGGCCACCGCTCCCGCGCGCGCGGCCGGCGACGCCGCGAGGGCAGCCGTCGCCTCGGCGGCGAGCATCGCCGGGGCAGGCGTCCCGCCGAGGCCCGGCGCGAAGCGTCCGCGCTGGGCGTGCGCGACGACGGCGGCCAGCCGGTCGGCCGTCGCCGCGTCGGCGCCGGCGGCGATGAGCGCGCCCGCGAGGCGCTCCGGCGGCGTCGCCGGGTCCACGCCCCAGCGCGCGGCGACGGCGCGGCGGACGCGCGCCTCGGTGCCCGCATACCCCTCGTCGGCCTCCGACGGTGGGCGCGGCGGCGCGGCGCGGCGCGGACGCTCGCGCCAGCGGCGCCGCGCGGTGCGTCCGCCCACCACGAGCGCCGGCACGAGCGCGCCGACGGCGAGCGCGCCCCACAGCAGGCCGGGCGGGACGGCCGGCGGGACGCGCCGCGCCGTCGAGCGGAGCACGAGCGCGGGGCTGGCCCCGGACGCCGTCGCGGGTCCGCCGGCGACGCGGATCGTCGCGGCAGGGGCCGTGTGCGTCACGTAGCGCCCCGCCGACGGGTCGTAGGACGTCCACGCCAGCGTCGGGATCGTGATGTCGCCGCCGGTGGGGACGAGCGTCCACGTCCACGTCCGCGCGCCGAGGAGGCGCTCGCCGAGGCGGTCGGCCTCGCGCGCCTCCTCGGGGTCGAAGACGTCGGCGGCGTCGGGCGGGACGCCGAGGTCGGGCGCCGCGAGTGTCGCGAGGTTGGCGTCGCCGCGCAGCGTGAGCGTGACCGTCACCGGCTCGTCGGGCGCGGCGCTCGTGCGGTCCACGCGCCGCTCCAGCGTCACGTCGCCGACGGCGCCGGCGAACGACGGCGGCGCGCCGGCCGGCGGCGGCGACACCTCGATCGTCAGCGGCGGCGTCTGGACGGTCACCGTCTCGCGCTGCTGGAGGAACGGCGTGAACCAGCCGTCGAACGGGTCGAGCGACGGCGCGGCGTAGCGGACGAGCGCGACGCGCAACTCGCGCGGCGCGAGCGTGAGCGTGCCGGGGCGCGTCGGGAAGATGGCGAGGCGCTCGACGACGTAGGCCACGCGCTCGCGCCCGCCGTCGCGCACCGTCCGCCCGACGGCGGGGTCGGGCGTGTCCAGTTCCTCGCGCCACACGCCGGGCGTGTTCCACGCGCCGGCGGCGCGCGTCTCGACGGGCTGCGCGTCGGGGTCGGTGTAGAGGACCACCTCGACGACGATCTGCTGGCCGACGACGGCCTCGCGCACGTCGGTCTGGAGCCGCAGCGCGACGGCCTCGGCCGGCAGGCCGCCGCTCCTCGGCGTGACCGACGACGGCCCCGGCGCGCGCACGGTCACCGTCACCGGGTCGGTCTCGAACGTGAGCGCGCCGGCGCGGAACGAGATCGCGCCGAGCGTGGCGGTCCCCGGCCCCGTCGCGCGGTAGGTCCACGTCACGCGACGGTCGGTGCGGCCGTTGACGGTGGACGAGCGGTCGGACGTCGGGCGGCGCTGGAGGAGGTCGAGGCCGCCGGTGGCATCGGGCGGGTCGATGAACCCGGTGCGTCCGTCCTCGATCGTGAGCGTGTACGTCACCGTCTCGCCGACGCGCACGGCCTGCGGCTCGACGCGCACCGCGACGCGCGTCTGCGCGGCGGCGCCCGAGGCGACGCCCACGGCGGCGATCCAGAGGAGGAGGGCGGCGCGCATCACCAGTCGCGCTCGGGGCGGACGACTCCGCCGCCGCGGAGGCGCTGGCGGCGCAGCAGCAGCCGCTCGTCGCCGCCGACGGCGTCGAGCAGGGCCTCGGCCTCGGCGCGGCTCATCGGCGCGCGCGTCGCGTCGGATGCGTCACCGGGCGGCGTGCCGGCGCCGTCGGCCGGCGGCGAGGTCCCGCCGGTGCCGCCGTCCTGCGGAGGCGTCTGTTCGGGCGAGTCACCGGGGTTCGGCGGCGCCTCGTTGTCGCCCTGCCCCTCGTCGGGCGGCGACTCGGACGGGTCGTCGCCGTCCTGCGGGTCGTCGGGCTGCTGCCCGCCGCCGCCGTCGGACGGCTCCTGTTGCTGGCGGAGCAGCTCGCGGAGGGCGCGGAGGCGGGCGTCGGCCGGCGCCTCGGCCAGCCCGGCGTCGACGGCGCGGACGGCGGCCTCCACGTCGCCCTCGGCGTAGAGGCGCGCGCCGTCGTGGAAGCGCGTCTCGGCGGCGGGTTCGCCAGCGCGCGGTTGGCTAGCGACCGGTCCGGCGAGCAGGGCGAGAACAACGAGTCGGATCATTCGGATGGCTCGCCTCGGCGCGACGGGGTACTGAGCATGAGAACTAGCGCCATCTCGGCTCCTCGCCTAGCTGCCCACGGAAGCAGACTGGAGCATCCACAGCGCGGCGGCGACGCCGATGAGCGCGCCGATGCCGAGTACGGCAAACACGGTTTTTCCTCGTTCGCGCTCCCGTTCTGCGGGTGTGGTGCGCCGCGCTGCGTACGCTGCAAGCCAAGCGGCATCGGCGCTACGAAGCGAGTCGGCAGGAAGCGACAGCAGCGAGTCGGCTCGCGCATCAGCGCCCAGAGAGCCGGCTTCCTGCGTGCGCTGCGTTTCCATCCGCGCCGTTGGAGCACAGCCGGCCCCTGCCAGAATGGTAAGCAGGAGAAGTAGCCGGAGTGTAGGCATAGCCGTGGGGGCGCGAGCGACCCCGAGAAGCTACGCCGCCGATGAGTGCCCGCTGCCCCGCCCTGACCCGAGACGAGACGGCGCGCCTGTACGCGCTCGCCGGCGCACTGAGGCGAGGAAACCCCCTCCGTCCCGCTTCGCGGGACACCTCCCCGAGGGGAGGATGGGTGTGGCGGTCGTCATCGGCCGGGGGCGGCGGGGGACGCAGGAACGGAGTCGGGCGGGGCCGTCGTGCCGGGCGGGATGGCGCGGACGATGTCGGCGACGCCCTGCACGCGCCCGGCCCAGTCGTCGAACGCGGCGAGCGACGGGACGCGCGCCCGCTCGCGCTGGACGAGTGCGAGCGCTTCGTCGTAGCGCCGCTCAGCGACGAGACGGTCGGCCTCGGCCTTGATGCGGAGCGCCTCGGGCGTCGGCGCGCCGGGGCCGTCGGCCTGGCGGCGGGCGATCGCGTAGGCGCGGCGCGCGTCGGCGTCGGCGGGGTCGAGCAGGAGGGCGCGGCGGAGGTGCCCGACGGCGCGCGGCGCGTCGCCGGCGGCGAGGGCGGCCAGCCCGGCGTGGCGCGCGGCGAGCGCCCGCAGCGGCACCCGGTCGGCGTGGGACGCCGCGTCGGCGAACAGGCTGTCGGCCCGCGCGGGGTCCGCCGCGACCACCGCCAGCCCGAGGTCGAACGCGAGACGGGCGTGGATGTCGCGCGCCGGCGACGCGGCGAGGCCCGCCTCGAAGGCCGTCGCGGCGGCCGACGAGTCGCCGGCGGCGAGGGCGCGCACGCCCGCGCGCCCGTCCGCCACGCCGGGTCGGAACGGACCGGCGAGGGCGGCGAGGAGTCCGACGGCGAGGAGGGCCGCGCGCATCATGAGCGGTGGACCCCCTCCGTCGCCGGCTGCACCGGCGACACCTCCCCGGGGGGAGGAGAGGCGGTAGCGAGGCGGCGCTCAAACGCGAGCAGCAGGAGCGCGAGCGCGAGCGGCCACTGGTAGCGCTCCGCGCCGGTGGCGCGGCGCCCGCCGTCCACGGTCGCGCGGTCGAGGCCGTCGAGGCGGCGCGTCAGCTCGGCGACGCCCGCGCGCCCGGCGCGGATCACGTCGTCGGCGCCGGCGATCTGGCGGAGCGCGGCGGGCGTGTAGCGTGAGACGACCGGCTCGCCGTCGGGCGTGAGCCGCGTCCCGTTGCCGGGCACCAGTCCGCCGTCGTCGGTTCCGACGCCCAGCGCGAACGTCGCGATGCCGCGCGCGCGCAGGCGCGCGGCGGCCTCGTCGAGACCGCCCTCGTGGTCCTCGCCGTCGGAGACCACGACGAGCGCGCGCGGACGCGCGTCGTCGGTGCCGAACGCCGTGTCGGCGGCGTCGAGGGCGGCGGCGAAGCGCGTGCCCTGCACCGCGATCGCGTCGGGCGAGGCGGTGTCGAGGAAGAGGCGGACGGCCGCGTGGTCGGACGTCAGCGGGCACTGGATGAACGCCTCGCCGGCGAAGAAGACGAGTGCGACGCGGTCCGCCGCCCGGTCCTCCAGCAGGCGCTGCACGTCGAGGCGGGCGCGGGCGAGGCGGTTGGGCGGCGTGTCGGCCGTGAGCATCGAGCGCGAGACGTCGAGCGCGACGACGAGGTCGAGGCTCTCGCGCGTCGTCTCGCGGGTGACGGTCCCGAAGGTGGGTCCGGCGAGGGCGACGAGTCCGAGCGCGAGCGCGCCGGCGACGAGTGCCGCGCGGAGCGTCCGCTGCCGGGCGAGGGCGCCGGTGGCCGCCGCGGCACGCTCGCCGCCGAAGAGGGCCAGTGCCTCGCGTCGGCGCTGCGCGGCGTACCGCGCGAGCGCCCACGCCGCGCCGGCGGCGACGGGTGCGAGGAGCAGCAGCAGCGGAGCGTGGAAGGACACGAGGGCGTGAGCGTGTGGGCGGGGTGAGAAACCCCCTCCGTCGCGGGTGCGCCGGTGACACCGCGAAGCGACGGCGAAGCCACCTCCCCGAGGGGAAGGTGGGGTACGCGGTGGAACGGAGCGAGTGCCTACGGGGCTTCGCGGAGGCGGGTGGCGGCGAGGAGGGCGGACGTGGCGAGCAGCGCGAGCGCCGCGCCGAGCGGCCACGCGTAGAGGTCGCGGCGGTCGGTGAGCACCTCGGAGGCGACGGACGACCGTTCGAGGCGCGAGATCTCGGCGTAGATGCGCCGCAGCGCCTCGGCGTCGGAGGCGAGGAAGAAGCGCCCGCCGGTGAGCTCGGCGACGCGCGTCAGCGCCTCCTCGTCCACGGCGCCGACGCCGCCGGGGGCGAGCGCGCCGAACGGCCCGCCGAGGAGCCCGCCCTCGCCGCCGACGCCGACGGCGTAGACGCGCACGCCGAGCGCGGCGGCGGCCTCGGCGGCCGTCACGGGGTCCACCTCGCCGGCGTTGTTCTCGCCGTCGGTGAGCAGGATGACCACCTTCGAGGCCGCGCGCGAGTCGCGCAGGCGCGCGGCGGCCGTCGCGAGCGCCGTCCCGATGGCCGTGCCGTCGGCGATCTGGCCCATCTGGACGCCGTCGAGCATCGTCAGCAGGAAGCCGTAGTCGAGCGTGAGCGGCGCCTGCGTGTAGGCCTCGCCGGCGAAGACGACCAGCCCGATGCGGTCGGACTCGCGCCCGCGCACGAACTCGGCGGCGACGGCCTTGGCGACCTCGAAGCGGTTGGGACGGAAGTCGCGCGCGGCCATCGAGGGCGACGTGTCGAGCGCCATCACGATGTCGATGCCCTCGGCCTCGCGCGTGACGCGTGTGTCCACGGCCTGCGGGCGGGCGAGCGCGACGACGCCGAGCGCGAGCGCCGCGAGCGCGAGGGCGTCGGGCAGCCGCGCCCAGCGCGCCCAGCCCGTCGCGCCGAGGGTGGATGCGTCAGCGGCGACCGAGAAGGGGAGGCCGGGACGCGCGCCCGCGCGCCGCCACGCCGCGAGGGTCAGTGCGGCGACGCCGGCGAGGGCGATGAGCCAGAGGGGATCGGCGAACGTCACCGGCCGTCGGCGCTGTTCGTCCCGCCGCCGGCCCAGACAGCCTCGACGGCGTCCACGAGCGCAGGCAGCACGGCGCCCGACGTCCCGACGACGACCTCGTCGAGCGCGCCGGCGATGTCGCTCGGGACGGGGTTGACCTCGGCGACGTAGGCGCCCGCGCGCTTCGCGACGAGCGGCAGCCCGGCGGCCGGGTAGACGACGGCGCTCGTCCCGACGGTCAGGAAGACGTCGGCGCGCGACGCGGCGTTCTCGGCGGCGTCCCACGCCTCGGGCGGCAGCGCCTCGCCGAACCAGACGACGCCGGGGCGGACCCGTCCGCCGCACGCGACGCACGTCCCGTCGGTCTCCCCGTCGGCGTCCGTCCCGCAGGCGATGCAGAACTGGCGCGCGAGCGACCCGTGCAGTTCGACGACGGACCGGCTGCCGGCGCGCTGGTGGAGGCCGTCGACGTTCTGCGTGGCGACGAGGAACGTTCCGCCGCGCGCCTCGACGGCCGCTTCCAGCCGCGCGAGCGCGTCGTGCCCGGCGTTGGGCGTCACGCGGCCGACGGTCTCGCGCCGGTGTGCGTACCACGCCTGCACGAGGTCCGGGTTGGCGAGGAAGCCGTCGACGCTCGCGAGCTCCTCGGGGCGCATCCGCGCCCAGATGCCGTCGGGGTCGCGGAACGTCGGGACGCCGCTCTCGGCCGAGACGCCGGCGCCGGTGAGCACCGCCACGCGGCGGGCGTCGGCGAGACGGGCGACGAGCGCGGACGAGAAGGGAGCGTCGGGCACGGGGACGGGGTCGGACGGCGCAAGCTATCGGCACAACGCGGCCGGGCGCCGGGATCGCCTGCGACCGGCGCTACCCGCAACGGTCGCACCCGCCGCTGCCGCACAGGCGCGCCTCGATCGCCTTCGACGTCGGCGAGATGGACAGCCCGCCGAGGGCCGTGCAGCGCAGCTCGCGCGCCATGGACTCGCTGATCTGGCGGTGGGCGTCCAGCACCTCGTCCAGCGGCACGAGGGGGTCGTAGCCGGCGAGAGCGATGTTGGCGCTCGCGATGGCGTTGGCCGCGCCGGCAATGTTGCGTCCGAGGCACGGCGCCTCGACGCGGTTGGCGATCGGGTCGCACACGAGGCCGAGGACGTTCTGCAGGGCATGGCTCGCCGCCGCGAGGGCCACGTCGGCGCTGCCGCCGGCGAGGTCCACGAGCGCTGCCGCCGCCATCGCCGCGCCCGCGCCGGTCTCGGCCTGGCAGCCGCCGACCTCGGCCGCGAAGCTGGACCGCGTCGCCACGAACACGCCGATGAGGCCGGCCGCGAGCATCGCGCGCAGCACGGCGTCGTCCGGTGCGTCCAGCGCTTCGGCGGCGGCGAGCGTGGTGGCCGGGAAGGTGGCGCACGAGCCCGCCGTCGGCGCGGCGACGATCACGCCCATCGAGCTCTTGACCTCCATCAGCGCGGTCACGTACAGGATCGCGCGGTTGAGGAGGCCGCCGTCGAGAAGCTCGCCCCGGTCGAGCCGCTCCGCGAAGCGGTGGCTCTGCCGAGGCAGGATGCGGTCGGGGTAGTCGGTGCCGGCGAGTCCGCGCGCCACCCCGCCCCGGACGATCCCGAGGATCCGTCGCATCTGGCCGAGCACGGCGTCGGGGTCGAGTCCGCTGCGCGCGCACTCGTAGTCGAGCGCGAAGTCGGCCAGCGGGCGTGCGGCGGGATCGCCGGTGGCCACCATCTCGCCGGCGTGCAGGAACGGCACCGCGAGTCCTTTCCGCGACCGCACCGGCAGGACGGGCGCGAGCCGACGCACCCGCCGGACGGCCGGCAGGTCGGCGATCACGGCATCGCTCAGGCCGTTCTGTGCCGAGACGATCACGCGGGCCGGGTCGTGGCCGGACACCGTCACGTCGTCGACAGCGGTGCGGGCCGCGAGCCAGGCTGCGGTTGTGCGTCCGTCGTCGGCCACGTCCAGCACGGTCACGGCGTAGTCGCCGTAGAGCGTCACCGGCGCGCCGTCGATCTCGACCACCTCGATCATGCCGCCGCCCGTGGAGAGCGCGACGAGGCGATGCTCGACACCGTCGCGCCGGAGCGTCAGGCGGTACGTGTTCGGGTGCGGGTCGTGCAGCGGCGCGAGGTCGATCTGCACCCGGACGCCGGCCTCGCGCAGCGCGGACGCCGAGTCGGGCAGGCGCTCGTCGTCGGCGTCCCACCCGAGCAGGCCGCCGAAGAGGCCCATGTCCGAGCCCTGGCTCTCGTGCGTGGTCGCGAGCGATCCCTCGGTGTCGAACTCGACGCGCACGTCGTCCGGCATGCCGCCGCACAGGTCGCGCGCGAGACGGCCGATGCGGACGGAGGCCGCCGAGTGCGAGCTGGACGGGCCGCGCATCACCGGCCCGACCACGTCGTTGAAGATGCTCGGCGGCAGGGTGGAGGGCATGGTCGCGTGCGAGAAGGGCGGAGCGCGTCGTCGCGCCGGCTTCGGCGCCTACCGGCCAGCGAGGCGGTCGAGCGCCGACGCGAGCATCCGGAGACGCGCGGCGTCGGGGGGCGGGGCGCCGGTGGCGGCGTCGAGTGCGCCGGCGGCGGCGGCCGTCCTCGCCGACGTGGTGCCGGTGGCGGCCACGCGCGCGGCGCGCAGCACGTCGTCGGCCACGGTTCCGGTCCGCTCGAGCTGGTCCACGAGTGCGCCGACGAGCGCCGGCGTCGGCGCCCACGCGACGCGCGTCTGCGTCTGCGGGTTGGCAGTCGTCTCGCGCACGCTCTCGGCGGCGGCGATCTCGTCGGCCGAGAGGTGGTCGCTGGGCGTGAGGCGGAAGACGTCGAGGCCGCGCCCGATCTCGGAGCCGTAGAGGTAGCCGTTGTACCAGTAGACCGACCAGTAGCCCGCCATCTGGAGCTCGCTCGTGCTCATCGGCCCGCGGTCGAAGTAGGCGATTTCGACGGGCGCCGTCGGGTCCGTGAAGTCGAACACCGAGAGGCCGCCCTGGTACCACGCCTGCGCCATCACGTCGCGCCCCGGCACCGGCACGAGCGAGCCGTTGTGGGCGACGCAGTTCTCGGTCTCGCTCTGCGCCGCAGGCAGCTTGTAGTAGCCGACGTGGGTCAGCGCGCGGTCCTCGCCGAGCCGGAACATCGCGTTGGCGCCCCACTCGGGGCGGTCGGTCGCGCGGCAGCGCGGCGCCATGCCGCCGCCCCATTCGTCGGTGAACAGGACCGTCGAGCCGTCGTTGTTGAACGTCGCCGAGTGCCAGTAGGCGAAGTTGGTGTCCACGACCTCGTCGATGCGGACCGGGTTGGCCGGGTCCGAGATGTCGAGCAGGATACCGTTGCCCGAGCAGGCGCCGGCGGCGAGGCCTATCTCGGGGTAGACCGTCAGGTCGTGGCACTGGTCGGTGATGGACGACGACTGGGTGCCCTCGCCGTGCGCGCCGCCGGGCCAGAGGCCGTCGACACGTCCGGTGGCCGGGTCGGCGAAGATGCGCGGCGCGCTGACGATGCGCGCGTCCTGCGGCCGCGCGAGCGGCACCTCGATGACCTCGATGCGGAAGCGCGCGGTCTCGGGGTCCTCGGCGGGCGCGCCGCCCGAGCAGCCGGCGAGCTCCTCGGCCGAGCGCACCATGCTGGTGCCGGCGACGTAGACGAAGACGCGCGACGGGTCGGACACGTCGGGTACGAGCGTGTGCGTGTGCGAGCCGCGGCAGGTCTGGACGGCTCCGACCTGGCGCGGGCGCTCGACGTCCGAGATGTCGAAGATGCGGACGCCGCGGAAGCGCTCGGCCGAGACGGCGTCCCACGCGCCCTCCAGCCCGCAGTCCACGCGCCCGTTGGGCATCTCGACGGACATGAACAGGAGGTTGCCCATCACCGACACGTCGCCCTGGCCGCCGGGGCAGCGGAGCGTCGCCCGCAGGCGCGGGTTCGCGGGGGCGGCGATGTCGTAGATCTGGACGCCCTGGAAGTTGCCCATGAACAGCGTCGTGCCCTGGAAGGCGATGTCGGAGTTCATGTAGAGGAAGTCGCCCGCATTCGCCGGGTTGACGAAGCCCTCGGGGCGCGGCAGGTGGGCGACGTGCTCCAGGTTCCATCCCGCCGAGCCGGCGTCCGTCCAGCCGGCGGCGAGGCCGGTGCGTGGGTCGGCGGAGGTCTGGGCGGCGGCGGGCGCGGCGGCGAGCAGCGCGATGAGGACGGCAAGGCGCATGGCGGGAC
>Ga0209053_1000611_pt1 | contig 22817 bp, 21 predicted proteins | sample EBPBio152010_DNA_FD_185864 | JGI IMG/M metagenome (GOLD analysis project Ga0209053, IMG submission 185864) | Wastewater treatment Type I Accumulibacter community from EBPR Bioreactor in Madison, WI, USA - Reactor 1_7/15/2010_ DNA (SPAdes)... | ecosystem: Engineered > Bioreactor > EBPR >... | reverse complement strand
ACGGGACCATCGGGCCAGGCGCCGTCGCGCCAGGCCTCTTCCAGGCGCGCGGCATCGGGGCCGGTAAAGGCCAGCACCTCGGCCTCCTCCACCGCCTCCAGATCGACCTCGATCACCTCGGGTTCCCAGACCGGGATATCCCAGCTTTCGGCCTCGGCCTCCGGTTCCCAGTCATCGGTGACACCGGCACCCAGCCGGGCCACGACGGTCTCGATCGGGGTCTCGGCCGTCGGCGACTCATCGGGCAGGGTTTCGGCGGCAGGCGCCTCCGCCATGGCCGCGCTACCCGGCACCACGCGCAGTGCGGGCGTCAGCATCAGCTTGCCGGCCTCGACCGGCTTTTCCGCCTCGACCGGCCGGGCCGGCGTCGGGCGCAGGTCTTCGGAGACAAGCCGACGGATGGAGGACAGGACATCCTCGATCTCCACAGAAGACATGGGTTCGTTCATCCTGCGCGGCCCCGTTGGTTTTGGGCCAGAGTAACGACAGTGCCCCTGTCCTGCAAGACAGAGGCACCGATCGGGTTAACGATTTCCAAGCTCAGGCAGGCACTTGCGCGCGGGCCTTACTGCTTGCCAAGCGCCTTGAGCACGCGATCCAGGCTTTCGCCCTGAAAGCTGACCACCGGCGCATCCTTGGCCAGGTTGTAATAACCCGTCACATCATAGGTCGGAATGCCGAGGTTCAGATCCTTGACGGTCAGCTTGCCCATGGCCGCCAGCACCTGATAGACGTAGAAATAGCGCTGCGCCTCGGATTGGACGCGCGCGGCGCGGGCATCCAGCACGTTCTGTTCGGCATCCAGCACCTCCAGCGTGGTGCGAGCCCCCAGCTTGGCTTCTTCGCGCAGGCCCTGGAAAGCCACCTGCGCCGCCTCGATCTGAAGCTGGTTGGCCGAGATCTGCGCCGCCGAAACATCAAGCTGCGCCCAGGCGGTGCCAAGGTTCTGATCCAGCCCGACGGCGGTCTGATGCAATGCGGCGCGCTGCGCCTCGCGCTGCATCTGTGCCTGACGCAGTTGCGAGGACAGCCGCCCCCCGGCATAGAGCGTCTGGCTCATGGTCACGCCGAGGCTTTCCTGCGCGTAATGGTTGGAATCGCCGGCCCCGCCGCTGAGCGTGACCGCCCCGCGCGCGCTGACGGTCGGGCGCATGTTGGCCTTGGCCAGTTCGATGTTCAGATCGGCGACCTTGACCAGATGCTGCTGGCGAATCATGTTGGGATGTTCGCGCCGCGCCACCGCCTGCGCCGCATCGAGCGACGCGGGCAGCCTGGGCGCACGCGGCAGCGACGCCAGTTTGCCGGGGTAATGCCCGACCGCCGCCTTGAAGCTTTCGCGCGCCACGCGCACATCGCCTTCGGCAGAGGCCAGTGCCGCCCGCGCCTCGGCCAGTTGCGCCTCGGCCAGCGCGACATCGGTGCGCGTCACCTCGCCCACGTCGAAACGGTCGCGCGTGGCCTTCAGCTCCTCGCCGATGACATTGACATAGTTCTGTCGCAGGTTCTGGATTTCCAGCGCGAGGCGCACATTGACATAGGCCTGCACCGCGGTCAGCAGCACGTCCTGTTCGATCCCGACCAGACCGGCGCGGGTGGCCAGAACTGATTCCTTGGCCGCCTCGACGCTGGCCTTGTTGCGGCCGAAATCCAGCAGCGTCAGCTGGATCGCCAGTTCGACCGTGGTCTGTTCGGCAAAGCTTTCGGTGCGCACCATGTCAAAGCCCGATCCGTTGAAGACCGGCGAGGCGATGTCATTCAGGCGGCGCTGCTTGTAGTAATTCGCGCTGTAGGTGATGACCGGGCGCAGCGCCGACACCGCCTGCGCCACGTTTTCATCCGCCGCCGCCAGCAGGGCGCGGTTCTGGTCCAGCAGATGCGAATTGCGATAGGCCGCGACCAGCGTATCCGCCAGGCTTTCCGCCCAGGCGGCAGGGGTGGCGGCGAATGTCAGCAGGGCCACGGCGGCCGTTGCCGCAAGTTTCCGCTTCAGACCGACCATGGACAGGCTCCTGTTCTTGCTTGTGCGCAGCGGGGACAAGGCCCGGCCGGGCAGACCGGACGAACCCCGGTCGTCTACGTCCCGGCGCGCGGTTTCCGTCGCGCCGGGCGGGATGTCTTACAACGCAAAGGCCTTGTGGCGCGCAAAGCCCGGCAGGACCGGGGCCGAGGCGTTGAAGACCTGGCGCCAGGTGATCGCGCCGTCGATCTTGTAGCCGACCCGGGCCACGCCCAGATTGCCCTCCATGAAGATCGCGCCGATGCGACCGCCTTCCTTGAGCTGCGCGAGCAGCGGCTCGGGCAGGGTTTCGACGGCGCCTTGCAGGGTGATCACGTCATAGGGGCCGGCCTTGGCCGAGCCATCGGCCAGCTTGCCCTTGACCACGGCGGCATTGTCCACGCCTTCGGCCGAAAGGGTGCGCTGCGCCTCGTCGGCCAGGGTCTCGTCCTCCTCGACCGCGACGACGGCCTCGGCCATGCGGGCGATGATCGCGGTGGAGTAGCCAAGACCGCAGCCCAGATCCAGCACGGTCTCCGAGGGCTGGATGTCGAGCGCGTCCAGCAGTTTGGCCAGCGTGCGCGGATCCAGCACGACACGGCCGGCGCCAAGCGCCACATGTTCGCCCACATAGGCGGCCTCGCGCCGGGCGGGCGGCACATAGCTTTCGCGCGGGACGTTCAGCATCGCTTCGATGATGGTATATTTCGTGACATCCGACGGGCGGACCTGAGTATCGACCATCATGGTGCGGCGGGCGGCAAAGTCGGTCATGCTGAACTCGTCAGTCTGGTTTCAATCCAGAGTGTCATGCCACAGAAACCCCGCTTCGGCAACACGGCTTCGCGGCTGCGGCAATGCACACATTCACCTTTTGATATGTATTTTCCCGCGACGGCACAAGCCCTTTTTGCCCGTCCAGGGGCTGCGCCGCCTTGACCCCGGCCCTGCCCTCGCGTCATCTCGGGGCATGACACAGGATGCAACGCTTTGGCACAATCCCCGATGCTCCACTTCGCGCACGGCGCTGGCGCGGCTGCGCGCGGCCGGGCTGGAGCCGCGGATCGTGCCCTATCTGGAGACCGGCTTTGCCGAGGCAGAGCTGCGGGGCCTGCTGGCCGCCGCCGGTCTGACCCCGCCCGAAGCATTGCGCCGGAAAGAGCCGCTGGCCGCTGAACTGGGCCTGCTGGCGCCCGGCATCGCCGATGAGGCCATCCTGGCGGCCATGCTGGCCCATCCCGTGCTGGTGGAGCGGCCCTTTGTCGCCACCGCGCGCGGCAGCGCGCTTTGCCGTCCGACCGAACGGATCGAGGCGCTGTTGCCCGCATCGAATTAGGCACAGCCTAATCAAAGCTGAATAACCTATTGCTTTCCCCCTAAGCCACCCTGCGCCAGTCTGGGCTTGAGCATCGGCTTTTGGGGGCTGCGCATGATCCGCACCGGCGAAGACTACCGCGCGTCGATCCGCGATGGCCGCGCCGTTCTGGTCGGCGGCGAGAGGGTGGCCGATGTGGCGACCCATCCAGCCTTTCGCCCGATGGTCGATCTGCGCGCCCGGTTGCATGACATGGCGCATGATCCCGAACACCGCGCGACTCTGGTCACCACCCGCCGCGGCACCCCGCAGCCGGTGACCCATGCCCTGCCGTTTTCGCAGGCCGACTGGTGGGCCAAGCGCCGCGCGACCGATCTGATCCTCGACACCGCCGGCGGCATCGTGGGCCGCATCGGCGACGAGACGGCGGGCGAGGTCTGGGCGCTGCATGACCTGCGCGACATGCTCCTGACGCTCGATCCCCGGCACGGCGCGCATGTCGCCCCGCAGGTAGACCGTTTTCTGGCCGAGGATGGCTTTCTGATTTCCGGCAATGCCGATCCGGCGGACCGGCTGCCGCCGGGCGCGCAGGGCCGCCCCGCGCCCCTGCATGTGCAGCGCGAAACCGATGCCGGCATCGTGCTGCGGGGCGCGAAATACCTGACCGGCGCGGCCTATGCCAACCGCGCCTTCGTCAAGCCGGCGCTGTCGCTGGCAGAGGAACCTGCGCAGACCGACCGCGCGCTTGGCTTCTTTTGCTATCTGGGGGCGCCGGGGCTGAAGATCGTCTGCCGTGCCGCCGCCGCCGCCCGGCCCGAGGATCAGCCCCTGACGGCCCGCTGCACCGAAAGCGACAGTCTGGTCCTGTTCGACGATGTGCTGATCCCGTGGGAGGACGTGGTGTTCTACCGCGCGCCGCAGGCGGCCCGGCATCTGCGCGCGGTGCTGCACCGCTACAGCGCCTTTCCCTTCGTGCAGCGCCTGTTGCGGCAGGCCGATCTGATGATCGGCGCGGCGCTCGCCAGCCTGCGGCTTGCCGGGCAGGACCGCCATGCCAGCGTGCAGGACAAGCTGGCGCGGCTGGCCCTGTGGCGCGAGGGGATCCATGCCCATCTGACCGCCGCGATCGCGCTGGCCGAACGCTCACCCGGCGGGTTGATGATGCCCAACCAGTCGCTGCTTTATGCCGGTCGGGTCATGGCGCTGACCGATCTGCCCGCGATGCTGCACCTGACGCGCGAATTGTGCGGGGGCCAGATCGCGCTGATGCCCGACGCCGCCAGCTTTCGCAGCCCCGAAACGGCGGATTGGCTGGATCGCTGCCATGATGGCGCGGGGGGCACGGCCGAGGATCGCCGCCGCCTGATGGCCTTTGCCCGCGACCTGCTGAACAGCGATCAGGCGGGCCAGCGGCTCAGCTTCCAGCTTTTTGCGCAAAGCCCGCCCCATGCGCAGCTTGCCGCGCTTTATCACAGCTTTGACTGGGACGGGCCGCTGCATCTGATGCAACAGGCGGCCGGGCTGGAAGGCACGATCCCTGACCCGCGATCCGATTCCGCCCTGACCCCCTGGTTCAGCACCGAAACCCGCAGCCCCCAGCCCGCGCTTGGATGACAGGAACCCGATCATGAACCACCCTGCCCCGCTTACCCCCGCCGCCGAGCTGCACCGCAATGTCTCGGTCCCGCTGGAGCGCGCCCATGCCATGCCGAAATCGGTCTATACCTCGACCGCCTTTCTGGAACAGGAACAGCGCCACGTCTTTGCCGCCGACTGGGTCTGTGCCGGCCGCGCCGAAAGCCTGGCCGCGCCGGGCGATTACCTGACGATGGAAATCGCGGGCGAGCCGGTCGTGGTGCTGCGCGACCGCGATGGCGTGGTGCGGGCGATGTCGAATGTCTGCCGCCACCGCATGTCCACCCTGCTGCAAGGGCGCGGCCATGTGCGCAGTATCGTCTGTCCCTATCACGCCTGGACCTACAATCTGGACGGATCGCTGCGCGGCGCCCCGGCGATGACGCTCAATGACAGTTTCTGCAAAGAGGCGCTTGGCCTGCCCGCCCTGCGCTGCGAGGTCTGGCAGGGCTGGATCATGGTCACGCTCAACCCCGACGCCCCCGCGCCCGAAACGGCACTGGCCGAGGTGACGCGCCTGATCGCCCCCTTCGACATGACCGGCTATCGCGAGGTCTGGCGCGAGACCTTTCGCTGGGCGACCAACTGGAAGGTGCTGGCCGAGAATTTCATGGAAAGCTATCACCTGCCGATGTGCCATGCCGGCACGATCGGCGGCGCGTCCAAGCTGGAGGAGATGGTCTGCCCGACCGGCGGCGCGGCCTTCAACTATCACTGGATCCTCAAGAACGACACGGTGCCGCTGGCGCTGGCGCATCCGACCAATACCACGCTGACCGGCGATGACCGGCGCAAGACATGGTTGCTGGCGATCTATCCGTCGCTGCTGATCACGCTGACGCCGGGCTATTTCTGGTATCTCTCGCTGACGCCCGACGGGCCGGGCCATGTGAATGTGCTCTATGGCGGCGGCATGTCCGAGGAATGGCTGGCCGATCCGCAGGCCGAAACCCATCTCGCCGCCGTGCGCGCCCTGCTGGCCGATGTGAACGCCGAAGACAAGGGCTGCACCGAAAAGGTCTATCGCGGGCTTTGCGCCGGCCTGTCCGAACCCGGACCGCTCAGCCATCTGGAGCGGCCGAATTACGAATTCGCCCAATATCTCGCCCGCCGCATCCCGGCCTGAGGCACCCAACCGATGAAGGAATCCCCGATGTCTGTGGAACGGATCGAAGCGCTGGTGGTCGGCGCGGGCCAGGCCGGCATCGCCATGAGCGAACATCTCTCGCGCCATGGCGTGCCGCATCTGGTGCTGGAACAGGGGCGCGTTGCGGAACGCTGGCGCTCCTGCCGCTGGGACAGCCTGGTGGCGAACGGCCCGGCCTGGCATGACCGCTTTCCCGGCGCCGAATTCCCGGGCGACCCCGAGGCCTTTGTCGGCAAGGAGGGCGTCGCGGATTATTTCGTCGATTACGCCGCCCGCATCGCGGCGCCGCTGCGCTGCGGGGTGACGGTGACCGGCGTGACCCGCCTGCCCGAGCGCGCGGGCTTTCGCGTCGAAACCTCGCAAGGGCCGATCGAGGCCGGCTATGTGATCGCGGCCACCGGCGCCTTCCAGACCCCGGTCATCCCGCCGCTGGTGCCGGCGGATGCGGGCATCGCCCAGATCCATTCCAACAGCTACCGCAACCCCGCGCAACTGCCCGAGGGCGGCGTGCTGGTCGTCGGCGCAGGCTCCTCCGGCACCCAGATCGCCGAGGAGTTGCTGGCCGCTGGGCGCAAGGTCTGGCTCTCGGTCGGGCCGCATGACCGCCCGCCACGGCGCTATCGCGGCCGCGATTTCGTCTGGTGGCTGGGCGTGCTGAACAAATGGGATGCCGACGCGCCCGAAGGCGCCGAACATACCACCATCGCGGTCAGCGGCGCCCATGGCGGGGCAACGGTCGATTTCCGCAAGCTCGCGGCGCGCGGCATGGCGCTGATGGGCCGGACCGAGGGCTGGCGTGACGGCGCGCTGACCTTCGCCGACGATCTGGGCCGCAACATCCGCCGGGGCGACGCCAATTACCTGTCGCTGCTCGACGAGGCCGATGCCTGGGCCGCGCGCAACGGCATCGACCTGCCCCCCGAACCCGAAGCGCGCGAGATCGGCCCCGACCCCGATTGCATGACCCATCCGCGGCTCAGCCTCGACCTGCGGGCCGAAGGTATCACGACGATCCTGTGGGCCACCGGATTTTCCAACGATTACGGCTGGCTGCGGGTCGATGCGCTGGACGGTCAGGGCAAACCGCGCCACCAGCGCGGCGTCTCGTCGGAACCCGGCATCTATTTCCTCGGCCTGCCCTACCAGTCGCGGCGCGGATCCTCCTTCATCTGGGGGGTCTGGCACGATGCGAAATTCGTGGCCGACCATATCGCCAAGCAACGCAGCTACCTTGCCTATCGCGCGCCCGGCGACACCGCCGCCGCCGCGGAATGACCCGGAGAGACCCCATGACCCATACCCGCTACCGCAAGTTCAACACCCGCGACACCTATCCCGAACAGCGCCTCGACAACGATCTGTGCCAAGCTGTCGCCACCCGGGGCGGCACGACGCTCTGGATGCGTGGCCAATGCCCGCAGGATCTGAACACCGCACAGAACATCGCCTCCCATGATCCGGTGGAACAGACCCACAAGGTGATGCAGAACATCCGCCAACTGGTCGAAGAGGCCGGCGGCCGCATGGAACATGTGGTGAAACTGGTGGTCTACCTGACCGATGTCCGCCACCGCGAGGCGGTCTACCGAACCATGGGCGAATATATCAAGGGCGTGCATCCGGTCTGCACCGGCCTGACCGTGGTTGCCCTTGCCCGCCCCGACTGGCTGGTGGAAATCGACGCCACCGCCGTCATTCCCGATTGATCCCGCAAGACCGGGGGCTGTCTGCCCCCGGACCCCCGAGGATATTTCCGAACAGATGAAACCGCATTCCTTCATCTGTTCTCAAATATCCCACGGGGGTCCGGGGGTGTGAAACCCCCGGCCGCACCGAAAGAGCCTGTGCATGACCTTTTCCCTTGTGGCCCGCTGCGCCCGGACCGGCCAGTTTGGCATGGTGATCTCCTCCTCCTCGCCCGCGGTCGCCGCCCGTTGCGCGCATGTGCGGGCGGGGGTCGGCGTGGTGGCAAGCCAGAACGTGACCGACCCGGCGCTCGGGCCGTTGCTCCTCGATACGCTGGCCGAGGGGCTGGTGGCCGGCGCCGCGCTGGCGCGGGTGGTGCAGGACCGCGCCCATATCGACTATCGGCAATTGCTGGTGGTCGATCGCATGGGCGGGGTGGCGATCCATTCCGGGCGGCAGGTGCTGGGTCTCTGGGGCGAGGCGCGGGGGCAGGATTGTGCGGCGGGGGGCAATCTGCTGGCCGATGACGGCGTGCCCGCCGCCATGGTCGCGGCCTTCGAGGCCGCCCCCGGTGCCCTGGGTGACCGGCTGATGCGCGCCTTGCGCGCGGGGCTGGAGGCCGGGGGCGAGGCCGGGCCGGTGCATTCGGCCGGGCTCAAGATCGCCGACCGGCTGTCCTGGCCGCTGGTCGATCTGCGCTGCGACTGGAGCGAAGCCTGCCCGATTGCCGCGCTCGAGGCCGCCTGGGCGGTCTATCAGCCCCAGATGGCCGCCTATGTGCAGCGCGCCGAAGACCCGACCCAAGCCCCCTCTTACGGAGTTCCCGGCGATGAATGACGTGACGCAATTCACCCGTGCCGATTGGCAGGCCCGTGCCGACGCGCTGACCTTTCGTGACCGGATCTGGATCGACGGCGCGGCGGTGCCCGCGGCCTCGGGTCAGCGTTTTGCCAGTGTGAACCCGGCGAATGGCGCCATTCTGGCCGAGGTCGCGCGCGGGGGCGCGGCGGATATCGACCGCGCCGTCACCTCGGCCCGCCGCGCCTTTGACGATGGCCGCTGGAGCCGCCAGACCCCTTCGGCGCGCAAGGAGGTGCTGTTGCGGCTGGCGGCGCTGATCCGTGAGAATGTGCCGGAACTCGCGCTGCTGGACAGTCTCGACATGGGCAAGCTGGTGCGCGAGGCCGCCACCATCGACGCCCCCGGTTCGGCGCATTTCTTTCAATGGCATGCCGAGGCGATCGACAAGCTTTATGACGAGATCGCCCCGACCGGCGGGCGCGATCTGGCCATGGTGCGGCGCGTGCCGCTGGGGGTGATCGGCGCCGTGGTGCCGTGGAACTTTCCGCTCGACATGGCGACGTGGAAGCTGGCGCCGGCGCTGGCCATGGGCAATTCGGTGGTGCTGAAACCGGCCGAGCAATCGCCGCTGTCGGCGCTGCGCCTGGCCGAGCTGGCCGCCGAGGCCGGTCTGCCCGATGGCGTGCTGAACGTGGTGCCGGGCTTTGGCGAGGATGCGGGTCAGGCGCTTGGCCGTCACCCCGATGTCGATTGTCTGGTCTTCACCGGCTCGACCGCCGTGGGCAAGCTGTTCCAGCGTTATGCCGGCGAATCGAACATGAAACAGGTCTGGCTGGAGACGGGGGGCAAGAGCCCGAACCTGATCTTTCCCGATGCCGATCTGGACGCCGCCGCCGACATGGCGGCCTTTGGCATCTTCTTCAATCAGGGCGAGGTCTGTTCGGCCAATAGCCGGATGCTGGTTCATGCCTCCATCGCGGATGACATGATCGAGCGCATGGCGGCGCGCGCCGCCCGGGCGCAGCCGGGCGACCCGCTTGACCCCGGCGCGGCCATGGGGCCGCTGGTCGATCGGCGCCATGCCGATACGGTGATGGGCTTCATCGACAGCGGCCGGCAATCGGCGCGGCTGGTCTGTGGCGGCGAGCGGCTGACAATCAGCGGTTCCGACGCCTATGTGCAGCCCACGATCTTTGCCGGCGCCGCCCCCGATGCCCGCATCGTGCGCGAGGAAATCTTTGGCCCCGTCCTGTCGATCCAGACCTTCACCACCGAGGACGAGGCGCTGGCGCTGGCCAATGACACGCCCTATGGGCTGGCCGCCTCGGTATGGACGCGCGATCTGGGGCGGGCGCTGTCGTTCGCGGACCGGCTTGTCGCGGGCACCGTCTCGGTCAATACCGTGGATGCGCTGAGCGCGATGACCCCCTTTGGCGGCATGAAGCAATCGGGCTTCGGGCGTGACCTGTCGATCCACAGTTTCGACAAATATTCGGCGCTGAAGACGACTTGGATCAAATATTGATCCGGGTTAGGCTACCCCTAATCAAAGGCGGAGCCTGATAAGTCATGCCCTTGCGATTTACGCTGCGGCAACTGGAATACCTGGTCGCCGTGGGCGAATGCGGGTCGATCGCGCTGGCATCCGACAGGGTGAATGTATCCTCGCCCTCGATCTCGGCGGCGATTTCGCAGCTGGAACAGGAATTCGGCCTGCCGCTTTTCGTGCGCAAACATGCGCATGGCCTGTCGCTGACGCAGGGCGGCAAGCAGTTTGTCGAACAGGCCCGCGTGGTGCTGGCCCAGGCGGCGCGGCTGAACGATCTGGCGAATGGCATCACCGGCAAGGTGCGCGGGCCGCTGAATGTGGGCTGTCTGCTGACCTTTGCGCAGGTGGTGCTGCCGCAGCTGCGCCGCAGCTTCGTGGACGAATACCCGGAGGTCGATTTCCACCAGTTCGAGCGCAATCAGTCCGAGATTTTCGAGGGGCTGCGCGGGGCCACGCTGGATGTGGCGCTGAGCTATGACCTGAACATCCCGCCCGATCTGGAATTCGTGGCCCTGGCCAGCCTGCCCCCCTATGCGGTGCTGCCCGAGGGGCATCCGCTGGCGCATCTGGCCGCCATATCGCCCGCCGATCTGGCGGATGAGCCGCTGATCCTGCTGGATTTGCCGCTGTCAGCCGAATATTTCCTCAGCTTTTTCAGCGAGATCGGCATGCGCCCGCGCATCGCGGAGCGCACGCGCGACATGGCCGTGATGCAAAGCCTGGTGGGACAGGGCTTTGGATATTCCATCGCCAATATCCGGCCCTGGTCGGATCGCAGCCCCGACGGGCGCCCGCTGCGCTATGTGCCGCTGACCGGGCCGGTGCGGGCGATGCGGCTGGGGCTGGTGCTGTCGGAAGGGGCGCGCGCCTCGCAGACGGTGCGGGCCTTCATCGACCATTGCCGCGGCGCGCTTACGCCCGATACCGCGCAGGGGCTGAAGCTGCGCATCGACGGGCCGGTGCGCGATTTCTGACCGCAGGCTTTGCGCGATGCCCGGATTTTCGGCACTTCGACCAATCCGAACGCAACTTGAGGCGTGCTTAGCCTGCCCCTAATTCCGGCTTCCGAAGCCCGTTCTTTATCCTGGGCGCGGCAGGGGGTCTGCTGGGGTCAACCTCTCCAGCCGACGGAGCCCGGAGCCTTGCGCGATCCCCGCTACGATATCCTGTTTCAGCCCATGGCCATTGGCCCGCTGACCGCGAAAAACCGTTTCTATCAGGTGCCGCATTGCAATGGCGGCGGCTACCGTGACCCCTCCGCCGCCGCGGCGATGCGCGGCATCAAGGCCGAAGGCGGCTGGGGCGTGATCTTCACCGAACAGACCGAGATGCACCAGACCTCGGAAATCACGCCCTTCATCGAACTGCGGCTGTGGGAGGACAAGGATATTCCCGGCCTGCGCAAGATGTCGGAGGCGATGAAGACCCATGGCGCGCTGGCGGGCATCCAGCTGGCTTACAGTGGCATCAACGGGCCGAATTTCTATACCAAGGAAGTGCCGCTGGCGCCGACAGCGCTGCCGATCCGCACCTTTACCAATGATCCGGTGCAGGCCCGCGCGATGGACAAAAGCGACATTCGCAACCTGCGCCGCTGGTTCGTGAACGCCGCGAAACGGTCGAAACTGGCGGGGTTCGACCTGATCTGCCTTTACGGCGCGCATGGGTTCGGCATCTTTCAGCATTTCCTCAGCCGCGCCACCAATCAGCGCACCGACGAATATGGCGGCAGTCTGGAAAACCGCTCGCGCTTCGCGCGCGAGGTGGTAGCGGATATGCGCGATGCCGTGGGCGATACGATGGCGCTGACGATGCGGGTCAGCCTTGACGAAAACATCGGCGATCTGGGCTTTTCCAATGCGGAACTGCGCGATTTCATCGCGATGAATGCCGATCTGCCTGACCTGTGGGATCTGGCGCAGGGGACGTGGGAAGATTGCTCCGGCCCGTCGCGCTTCAAGGAGGAGGCGGCGCAAGAGGTGCTGGTGCAGGGCATCCGCGCCTTGTCGTCGAAACCCGTGGTCGGCGTCGGCCGCTTCACCTCGCCCGATGTGATGGCGCGGATGGTGCGGCAGGGGACGCTGGATTTCATCGGCTGCGCGCGGCCCTCGATCGCCGATCCTTTCCTGCCGAAGAAGGTCGAGGAAGGCCGGATCGAGGATATCCGCGAATGTATCGGCTGCAATATCTGCATCACCGGCGACATGACGATGTCGATCAGCCGCTGCACCCAGAACCCGACCTTCATGGAGGAGTGGCGCAAGGGCTGGCACCCCGAAAAGATCGACACGCGGGGCGAGAGCGAGAATGTGCTGGTGATCGGTTCTGGCCCGGCGGGGCTGGAGGCGGCACGGGCGCTCAGCCTGCGCGGCTATGACGTGGCGCTGGCCGAGGCGGGCGATGCGTTCGGCGGCCGCGTGGCGCGCGAACGCTTGCTGCCCGGCCTGTCGGCCTGGGGCCGGGTGATGGATTACCGGCTCTATCAGATCGGCCAGCGGCCGAATGTGCAGATGTATCCGGGGTCGGAACTGGGCGTCGAGGAGGTGCTGGAATTTGGCTTCCAGAATATCTGCGTGGCGACCGGCAGCCATTGGCGCAGTGACGGCGTGGCGCGGCAGCATGTGGTGCCGATGCCGGGCCTTGGCGCCCTGCCCGCCTTCACGCCCGATGACCTGATGGCGGGGCGGATGCCTGCGGGCCGGGTCGTGGTCTATGATGACGACCACTATTATATGGGCGGCGTGCTGGCCGAGTTGTGCGCCAGGGCGGGCTGCGCGGTGACGCTGGTGACGCCAGCCGCCTTCGTGTCGGACTGGACGCGCAACACGCTGGAACAGGGCGCCATTCACCGCCGTCTGGTGGAGGCAGGCGTGCAGATCGTGCTGAATACCGGCGTGACCGCCCTGCGCGCCCACGGGGTGGAGGCGAACTGCGCCTATACCGATGCCCGCCGGGTGATCGAGGCCGATGCGGTGGTGCTGGTCGCCTCGCGCGCCTCGAACGATGCACTTTATCACGGGCTGAAGGCGCGGCAGGCCGATTGGGCCGATGCCGGCATCCGCAGCGTGCAGATCATCGGCGACGCCGCCGCCCCCGGCCCGATCGCCTGGGCGACCTATGCCGGCCACCGCTATGCCCGCGAACTCGATACCGGGGTCTGGACCGAGGACTGGGGCGATACCCTGTCCTTCCGGCGCGAAATCACCGAACTGGCGGCGGATTGAACCATGGAACGCAAGAAAGCCATCGAGGTTCAGAACGTCGCCAAATCCTTCGGCAGCTTTCAGGCGCTGAAGGGGGTCAGCTTCGACATCTATGACAACGAATTCTTCACCATGCTGGGGCCGTCGGGCTGCGGCAAGACCACGCTGCTGCGGATGATCGCGGGGTTTGAAAGCCCGACCTCGGGCACCATCCGCCTGCATGGCCGCGACATCCTTGACCAGCCGCCCCACAAGCGCCGGGTCAATACGGTGTTTCAAAGCTACGCCCTGTTCCCGCATATGACGCTGGAGGCGAATATCGCCTTCGCGCTGGAAAATCTGGGCTGGGAAAAGGCGCGCATCCGCGACCGCGTGGCGCAGATGCTGGATCTGGTGCATATGACGCCATTCGCCCGCCGCCGTCCGGCGCAGCTTTCGGGCGGGCAGCGGCAGCGCATCGCGCTGGCCCGGGCGCTGGCGTCCGAACCCGAGGTGCTGCTGCTGGACGAGCCGCTTTCGGCGCTTGACCTCAAGCTGCGGCAGGCGATGCGGGATGAATTGCGCGCGTTGCAGCGCGCCACCGGCATCACCTTCATCTTCGTGACCCACGATCAGGAAGAGGCGCTCGACATGTCCGACCGCATCTGCGTGCTGGGCGCGGGCGAGGTGCAGCAGATCGGCGCCCCGAACGAGATCTACGAAGACCCCGAAAACCGCTTTGTCGCGGATTTCATCGGCGAGACGAATTTCCTGCCCGCCGAGGTAGTCTCGGTCGAGGGCGACCGGGCGACGGTGACAACCCCGCTGGGGCCGGTCACCACCTGGCACAAGGGCGCGGTGGCGGGGGCGCCGGCGATGCTGTCGCTGCGGCCCGAAAAGATCGGGATGGAGGATCAGGCCCCGGACGCGGCGTTGCAGGGCACGATCACCGGGCGCAATTACATGGGCGGCTATACCCATTACACCGTTACGGTGAACGGCACCGAATTGCGGGTGTCGAAACGCAACGCGGTGTCGCATGGCGCGAGCCTTGCCATCGGCGCGCCGGTGCGGCTGGGCTTTCGCCCCGACAGCGCGCGGGTGCTGGCCCGATGAACTGGCGCGATTTCCGCATCTGGGGCCTTGCCCCCGCCTGGGTCATCATGGCGCTGACGCTGGTCCTGCCCATCGGCATCGTCGTGCTGGTCAGCCTTTCGACCCGCGGCGCCTATGGCGGCTTTGACTGGGGCCTGTCCTTCGACAGCTACGCGAAGATCCTGTTCGAGGAGGATTGGGACGGCAACCTTGCCTTCACCCCGCAATACCTTGCCATCATCGGGCGCACACTGTGGCTGGCCGGGCTGACGACGCTGATCTGCGCGGCACTTGCCCTGCCCGCCGCCTATGTCATCGCGCAAGCCCCGGCGCGGTGGAAGGCGGTGCTGGTCTATCTGGTGACGCTGCCCTTCTGGGTGTCGATGATCGTGCGGGTCTATGCCTGGATCATCATTCTGGGCAATGACGGGGTGATCGAGAAAGCCCTGCGCGGGCTTGGCCTTGTGGCCGATATGGACAGTCTTCTGTTCACCAATGGCGCCATGCTCACGGGGTTGGTCTACAGCTATATCCCGCTGATGATCCTGCCGGTTTTCGCCAGTATCGAAAAGCTGGACCCCGCCTTGATCGAGGCGAGCCACGATCTTTACGGCAGCCGCTGGGTCACTGCGCGGCGGGTGATCCTGCCCTTGACCCTGCCGGGGCTGATGGCCGGCGCGGTGCTGGTCTTCGTGCCCTGCCTGGGCGCGGTACTGGAGCCGATCCTGCTGGGCGGCGGCAAGGTCATGCTGATGGGCAACCTGATCCAGACCCAGTTCGGCGGCGGGCGCAACTGGCCCTTTGGCGCGGCGATTGCCGTCACGCTGATGGGGCTGGTGATGATCTTCCTGATGCTGAACGCGCTGCGGGCGCGGCGGGAGGTGAGCCATGCGTGACGTGCGGCGCTATCCGGGCGCGCGGATCTTCACCGCGCTGTTCTTTCTCTGGCTTTATCTGCCGATCCTTGTGGTCATCGCCTACAGCTTCAACGAAAACCGCCTCGCCTCGGTCTGGACCGGGTTTTCGCTCCGCTGGTATGCAAGCGCGCTGCACAACCGGGCGCTGCTGGACGCGGTGCAGATCTCGCTGACCGTGGCCGGCATCGCCACCGCCATTGCGACCACGGTCGCCCTGATGGCCGCGCTGGTGCTGGTGCGGGGGCGCGATGTCAGGCTGCGGCGGCTGTCGGAGACGGTGGTGAACCTGCCCCTGCTGCTGCCCGAAATCGTGCTGGCGGTGGCGGTTTTGATCCTGTTCTCGCAGATCGGGCTTCAGAACGGCCTTCTGAAACTGGTGATCGCCCATTCGGCCTTTTGCATCCCCTTTGCCTTCCTGCCGATCCGCGCCCGCCTGCAAGGGATGGAGCCGGATTTCGAGGAGGCCGCGCAAGACCTTTACGCAAGCCCTTGGGTCACCTTCCGCCGTGTCACCCTGCCTTTGATCGCACCGGGGGTCTTTGCCGGGGCGATGCTGGCCTTCGTGATCTCGATGGATGATTTCATCACCTCGAACCTGCTCAATTCCGGCGGTTCGACCACGCTGCCGGTCTATATCTTCGGCCTGATCAAACAGGGCACCACGCCCGAGCTGAACGCGATTTCCACGCTGATCGTGCTGGGCTCGCTGATCCTGGCCACCACCGCGCTTGTGCTGACCTTTCGCAACCCCAACCGGGCATGAAGACCCGGATCACCCTTCAAGGAGACCTTCTGATGATGCGCATTCTGCTGACCTCTGCCCTTCTGGCCCTGCCCGCCGCCGCGCAGGCCGAAGGGGTGCTGAACCTCTACATCTGGTCCGACAGCATCTCGCCCGAGCTGATCGCGAAATTCGAATCCGAGACCGGGATCAAGGTCAATGTCGATGGTTTCAATTCCAACGAAGACCTGCTGACCAAATTGCAGGCCGGCGCCTCGGGCTATGATCTGGTCACGCCCTCGCAGCATTTCCTCAAGATCATGGCGGATGAGGGGCTGCTGGAGGATATCGACGCCCATGACCTTGCGGCCTATCAGGCGGTCGATGAAAAATGGCGCGGGCAGTGGTGGGATGAGACCAACGAATATTCCATCCCGCTGGCCTTTGGCACCGCCGGCTACACCGTCAATCGCGACCAGTACAAGGGGCCGGTGGACAGCTGGGCTGCCTTCTTTGAACCCGCCGAGGATCTGAAGGGCAAGATCGCCTCGCTTTCCTATCCCGACGAGGTGGTGGGCGCCGCGCAGCTTTATCTTGGCGTGCCCTTCTGTTCCGAGGATTCGGCCGAGATGAAGCGCGTCTATGACCTGCTGGCCGCGCAAAAGCCCTTTGTCGCCGCCTATACCAGCGACAATATCGAAAACCGCATCGGCGGCGGCGAGGTGGCGATGCATTTCTGGTGGGACGGCAATTCGATGAAGACCCGGGCCAATGACAACGCGCCCATCGAATATGCCATGCCGAAAGAGGGGCTGGTGGGCTGGCTGGACAGTTTCGTGGTGCCCAAGGGGGCCGCGAATGTGGAGAATGCCAAGAAGTTCATCGACTTCATGTCCACCGTCGAGAACGCGACGGCGCAATACAATTTCTACGGCCATTCCGCCCCGGTGAAGATCGACACTGCAAGCGCGAAATACACGCCCGAAAACGCGCCCGAACTGTTCCCCACGGTCAAGGTCGAATTCTCGCGCGCCTGTTCGCCGGCGGCGCAGGATCTGGTGACGAAGGTCTGGACGCAGCTTCTGCAATAACACGGCACCCCCTGCCCGGCGGCGCCCGCGTATCGCGCCGCCGGGGCTTTTTTTTCACGAGGCCGTCATGGATCTGGTCATTCGAAACGCCGTCCGTTTTCCCGATGGCACGCCGGTCGCGCTGGCGGTGCAAGGCGGCCTGATCGCCTGGATCGGACCCATGGCCGAGGCCCCGGCGGCCCCCCAGGTGATCGACGCGGGCGGCGCCACGCTGCTGCCAGCCTTTACCGAAAGCCATGTGCATCTGTTTCTGGGCGGCACCGCGCTTGGCCAGTTGAACCTGGCCGCCATTGGCGATGTGGCGGGGTTCCGGTCGGCCTTGCGCGGCTTTGCCGGCACCCTGGCGCCCGGCGCATTCCTCTGCGGCTATGGCGCGAATTACGAAATGCTGGGCCCCGGCACCCGGCCCGACCGGCATGCGCTGGATGCGGCGGTGGCGGATCGGCCGGTGTTCATTACCTCCACCGATTATCACGCGGCCTGGGCCAATACGGCGGCGCTGCGGCTGGCGGGCATTCTGCACGGTGCCGAAACGCCGCCGGGGGCGGAGGTGGTGATGGGGCCGGATGGCCTTGCCACCGGCGAATTGCGCGAAGGCGCGGCGATGGAACTGGTCCGCCGCCTGACGCCGACCGGCGGGCGCGACAGCACCGCCATGATCGGGCAGGAACCGCCCGGCACGCCCGATGCCGCGATGCGGGCGCGCGACAAGGCCACCATCCTGCGCGCCTGCCATGAACTCGCCCGCCACGGCATCACCAGCGCGGTGAACATGGATGGCAATCTCTATCAGGCGGGGCTTTTCACCGAACTGGCCGAGGATCTGCCGATCCGCGTCAAGCTGCCGATGAACCTGACCGAGGATCAGGACGCGGCGCGCGTGGCCGCCCTGATCGCGCAGGCACAGGCGGCGCCGGTAGGGCGGCTGGAATTCGGCATGATCAAGATGTTCATGGACGGGGTTTTTGACACCTGGACCGCGCATGTGGTCGGCGGCTATCCCGACGACCCCGGCAATGACGGGCCGCGGCTGATTTCCGCCCCCGCCTTCGCGCGGCTTTGCACGCTGGCCGATGCGGCGGGGTTGCAGATCGCGGTGCATGCCGTGGGCGATGGCGCGGTGCGCGCCGTGCTGGACGGCTATCAGGCCGCCCGCACCGCCAATGGCCCGCGCGACAGCCGCCACCGGATCGAACATATCGACACGATCACCGAAGCCGACCTGCCCCGCCTGCGCGACCTCGGCGTCATGGCCTCGATGCAGCCGGTGCATCCGCCCGGCAGCGCCGGCCTGCCGCTGGAACCGACGATCAGCATCATGGGCCGCGACCGCTGGCCGACCGCCTTTGCCTGGGCGCGGATCACGGGTCAGGGCACGCCGCTGGCCTTTGGCACCGACTGGCCGGTCTCGCCGCTCGACCCGCTTTATTGCCTGCATTGCGCGCTGTCGCGCCGCCCCTGGGCCGCGGACATGCCGGATCAGCGGCTTGATCTTGCCACGGCGCTTGCCGCCTATGGTGCCGGCGGCGCCTATGGCATGTTCGCGGAACGCCGGCGCGGCGCGTTGCGGGTCGGGATGGAGGCGGATGTGATCCTGGTCGCGGGCGATCTGGCGGGGCTTGCGGCCCGCGCCGATGCCGCGCGGGTCACGCTGACGCTGCGCGCGGGGACGGTGATCTGGCAGGAATGACGCCGCTCAGGGCGCGGGGCTGACCCCGATCACCGGCAGGTGCAGATGCCAGAGCCCCGCCCAGATCACCACCGCCAGCCCCAGCCGCCACAGCGGCGGGCGATAGCTGTGCCAGGCCCCGGCAAAGGGCAGGTTCGACGTGCCCGAGGCCCGCGTCACCCATTGATCCGCGCCCCAGAGCCGGCGGTTGCGCCGGTCGATCATCGCCATGCCCGCCAGCGCATAGGCGGCGAACAGGCCGAACAGGATCACATGCGCCAGATCGCCATTGACCAGCAGATGCACCGCCGCCCACAGCGCCAGCGCGGTCAGCAGCGGGTGGCGCACCACCCCGGCCAGCCCGGGCCGCGCCGGATCGAACCCCGCTACGCGCCCGCCAAAGCTGAGCGGATTGGCCGCGCCCAGCGACAGGGTGATCAGCCCCACCGCGACCGGCATCGCCAGATTGGCCAGCCAGCGCATCCACGGCGCCTGATCCCAGAGCGGCACAAAGGGCGCGCGCCCGGCGGCGGCGATGACCCAGACCAGCAGCGCCAGCGACAAGAGACCATAGCCCATGCCATAGCCCCGCCGCCCCAGCCGCGCGATCAGCGCCGCCTTGATCCCGGCCCGGGCAGGGATCACATGGCTGGCCATGAAGGCGGCCAGCGCCAGGGCAAATTCCATCCAGTCCATTGCGGGGGTCCATCGCGGCTTCCTGTTCGGCGCCATCCTAGCGCGCCGGCTGGCCCCGGCAAGTCGCGGGTGCTGGACAATGCGCCGCAGCACCTTATCTTCGGCGCCATGACCCCAGGCACCCTTCCCCAGGCCATTCTCGTCGCACATGGCGCACCCGCCGATCCGATCCCGCAGGAGCGCTGGATGCAGGCGCTGGCCGCGCGGGTGCGGATGTGGCGGCCGGGCTGGCGCATCGCGGGCACCACGCTGGCCCTGCCCGGCGCGTTTGAGGACGCGGCGGCGCGGTTGCCCCAGGCGGTGATCCTGCCCTTTTTCATGGCCGAGGGCTGGTTCACCCGCCAGCAATTGCCCAAGCGCCTGCGCGCGGCGGGTCTGGGCGCGGCGCGGCAGTTGCCGGCCTTCGGCCATCACCCTGCCCTGCCCGATCTGCTGGCGCAGGTGGCGATGCGGGCCGCACAGGCGCAGGGCCTGCCCGAAACCGCCACGCTGCTGCTCGCCGCCCATGGCAGCCAGGTGTCGCGCGCCTCGGCCAGCCGGACCGAGGAACTGGCCGTCCTGCTGCGCGCGCTGACCCGTTTTCACGTCGTCACCGGCTATGTCGAGGAGGCGCCCTTTCTGACCGATGCGGCGCACGGCCTTGGCCCGGCCCTGTGCCTGCCGCTGTTTGCCACCCGCGCGGGACATGTGGCCGAGGATGTGCCGGCGGCGCTGACCGAGGCCGGCTTCACCGGCCCGCTCTTGCCCGCCATCGGCGAACATGCCGATGTGGCGCGGCTGATCGCCGACAGCCTGTCGGAGGCGTGAACCGCGCTATTTCGCCGGGCGAAACGCCTTGCAGACCGCCGGGTCGGTCTCGATCCACCCGGCGCCCATCAGGTCAAGGCAATAGGGCACCGCCGGAAAGACCGCATCCAGACAGGTGTCGATGGCCGAGGGCTTTCCCGGCAGGGTGATGATGAGGCAGCGCCCGCGCGTGCCCGCCCCCTGCCGCGACAGGATCGCCGTCGGCACCTCGCGCAGGCTGACGGCGCGCATCAATTCGCCAAAGCCGGGAAAGTGGCGTTCGACCACATCATCCATCGCCTCGGGCGTTTCGTCGCGCGGGCTGGGGCCGGTGCCGCCGGTCGCCAGGATCAGATCGGCGCCGCCCTCATCGGCCCAGCGGCGCAAGGCCGCCGCAACGCTGTCGCGCCCGTCGGGGACGATTTCGCGCACCACCTCCAGCGGCGAGGTGACGGCGCGGCGCAGCCAGGCCTCGATCGCCGGGCCGCCCTTGTCTTCGTAGATACCCGCCGCCGCGCGGTCCGATACCGTGATCACCGCGACCTTCGCGCTCATGCCGCTGCCTCCAGCACCGATCGCACCCAGTCGGCCAAGGCCTCGGGGGCGACCGGCTCGGCCAGGTCGCCGGCGAAATCGGCAAAGGCGCCGGCATTGGTGGCGTTGACCCCGATCAGCACCGGCAGGCCCGCCGCCAGGGCCTCGGCGATCAGGGTGCGAAAGCCGCGCCCCTCGGCCTCGTGCTTGCCGAACTTGTTGACGATCAGCAGCCGCGCAGGCGCCAGACGCGCCGCGACCTCGGCCACCGCGCCCTCCAGCGCGCCGGCATCTAGCCGGCAACCCGACGACCCGGCGCCCAGGGTCTGACTGATGCGGATCACCGGCCCGTCGGGCAGCACCTGCACATCCATGTCGCAGCTGTCGCCACAATCGAGGTTGTGCTGCACCGCCCCGGCCAGCGGCAGCCCCTGCGCCATCAGGCGCTGCGCCAGCCCGGCCAGAAGGCGATCCGTCTCGCCCCGGCCGGGAAGGGTGACATATCCGATCCGCATGCGCCTGCTCCTTTGCGCCCGACCATCGCGCCGGGCGCCGCCGGTTGCAAGCCCCCGCGGATCAGACCGCCGGCGCCATCGGGCGCAGCCGGCTGTAATCATGCGGCAGCGCGGTATCGAGAATATGCCCCTCGCCGCCGATCACCTGATGCGCACGCCCCACAATCAGCGGATCGGGCGTGCCGATCACCGCGTGATCCTTGCCGGGATAGTCGATGGTGGACAGGAAATGCCGCATGCAATTGAGCCGCGCGCGTTTCTTGTCGTTCGATTTCACGATGGTCCAGGGCGCGTCGGCGGTGTCGGTATAAAAGAACATCGCCTCTTTCGCCTCGGTATAGTCATCCCATTTGTCGAGGCTCGCCTTGTCGATGGGCGAGAGTTTCCACATCTTCAGCGGATCAGTCTCGCGCGCCGTGAAGCGGCGGAACTGTTCCTCGCGCGTGACCGAGAACCAGTATTTGTAAAGCCGGATCCCCGACCGGACCAGCATCCGTTCCATCTCGGGCACCTGGCGCATGAATTCCAGATATTCCGAAGGGGTGCAAAAGCCCATCACGCGCTCCACCCCGGCGCGGTTATACCAGCTGCGGTCGTAGAACACGATTTCGCCCGCCGTGGGCAGGTGCTGGATATAGCGCTGAAAGAACCATTCGCCCTTTTCCTTTTCCGAGGGCTTGGTCAGCGCGACCACGCGGGCATAGCGCGGGTTGAGATGTTCCATGAAGCGCTTGATCGTGCCGCCCTTGCCGGCGGCATCGCGGCCTTCCATCAGCACGACGAATTTCTGCCCCGTCTCCTGCGCCCAGATCTGGACCTTGAGCAATTCGGCCTGAAGCCGGGCCTTTTCGGCCTCATAGGGCACGCGGCCCAGCGGGCGGGCATAGGGGTATTTGCCGGATTCAAAGGCGTGGCGGATGGCATCCGGCGTCGCCTTGGGAAATTCGCGCGGGCCATGGGCGGGAAAATCCCCGGGCCGCGGGGCGGGCGTTTCGGTGGTGATCTCGGTCATCTCCGGCACGGCTTCGATGCGGGTGGCGGCCCCGGCTTCGGCACTCATCTCGGGCATCTTGTCTTCCATACGGCGTCTCCTCTGCACTTTTTCCATACACGCGGAGGCAGACTGCCCCTGCCGCAGGGGCCTGCCTTGATCCGCGTCAAGATGGCGCAGTTTTTGAGACGGATGTTGCACGGGGATCGCAGCCCGCACCCCGGATGGGCCCCATAAACCAACAGGGCGGCGGACCCCAGATCCGCCGCCCTGCCTTGAGGGGGATGATATCGTTCTGAAAAGCGGCGCAATATGTTTAGGTCATGCCCCGATGCTAGCCGAGTCGTCCGAACCGCCGCATACCCCACATGCGGTAAATTGACCTGCCTTCCCTGCACGTCAACGCGGCAACAGCGCCTGCAACCGTTCCAGCACCTGCCGCCATTCCTTGAAGAACAAGAGTTGCCCGGTGCGCGGCAGGAATTCGATGG
>Ga0209053_1000608_pt1 | contig 22885 bp, 17 predicted proteins | sample EBPBio152010_DNA_FD_185864 | JGI IMG/M metagenome (GOLD analysis project Ga0209053, IMG submission 185864) | Wastewater treatment Type I Accumulibacter community from EBPR Bioreactor in Madison, WI, USA - Reactor 1_7/15/2010_ DNA (SPAdes)... | ecosystem: Engineered > Bioreactor > EBPR >... | reverse complement strand
CACGCTCTTTATCGGGGAGGGGGCGGATGGCGTGGGAGCTGTGATGCAGCAGCTTGCTGCCGCCGGCATCAACAGCCGTTCAGTGCAGTTCATCTCGACCGGGATCTGGAACGACCAGCGCGCGATTGGCCTGCCGGCGCTTGATGGTGCCTGGTTCGCCGCACCGGATAACTCCCGCTTCAACGCGCTGGCCGGCCGTTACCAGCAGCGTTTCGGCTCTGCGCCCACGCGCCTCGCGACGCTCTCCTATGATGCGGTGACACTCGCCAGTGCGCTGACGCAGGCCTATGGCGCGCAGCGCTTTGCCGACACCAACCTAACCAATGCGAACGGCTTCGCCGGGCAGGACGGCGTATTCCGCTTCCGCTCGAACGGCCTCAATGATCGCGGCATCGCGGTCTTCGAAATCCGGGGCGGCAATGCCCGCGCGATTTCAGGCGCACCCGGCAGTTTCGCCGGGAACTGACGATCTCGCAGCTTACGCCGCGAGATCCGCCACGATCGCGTCGAGGACCGGGAAGCCGTGCCGCGTGACGCGCAGGCGGCGGCGATCCGGGCAGAACTCGATCAGGTTTTCCTGCACCAGGGCCTCGATGCGCGCGGCCTCGAAATCGCGCCCGCGCAGCAGGCGGAAGCGATCGGGATCGATGCCTTCGGAGAGGCGCAGGCCCATCAGCAGGAATTCATCGCCCTCGGCCTCATGGTTGAGCGCCTCATCCGAGACGATGCCGTGGCCATCGCGCTCGACATATTCGAGCCAGGCCTCGGGGCTTTTCTCGGTCGCGAAGGCGCGGCGGCCGCGGTTCGTCACCAGCCGCCCATGCGCGCCTGGGCCTACGCCCGCATACTCGCCATAACGCCAGTAAAGCAGGTTATGGCGGCATTCATGGCCAGGCTTCGCGTGGTTCGAAACCTCGTAGGCGGGCATGCCGTATTTCGAGCAGATCTCCTGCGTCGCATCGAAGAGCGCGCGGGCGGTGTCGTCATCCGGCGTCGCCAGCTTGCCGGCAGCATGCAGCGCGTGGAAGGCCGTGCCTTCCTCGATGGTCAGTTGGTAGAGCGAGAGATGCGTTGGCGCATGGGCCAGCGCCTCCACCAGTTCCTCGCGCCACGCTTCCACCGTCTGGCCCGGGCGGGCATAGATCAGGTCGAACGAGTAGCGATCGAAGATCGAGGCAGCGGTGGAAACCGCCACGAGCGCTTCCGCCACATTATGCAGCCGGCCGAGAGCCTTGAGATCCGCGTCGTTCAGCGCCTGCACGCCAAGCGACACGCGGTTGACACCCGCCGCCCGATAGCCCCGGAAGCGCCCGGCTTCCACGCTGGTGGGGTTCGCTTCCAGCGAGATCTCGCAATCCGGCGCGATGGTCCAGTTCTGCCCGATGGCCTCTAGAATGCCGCCGACCGTTTCGGGCTTCATCAGCGAGGGCGTGCCGCCGCCGAAGAAGATGGAGGAGACGGTGCGCCCCGGCGCCATGTCGCGCATATGCTCCAGCTCGCGCCGGAAGGCGGCAACAAAGCGCGCTTCGTCAATGCCCGCACGGCGCACATGCGAATTGAAATCGCAATAGGGGCATTTCGCCTGGCAGAAAGGCCAATGCACATAGATGCCGAAGCCGGCATCGAAGGGCGGGCGGATGATCGCGCTGGTCGCCTGGGAGGATTTCATGCGGAAACCTTGGTGAGCCCGGCTTTTTCGATGAGCCGGATGAACGCCTTGGCGCGATGCGACAGCCCTGTGAGCTTGCCGCCTTCATCGCGAATGCCGTGTTTTTCCTCGCGGGAAAGCTCGGAGAAGGTGCGTCTCTCGCCTTCCGGCACGAAAACCGGATCATAGCCGAAGCCGGCCTCGCCGCGCGGCGGCCAGGTGAGATGTCCGAAGCAGCGCCCCTCGGCGAGAAGCGTTTCGCCATCGGGCCAGGCGACAACCAGCGCCGAGACGAAGCGCGCTGGCGTACCCACCATCTCGACCTCGCGCGCATCGAGTTCGGCCTTCACGCGGCCCATGGCCCGCATCCAGTCACGCGGGTGGCCCGCCCAATCGGCGGTGAAGAGGCCCGGCGCGCCGTCGAGCGCGTCGACCGCGAGGCCGGAATCATCGGCAATGGCAGGCAGGCCCGAAGCCTTTGCAGCGGCATGCGCCTTGATGGCCGCGTTCTCGGCGAACATCATGCCGTCTTCCTTCGGCTCGGGCAGGCCGAGTTCACCCGCCGAGACGATTTCGAGGCCATAGGGGGCAAGCAGATCGCGCATCTCCGCGAGTTTCCCCGCATTATGCGTCGCGATCACCACCCGGCCGGAAAGGGGCCGCTTGCTCATCCGCCGATTGCCGCCTTCTGGAGCGCAACGAGTTCGCCGATGCCCTTCTTGGCGAGGCCGAGGAGGGCCGCGAAATCCGCTTCGGAGAACGGCGTCTGCTCAGCCGTGCCCTGGATTTCCACGATGCCGCCCGCGCCGGTGAGCACGAAATTCGCATCCGTGCCGGCGGCGGAATCCTCGGCGTAATCGAGATCGAGCACCGCGTTGCCGCGATAAATGCCGCAGGAAATCGCGGCGACATGGTCACGCAACGGCATGGTCGACAGCATGTTGCGCGCCATCATCCAGCGGAAGCAATCATGCAGGGCCACCCACGCGCCGGTGACGGACGCCGTGCGCGTGCCGCCATCGGCCTGGATCACGTCGCAATCGAGCACGATCTGCTTTTCGCCAAGCGCTGCCAGATCCACCACCGCCCGCAAGGAACGCCCGATCAGGCGCTGGATTTCCTGCGTGCGGCCCGACGGCTTTCCGGAGGTCACCTCGCGGCGGGTGCGCTCCAGCGTCGCGCGCGGCAGCATCGAATATTCCGCCGTCACCCAGCCCTTGCCGGTGCCACGAAGCCAGGAGGGGCCCTTTTCTTCCAGCGTCGCTGTGCAGAGCACATGCGTGTTGCCGAATTTCACAAGGCATGAGCCCTCGGCATAGCGCGCAACCGCGCGTTCGAGGCTCACGGCCCGCAATTCATCAGCGGCACGTTTGGAGGGGCGCATGGGCGTCTCCGTCACTTTCTGGCATCGAAGTCGGGAAAAGAGGCGGCCTCATACGCCCTTCCGGGCCACACCTCAAGTGTGTTGCAGTGCAGCAGGTGCTGCATCTTTGGAATGGGCGACAAGCGCACTAACATAAAGGAACGAAATGTCGCATTCCGTGATTCCCGATCCAGGAGCCCGATGAGCCGCGATCTGAAATCTTCCCATGCCGCCCAAGGCTACAGCGAACTGGATCTTCGCTCCCGCGATATCTTCCGTCGCATTGTCGAAGGCTATCTCGACAGCGGCGAACCCGTGGGCTCGCGCAACATCTCGAAAGTGCTGCCGGTCTCGCTTTCGGCTGCGACCGTGCGCAATGTGATGCAGGATCTCGAGGATATCGGCCTCATCTATGCGCCGCATGTCAGCGCCGGGCGCCTGCCGACCGAGATGGGTCTGCGGCTTTTCGTCGATTCGATTCTCGAAATCGGCGATGTGAGCGCGGAGGATCGCGGTCGCATCGAGGCGCAGATCGCGGCCGGCGGTTCGGGCCGCTCCTTCGAGGATGCCCTTGCCGAGGCAACGACCCTGCTCTCGGGTGTTTCCCGCGGGGCGGGCGTGGTCGTCACCTCGAAGTCGAACAAGAAGCTCAGGCATATCGAATTCGTGCGGCTCGATCCCTCGCAGGCGCTGGTGGTGCTGGTGGCGGATGACGGCTCGGTCGAGAACCGCATCCTCCAGTTGCCGCCCGGCCTGCCGGCCTCCGCGCTAACGGAAGCCTCGAACTACCTCAACCATCGCCTTGCGGGCCGCACGATGGGCGAGTTGCGCGCCGAAATCGAGCGTGACCGCCTCACCATGCAGGCCGAGATGGATACGCTCTCGGCCCGCCTCGTCGAGAGCGGGCTCGCGAGCCTCTCGCAATCCGGCGGCGAGACCCGTCTCATCGTGCGAGGGCAGGCCAACCTGCTGGAAGACCTCGAAGCCGCGACCGATCTTGAGCGCATCCGCCTGCTCTTCGAGGATCTCGAACGCGGCAAGGACGTGATCGACCTCCTCTCCCGCGCCGAGCAGGGGGATGGCGTGCGCATCTTCATCGGCTCGGAGAACAAGCTCTTCTCGCTCTCCGGCTCCTCGCTGGTAGCGGCCCCCTTCCGCGACCAGAACCAGAAGATCGTCGGCGTGCTCGGCATTATCGGGCCGAAAAGGCTCAATTATGCGCGCATCGTGCCGATGGTGGATTACACGGCGCGGGTGATGGGAAAGTTGCTGGAGCGGGGGTGAGCCCTACGCCGCAACAGCTTCTGGCGCGGAAGCCTCGACGCGGTTCCGGCCATTGCCCTTGGCCTTGTAGAGCGCGGCATCGGCGCGGATGATCAGCTGTTTGAGCGTCTCGTCGCCCGGAAGGGCGATTGCCGTGCCGATGCTGATGGTCAGCGGGATATGCCGGCCTTCATCCCAGAAATCGGTGTTGGAGCAGGTGGCGCGAATGGTCTCGGCGAAGCGCGCCAGTTCGCGCGTCGTCAGGCCCGTGGCGGTCAGCGCGAATTCCTCTCCGCCCTGCCGTCCCGCGATCAGGCGGGGATCGGAGGCCGCGACATCCCGCAGGATGCCCGCAACATGTTTCAGCGCGCGGTCGCCTGTTTCATGGCCATAGGTATCGTTGATGCGCTTGAAATGGTCGATATCGCAGAGCATGACCGCGATCGATGCTCCCGCCTCCGTCGCCTGCTCGACGGCGGCCTGCGAGGCCTCATCGAAGCCCCGGCGGTTCAGCAGACCGGTCAACATGTCCGTGCGAGCCAGCCTGTCGAGCTCAGCGCGGGCAATATTGAGGTCGCGTACGGTCGTGAGTAGCCGGTGCACCACCAGCGGGCAGATGATCGCCGGCATGAGCGACGAGATGATCAGCGTATCGTTGAAGACCTTGCGGGCTGACAGCGTGCTTGAGAGGTCGAAATTGCTGTTGATATAGACTGCAAGCGTGCTGCATCCCACGGAGATGACGACCGACAGCAGGGTCAGCAGCAGCATCGCCCGGCGAATATCGGCATCTGTCAGGATGGGTTGCGGTTTTTTGCGCATTCTGCAGCCTTTCGGCCGACAGAATGGCGTTCCACTTCCTAACGGGGCCTGAAGCGCCACCGGAAAACAGCGACCGGGCTGCAAACAAGGTTACCGGCAGCGCGAAACCGCTGCCGGTCGATTGGCCAATGCTCACGCCGCCATCTGGTTCTTCGGGGCGGCGTTCTTCACATCGGCATCCACATGCGCCTCGAAGCGCTTGAAGTTCTGCTCGAACATCCCGACCAACTTCTTCGCGGTGTTGGCGAAGGCGGCCTTATCCTGCCAGGTCTTGACCGGATAAAGGATGTGCGGCTCGACGCCCGGCACGCTCGACGGCACCGCGAAGCCGAAATACGGATCGCGGCGGAAATCGGCCTTGGCGAGGCTGCCATCGAGCGCGGCCGAGAGCAGGCGGCGCGTCACGCGGATCGGCATGCGCCGGCCCACGCCATGCTGGCCGCCGGTCCAGCCCGTGTTCACGAGCCAGCAATCGACATGGTGCTTCGCGATGAGATCACGCAGGAGGTTGCCGTATTCCGCCGGATGGCGCGGCATGAAAGGCGCGCCGAAGCAGGTGGAGAATACCGCTTCCGGCTCCGTCACACCCTTCTCGGTGCCCGCGACCTTTGCCGTGTAGCCCGAGAGGAAGTGATACATCGCTTCCGCCGGCGTGAGCTTCGCGATGGGCGGCAGCACGCCGAAGGCATCGCAGGTGAGCATCACGATGTTCTTCGGGTGGCCAGCGCGACCGGTTTCCGAGGCGTTGGGGATGAAATGGAGCGGGTAAGCGCAGCGGGTGTTCTCGGTCTTCGAGCCATCGTCGAAATCCGGCTCGCGCGTGACGGGATCGACCGTCACGTTCTCGAGCACTGTGCCGAAACGCTGGGTGGTGGCATAAATCTCGGGCTCGGCTTCCGCCGAAAGGCGGATGGTCTTGGCGTAGCAGCCACCTTCGAAATTGAAGATGCCCGCCTTCGACCAGCCATGCTCGTCATCGCCGATCAGCGTGCGGGTGGGATCAGCCGAAAGGGTGGTCTTGCCGGTGCCGGAGAGGCCGAAGAACACGGCCGAATCGCCAGCAGGGCCCACATTCGCCGAGCAATGCATCGGCATCACGCCTGCGCTGGGGAGTGCGTAATTGAGATAGGTGAAGACGCTCTTCTTCATCTCGCCGGCATAGGACGTGCCGCCGATCAGCACGGTCTTGGAGGCGAAATCGACCGCGATCACCGTTTCGGTGCGGCAGCCATGACGCTTCGGGTCAGCCTTGAAGGAGGGGAGATCGACGATCGTCATCTCCGGCAGGAAGCTCGCAAGCTCATGCGCCTCGGGGCGGATCAGCAGGTTACGGATGAAGAGCGAGTGCCATGCATATTCGGTGTAGACGCGCACCTTCACGCGGTTCGCCGGGTCGGCACCGCCATAGAGATCCTGCGCGAAAAGTTCCTTGCCCTTCGCATGGGCTTTGAAGTCGGCGAGCAGGGTTGCAAAATTCTCAGGGCTGATCGCGCCGTTATTGTCCCACCACACCTGGTTCTCGGTGGTGGCATCGCGCACAACGAACTTGTCCTTCGGCGAACGGCCCGTGTGCTGGCCGGTATCGGCGAGCAGCGCGCCACCCGAGGTCACGCGCGCTTCGCGGCGGGCCAGCGCCTCTTCATAAAGCTGCGGCGCTTCGAGGTTCAGGAAAAAGCCCGCAGGGGACTCGAAGCCAAAGGTGTTGGGGCCAACCGTGGGGTTGAAGCGGCCGTGCACATTCATGGTCGAGGTCCTTCCTCAATGACTACGGGACTACCGAAAGGGAATTGCGCGAGCGATTAGAACCGAAATGCCGCTCGCGCAACGCCTCTCTCGTTGTTTTCCTAACAAACAAGATCAATCCTCGACAAAAGAGGCATGAAATGTCGCGCGAAAATCGTAGTTAAACTACATATATCAGTAGTTTTGCCTTCAGGTGTTTGGAGCGTTGCGTTCGGCCGCCCGCGCCATCTCCGCAAGTTGCTTCAGGCCCTTGCGCAGGGCGGTGCCATTGTGGATCGGCGGATCGAAGGAGATCCGCGCCGTACGATCATTCAGGCCGAGGTCGAGGCCGTGCGGATCGAGCCCTGTCGCGCGCCACGCGCCGCCGGGCATCTTGCAGAGCGCGCGGGCATAAAGTTCGAGGGCTTCCGCGTGGTCCTCGTTCATGTGCGCGACCGCGCCCTCCTCCAGCTCGGCATAGGCTGCGCGATCCGGGAGGGGCGAGAGGATATGGCTCGCCTCGCCATCAAAGGCACGGGCGAAGCCGCCATTCAGCATCATGCGGATGGGCTCGAGCCGATAGAAGCGGAAATCCGGGAAATCGACATAAAGCTTCGATTTCGGGTGCCGCGCGAGGAAGCGCCGGCGGATCACCGGATCATCCGTGAGTTTCGCCTCTGCGACGAGCGTGAGGCGCGGATGGGCGAGCGGGTCGCCGCGCCCGCCCTCGCTCAGCAGCAGCGAGCAGCGCGGATCGGCCTTCAGATTCTTCGTGTGATGCGAGAGGCCGGAAACCAGCAGGATCGGCGCGCCATCGAGGTCAGTTGCGACCGAGACGAGCGTGGTGATGGGAAATCCGGTTCCGGCATCCAGCGTGCCAAGCGACCCCGCGCGTATCGCGCGCAGCAAGTGCCGCCCCAGCGCGACGGGATCAAAATCCGCAGGCTGGCGGGGGTCGCGGGGGATTTCGGCCGCAGGCTTCGTCATGCTAGGCTCATGGCTTCTGAAGGATTCACCGGATCATTCGCTAAACATCACCTTTTGGAGGCAGGAGACAAGAAATTCCGGGAGAAAAGACCCGATTGCCACAATTGGGTCTGATTTTACTCTGGAATTTGGTGCAATTCCTCCCCATCTGCCCGACGAGCTTTATTGTGGTGACGGCCTTGCGCCGCGCTTGTGACAGGACAAAACCATTATGCCGACGATTGCGCTGGTCGATGACGACCGCAACATTCTCACTTCCGTCTCCATTGCGCTCGAGAATGAGGGCTTCCGCATCCAGACCTACACGGATGGCGCCTCGGCCATTGACGGCCTGAAGCAGAACCCGCCGGATCTCGCGATCTTCGATATCAAGATGCCGCGCATGGATGGCATGGAATTGCTGCGCCGACTGCGCCAGAAATCCGATCTCCCCGTCATCTTCCTCACCTCCAAGGATGACGAGATCGACGAATTGTTCGGCCTCAAGATGGGGGCTGATGATTTCATCCGGAAGCCGTTCTCGCAGCGCCTGCTGGTGGAGCGCGTCAAGGCCATCCTGCGCCGCGCCGGCGCGAAGGATCTGCCGGCCAGCAAGGAGGCCGATGCCAAGGCGCTGGAGCGCGGAAACCTGAAAATGGACCCCGAGCGCCATGCCTGCACCTGGAAGGGCGAGGCAGTGACGCTGACCGTCACCGAATTCCTCATCCTCCAGTGCCTTGCGCAGCGCCCCGGCGTGGTGCGCAGCCGCAACGCGCTGATGGATGCGGCCTATGATGATCAGGTCTACGTCGATGACCGCACCATAGACAGCCACATCAAGCGCCTGCGCAAGAAGTTCAAGCTTGTCGACGACGACTTCGATATGATCGAAACCCTCTACGGCGTCGGCTACCGTTTCAAGGAAGCGTGAGAGCCGACCCGCGCTCCGAGGGAGGCTGATGCTCGACCGGAAGCATCCGGAATCAGGCATGGAAACACCGGCGGTCCCGATGGATCGGCCGTCCGTTCTTGCGCGCCTGCGCGGCATGCTTCGGCGCTTCACCTTCCGCGCGCGCCTCACGGTGGCGCGGCGATTTTCGTCGAGTCTCACGCGGCGCATTGCGTTTCTCAATCTCGCGGGCCTGCTCGCGCTGTTCCTCGGCTTCCTCTGGATGAACCAGACGCGGCTTGGGGTGATCGATGCGCGCAGCCAGTCGCTCTCCCTGCAGGCCGAGCTGATCGCCGGGGCAATTGCTGGTGCCCTCACGCCGGAGAATGAGCCGCCGGCTTTCGACCCCGACAAGTTTCTGCAGCAGCAATTGAACGAGGGGCTGGCCCGCGAAGAGCCTGCGGCGCCGTGGTTTGAATTCTCGATCAATCCCGCGCGTGCGGCGCCCATCCTGAAGCGCCTCGTCGCGCCGACGCGCACGCGCGCCCGCATTTTCGATACGGATGGCTTCCTGCTGCTCGATACGCGCGCCTTCTATGCGCCGGGCACGCTGGGTGATCAGCCCACGGCTCAGGTTTCCGGTGACGAAGAGCAGACGCTCTTCTCGCGCACTTGGAATGCGGTGAAACAGCGCTTCGGGCGGGTCGATCTTGCGCCGCCCGAGGAAGGGCCGGGCCCGCGGCAGTTCACGGAAGTGCAGCGCGCGCTGCAGGGCCGCGCGAGTGCGGTGGTGCGCGTCTCCACCGAAGGGCAGACGATTGTCTACGCCGCTGCTCCCATCCAGCGCGCCGGCATGGTGCGCGGCGTGCTGCTGATGTCCACGCAGGAAGGCGATATCGACCGGATCATCGCCGAGGAACGCTGGGATTTCGTGACCGTCTTCCTCATCGCTGCGGTGGTGATGTTGCTGCTCTCGGCCATGCTCGCCGGCACTATCGCCGAACCGGTGCGCAAGCTTTCGGAAGCGGCGGATCGCGTGCGGCGGGGCATTCGCGCGCGCCACGAGATCCCGGATTTCTCCGAGCGTTCCGATGAGATCGGCCAGCTCTCGCTCTCCCTGCGCGAGATGACGAGCGTGCTCTACAACCGCATCGACGCGATCGAACGCTTTGCGGCGGATGTGAGCCATGAGCTGAAAAACCCGCTCACTTCGCTCCGCAGCGCCGTGGAAACGCTGCCGCTCGCGCGCAATCCGGAAAGCCGGGAGCGTCTGCTCGCGGTCATCCTGCATGATGTGAAGCGGCTCGACCGCCTGATTACCGACATTTCCGATGCCTCGCGCCTCGATGCCGAATTGCAGCGCAGCGAGGCCGAGCCGGTGGATATCGCGGCTTTGCTGCGCACCACGGTGGATATGCGGCAGGAGGTCGCCCACGAAAGCGATCATCGCGTGGAACTCGTACTCGTGCCGGAAGAGCGCCCGGTCCGCGGGCTTGTCGTGCGCGGGCATGACAGCCGGCTCGTGCAGGTCTTCGACAACCTCATCGAGAACGCACTCTCCTTCTCGCCGCCCGGCGGTGTCGTCACGGTCACGGCGCGCCGGCGCAGCGGTCGCGTGGAGGTGATGGTGGAGGATGAGGGGCCGGGCATTCCCGATCACGCCCTCGAGCGCATTTTCGAGCGCTTCTACACGGATCGGCCGGATCAGGGCTTCGGCCAGCATTCCGGCCTCGGGCTCGCGATCTCCCGGCAGATTGTGGAAGCCCATGCCGGCACGTTGCGCGCCGAAAACCGTCCCGGCAAGGATGGCGAGAGCGGCGGCGCCCGCTTCATCGTCACCCTTCCGGCCGGCACAGGCGGCCGATGAAGGGCACGCGGGCCAATCCGCTTTATGTCCACGCGACGGTGATCGCGCTCGGCGCGGCGGGTATCCTGATCTCCGGACGCTCGAAAGCCGGAAAATCCCATCTCGCGGAAGCCTTGCTGGCGCTAGCCGAGGCCGAGGGACTCGACGCGCTTCTGGTGGGCGATGATCGGGTGGGACTGCTGGCGGAGGGCGGGGGTATCCTCGCGATGCCGCATCCGGCCATTGCCGGGCTCATCGAACGGCGCGGAACCGGCATCCTTGCTGTGTCCCATCGCGCCGAGGCGCGGCTTCTGCTGGAGATCGCCCTTGAAGCAGATGGCCCGGCTGATCCCGAGGCCGACCGTGTGGAGCGTCTGCCAGGGCTTTTCATCCTGCGGTTCACAACCGGGGAACAACCGGTGGCCAAGCGGCTCTTTCCTCTTGTTGTCGCGGCCCTGACGCCATAAATCATCACTCCGCCGCATTTGCGGCCGTCTTCGCGTGTTTTGTTCTTGCCAGCCGGGCTGTGCAGTGCAAACGCTGGCGAAACGACATTCCTGCCGGGCTAAATCCGGTCGGATCAGGCGAACAGTCAGGATCTTGAATGATCGGATTGGTATTGGTCAGCCACGGCCAGCTTGCGACGGAATTCCGCGCGGCGATGGAGCATGTGGTGGGCAAGCAAACCCAGCTCGCGGTGGTCTGCATCGGGCCGGATGACGATATGGACGCGCGCCGGCAGGAGATCATCGGCGCGATTCATGAGGTCGATACCGGCTCGGGCGTCGTGGTGCTGACGGATATGTTCGGCGGCACACCGTCGAATCTGGCGATTTCAGCCATGAACGGCTCGAATGTCGAGGTCGTCGCGGGCATCAACCTGCCAATGCTGGTGAAGCTTGCGAAAGTGCGCGAAAGCCTGCCGCTTGCGGAAGTGGTGGTTCAGGCGCAGGATGCCGGGCGCAAATATATCAATGTCGCCAGCCACATCCTTGCGGGAAAGTAAGTCATGGACGGTACCGAGCTTCCCTGCCCGCCACCGCCTGTTATCGCAGGGGCGCTGGCGCGGGAAATCCCGGTCATCAACCGCAAGGGCTTGCATGCCCGCGCTTCCGCCAAGTTTGTGCAATGCTGCGAGCAGTTCGAGGCGGAAGTCAGCGTCACCCGCTGCGGGGAAACCGTGGGCGGCACCTCCATCATGGGCCTGCTGACGCTCGCCGCTGCGCAAGGCACGTCCATTACGGTTCAGGCCACTGGCGCGCAGGCGCAGGATGCGCTGGATGCGCTGTCTGCGCTGCTGGCGAACCGGTTCGGCGAGGATGAGTAAAGCCGCGCATCACGATGGCTCAATCCACATAAAGAAATCTTTATGTCTTTATTGCGCGGCTGGCGTCGCTCTGCTATAGCCCCCTCGACAGCGCGCGGGCAGGGGCCTGCGGCGCGTCGTGCGCGGTTTTCGCGCCGTCACCCGAGGAACTCCGATGCAACACGATTATTTCGTCCGCGACATTGGCCTGGCCGGCTTCGGTCGCAAGGAAATCGAACTCGCCGAAACCGAAATGCCGGGCCTGATGGCCATCCGCGCCGAATATGGCCCGAAGCAGCCGCTGAAGGGCGCGCGCATCGCCGGTTCGCTGCACATGACCATCCAGACCGCCGTGCTGATCGAGACCCTCGTGGCCCTCGGCGCGGAAGTCCGCTGGGTGTCGTGCAACATCTTCTCGACGCAGGACCATGCGGCCGCGGCCATTGCGGCAGCCGGCATTCCGGTCTTCGCCTATAAGGGCGAGACTCTGGAAGAATACTGGGATTTCACCGCGAAGCTGTTCGACTGGCAGGGCGGCGGCGTTCCGAACATGATCCTCGATGATGGCGGCGACGCCACCATGCTCGTCCATTACGGCCTCAAGGCCGAGCAGGGCGACGTGGCTTTCCTCGAAAAGCCGGGTTCGGAAGAGGAAGTGATCTTCTTCAACCTCATCAAGAAGATGCTGGCTGTGAAGCCCAAGGGCTGGTTCGCGGAAGTTGCGAAGTCCATCCGTGGCGTTTCGGAAGAGACCACCACTGGCGTGCATCGCCTCTACAAGCTCGCGGAAGAGGGCAAGCTCCTGTTCCCGGCGATCAACGTGAACGACTCGGTCACGAAGTCGAAGTTCGACAACCTCTATGGCTGCCGGGAATCGCTCGTGGACGCGCTGCGCCGCGGCACGGACGTGATGATGGCCGGCAAGGTCGCTTTCGTGGCCGGCTTCGGCGATGTGGGCAAGGGCTCGGCGGCGTCTTTGCGCCAGGCCGGCGCCCGCGTGATCGTGTCGGAAGTCGATCCGATCTGCGCGCTTCAGGCCGCGATGGAAGGCTATGAGGTTGCGACGATTGAAGATGCCCTGCCACGCGCTGACATCTACGTCACCGCCACCGGCAACAAGGACATCATCACTGTTGACCACATGCGGCAGATGAAGGATCGCGCCATCGTCTGCAACATCGGCCACTTCGACAACGAGATCCAGGTTTCGGGCCTCAAGAACTTCAAGTGGACGAACATCAAGCCGCAGGTGGACGAGATCGAGTTTCCGAAGGGCAACCGCATCATCCTGCTCTCCGAAGGTCGCCTCGTAAACCTCGGCAACGCGATGGGGCACCCCTCCTTTGTGATGTCCTCGTCGTTCTCGAACCAGACGCTGGCGCAGATCGAACTCTGGCAGAACCGCGATGCGGGCAAGTACCAGAAGAAGGTCTACACCCTGCCGAAGTTCCTCGATGAGAAAGTCGCAGCGCTGCATCTTAAGAAGCTTGGCGTGAAGCTCACCAAGATGAGCAAGGAACAGGCCGATTACATCGGTGTTCCGGAGCATGGCCCCTACAAGCCGGATCATTACCGTTATTGATCCCGGCGCGGGGTTCCCGGCCCGCTGCATTGAAAAAAATCTGTTGGCGCGCCCGCCTCAAAACGGGCGCGTTAATTGTTTGGTAACCTCTTCCAGCCGGACTCTCTGCCTGCTTAAAGTGCCTGCCATTGGGGCACTGAAACTGATTCGCTTCCTGGTCTCGCGTGTTGGGCGGATGAACGCGAAGGGGAAACCGGGCTATGCTTGAAGCATCGGCGCACAGCGGAAAGCCGGGCGTTTTTGCGCGCCGCTTTGCTGGCGCGTTTCCGGTGCTGCTCGCCTTGCCGGAGCAAGCTTTCGCCTTCACCGATCCGATCACGGGGTTGCGGCTTTCTGGCCTGTCTGGCGGGCGGCTGGACCTGACTGGCGCGGCTCTGGGCCTTGCTTTCGCGCTGATGGTCGTGGCGATCTACGCCACCTTCATCTCCATCCTGCATATCCGTGCCCGCAAGAGCTGGAACGAGCAGGCCGTGGAAGCCACCCGCGCCCTGCATGAGGCACAGGGGCAGGCCGCGCGCTTCGCGACCTTTCTTGCCGCCGACCGGCAGGTGATGATCGCCTGGGGCGGTCCCGCAGGCGGAGCGGAGATCGAGGGTGATCCCGGCCTGTTGCTGGAGGCGAATGCCAGCCAGCGCGTGCTGTCCTTTTCGGAATGGCTGCCGGCCGACGAGGCGCAGTATCTCGAACGCGATGCCTTCCACCTCCGTCAGGAAGGGCAATCCTTCAGCCGCACGGCGCGCACCCTGCGCGGGGAGCATGTGGAGATCGAGGGCCGCCCGGTTGCTGGCCGCGCCGTCATCACCATCCGCCTCATGCGGGGCGAAGGCCTGCAGATCGCAAAGCTTCAGGATGAATACCGCGCCATCGACAGCATGTTCTCGCAGATGCGGGGCATGCTCGATGCCATTCCGCAGCCGGCGTGGTTGCGCGATTCCGCTGGCCGCCTGCTTTGGGTGAACGCGGCCTATGCGCGTGCTGTGGATGCACGCACCGGCAAAGAAGCCCTCGATCGCCAGATCGAACTCCTCGACAGCGGTAACCGCGCGATGATCCGCGAGGAGACCGAGCGGCGCGGCCAGTTCCGTGGCGCCATCACCGGTGTGGTCGCCGGCGAGCGTCGCCGGCTCGATATCGTGGAAGTGCGCGGCGAGCAGGGCGGCGGCGGCTTCGCGCTCGACATCACGGATCTCGAACTCGCTCGCGAGGCGCTGACCCGCCAGATGGATGCGCATGTGCGCACGCTGGATGAACTCCCCACCGCCGTGGTGATGTTCGATCCGCGTCAGCAGCTTACCTATTCCAACAAGGCCTTCCGCGATCTCTTCGCGCTTGATGCCGCCTGGCTCGCGACCCTGCCGACCAATGGCGAGATTCTCGATCGCCTGCGCCTCAATGGCCGCCTGCCCGAAGCGACCGATTACAAGGCCTGGAAAACGGAATTACTCGCGCAATTCACCAGTGCCGAGAGCGTCACCCATGCCTGGACCCTGCCGAATGGCCGGGCCTTGCGCGTCGTCATCTCGCCTAACCCGCAAGGCGGCGTGACCTATCTCTTCGAGGACGAGACCGAGCGGTTCACGCTCGCCGCCTCCTATGATCGCCTGAAGGATGCCCAGTGGGAAACGCTGATGGCGCTCTCCGAAGGCGTCGCGGTGTTCGGCTCGGATGGCTGCCTGCAACTCTCGAACCCCGCCTTTGCGCGGCTTTGGCGCATGCCGCCCGAGGCGTTGCAGGGCAACCCGCATATCGAGGAAGTCGCGCGTGGCAGCGAGGCCGGTCTTGCGCGCCTGTGGCACGAAATCGCTACGCAGGTCTGCAGCCTCGCGGATGCTCGCTCCGAGCAGCACGCCGAGGTGGTGACCGCCGATGGGCGCACGCTGATCGTGACCATCACCCCGCTGCCGGACCGGGCCACGCTCGTAGCAGCCAGTGACATCACCGATACGGTTGAAGCCGAGAAGCGCCTGCGCGAGCACAACCAGGCGCTGGAAGATGCTGCGCGCCTGCGCACGCAGTTTATCCGCTCGGTCTCGTTCGAATTGCGCTCGCCACTGCAGGTGGTCGTGGGCAATGCGCAGGCTTTGGCAGGGGGCGTATTCGGCCCGCTCAGCGATCGCCAGCAGGGCTATGCGCAAACCCTCGCGCAGGCTGCCGATGCAGTGTTGGCCCTGACCGACGACATCCTCGACCTTGCCAGCGTGGAAGAGCGCTCAATCGAACTCGCGCTTGAGCCCGTCGATATGGCGCGTGCCATTCAGGACGCGATGGAAGGCCTGAAGGATCGCCTCGGTGAGGCCAAGGTGCGGGTGGCGCTGAACATCGCGAATGGCATGCCGGCGATCATCGCGGACCCCAAGCGCATGACGCATATCCTGTTCAACCTCATCGCCAACGCGGTCTCCTATTCCGCGACCGGCGATACGGTCCGCCTCGCCGTGCGCCGCGAGGGCGAGAAGACCCTGATCGAGGTTTCCGATTCGGGCCGCGTGCCGGGCCTCGGCGACATGGCGGGGCAGCCGGGCATCGATCGCCAGAACGCCCTGCGTTTCTCCATGGCGCGCGCGCTGGTGCAGCTCCACCACGGCTCGATCACCTTTGGCGACGATCCCAGGGGCGGGCAGGTCACCACGGTCATCCTGCCGGATCTCGGCCCTGTTGCAGCGCAAAGCGGGCGGCTTTCCGCATGAACGTTCCGGCGCAATGGGTGATGGATCTGCCGGATGAGGCGGCAACCGTCTTCGCCGCCACGCGCCTTGCAGGCGAGCTGCGCGCGGGCGACCTCGTGACGCTGGGCGGCGATCTCGGCGCGGGGAAAACCACCTTCGCCCGCGCGCTCATCCGCACCCTGCTGAACGACGCGCAGGCCGAGGTGCCAAGCCCCACCTACACCCTGCTGCAGAGCTATGAAGGGCCGCGCTTTAACATCGTCCATGCCGATCTCTATCGCATCGGCGACCCGGCCGAACTCGCCGAACTCGGCTGGGAAGATGCGGCGGAGAACGCTTTGGTCCTTGTGGAATGGGCGGAGCGCGCAGGCGAAATCCTTGCGGCGGATCGCCTGGAGGTGCATCTCGCGACGACTGGCCCCACCGGTGCGGGCCGTCGGCTCACGCTCACCGGCCATGGCAGCTTCGCGGCCCGGCTCGCCCGTGCGCGGCAGATCCAGGATGTGCTCGACCGTTCCGGTTTTGGCGAGGCGCGCCGCGACTACATGCTGGGTGACGCCTCCGTGCGCGCCTATGAGCGGCTGACCGACGAGGCCACGGGCCGCAAGGGCATCCTGATGATCGCCCCGCGCCGCCCGGATGGCCCGCCGATCCGCTTGGGCAAGCCCTATTCCACGCTCGTGCATCTGGCGGAAAGCGTGCACGCTTTCGTGGCCGTGGGTGAGGGCCTGCGCCGCGAGGGTTTCTCCGCACCGGCGATCTATGGCGCCGATCTCGACGCCGGGTTGCTTGTCATCGAGGATCTCGGCCCCGAAGGCGTGATCGACGCCAACGGCCCCATCCCCGAGCGCTATCGCGCCGCGGTCGAGGTGCTGGCCGCCCTTCACGCGCGCGATTTGCCGGCGAACCTGCCCATCGTGCCGGGGCAGGAGCACAAGCTTCACCGCTATGATCTCGAAGCGCTGACCATCGAGGCGGAATTGCTGCTCGACTGGTATTATCCTTACGCCGCGAAGCGTTCGCCCAATGCCAGCGTGCGGCTCTCGTTCGTGGATCACTGGGTTTCCGCGCTTGAGCCGGTCGTCTCCGGTCCCAAGACCTGGACCCTGCGCGATTACCACTCGCCGAACCTGATCTGGCTGCCCGAGCGCGCGGGCCTGCAGAAAGTAGGACTGATCGATTATCAGGATTGCGTGCTGGGTCACCCCGCCTATGACGTAGTGTCGCTGGCGCAGGATGCGCGCGTCACCGTGCCGGAAGCGCTCGAATTGCAATTGCTCGCGGCCTATGTGCGCGCCCGGCGCATGGCCGATCCTGCTTTCGACGCGAGTGCCTTCACGGCGGCGTATGCGCTGCTGGGTGCGCAGCGCGCCACGAAAATCCTCGGCATCTTCATCCGGCTTGATCGCCGCGATGGGAAGCCCGCTTACCTGAAGCATCTGCCGCGCGTGGAGGGCTATCTCAAGCGTTGCCTTGCGCATCCGGCCTTGGCAAAGCTGAGGGGATGGTACGAAGCGAATCTCCCGGGATTCGCACCCCCTCCAGAGGCGACGGATGAGCGAAACGACGCGGATCACCCACGCGATGCTGCTGGCGGCGGGCCTCGGCACGCGGATGCGCCCACTGACGGATGACCGCCCGAAGCCGCTGGTGATGGCCGGCGGCAAGACCCTGCTTGACCATAATCTCGACCAGCTCGTCGAGGCGGGAATCGAGCATGTCGTGGTTAACGTGCATTATCTTGCTGATCAGCTCGAAGCGCATTGCGCCCGCCGCGCAAAACCGAAGATCCGGATCTCCGACGAGCGCGCTGCCCTGCTCGATTCCGGCGGCGGCGTGAAGAAGGCCTTGCCCATGCTCGGCAAGGGGCCGTTCTTCTGCCTCAATGCCGATACGATCTGGCTCAATGGCCCGCAGCCCAACCTCAAGCGCATGATGGCGGATTTCGATCCTGACCGGATGGATATCCTGCTGATGGTCGCGCCCACCGTCACCACCATCGGCTGGGGCAATCGCGGGGATTTCCGCATGCTTCAGGATGGGCGGCTGGAGCGCGCGGGGCGCCACGAGGTGGTGCCCTTCGCCTATTGCGGCGTGGCGATCCTGAAGCCGGAACTCTTCGCGAACCGCCCGGAGGTCTTCTCGCTCAACCGCCTGTTCGATGAGGCGCAGGAGGCGGGGCGGCTGCATGGTTTGCGGCTCGATGGGCACTTCATGCATGTGGGCACGCCGGAAGCTCTGGCCGAGGCGGAAGCCGCCTTGCGCCTGCGCGTGTTCTGAGGGGCGCGCGGCATGGCGCGCACCCGTCCTAACGTCTTCACGCTGTCGCCAGGCCTCGATTTTGCCCGCGTGACGGTGGAGGCCCTGCTTTCCGGACATCTCTTTCCGCTCGGCGCGAAGGACGATCCGTTCTGGCTCGCCGATCTCGTGCTTTATGTGCCGACGCGCCGCGCGGGCGCGGCCTTCCAGCAGGCCTTCGTGGAAGCGGCGGGGCGTTACTCGGTGGTTTTGCCGGAAATCCGCCCGTTGGCCGAGCCCGGTGACGCGCTGGAACAGCTTCTGGCGGAAACGGACGATGAGCGATTCATCGCGGGCGAAAAGCGCCGCATCGGCGCGCTGGAACGCGCCTTTCGCCTGCGCCCGGCAGTGCTGGATTGGCAGGCGCGCATCGCGGATCGCCGCCGCGCGGCCGGCGAGACCCCGCCGCCTGCCTCGCTCGCGGAAACGCTGGATCTCGCCGAGGCTCTGGGCCGTCTCATCGATGAAATGGCGATCGAGGGGCAGGATCTCGCCCGCCTCGCCACCATTGAGCCGCAGGATTACGACCCCTCGCGCTTTGATGATTACTGGTCGATGACGCGCGATTTTCTCGCGGTCGCCGCGCGCGCCTGGCCCGATCTCTGCAGCCGGCTTGCGGTGGAAGATGACATGGCCGCCCGTCTGCGCCGCATCCGCCAGGAAGCGCAGCGCCTCGCGCGCGTCGAGCAGGCGCGACCGGTGCTGGTGGCCGGTTCCACCGGGTCGGTGCAGGCCACGGCCGAACTCATGCGCGTGGTGAGCCGGCTGGAGCGCGGCGCGGTGATCCTTCCTGGGCTCGACCAGCGGCTCGATGACGAGGCATGGGCGCGCGTGGGGGCGGAGAACGCGCCGCTTCCCACGCGGTTCGCGCATCCTCAGGTCGTGCTGAAGCGCACGCTGGCCACGCTCGGCATCGCACGCGGCGATGTTTTGCCGCTCGGCACGGAATCGCCCGCTCTGGCCGCGCGGAACGCGCTGTTCTCGGAAGCCCTGCGCCCGGCGGAAACCTCCGGCGACTGGATCCGGACCCGCGAGCATGTCCCGCTGGATGCGGCGCTGGAGGGCGTCACCCTCGCGGAGGCGCGGGATGAGCGCGAGGAAGCGCGCCTGATCGCGATCCTCATGCGGCAGACTTTGGAAAAGCCCGGTTCCGAAGCCGTGCTGGTCACGGCCGACCGCGCCCTGGGACGTCGGGTGGCGCTCGAACTCGAAACCTTCGGCATCACTCCGGATGTTTCCGATGGCGCGCAACTGGGTGGCAGCGAGGCCGGGCTCTTCCTGCGGCTGTTTCTGGCGGCTGCCGCGAGCGGACGATCCGCCGAGCTTCTGGCGCTGCTGCGCCATCCCGCCAGTCGCTTTGGCTTCGAAGCCGACATGCTGCGCGACCTCACGCAGAAGCTGGAAATTCTCGTGGCCCGCGCGCACCGGTTCGATCCGGGTCTGTCCTGGGCAACACGCGTGCGAAAGGTCATGGACGGCCCATCGCCCGTCTGGCCCTGGGGCACCAAGGTGGAGCGCGCGGACATTGCGCCGCTGGCGGATCTGGCGGCCGCGCTCGATCACGCCTTCGCGCCATTCCGGACCGATGCCGCGACAAGGCCCATGGCTGATCTCGTGGATGCGCTCGGCACGATTATCGATACTGTCTCCACGGTCTTTCGCGGCGGTTTTTCCGGCGCGGAGGCTGTGGAGGAGGCGCTGGAAACGCTTGAGCGCTTCGGCGGCGATATCCCGCTCCATCCGCACGAATTGCCGGCCCTGATCGAACAACGCCTTGCAGCCACCCCGCTCAAGACGCCGCCAGCCATGGGCGCGCGCGCCCGCATTCTCGGGTTTCTCGAAGCGCGTCTCGTGCATGCCGACCGTGTGATCATCGGTGGCCTCAATGAGGGCTCTGTCCCGCCGGCGGTGGCGGGCGATCCGTTCCTCAATCGTGCGATGCGCATCGGGCTCGGCATCCAGCCGGGCGAACGGCGCATCGGTCAGGCCGCGCATGATGTCGCGATGCTCGGCGGCACGACCGATCTCGTGCTGACGCGCGCCCGGAGGGTGGGCACATCGCCGGGTCTGCCTTCGCGATTCCTGCTGCGCCTCGCGGCCTTTGTTGGGCCGGAGCGCTGGAAGAACACGGCCGTGGCGCGCGGTGAGGCCTGCCTTGCGGCCCTGCGGATGCTGGAGGATCCCGGCCCACGCAAGCCCATCCCCCCGCCGCGCCCCGTGCCGGCGGAGCCGCGCGTGCCCGAGCGCATCAGCATCACCGAGGTCGAGACGCTGATGGCCGAGCCTTACGCTCTCTATGCCCGGCGCATCCTGCGGCTTGAACCGCTCGACCCCATCGATCCGCCGCCGGATCCGCGCGATCGCGGCACGATCCTGCATCGCGTGCTGGAGCGCTACACGAAGGAAGGGCCACCTGCGGATCAGGCGGCAGCCGGCACGCGTCTGCGTGATCTCGCCATCGAGGAACTCCGCGCGCTCGATTCCGAGCCGGAATTACAGCTTTTCTGGCAGCGCGCCTTCGATGCCATGCTGCCCGGCTTCCTCGCCTATGATGCCGCGGCGCGCTTGCCCGGCACCGAGGTGATCGCCGAGGCGCGGGCCCGGTATCCTCTCGATCTGTCCTTCGACCGCCGGGTCATGCTCACGGGCAAGGCGGATCGCATCGAGATTGGTGCGAATGGCGCGGCGCGCATCGTGGATTACAAGACCGGCACGCCGCCGGGCTGGTCTGCCATTGACGAGGGAAAATCCCCCCAGCTCACGCTCACGGCCCGGCTTGCGCAGCTCGGCGCTTTCGCCGCCGTACCACCCCTTCTGAGCATTGAGAGCATCGCCTACCTGCCGATTGGCGGGCGTCAGCCGGTGGTACCAATCCATGTCGAGAAGACAGCGGCGGACTTCGGCCCGCTGGCTGAGAAAATTCTCCCTGCACTCGTGGAAAAGCTCGATGCCCTCGCGAATGGGGATGAGTCCTATGACGCAACCTTGCGCGCCAAACGAGGGCGCGGCGAAGAGGGTGAATACGATCATTTCGCCCGCGTGGCCGAATGGTCGATCATCGCGGCGGCAGATGAGTCCGGGGACGAGCCATGAGCGAACAGGCCCAGATCTCCGCCGAACTTGAGGCGCGTCGCCAGCGCGCCATCCAGCCGAAGGAAAGCGCCTGGGTGGCCGCTAATGCCGGCGCGGGCAAGACCTCGCTGCTGCGCGACCGCGTGCTGCGCCTGCTGCTGGAAGGCGTGTCGCCGGATCACATCCTCTGCCTCACCTTCACCAAGGCGGCGGCGGCGGAAATGCAGGGGCGCATCTTCGAAACGCTCTCCGGCTGGGTTTCCACCAGCGATGAGGCGCTCGCAAACGCCATCGGCAAGCTGCTGGGGCCGGATGCCACGGCGGCGGCGCATGCCTCCGCTTTTCGTCGCGCGCGGCAACTCTTCGCAGAAGCGGTGGAGACGCCGGGCGGCCTCAAGATCCAGACCATCCACGCCTTCTCGGAGCGGCTGCTGCATCTCCTGCCCGTGGAAGCTGGCGTCCCGGTGAATTTCACCGTGCTGGATGATGCCGAGCATGCGAGCCTCTGCGAGGAAGCGCGCCGCCGCGTGGTGCTGGAGGCAACGCGCAAGCCACGCTCTCGCCTTGCCGGCAGTTTCGCGACCCTCACGGAGGTTCTCACACCCCAGACCTTTGCTCGCGCGGTGGAAGCCGGCATGATCGCCTGGCGCAAGCTTTCGAAGCTGGGTGCGCTCGCGTCTCCCGAGGCCATGGATGCGGCGGTGGAAGCCCTGCTGCAAATCCAACCCGATCTCACGGAGAGCACGCTGGAGGAGCGGCTTTTCGAGGCGCTGCCACCTTCGCAGGAAGCGCAGGCCATGGCCGCGGCGATCCGTGCGGCCAAGGGAGCGGGAACACGGGCCATCGAGGGGGCCCAGCGGCTCGAAAAATTCGCGTTGTCGCGCGACGCTGCACGCCTCGACCACGCGCTGGATTTCGTGCTCACGAAGGATCGCGAGGACCGCAAGAACCCGGTGCCAAAGGCTGTGGTTGATCTTGTTCCCGGCCTCGATTCCTTCATCGACGACTGGAAACAGGCGGCGGGCACCTTCATCACCCGGAGGCGCGCGCTGCGCACGGCCCGCCAATCCCGCGCCCTCGGTGATTTCAGCCGCGCCATGCTCGCGGCCTATGAGGCGCTGAAGGCCGAAAGCCGCGCGCTTGATTTCGATGACCTCATCGATCGGTTGCGCGCGATGCTCACCTCCGGTCAGGCGGATTGGGTGAAGCTGAAGCTCGATGCCGCCATCGAGCATATTCTCGTGGATGAGGCGCAGGATACTTCTGCCGCGATGTGGGAAATCGTGAGCGAACTGGCCGATGATTTCTTCTCCGGCCAGGGGCAGGTGAACCGCCCCCGCAGCCTGTTCGTGGTGGGCGACCAGAAGCAGTCGATTTTCTCTTTCCAGGGGGCCGCGCCGGAGGTTTTCGAGCAGAAGCGCCTCGATTTCGCGGCGCGGATG
>Ga0209053_1000606_pt1 | contig 22887 bp, 19 predicted proteins | sample EBPBio152010_DNA_FD_185864 | JGI IMG/M metagenome (GOLD analysis project Ga0209053, IMG submission 185864) | Wastewater treatment Type I Accumulibacter community from EBPR Bioreactor in Madison, WI, USA - Reactor 1_7/15/2010_ DNA (SPAdes)... | ecosystem: Engineered > Bioreactor > EBPR >... | reverse complement strand
CGACGCCTCCGCCGCCGCCTCCGCCGCCTCCGACGCCGACGACGCCGCCGTCCGAGACCAACGGGTCGACGTGCAACTGCCAGGGCAACAAGAAGGTGTACGTCTTCCACCGCCCGCCGGGCAACGAGAACAACCCGCAGCGCATCTGCGTGAGCGAGAACGCCTGGACGAACAGTCACCAGGGCCGGCACAACGACTACGTGATCTGCCGCGGCCTCAGCCGCTGACCGCCCCGGCGACGACGTCTGGCGCCCCGTCCGCACCGCGCGGACGGGGCGCTGTCGTTCAGGGCCCGCCGGCGTCGCGGCGGGTTACCAATCGTGGCGCCCGTGGGTAGGAAAGGCGCTGTTACGGCGGACTGGCTGATACCGGAGGCCGCGCCAGAGGCGCCCGCGCGGCCGGTTCCCGGCTGGCGCGGTCCTTGTCCTGCCCCGCCGGAACCCGCTCCCGCGCCCGTGCCGCCGCCGTTCCCGCCGTTCCCCCCCGAACCGCCGTCCGCGCCGACGTTTACGCCGCCATCGGCCGCGCCGGCGTTCACGCCGCCGGCGCCGACGTTCACGCCCCCGCCGGGCGCGCCGCCGCCGACGTTCGCCCCGCTCGGGGCGCCGCCGGAGGCGCCGCCGGCCTTCGGGGGGGCGCCGGGCTTTGGCAGCGCGCCGGCCTTTGGCGGCGCGCCGGCGTTCGTCGCGCAGCCCGAGGCCGCGCGCGCCGCGGCCGATGTCAACGACGACGGCTTCACGCGCATCCCGCCCTTCGTGCGCCCGCTCGCGCGCAGCGCGCCGCGCCTGCTCGTCGGCGAGGACCGCCTGAAGTTCTACGCCGAGCAGATCGCGCAGCTCTCGGCCGACCAGCGCGACGCGATGCGCGCCTTCTTCGAGCAGTTCGTCGCCCGCATGGCGACCCTCGGCGCGAGCGACCTCGACATGGGCGGCCCGGCGACCACCGGCCGCGTCTGGTACCGCGTCGACGGCGAGAAGAAGCCCCACTTCGAGGTCGGCGCCGCGAGCAACGACGAGATCGACATCCTGCTGCTCAACCTGCTGTCGGACCGCCAGCTGAACGACCTCTGGGAGGCCCGCTCGGCCGACTTCGGCTACCAGATCGACGACGCCGACGGCACCACGCGGCGCTTCCGCTGCACGGCCTACTACGACAAGGACCACCTCGGGGCCTGCCTCCGCGCCATCAACGACTCCATCCGCAGCATCGAGACGCTGGGCTTCCACCCGGTCATCCAGCGCGGGCTCCTCTTCTCGAACGTCAAGGCGGGCCTCGCGCTCGTCACCGGCGTCACCGGCTCCGGCAAGAGCACCACGCTCGACGCCATCATCGACGCCAACAACCACGACTTCGACGGCCACATCGTCATCATCGCGAAGCCGCTCGAGTACGTCCACGCGCCGGACCGCTGCATCATCCGCCACCGCGAGGTGGGGCCGGACGTGCCCAGCTTCAAGTCCGGCGTGCAGCAGGCGCTCCGCCAGGACCCCGACATCATCATGATCGGGGAGATGCGCGACCCCGAAACGATCGACGCCGCGATCGAGGCCGCCGACACCGGCCACAAGGTCTTCTCGACGCTCCACACGGCCAGTGCCGTCGAGAGCCTGGACCGCATGGTGGCCGAGTACCCGCCGCACGAGCAGGAGCGCGTCCGCAACCGCCTCGCCGACGTGCTCAACTGCGTCGTCTCGCAGAAGCTGCCGCCGAAGATCGGCGGCGGGCGCGTGCTCGCCAAGGAGGTGCTGTGGGTGACCGCGTCCGTCAAGGCCGCCATCCTCAACAACAACACCGGCGAGATCTACCAGATGATGTGGGAGGGCGGCAACCTCGGCATGACGACCCTCGAGCAGGACCTCGCGCGCCTCGTCCGCGAGCGCCGCATCACGCCCGAGACCGGCCTCCAGTACGCCAACAACAAGAAGCGCTTCCAGCAGCTGCTGCAGAGCTCCTGAGCCCCGCCCCCCGATGAGCGTCCTCCCGCCCTACGACCCCACCGACGGCGCCGCCCCCGAGGGCGGCGCCCCCCACGGCTTCGAGGCCGGCCTGCCCGGCGACGGGACGCCGTTCGAGCTCCAGCCGTTCGACCCGGCCAGCGCCGACCCCGTCGAGATGTTCTTCGACGGCGGGCCGGCGCCGGTCGCGCCGGCGCCGGTGGCCCCGGCCGTGCCCGAGGCCGCGCCCGTCGCCACGCGCAAGGAGAAGAAGGCGCCGCGCGACAAGACGCCGCGCGCGCGCGCCAAGGACGGCCTCGTGCTGGGCCTCCACGTCGCCAAGGAGCGCGTCTACGGCGTGCTCGTGCGCCCGACGGCCGACGGCTACGAGCCGCTCCGCCAGTTCGTGCGCAACCGCGTGGACGGCGCCGCCGCCGGCGACATGCAGGCCGTCACGCCGGACGCGATGGGCGCCGCCGAGCTCGCCGGCGACGCCGACGGCGGCATCCAGTTCGGCAGCGTCGGCGAGATCGACTTCGCGGCCGAGTTCGCCGGCCTCGTCGGCAACACCAACGAGATGAGCGTCGGCGGCGCGGGCGAGGCGACCGTCGTCGGGCGCGTCCAGCCCATCGTCTTCGAGGTGCGCGACATCCTCGAGGAGTGCGCGCAGGCCGGCTTCCCGCGCCCGTCGCTCGCCTTCACCATCGGCGACCCCGACGTGGACTACGTCGAGGTCCTCGTCCCGCTCCCGAAGAAGGTCAAGAAGGGCAAGGACGGCAAGCCCGTCGCCGAGCCCGACGCCGGCGTCGGCGGCGACAAGCCGGCCGCGCTCGTGGCCCTGCTCCAGAAGCAGGGCGTGACCGTGGACAAGGAGCGCGTCGGCTTCGTGCCGATGACGTCGCGCGGCGGCCAGCGCCGCTACCTCGCCGTGCTCCCGACGGCCACCGAGCCGGTGGTGCCGTCGATCGAGATGCTCCGCGAGGCGTCGCGCTACCGCAAGACGCCGTTCAAGACGCTCCAGGCCGAGGTGCCGCTGCTCGTCGGGCTGGCGCACCTCTCGGGCGCGGCCAGCCGCACCGAGAACACCGCCGTCGTGCGCGTCGGCGCCGAGGACACGCTCGTGCTGCTCATCTCGGGCGGCGTGCTCCACCACGTCGAGCTGATGCAGTCCGTCACGGCCTTCGACGGGCCGGACACCATCTGCTCGCGCGTGCTGCTCCAGCAGGACGTGCAGGGCGTCGGGACGGTCCACAACGTCGTCGTGATGGCCGAGGAGCGCGAGGCCGAGCTCGTGCAGGGCTTCGCCGCGTTCTACCCCGAGGCGCGCGTCGAGACGCTGCGCGAGGGCGTGGCCCGGCTCGGGCTCGTCGGACCCTACGGGCCGCTCGCGCCCAACCTCGTCGAGGCCTCCGGCGCCGCCCTCGCGGGCATCCTCCGCAAGGGTCCGTTCGACGACGTCAACCTGCTGCCGTCGCACCAGCGCAAGGCCAAGGCGCGGCTGGACCTCTCGTTCGGCTGGCACACGGTCGTCGTGGCGGCGCTGCTCTTCCTGAGCGTGCTCTACTTCGTCTACAGCTACGTCTCGCAGAAGAACGAGATCGCCGCCGCCGAGCAGCGCCTCGCCGAGTTCCCGCCCGAGGCGCTCATGACGGCGCCGCAGCTCCAGGCGCGCATCGACAGCCTGCGCCAGCGCCAGGCCGAGCTCACGCACCACATGGGCGTGCTGGACTCGCTGCTCTTCGGCACCGACCGCTGGACCCAGACGATGCTCGTCACGACGCGCGCCGCCGCCGCCACCGGCGGCATCTGGATCGAGGAGTGGACGCCCTCCGGCACCGACATCGGCCTGATGGGCTACGCGACCGCCCGCGGGCAGGTGGTGCGCCTCGCCGAGCGGCTCGACGCCACCATCGAGGAGGTCTCGTTCAAGGAGATCCGCGAGCGGCCGGTGTTCCAGTACCGGATGCGCTTCGCGAGCCCGCCGCAGCTGCCGCAGACCGCCCGCGTGGTGCGCGAGCAGGCCGGCGAGCCCCTGCCCGCCCCGCCCGCCGAGCCGCTCGCCGGCTTCGACGCCTCCGGCGCGTCCGCGCCGCCCGCCGCACCGGCCGCGCCGCCGCCGGCGCCCGAGGCCACCGCGCCGCCGCCCAACCCGCCGGCGCCCGAGGCGACCGCCCCCTCCGCCCAGTAGCCCGCCCCCGGCACCCGCCGCCGGCCCCCCGGCTCTGCCGCCGGTCTGCCGGCGGCGACACCCGCTGCCCCCATGTCGAACGCCGTCCTCAACACCCTCATCCTGACGGGCTTCCTGGCCGCCTCCGTCGGCGCGGGCTACTACGTCACGCAGAAGCAGCAGCCGACCCGCCTCGCCGAGGTCCAGGCCGAGATCGAGGCCATCGAGAACCGCTCGGCCGAGGTCGAGACGCTCATGGCGCAGGAGGCCCTCGCCAGCGAGGAGGCCGCCCTGACGCTCGCGCGCTGGAACAGCCGCTACAAGGTGATCCCCACCACGCTGTCGTCGCCCGACGTCGTCGCCTACCTCGACGCCCTCTCGGCGCGCGGCTTCGAGCGCTTCGACTACACGCTCAGCGGCGTCACGCCCGGCGACGACGCCAGCTTCTACACCTACCAGATCACCGGCGAGGCCTACTTCGAGAGCCTCTTCTCGTTCATCTGGCACGTCGAGAACGGGCGCGGCCTCTACCGCATCCGCGACCTGTCGGTCAAGAAGAAGGTCGCGTCGGTGCCCAACCCGCGCACGGGCGTGGACCGCCAGGTGATCCTCGCCGAGTTCGCGATGGCCGTGGATGCCTACTTCTCGGGCAACCCCGACCTCTCGCCGCCCGACTCCGCCTTCCAGCCGCCGCCCGAGGCCTTCCCCTCGCGCCGCGTCGCCGTCAACCCGTTCTTCCCGTACGTCCTCGAGACGGTCCCCGGCAACACCGACGACCTCGTGGACGTGGACGCCGACGAGCTGCTCGCCGTCACCGGCGGCAACGCCATCTTCCAGCGAGGCGGCGAGATGCGGACGCTCCGCGCCGGCGACCGCGTCTACCTCGGACGCATCGCCAACGTGGACCCGCGCGTCGGCCGCGTGGTGGTGGACCTCAACCGCGGCGGCATCCGCGAGCGCGTCGAGCTCGACCTCGAGACCGGCGAGCGCTACCGCCAGCACCTCGGCCGCGCCACCCTCGCGCCGACGGGACGCGCCGCGCGCATCGAGCGCGGCCCGAGCCTCGACGAGGCGCCGCCCGCCCCCGGCACCCCCGGCGCCGACGCCTCCGGCCTCTACGGCGAGCCGTCGGCCGCGCCGCCGGCGTCCGCCCGCCCGGCCCGCCTGCCGCCGCGCCCGCAGCCCACGGGCTCCGCGCCCGCCCCGTACCGGCCCGTCCCCCTCGGCCAGTAACCCGCCCCGGCGGTGCCCCGCGCCGCTCCCGGCCCCCGGTTTTCGTTCCACCCCCCCGACCATGACCCTCTCGCCCGCTCGCCTGGCCGCGCTCTCGGCGCTCGCCCTGGCCTTCGCCGTCGCGATCCCCGCCCCGGCCTCCGCGCAAGGCGCCGACCGCGTCGGCCGCGCCTACGTCCCGCCCGACGAACTGGTCTCGTTCCCGGCCTCGACGCCGATGGACCAGTTCTTCCGCCTCATCAACCCGACGTTCGTCCGCGTCACCGGCAAGCGCGTGGCCGACCCCGAGGACCGCATCACGCCGATCGGCGTCGCGCTCTCGGGCGTCCACTTCATCGACGCGTTCGAGCTCGTGCTGGACCAACACCAGCTGGACTTCCGCGAGACCGACGGCTACTTCATCGTCACCGAGCCGACGATCACGGCCACGACCTCCGACGGGCAGAGCAGCACCGTGATCGCCGCCGCGCCGCCGCCGGAGGCGCCCGCCGGGCCCGCGCCGCCGGCCACTGCCGACACGCGCGAGATCCGCATCGACGCCGTCGTGTTCCAGCTCAACCAGAGCCGCGCCCGCGAAACCGGCGTCAACTGGAGCGCGCTCTTCTCGGAAGCGTCTGCCTCCACGGGGAGCGGGACGGGCACCGGGACGGGCACAGGCACGGGCGATGAGGAGGACAGCGAGCAGGTCCGCCTCTTCCTTCGCACCGGCTCGTTCTTCGACCTCCTCGACGGCTTCATCGAGGCCTCGGGCGACCGGATGAACATCCAGCAGGTCGCCGAGCTGTTCCGCTACTTCGAGACGCAGGGCTTCGGCCAGACCATCTCGTCGCCCAGCGTGACGGTCGTCTCGGGCATGCAGGGCCGCATGCAGAGCGGCACCAACATCCCGGTCACCACGCGCGACTTCTCGGGCAACGCCATCGTCGAGTACATCGCCACCGGCGTCATCATCGACGTCACGCCGACGTACGTGATCGACGAGCGCGGCGACAGCCCGCTCGGGCTCATCCACGTGGACACCAAGGTCGAGAAGAGCTCGGCGCTGCCCGGCGGCGCGATCCAGAACGACAACGCCTCCACGCAGGTCGTCCTCCTGCCGGGTGAGATGCGCGCCATCGGCGGCCTCTACACGACCGACGAGAACGTGACGCGCCGCGGCGTGCCCGTCCTGCGCGACATCCCGGTGCTGAACTACTTCTTCTCGTTCCGCTCGCGCCAGACGGTCCAGTCCGAGATCATCGTCGTCCTCCAGGCGCGCCTCGTGGACGACCTGCGCACGCGCCAGAGCCGCCCGGCGGCTCGCGACCTCATTCGCCAGGAGCGCGAGGCCTACCGCGAGCGCCTCGACGCCTTCAACCCTGGCGCCGGCACGCGCGACACGCGCCCCGAGCCATCCGACCCGATCCAGCTGCCCGACGGCGGGACGCAGCCGTAGGCAGGGGGGCGCGCACCTGTGCGCCATCGGTGGAACACACCGCCCCGCGGGCTCCGGCCGGCGGGGCGGTTCTGCGTTCGCGGCGCTCCCTTTCGCCCCGCCGCCGGCCTCGCGTGTGGACGCCCGCGGCCTTCGCACACGCCAGCGGGTACGTTCGGGGCCGCTGCCGGCGCACCAAACGGCCGCCGGGAACCGTGGCGCGGAATTGGAAGGGACGGTGACCCCCACCCGTCCCCCCGGACCGATGACGCTTCGCTTCCTCGCGGCGCTCGGACTCGCCGCCCTCGCTTCCTCGGCTTTCTTCCGTCGCCCGGCGGCGGCCGAGCGCCCGTCCCCCGGCGCCATCCTCGACCGCGTCTACGGCTGAGCCCGCTGGCAGCGGCTGGGCCGGCACGTTGTGTCCGCGACGAGAGCCGCGGCGCGCCGGCGACGTGCCCAGGCGGCAGACGCGTCGGTGAGGAGCGCACGAGGTGGAAAAAGCATGCCCCAGGTGTCGGCATCGGGCGGCGGGAGTGTATCCTCGGATCCTCTCCTGCACCCCGGTTGCGATGCGCCTCCTCCTTCTCGCGCTCGCGCTAGGAAGCGCGGCTCCCGCGCTGGCCCAGACGACCGACTACCGCTCGTACTGGCCGCTCACGCCGGGCAACACGTGGGTCTACGTCATCACGTATTCATCAGGCAACCTCCAGGGCGGCTCGACGAGCGTCGCAGGCTCGACGGTCTGGACCGCGCTCGACTCGGTGACGGTCGCCGCCGGCCGCCTGCCCCGTGTCCGCATCAACGGTGGGGCCACACCGGTCGAATGCCTCGTCTCCTTCGAGCCCCAGGCCGGCGGAGGCGTGTTCGTCCTGCTCCGTGAGGCGGGGGACGACGTCTGCGACGTACATACGCCGATGACGTGGGATCCGCCCAGCGTCGGTTTCCTGCGTCCGGGCTTCTCCGTCTACGAAGCGGCCGTGTCGGTCCACCCCGTCGCGATCGGCGGCGTGGACTACGGCGCGCGCCGCACGTCATACGGCGTCTCCGACGACGGTGGTGGTGGGATCAGCAACGGGTGGGCGTGGGGCGCGGCCGATTCGCTTGGTCTGATCGCCTACGAACAGGTCTCGCGAGCGCTGGGGGGCTTCGAATCGGCGACGAGGTCGGCTCTCCGCTGGGCATACGTCGATGGCCAGACATACGGGCAGCCGCTAGCGTCGCGCCCGGAGTTCATGCCGTTCGACGACGGCAACGTCTGGCAGTTCGCCCTCACCGACGCGTCCGGCGCCTCGTTCGGTACCGTCGAATGGGCGGTCACGGCGCCGACCAGCGTGCGCTTGCGCCACTACGTCGACGACGCTGTCGTCTCCAACGTGACGTGCCCGCTCACGATCACAGCGGCGTCGGGCGCCACCGGCTGGCAGACGCGCCTCGCGCTGGCGTGCACGCTCCCCGAGCCGGCTCTCTTTCCGTCGCTCACCAGCACGGACGCCGGCTACTGGGTGGACACCGTCGCCGAGGGCGTGCCGGTCGTCATCGGTGCCGAGACCGTCGTGGCGTCGGTGGCTGATGGAGGGTCGTACCACCGAGGAGCGGCCAGCGGCGGCGCCGGCGAAGCGTCCGCCACCTGGCGAGTGGCCGAAGGCATCGGCGTGGTGCGCTACACCGTCGGCCGGAGGTTCGCAGGAGCGCCCGCGCTGAACCGCGTCGCCCAACTGGCCTACGCGCGCGTCGGCGGCGTCGAGTACGGCGCGGCCATCGTCGCCGGCGAGGCGGGCACTCCGACGGCGCCGGAGCTCGCGCTGCGCGTCGCGCCCAACCCGGCCAGCGGCGCCGCGACGATGCAGGTCACGCTTCCCGAGGCCTCGACCGCGCGCGCGACGGTTGTCGACGCGCTCGGTCGCACGGTCGCGACGCTCGATCTGGGCGTTCGCCCGGCCGGCGTCAGCACGGGAAGGCTGGACGTGCGCCGCCTTGCGCCGGGCGTGTACACGGTACGCCTCACGGCCGGCGACGCGGTCGCGACGACGCGCGTCAGCGTCGTCCGCTGACGGCGCGCGATTCGCTCGCTGGCGTTCGTTGATTGCGGCACCCCCACCGCGCCACTCGATGTCCGCCGCCCTCGCGCTGTTCGCCGCCCTGTACCTCGCCCCACCGCCGGCCGTTGCGCCGGCGGCGGACCAGGCCTTCGTCGTCTCGCTGCCCGTCGCCAAGGCCGCCATCGCCGTGCTCAACCGGCACACGTGGAGCGTCCGCCTCTGCGAGCCGTGCGGCGAGACGGCGCCCGAGGTGGTGGCGCACGCCGTCGTGAGCGCCCACCCGTGGGAGGGCGACCGCACGCAGTGGGTGGTCGCCATCGACGGGCAGGACGTGGACCTCGCCTACGTCTACGTCCCGCTCGCGGGCACCGGACTCGCGGCCAACGTCGCGCGGCTGACCGACGCGGCGCCCGTCACCGGCGTCTCCCCGACGGTGACGGTCGAGATGGGCGAGTAGCGTTACCTCGGCGTGGCCGTGTCGTTGGTGCGGTCGGCGTCGGGCAGGCGCTGGTCGGGGTCGAGCGTCGCGCCGGCGAGCGTGCGGCTGTCCAGCGGCACGCCCACCATGGTTTCGCCGGTGACGGCGAACGCCTCGACGGGCACCGCCGCGCGCGCCGTCGTGCCGTCGGTGAAGCGGAACTCGACGGTCGTCGGCATCGGGAGCGGGCCGGTGGCGACCGTCGCGACGGCGCGCGCGCCGTCGGCCGTGACCACGCCCAGCAGGCGCGCGTCGTAGAGATCGGTCGTGTAGAACCAGCCGCGCCAGAACCAGTCGAGGTCCTCGCCGGCGACGCCCTCCATCGCGCGGAAGAAGTCGGCCGGCTGCGGGTGCTTGTAGGCCCAGGTCGCGATGTAGGCGCGGAAGGCGGCGTCGAATCGCTCGGGACCGAGGATGTGCTCGCGCAGCATCGTCATCGCCATCGCGGGCTTGAAGTAGAGCACGAAGCCGACGGCGGCGCCCGGCAGGTGGTCCGGGTACGTCATCAGCGGTCGGTCGGTCGCGGCCTGCCCGCGTGAGAAGTTGGCGTACGTCGCAGGCTGCATCAGGTTGACGAAGTAGGACTCCTCCGCGCGGCCGAAGCCGGGCAGGCCGGGGTCCGTGCCCTCGTTGTAGAACGAGACGTTGGCGTAGCGGTTGATGAACGTATTGAAGCCCTCGTCCATCCACCCGTAGCGCCGCTCGTCGGAGCCGACGATCATCGGAAACCAGTTGTGGCCGAGCTCGTGGTCCACGACGCCGAAGAGGTCGAAGTGGCGGCTCTGGACGTCCGAGAAGTGGAGCATCGGGTACTCCATCCCGCCGATGTGGGTCGCGACCGAGATCGCGACGGGGTAGGGGTACGGGTACCAGCGGCTGTTGAGCAGGATGCTCGCGCGGCCGTAGCGCGTGGCCTCCTCCCATCCCGGCGAGCGCGGATCGGCCGACATCCCCTCGTGCGGGTAGGCGCTCAGGATGAGCACGTCGTTGGTGCGTCCGCCGGGCTGCGGGACGCGGGCGACGGCGCCGTCGAGGATGAACGCCTCGCTGGCCGCCCACGCCACGTCGCGCACGTTCTCGGCGCGGTAGCGCCACGTGATCGTCCCGCTCGTGCGCGGGCGGGCTGCCGCCGTGCCCACCTCGCGCGGCTCGACGATGCGCACGGCGGTCTCGCTCTGGCGCGCGCGCGCGAGCCGCTCGCGCTGCGCGGCCGTGAACACCTCGGCCTCGTTGAGCAGCGCGCCGGTCCCGACGACGGTCATCGTCGCCGGCACGGTGAGCGCCATCTCGACATCGCCGTAGCCGAGGTAGAACTCGCCCTGCCCGAGGTAGGGCTGGTGGTTCCAGCCGGTGACGTCGTCGTAGACGGCCACGCGGGGGAACCACTGCGCGAGCGCGTAGACGGTCCCGCGCTCGGTCTCCATGCGCCCCATGCGGGGCGTCCGGTCGCCGGGCACGACGAACGAGTAGGGGACGGCGACGGTGACCGTCCCGCCGCCGGCGGCGAGCGGCTGCGGCAGGTCCACGCGCATCCGCGTGTCGGTGATCACCGGCGTCACCGGCTGGCCGCCGACGGTCACGCGGCCGATGCGGTAGCCCTGGCCGGCGGCGACGGTGGCGGAGGCACGCCGGCCGTCGGCGCCGCGCGCGCCCGGCGCGAAGAGGTTCTGCTCGAGGTGGAACCAGAGGTGGTCCAGCGGCAGCGGGCTCTGGTTGGTGTACGTCAGCGTGACGGTGCCGGCGACGGTGTGCGTCGCGGGGTCGAGGCTCACCTCGATGCGGTAGTCGTTGCGGTTCTGCCAGTAGGCGGGGCCGGGGCGGCCGTCGGCGGCGCGGATCGCCGACGGCGCGGGCAGGTCGAGCGGCGCGAAGGCGGCCGGCTGGGCGAGGGCCGGGACGACGAGGAACACGGCCGCAACGGCGGCGACGAGCGAACGGAAGCGCATCGGGGAGCGGGAGGGAGAGCGCGGGAAGACTACCCAACGCCCCGGCGCGACGATTCGTTACACCGTGCTCCGGCGCGCGGGGGTCAGCGGCGTCCGTCGCCGCGCCAGCGCGCGATGCGCTCGGCCGACGGCCACGTCAGCAGCAGGAACGCGAGGAAGGGCACGACGAACGCCAGCGCGAGCACGTTGCCCGTGAGGAAGGCCGCGACGCCGGAGAGGATCGCCGGCATCTCGGCGATGGCCAGCGCGAGCACGCCGCGCGTGCGGATCGCGGCGTCCGCCTGCGGCGCGCCGTCGAGGCCGCGGATGAGCGCCAGCGCGGCGCCGGTGGCGGTCAGGCTGACGAAGGCGATGAGGTAGAAGGCGGCGTCTGCGGCGTCGGGCATCACCGGCGCGTCGGGCGCGACGAGCGCGAGCACGACGGCGGCGAGCGTGCCGCCGGCGCCGATGGCGGCCCAGAGGATCGGGAGCGTGCGGTCGAGGTCGGTCATCGGCGGGGCGAGGGCGGGAGGCGAGGCTACGGACGGCGCGTTGGTCGGCGGCGATCCGGCCGGTGATCGCGTCGTCGGCGGGAGGGTCGTGATGGTAGCTTGCGGCCTTCGGGACGTGGCGCAGTCCGGTAGCGCACCTGCTTTGGGAGCAGGGGGTCGTGGGTTCGAATCCCGCCGTCCCGACTGGCCGCCGCTACGGCTTTCGCGCGTAGTGGTCGGCGCCGAGAAAATGGAGCGAGACGTAGGGCTCGTCGCCGACGACCCAACTGTCGTGAGGAGTGGGCGGGATGTAGAACAGGTCGCCGGCGCGCATCTCGATGACCGTTCCGTCGTCGAACGCCGCCGTCGCCGCTCCAGAGACCACCAGCCCGACGTGCTCGACGGTGCAGCGCGCCGCGCCGACGGCGAATCCCACGTGCTCCGACCACCGCCACCCCGGCGCATACGTCGCACGCCCGACGGTCATCTCGCCAAGTCGGACGATCTCGAACCGGCCAAGCACCATCTCGCGCGTCTCGTCGGGAGCGTCGAACCGCTTCAGGACAACGCCAACGTCGGTCGGGCTCATCGGGACGTGGGGCCGGTGTGCCACAATCTACCCCGCGCTCACGGCTGGCCGGCGACGGGGATCACCGGCACCGGACGCCCGGCGAGGTGCGCCGCGATCCGCGCCGCGTGCACGCGACCGTTCTCGATGAACCAGCGGCTCGTGGCGAGCCCGCCGCAGACCGTCCCGGCGACGTAGACGCCCGGCCGGTTGGTCTGCATCGTGTCCGCGTCGAAGACCGGCGCGCGGGCGTCGTCGTCGGTCGTCGCCACGCCGAGCGCGTCGAAGAGCGCGTAGTCGGGGCGGTAGCCGGTGAGCGCGAGCACGAAGTCGGCCGGGAGCATGCGCGGTCCGTCCGGCGTGGCGACGTGGACCGCCTCCGGCGTGATGCGCTCGACCGTCGCGCCGAACACCGCGCCGATGGCGCCCTCGGCGATGCGGTTGAGCAGGTCGGGGCGGATCCAGTACTTGACGCTCGGCGAGATCTCGGGGCCGCGCACGACCATCGTCACGTCGGCGCCGTGGCGGCGGGCGTCGAGCGCGGCCTTGGCGGCCGAGTTCTTGGCGCCGACGACGACCAGCCGCCGCCGGCTGTAGGCGTACGGCTCGCGGTAGTAGTACGACACGTGCGGGAGGTCCTCGCCGGGCACGCCCAGCCGGTTGGGCTGGTCGAAGAAGCCGGTGGCGACGGCGACGGCGCGCGCCGCGTGCGTGCCCCGGTCGGTGACGACCGTGAACGCGCCGGCCTCGCCCTCCGCACGGAGCACGCGCTCGCCGAGGCGGAGGTCGAGCCCCTCGCGGTCGGCCACGCCGCGGTAGTAGTCGATGGCCTCCTCGCGCAGCGGCTTGTAGCGGCGCGTCGCGAGCGGGTGGCCGCCGATCTCGAGCAGCTCGGGCGTCGAGAAGAACTCCATCTGCGGCGGGTAGCCGACGAGCGAGTGGACGACCGCGCCCTTCTCGACGACGCGCGCCGTCAGCCCCACGCGCGTCGCCTCGATGGCGCAGGCGAGCCCGATGGGCCCGGCGCCGACGACGAGCAGGTCGGTTGGGGCGTGTAGGCGTGTAGGCATGGAAGCGTGGGAGGCGGGCAGGCTGAGTGAGACGAGGGGTTCGCAGCGGGCGTATCGGGCTCGGCACGCGTCCTCTCCTACACGCTTACACGCCTTCCCGCCGACTCTGGAAGAAGGCGCGGAGCATCTCGGCGCTGGCGTCGGCCTCGACGCCCGAGATCGTCTCGACGGCATGGTTGAGGCGCGCGTCCTGCGGGATGTGGTAGAGCGACGACGCTGCGCCGGCCTTGACGTCGAACGCGCCGAAGACGAGGCGGTCCAGCCGCGCGAGCACGAGCGCGCCGGCGCACATCGGGCACGGCTCGAGGGTCACGTAGAGTGTGCAGCCGTCGAGGAACTTGGTGCCGAGGGTCTGGCACGCGGCCGAGACGGCGAGCATCTCGGCGTGCGCCGTCGGGTCGGCCAGCCGCTCGACCTGGTTGTGTCCGCGCCCGACGATCGTCCCGCCGGACGGGTCGCCCCGCACGACGACGGCGCCGATGGGCACGTCGCCGGCGTCGCCGGCGCGCTGCGCCTCGGCCAGCGCGAGGCGCATCCAGCGGCGGTGCGGGTCGAGGAGCTGGGCGAGAGACATGGGGGATGGGGGATAGGGTATGGGGGATGGGAATGCTCCCGTCCCTCATCGCCTATCCCCTCGACAGCGGCATCGTCATGCAGCGGGGGCCGCCGCGCCCGCGCGAGAGCTCGTCGCCCTCCAGCTTGACGGCGATGCGGGCGCCGTCGGGCACGCCGGCGTCGCCGTAGAAGTCGAGGAAGTGCTCGGCGTCGACGACGTGGAAGCCGTGGTCGCGCATCGCGTCGAAGGTGTGGCGGTTGCGGTCGTAGCCGACGACGAGGCCGGGGCGGAGGGCGAACAGGTTGGCGCCGTCGGTCCACTGCTCGCGCTTCTGCATCACGGGGTCGTCGCCGCCGCAGGGGATGTAGGTCAGCCGGCGGCCGGTGAGCTCTTCGAGCGCGGTGCGGATGTCGGGCAGGACGCGCATCCGGAAGCGCGGCGGGCCCTCGTCGCCGGCGTCGGGGTCGGCTTCGAGGTGGAAGACCTGGTGGCGCGCGGCGTCCACGATCGGCGGGAAGACGACGCACGTGTCGTCGTCGGCGAAGGTGAACACGGTGTCCAGGTGCATGCAGTAGCGCTCCTTGGGCAGGTTCACCATCAGGACGTGCTCGACCGGCGTGCGTGCGAGGAGCCGCTGCGCGACCTCCATCACGCCCCCGAGGCTGGTGCGCTCGCTCTGGCCGATCATCACGACGGTCTCCGAGACGACGAGCAGGTCGCCACCCTCGAACGACACGTCGGCCGGGAGCGGGATCAGCCGGTCGCGCGCGTCGGCGAACAGCGGGTGGTGCTCGAAGATGGTCTGGATGAGCGCGCCCTCGGGGCGGCGCGCGGCCGTCGCGGCGTGGCTCAGGATCACGTGCCGCCCGACGACCGCCGAGAGGTCGCGCGTGAACAGCAGGTTGGGCAGCGGGTGCGCGGCGACCGGGAACGGCGCCTGGCCGGTGAGTGCGAAGCGGTGCAGGCCGTCGGCGCCGAGGCCGACGAGGTCGTCGCGGTAGGCCGCGAAGTTGCGCTCCGGCATCCGCTCGATGAGCGCCTCGACGTAGGCCTCGCGCGCGTCGGGCGTCACGAAGGCGTCGCGCAGCAGCGCCGAGAGCTGGAGCACCGGCGGCAGGCCGTCGTCCGGCACCACGGCCTCGACGACGCGGCAGAACGTCGCGTGCTCTTCCTGCGCGCCCTCCAAGAAGAGGATGTCGTCGAAGAGGAGGCCGTCGGCGGCGTCGGGCGCGACGAGCGCCATCTCGGCGCCCGGCGTGTGCACGACCACGTGCCGGAGCGGCGCCGTCTCGGACGTGACGTGGAGGTCGAGGGTCGGCGGGGCGTCGGTCACGGCGGCAGCGGCGGGCGGGACGCCAAGCTACGGGCCGACGCCGAGCACCGGCCTCGTGCCTGCCGCGACGCTAGATCCTGCCGCGCTGCTTGGTGCGCACCAACTCGATGAAACGCAGCACGGCGGCGGCGCACACGAGCACCACGAAGACCCACGCCGCGAGGTGCAGCAACCAGCCGGCGAGCCGCAGCACCAGCGCCAGCACCGCCACGGCGGCCATCAGCACGATGGCCAGCCCTAGGAGCTGCAGGAGACGCTGGATGAGCACGGGCGGGGATCGGCTAGTAGGCGAAGATCTCGGGCGGGAGTCCGGGCGCGCCGGTGGCGTCGAGGCCGCCGACGAGGGCGATACGGGCGCCGGACAAATTAGCTGCACTCGCGTGCGTCCTCGGGGTGGCGAGCCTCGCCTCGGGACCGAGGCGGAACGCGCGCCCGGCCGCCGGCGCGTACACCTCCATCACGCCCGAGGTCTCGCCGTCGGCCGTCTCGCCGCCGGCGACGAGCCAGAGCCCGCCGCCGAGGGGCGCGACGGCGGCGGCGCGGCGCGGCGTCGGCAGCGGTTCGGCCGCGGCGATGCGCATGTCGAACGGAAAGTTGGAGCCGGGCTCGGACCACGTGAAGCGCGCCGCGCCGCCGTCGGGCGGGGCGCCGTCGAGCACGATGGCGCGGTCGCCCGGCAGGTCGAGTTGCGCGTGGAACTCGGCCTCCGGGAAGGCGCCGGCGCCGAGGGGCGGCGAGAGGCGCACGAGGCGACGCTCGGGCAGCCACTCGAGGATGGCGACCGTCCCCGTCGGCGCGACGAAGCCCGCCGACGCGTCGCGCCCGCCGTAGACGTAGAGGACGGTCCGGCCGGATGCGGTTTCGAGGACGCGCGTCGTGTGGCCCGCGCGGAGGAAGCCGCCGCCCTCGATGGCGACGACGCCGTTCGAGAGGCCGTCCGGCGACAGCACCTCGGCGGTGGACACGAACTGGCCGGTCTGCGTCGGGTCGAGCGTCGTCGCGCCGCCGAGCAGCAGGATGTCGCCCGAGGGGAGGACCGAGGCCGAGTGGCCGGCGCGCGGCGTGACGAGCGCGCCCGCGTCGGCGGTGCCGTCCGCGCCGAGGCGCGTCGTGGTGGCGAGCGCGCCGGCGGTGCCGACGCCGCCAGCGAGCAGCGTCGCGCCGCCGGGCAGGGGCGTCGCCGACGCGCCGGCGCGCGCCGGCAGGGCGGTCAGCCCACCGCCGACCGGGCGTACGTCGAGGCGGAGGGCATAGACCGTGTCGCGCAGCACGGACGTCCCGTTGGTCGTGGCCTCGACGGCGAGGGCGTTGAGGCCGGGCACGAGGCCGACCGAGATCGAATAGAGGCCGCGCGCGGCGCTGAAGGTGGCCGCCTGGCCGTCGACGGTCACCGTGGCGCCATCGGGCGCCGCCGTGACCCGAAGGTCGATCGTCGCCAGGCCCGTCGTGAGCGCCGTCCCGAGGTCCGGCGAGACGACCTCGACGCGCACCTCGCCGGGGTCGAGCGGGAGGCGGTCGCAGGCGGCGAGCCCGGCGGCGAGCACCAACGCGGCGGCGAATCGGGCGGGTCGGCGCATCACGGGGCGGAGGCGAAGGCGCCGTCAGGATACGTGACGGCGTGGAGGACGAGGCCGTGCGGCGGGGCGGCCGGGCCGGCGGCGCGCCGGTCGGCGGCGTCGAGAACGCGCGCGAGGTCGTCGGGCGTGCGTCGCCCGCGCCCGACCTCCAGCAGGGTCCCGACCGCCGCGCGCACCATCCCGTGGAGGAAGCGGTCGGCCGAGATCTCGAAGCGCCACGCGGCGCCCGGCGCGCCCGCGTCGTCGGGCACCCACGCGGCGCGCGTGACGTGGCAGACGCGGTTGAGGGTCTCGGACTGCGTGCGGCAGAGCGACGAGAAGTCGCGCCGTCCGACGAGGAGCGCGGCGGCGGCGTTCATCGCGTCCCAGTCCGGCACCGCCGGCAGGTGGAGGCGCCACGCCCGCTCGAGCGCCGTCGGGCGCGTGGTCACGTGGTAGCGGTAGTGGCGCGCCGTGGCGCCGTAGCGGGCGTGGAAGCCGTCGGGCGCCCACCCGGCGTCGCGCAGCGCGACGTCCGGCGGCAGCAGGCCGCGCAGCGAGTGGACGAGTCGCCGGAGGTCGGGCGCCTCGCCGGCCGGCACGTCGAGCACGGCATGGGCCACCTGACCGCGTGCGTGGACGCCCGCGTCGGTCCGCCCCGCACCGACGACGCCGACGGGCTGTCGCAGCGCGACGCCGAGCGCGCGCTCGACCTCGCCCTGGACGGTCCGCGCGTCGGCCTGGATCTGCCAGCCGGCGAAGGCGGTCCCGTCGTATTCGATCAGCAGGCGGAGAACGGGCATCGGGGCGACGAACGGAAGGACGAACCGGCGGCGGGCACGCCCGCGTGCCGGGGCGGCGTGTCGGAATCTGGCACCGTCCGTTATCCTACGTCGTTCCCCGCCCGCCGACCGTGCACTCCCGCGTCTACCTCACCGGCTTCATGGGCTCCGGCAAGACGACCGTCGGGCCGCTCGTCGCGCGCGCGCTCGGCTGGCGCTTCGTGGACCTCGACGCGCGCGTCGAGGCCCGCGCCGGACGCACCATCACCGAGCTGATCGCCGAGGGCGAAGAGGTCTTCCGCGAGGTCGAGTCCGAGGCGCTGGTGGCGACGACGCGCGAGTCGCGCGTGGTGGTCGCGACCGGCGGCGGGACGATCTCGTCGGCGTCCTCGCACGCCGTGTCCAACCGCCTGCTCGCCCGGCCGGCGGTCTGGCTCCGCGTGCCGCCGGCGCGCCTCGGCGAGCGCCTGGAAGGCGCCTTCGGGCGTCCGCTGCTCCACGGCGCGCACGGGCCGCTCGACGGCGACGCGCTCGTCGAGCGCATCGAGTCGCTGCTCGGCTCGCGCACGGACGCCTACGCCACGGCCGACGCCGTTGTGGACGCCGACGCGGCGCCGGCCATCGTCGCGCACCGCGTGGTCGAGGCGGTGCGCACGCTCGGCATCGGGTAGCCGCTCAGCGCGCGACGGCCAGCGGACGCACGACGACGCCGGCGGCGTGCGCGAGCCGGACGACGTAGAGGCCGGCCGCCAGCCCGGCGGTGTCCACGCGCACCGTGTGGGCGCCGGCGGCGCGGGCGCCGTCGGCCAGCACCGCCACCACGCGCCCGACGGCGTCGAGCAGCGTGAGGCGCACGGGGCCGGCCGCCGGCACCTCGAAGCGCACCGTGGCGGCCCCCGCCGCGGGGTTCGGCGCGGGCACCGCGAGGCGAAGCCCGGTCCCGCCCGGACCCGGCGCGTCGGCCACGGTCTGGCCCTCGACCACCGTCAACGTCTGGTGGCCGGCGACGGCCGCGAGGCGGTCCACGATCCCGCTCGGCCACTCGACGCGCACCGAGTCGGCCGCGCTCGCGTCGCCGAGCCCGACGTGGGCCGTGAGCGCGTTGTGTCCGTTGAACGAGTTCTGCGCTGAGACCTCGCGGTGCATCCAGCGTCCGCCGGCGAGCACCCACACGCGGGCGCCGATGCCGGCGCGGTTGGATGCCGTGCCGACGAGGCGGACGCGCAGCCACGCCCGCGCGCTCGCGAGGTCGTTGCGCCAGACGCGGACGCGCGGGCCGAGCGTCGCGGCCTGCTCGGAGACGGCGAGGTCGAGGTCGCCGTCGCCGTCGAGGTCGCCGAACGAGGCGCCGGACGTCGGCGCGCGGCGCGTGACGAAGACGCTGCCGTCGTCGAGGCGGGTGAAGGCGCCGGCGCCGTCGTTGAGGTAGAGGCGGTCCTCGCCGGTGGAGGAGGGCGGACCGCCGGTGGTGAGGAAGACGTCGAGGTCGCCGTCGTGGTCCACGTCGGCCCACGTGTTGGCGAGGCCGAGGCCCGAGACGTCGGTCGAGAGGGGCGTGCCGGTGACGCGCGTGTAGGTGCCGCCGTCGTTGCGGTACTGGTGGGGCGGCTGCTGGCCGGCGGGGCCGGTGAAGTTGGTGACGAGGAGGTCGAGGTCGCCGTCGGCGTCCATGTCCACCCAGTTCATGACCTGGCCGTCGCGGCGGTCGGTGGCGAGCGGGGCGTCGGTGAGGCGCTCGAAGGTGGCCGTGCCGGTCTCGCGGAGGAGGTTGCGGTAGAGGTAGTCCGGCCCGAGCGAGCCGTCGGCAGGGCCGCTGCCGATGAACAGGTCGAGGTCGCCGTCGAGGTCGTAGTCGCTCCACGACGGGACCGTGTAGGGCGCCGTGCCGGTGACGACGGGGCCCTCGGCGACGCGTTCGAGCGCACCGCCGCCGGTCCCGCGGAAGAGGTGGTTGGTCTGGACCGGCGTGCCGACGAAGAACGCCGGGTGGGCGATCACCACGTCGAGCCATCCGTCGGCGTCGTAGTCGCCGAAGGCGGCGGCCCAGCCGCGGACGTCGCCGTCGAGCGGCGTGCCGGTCGCGCGCGTGAAGGCGCAGGCGCCGTCGTTGAGGAAGAGCGCCGACCCGCCGGCGCCGGTCGTCAGCACGTCGAGGTCGCCGTCGTTGTCCACGTCGCCCCACGTGTGGCCGAGCGCGGGCGGCGCCCCGTCGAACGCGCCGGCGACGCGCACGAGCGTGCCGCCGTCGTTGCGGTAGAGGGCGTTGGCGGTCGTGAGCTGGTCGGTCTCGCGGCCGGCGTAGAGGTCGTCGTCGCCGTCGCCGTCGCAGTCCACCCAGCTGGTGCCCCAGGCGTTGAGGGGCGCGGCGAGGTCGGGCGAGGCGTCGGAGACGTCGGTGAACGCGGTCTGGGCGTGGCTGGCGGCGGCGAACCCGAAGAGCGTGAGCAGGAGGGCGGCGCGGTGGCGCATGGCGGGGCGGGGAGAGCGTGCCGCAGGGTCGGGCCGGTCGCGGGGGCGCCGCCTGCGGACGGCGTGCGGACGCCCGGACGGCGACCTGAGGAATCGCTGAGGATGGCCCGAGGGGCACGCGACGGCCCCCGGCGTCCGCGCCGCCGGCGCGTAGGTTGCCGCCGTCCCGCCCGCCCCGCTCGCCGATGACCGGCGACTCGCTGCCCGCCGACCCGTCCGATCGGCGCCGCGCCACGCGCGCGGCGGCGCCCTTCCGAGTGGCGGGGTGGACGGCCGTGCCGCGCGCGCACGAGCTGGTGCGCCCCGGCGAGACGATCCGCCTGGAGCCCAAGCCGATGGAGGTGCTGGCCGTGCTGGCGGCGCGCGCCGGCGAGGCCGTCTCGCGCGAGGAGCTGATGGAGGCCGTCTGGCCGGACGTGGTCGTGACCGAGCACGCGCTCAACCGGTGCGTGTCGCAGCTGCGCCGCGCGCTGGCCGACGACGCGCGCGCGCCGACGGTCATCGAGACGATCCCCAAGGCCGGCTACCGCCTCGTCGCGCCGGTCGAGTGGCTGAGCGACGGCAGCACCGCGCCGCTGGAAGCCGTGGACGTGCGCGTGGCGTGGGCGCCGCCGCCGGACGCGTCGACGGACGCGTCGGCGTCGCGCGATGCTTCCGGAGTCTCGTCGCGCCGCCGTCGGTGGGTCGTGGCGCTGGGCGTGGGGGCGCTGGCCGTCGGCGTCGCGGCGCTGGTCGTCGGCGCGCCCCGGCGCGCGCCCGAGACGCGCCCGCTCACCGTCGAGCGAGGCGTCGAGCAGCAGGCCGCGTGGAGCCCCGACGGCGCGCGCGTCGCCTACGTCCACGCCGACAGCGGCGGCGGCGGGCGCGTGATGGTCCGCGCCGTCGGCGCCGACCTGCCGCGCGCGCTCACCGACGGCCCCGCCGACGCCTCGCCCGCGTGGAGCCCCGACGGCGCCCGGGTCGCGTTCCTGCGCTGCGACCCGCCTCGCCCGCCTGCGCCGCCGGCGTGCGCGGCCTTCGTCGTGGACGCCGACGGCGGGCCGGCGCGACGCCTCGCGTCCGAGCGCCTCGTCGGCGCCGGGCTCGCGTGGGGCGCCGACGGCCTCGTCGGCGTCGCGGCGGCGCCCGGCGGGCGCTCGCGCCTCGTGCGCCTCGACCCGTCCACCGGCGCCGTGCGCCCGCTCACCGACCCGCCGGCGGGCGCCTCGGACCTCTGGCCCGCGCGCTCGCCCGACGGCCGCACCGTCGCCTTCCTGCGTCGCGCCGGCGGCGCGGGCGACCTCCACGTGGTGCCGGTCGCCGGCGGCGAGGCGCGCCGCCTCACCGAGCAGGGCGGCCCGTTCGCCGGTCACGCGTGGGCGCCGGACGGACGCTCGGTCGTGTTCTCGTCGGCCCGCAGCGGCTACTACGGGCTGTGGCGCGTGCCCGCCGGCGGCGGCGACGTGCGCCCGGTCGTCGGCGCCGCCGTGCGCGACCCCGGCGGCCCGGCGCTCTCGGCCGGCGGGCGGATGGTCGTCGAGGACTGGGCGTTCGACCTCGGCCTGTGGCGCAGCACCGACGGCGCGCCGTTCGCGCCGGTCGTCACGTCGTCGCTCTGGAACCGCCAGCCGCACCTCTGGCCGGACGGCCGCCGCGTCGCCTTCGTCTCGGCGCGCACCGGCGTCCCGGAGGTCTGGACCGCCGACGCCGACGGCGGGCGCCTCACGCGGCTGACGCACCTCGCCGCCCACGCCGCGCACCCGCGCGTCTCGCCCGACGGGCGCTCGGTCGCCTTCCTCGCGTGGGCCGACGGCGCGCATCACCTCCACGTCGCCGCCGCCGACGGCGGCCCGCCGCGACGCCTCGCGCCGGCCGACGGGCCGCCGCGCTGGACGCGCGACGGACGCGCGCTGCTCGTCGGGCGCCGCGACGGGGCGCGCTGGAGCGTCTGGCGCGTGCCGGCGGACGGCCGGGCGCCGCGCCGCGTGGCCGACGGCATGGTGGCCGAGGAGACGCCCGACGGCGCGCTGCTCGTCGCCCGCGCCGACGCGCCCGGCCTCTGGCGCGACGGCCGGCGCGTCGCCGACGTGCCCGCCGCCGGCGACGCCGCCAGCTGGGCCGTGACGACGGCCGGCGTGGTGGTGCTGGACCGTCCGCGCGCGCGCCTCGTGCGGCTCGACGCGCGGACCGGGGCGGCGACGCCGCTGGCGCCGGCGCCCGGCCGGACGCTCACCGGCGAGGCCGCGCTCACCGCGTCGGCCGACGGGCGCGTGCTCGTCGTGGCGCGCGTCGAGCGCGTCGAGGCCGACCTCCTGCTCGTCGACGGCGCGCGGTAGCGGCTCCCCGGAACCGGGGACGCCCGCGGGCGCGTGCCGGTGTATCGTGAGCCGTCTTCTGCCCGTCGGCTTCATGCGCGCTCTCGTCCTGCTCTCGCTCCTCGTCTCCGGCCCGGCGCTTGCCCAGTCGGGGCGCGGCGGCATCGAGGGCACGGTCGTGCCGATGTCGGCCGTCGGCGGCGGCTACCTCGAGGCATGGCCCGACGACGGGGCGCCGGACGCCCACCGGCCGACGATCCGGCTGGAGCCCGTCCGCGTGCTCGACGCGGACCGGTCCACCGCCGTCGAGGTCACCGGCGAGGGCATCTACGGACGTTACCGCGCGTCGCGCCTCTCGATGGGCCTGTGGCGGATCACCGTGTCCGCGCCCGGCTGTGCGGCGTGGACGGCCGAGATCTACGTCGGGTCCGACCACATGACGAGCCTCAACGTGCCGCTGGCGTGCGGCACGACCGCCCTTCCGGCGACCGACTGACAGCGCCCGACAACGAACACGGCGCCGAGCCCACGCTCGGCGCCGTGCGCAGTCCATCGCCGGCGACGCCTACTTGAACGCG
>Ga0209053_1000603_pt1 | contig 22984 bp, 17 predicted proteins | sample EBPBio152010_DNA_FD_185864 | JGI IMG/M metagenome (GOLD analysis project Ga0209053, IMG submission 185864) | Wastewater treatment Type I Accumulibacter community from EBPR Bioreactor in Madison, WI, USA - Reactor 1_7/15/2010_ DNA (SPAdes)... | ecosystem: Engineered > Bioreactor > EBPR >... | reverse complement strand
GGCCGTCTGAAGGAGTGGCGTGCCGTCGCGACGCGGTACGAGAAGACGGCCGCGAGCTTTCTCGGCGTGCTGCACGTGGCTGGGGCGCTGGACTGGATCAAGCACGGACATACGTAACGGGCGCTAGTCGGTCACCTCGTCGAGCTCGTCGAAGAAGACGCCCGAGAAGCCCTCCAGCGCCTCGGCGACGTCGCGCCGCACCAGCACGCGGTGCGTGAAGTTGCGCGGCCGGAACAGCGCCGGCGCGTGCGCGAGCGGCTCCTCGCGCAGCGCCATCCGATCGCACGTCTGGATGGCCATCGGGTCGAGCGCGTTCCACTCGATGCCCATCGCGTCGTGGTCGAGTGCGTCAACGACGTGGACTGAGTGGGCGATCACGTAGTCCTCGGCCACGACGGCGCCCTTGTGATCGATCAGGCGCACCGGCAGGTACTCGACGTCCGGCGGCTCGGCGGCCTCGATCGCCGCGCGGAGCGCCGGCGAGACGACCGGCAGGCCGTCGCCGCCGCGCGTGTAGACGGCGTCGGCCAGCGCCACGTCGCGCGGGTAGGAGGGGTTCATGGCGAACGACGCATCGTCGGGCCAGCCCTCGGCGCGCGAGAGGCCGTCCTTGAGCTCGTAGTCGTCCTCGACGTGGTCGAGCGGCAGGAAGGAGGCGTAGCCGCCGAGCGGCGTCGCGCCCCACACCACGTAGTCGGTCATCGGGTTACTTGATGCGCTTGAAGATGTCGCCCATCGCGGAGGCGACGCTGGTCTTGGCGCCGGGGAGGCGCGGGACGACGGCGCTGGTCTTGGCCATCGAGAAGGGCTTGTACCATTTGTCGGCATTGGCGGGCTTGTGCCGGTCCTTCCACATGAGGAGCGTCCCGCCAGCGCGCATGGAGCGCGTCGTGAGCTTGGTGCGGAACGATGTGGTGGCGGTCTTGAGCGTCGCCGAGATGTCCGATGGCTTGGTGGTATGGCCGCTGCCGCTCTTCTTGATCTTGTCCCAGATGCTGGTCTGGAGATGGTCCTTGCACTCGTCGGTGTAGCCGGCGGGCGTGTTGTGGTCGTTGGCGTGCGAGCAGATGTTCATGCCCATCTTGCCGTCCTCGCGCCGGAAGTCCGAGCGGATCGGCATCCCGATCATGTTGTGCGAGTCGTTGAGGTCCCACTTGGTGACCCAGAGGCACTGCTCGGCGAACTCCTTGTCGGCCGCCTTGAAGGAGCGGGAGCCGAGGGCGTGTTCGCAGAGGATGTGGTGCGCCTGCCAGTCGCCGTTGGTGTAGCCCGTCGTCGAGTTGGCGCGGTACGTGGCCGCGTCGGCGCGCGTGAGCATGCTCTCGCGTTTGTGCGTGGAGGCGAAGTGGGCGCCGGGGGAGGCTTCGGCTCCGGCCATCGGTCAGGGGGCGAGGACGGTGAGGGCGCCGCGCGGCGCCGTGGCGTCGGCGGCGAGCAGGAGGGCGGCGGACGCCGGCGCGTAGCCGCGCGCGAAGCCGCGGATCGCGAACGCGGCGCCGACGGCGGCGCTCGCCGCGCCCGTGTCGCCCACCGACGTCGCGGGGTACCACGCCGCGCCGACGCTCGCGCGGAGCGCGTCGGCGCGCACGACAGCGTGCCCCCAGTCGCCGCTGCGGAAGGGCTCGCCGTTGCAGTCGGTCACCGGCCACGCGTCGGCGCCCGCGCCGAGGCGTGTCACGACGTCGGCCAGCGCGCGCCCCAGCGGCGGGCGCCCGCTGTACTGGTGCGCGGGCTCGACGCCCAGCGCGCCGGCCCCGACCCGCGCCTGCGCGGCGCGGCGCCCGTCGGGGCCAACGACGAGCCAGACGGACGCCTCGCCGGGGATCAGCCCCACCGAGCCGCCGGGGACGTGCAGCCGACCGTGCGCGTGCAGCGCGCGGAGCATCGGCGGGTCCACGAGGCTGTCCGTGACGCCGACGACGCACGTCGTGCCCTGCTCGGCGAGGCGCGCGGCGTGGCCCATCGCGCGGACCCACCCGACGCGCCCGACGAACCCCGCGAAGCGCTGCGGCGCGACCGGCGCGCCGGTCGCGCGGGTGATGAGCGCGCGCAGCCGCTCCGGGGCGAGGCGCGGCGCGGCGTCGCCGGGCTCGGCGGCCGGCGCGTCGGGCTCCAGCAGGCCCGGCGGCGCCGACGGCGGGAGCGACTCGGGGAGGGCGACGAGCCAATGCGCCGACCGCAGGTCCGCCGCCGGCGTGCTCCGCAGCAGATCGGACAGCGCCAGCTCGGCGAGGCGGAGCAGGCGCCCGGTGCCCTCGAAGCCGTCCGCGAGGCCGTCCACGGCGTGCCCGACGACGGGCTCAGGGTCCTGCGTGTCCACGTTGGGCACCCACACCGGCAGTGGCCCGGCGCGGGAGATGCCGGCGCGGGCCGCCGCGCACGCGGTCACGGCGTCGTGCCCGAGGCTCGCCGCCATCCCGAGGGCGCTCACGGTGGGCGTGCGCGCCATCAGAGCGGCTTGTCGCAGATGACGCAGGTCGGCTGCGGCGGCATCGCGAGGCCGAGCACCGGCGGCTGGAGAACCGGGAAGGGCGGCGTGTTCTTGTCGTTGTGCAGCATGATGTCGAACGCCCGCGCCGCGTTCTTGCCCTCGATCTTGACGTCGAAGGAGAACATCACGAACTCGGCCTTGCCCTTGATCTTGCTGCTCACCATCCCGCCGCCAGCGCTACCGGCCTCGTCGCCGGTGGACATCGAGAAGTTGGAGTCCTTGGTGCAGACCGGGTTTCCGTCCATCTTGACCTTCTGGCTCCCGCTCGCGGTGTCCTTGGACATCGCGATGTTGGGGTAGGGGATCGGAATGAACGGCGCCGGCGGGCCGGGCGTCTTGCAGACGTCCGGGAACGCGATGGACGTCCCGTTGCTCGACGCGTGGACGACCGACAGGAAGTTGACGCCGACGGTGGCGGGCATGGCTCAGGCGGCGAGGGTGAGGGCGGCGAGGTCCTGGAAGCCGTGGCGGACGCGCACGCCGCCCGACCACACGAGCACGAGCACGCCGTGCGCGCCGCCGTCGCCGTCGACCACCACGCGGTGCAGGTCGAGCGGGACGGGGGCGTCGCCGGCGCGTCGCGCGCGGAGCGTCGCGCGCGGGAGCACGCGTGGGAGCGTGAAGCGGATCAAGCCGTGCGGCGAGACGCCCATCGCCGCGCCGTGCTCGTCGCCGCGCAGGAAGGCCGGCGACGTGAGTCCGGGCGGCGCCACGTCGAAGAACCGGTTGTCGAAATCATTGGGCAGCAACGGACTGCGGGACTCACTCCACGCCGCGTCGTAGGTGCCGGCGAACGTCGCGCGCGGCGCCCAGCCGGGCGCGACGAACCCGACGGGCGCCGGCGGCGGACGGTCGTCGGGCGTCTTGATGAGCGCCGCCGGCGCCTCGAAGTTGGGCAGCGGAGTGGCGTCGACCACGCGCCGCGACCGCCGGGCGCGGAAGCCGACGCCGACCGGATTGCGCGGCTCGTGCGCGTGGTCGCCGCCGTCGGCGGGGCTGTCGTCGGTCCCGCCGGCGGCGCGCTCGTAGACGAGCGGGATGCGCTCGAACGTGGCCGGACGCGACATGCGCGTCACGCCCAGCGCCGACTGCCACTCGCGGTCCCCGAAGACGCGCGCCGTCGCCTTCACGGCGCCGACCTGGATGCCGACCTCGCCCTCGCGGTCGCCGGGCCGCGCCGCGTACGCGTGCCCGGTGAGCACCACGTCGGTCCCGCCCTTGCGGAGCGCGACGTCGGAGGCGTACGCGAGGCTCGACGCGCCGGGCTCGCCGGTGAACACGTCGGCCAGCTCGACCGGGCGTTGCTCGTCGGCCACGGCCATGCCGCCCTCGCCGTCGAGCGCGTACGTCGCCTTGACGACCACCACGAGGAAGTCGCCCCCGTCGAGGTCGGCCAGCGCACACGGCGCGGCGGCGAACGGCGTGGCGTTGTCGAGCTCCATCAGTTGATCGCGACGGTCGCGCCCTTGATCTTGTGACGCCGGCGCGCGCGGCTCGTGATATCGGTGCCCAGCACGACGACCTTGCCGTGGCGGTCCACGCGCACCGAGCCGCCGCCGCACGTCAGCAGCAGCTCCTCGTCGGCGGCGACGGTCACGCGGCGCCCGGCGATGCGGACGGTCTCGACGCCGTCGGGCATCACGACGTGGACGGTACGGCCGGCGTCGTCGGCCGGGGCCGACTCGGTCGCCGGCGCAGCCGGTGACCCCTCGCCGGTGGCGACGAGCCCGAGGACGTAGGCGGCGTCGCCGGCGCGGGCGACGAGGACGGTGTCGCCGGGCGACACGGGCGGCGGGGGCGCGGCCGAGGTCTGGACGATCCGCGCGACGAGGGGCGCGCCGTCTGGCAACCGGACAGTCACGGCGCCGACGGCGGTCGCCTCGACGACGCCCTCGGCGAGCAGCGGGAGCAGGTCGGTGAGCATGGTCAGTTCTGCGTGATCTTGGAACCCTTGAGGATGAGGTCGCCGGAACCCTTGACGTTGATCTTCTTGCCCTTCATGGAGATGTCGCCGTTCTTCTTGAGCACGAGTTCAGCCGAGCCGCACTTGAACGTGATCTCGTTGGCGGCCTGGACGACCAGCTTCTTGCCGACCTGAATCGTCATCTCCTTGCCGACCTCGGTGCTGGACTTACCCCCGATCTTCGTCGAGTGGTCCTTGCCGATCTGCGCCACGTGATCCTTGCCGACGGTGACCGAGAGGGTGTTTCCGATCGACTGGCTCATGTTGGCGCCGACGTCGAGCGTCTTGACGCCGCCGACGGATTCGGTGCTCACGGCGCCGACGGTCTCGGTCTTCGCCGCGCCGACGCTCAGCACGTAGGCCGCGCCGATCGTCTCGGCCTTGGCCGCGCCGATGGTCAGGTCCATCGACGTCCCGACCGACTCGCTCCGCGACGCGCCGACGGTGAGCGTCATCGCCGCGCCGACGGTCTCGTCGAGGTTGGCGCCGACCGACATCGAGCGGTTGACGCTGACCGAGATCGACTGATTGTTCTCGACCTCCAGCGTCTGGTCGTGCTTGACGGTCTCCGTCTGGTCATGGTCCACGATCAGCCGTTCGTTGTGGCCGATGCGCTTCGAGCGGTTGTTGCCGATCTGGATCTCCTCGCTGTCCGTGATGTCGACGGTGTGGTCCTTGGTCGCGTGCATGTAGATGTTCTCCGAGCCCTTGGTGTCGTCGAGCGTGAACTCGTTGCGCCCCCAGGTGCGGACCACGTTCTGCGGCGCGTTGCCGCTCGTCACCGGCGACGCCTGGCTCGGATTCGGGACGGTCGCGAGGCCGAGCGGACGATCCACGTGGCCGTCGACGCACGCGAAGACCATCTCGGCGCCCTTGTGGACCGGGAAGTGCTGCCCGTAGTTGGGTCCGGTGTAGGGCTGCGCGAGACGGATGGCCTTCGAGGCCGCGCCGTCGGTCGCGTCCGACAGGTCGAACGGCATCTTGAGGCGGTAGCGGCCCTGGTCGTCGAGGTAGGCGTAGTCGCCGCCGCCGCTCTCGACGAGGGCCGTCATCACGCCGGGCAGCTTCGGCTCGGGCGTCAGGCGCGGCGGACGGTACGGCGCCGTCTTCGGGACGCAGACGAAGTCGTTGGTGTACTCGGGGATCTCGGCGTCGCCGGTGATGAACGGGCTCGCGTCCGGCTGCCGCCCCGCGTGGCGGACCGACGTCAGCACGTAGTCCTTGTTCATCGAGTCGCGGTAGTGCTCCTTGAGCGCGAACGTCGAGCCGGCGCGGAAGCGGAGGCAATCGCTGGCGCCGGACATCACCTCGCGCTGGCACTCGATCTCCTCATTGCGCACCTTGGCGAGGCGCTCGACCTCGGAAGCGTCCTTGGCGTGGATGCCGTAGTCGTAGAAGACGCCCGGCATGTCGCCGTTGAGCTGGCTCTCGGACTGGAGGAGCGCGCCCGGCGTGCGGTAGTTGTAGTCCTTGAGCACCACGCGGCCGGTGACGATCTGCTGGCGCGTCGTGAACTCGCGCACGGTCTCGGCCGTCTCGGCCGCCGCGAGCCCGCCGCCGATGTGGAAGAAGAGCGTGTCGTCGCCGGCGATGGCCGGCGTCGCCGCCGGGTCGTCGGTGATGACGAGCGTCTCGCGGCTGTCGTCGTGCTCGAAGTGGTAGCGGATGCCCTCGTACTCGAGCAGGCGCTGCACGAACGCGAGGTCGGTCTCCTTGTACTGCGTGCAGTACTCGCGCGGGCTGTAGCTGCCCTGCAGCTTGAACGCCACGTCGGCGCCGCTGAGGTTGTGCTCCTCCAGCACCTTGGTCACGATCTCCTGCACCGTGAGGTTCTGGAAGATGCGGCTCTGGTGCGAGTACGCGAGGCGCTGAAGGCGCGGGACGAGCACGGCGCGGTAGAGGTACCGGTCGCCGAGCGTCATCGAGACCATGCGGCCCTGCTGGAAGTCCGACACGATGCCGTGGACCGGCGAGACCTCGTCGCCGCGCGCCATCAGCAGCGACGCCTTCTCGTTGACGATGTCCTCGAACGCGAGGTCCGGGTCCTTGGAGACGAGGTTGACGACGAAGCGGAACGGCTGCGAGATCGCCTCGTCGCCGGCGAAGTCGACCACGTTGAGGAGGTCGTCCGGCTGGCCGCCGGTCCGGAAGACGTAGCGGGCGGAGAGATGACTGGGCATGGATCGCAGACCGGGTGGCCGGCTCGTGGGGGGCGTCAGGCGTCCGCCGGCGCGTCGGCAGCCGCCTCGGCGGTGGCTGCAGCGGAGTCGTCGGCGTCGGCGCTCGCCTTGCGGCGGGACTTCTTCGCGGGCCTGGCGTCGTCGGACGGATCGTCGTCGGTGACCCCCTCCGTCCGCTGCGCGGACACCTCCCCGGAGGGGAGGAGGGCGTCGCCAGGTTCGAGGAACGAGTACGTGAAGTCGCCGGCGTCGTCGATGCCGAGCACGAGCGCCTCGGGGAGGTTCTCGCCGGCGAGGCGCGTGAGCAGCACGCGGCTGGCGGCAGGGAGGACGGTCCGGTCGATGATCGCGTCGATGTTGCGCGCGCCGGCGTCGACCTCGGTGCAGCGGTCGGCGATGCGCTGCACGACGTCGTCCGAGAAGTCGAACCGCACGCCGTGCGCCTCGCGCAGGCGGCGGTCCACCTTGCCGAGCTTGAGGCGCGCGATGGAGGCCATCGCCTCGCGGTCGAGGCTCACGAACGGGACGACGTTCATGCGCCCGAGCAGCGCCGGCTGGAAGTGGTGGACGAGCGGCTCGTGGATGAGCGCGCGCAGCATGTCGGTGGACGGCACCTCTTCGGCCATCGAGGCCTGCTGCACGAGGTCGCTCCCGACGTTGCTCGTGCAGAGGATGATCGAGTTCGTGAAGTCCACCTCGCGGCCCTCGCCGTCGCGCAGGATGCCGCGGTCGAAGACCTGGTAGAAGAGCTCCATCACGTCGATGTGCGCCTTCTCGACCTCGTCGAGCAGGACCACGGAGTAGGGGCGCTGGCGGACCGCCTCGGTGAGCACGCCGCCCTCGCCGTAGCCGACGTAGCCCGGAGGCGCGCCCTTGAGCTGGCTCGTGGTGTGGCTCTCCTGGTACTCGCTCATGTTGATCGAGACGAGGAAGCGCTCGCCGCCGAAGAGCAGCTCGGCGAGTGCGCGCGCCGTCTCCGTCTTGCCGACACCCGAGGGGCCGACGAGCAGGAAGACACCGATGGGCGCGTCCGCCTTGCGCATGCCCGCCTTGGCGGTGCGGATGGCGTCGGCGATCTCGATCAGCGCCTGGTCCTGGCCGCGGATGCGCTCGGTGAGGCGCTGCTCCAGCTCCAGCAGCATCTGCGCCTCGTCTTTGATCATGTCGCCGATGGGAATGCCGGTCCAGTCGGCGACGACCTCGGCGACGACGCGGGCGTCGACTTCGGCGTGGACGAGCGGCCCGTCGGTCTGGAGGCCGGTGAGGCGTAGCCGGAGGTCGGCGAGGCCGGCCGGCGGGGCGCCGTCGCCTCCGGCGGCGGCCACGCGGCGGGCGCCATCAAGCTCCAGCGCGAGCGCCTGCTCCTCGCGCCAGCGAGTGTCGAGCGCCGCGCACGCCTCGGTGAGCCGTTCGCGCTCGGCGATCAGCTCGTCGCGCGAGCCGTCGTCGGGGCGGAGGCCGGCGGCGATGTCGCGCCCGAGCGCCGTGATCTCGGTCTCGACTTCGTGGAGGCGGCGCAGCAGGTCGTCGAGCGCCGGCGGCGTCGCGGCCTGGCTCATCTTGACGCGCGCCGAGGCGGTGTCCAGCAGGTCCACGCTCTTGTCGGGCAGCTGGCGCCCCGAGAGATAGCGGTCGGAGAGCTCGACGGCGGCGCGGACCGCCGCGTCGGTGATCTGGACGTCGTGGTGCGACTCGTAGCGGTCGCGCACGCCGCGCATCATCACGACGGCCGTCTCGACGTCCGGCTCGTCCACCTTCACCATCTGGAAGCGCCGCGCGAGCGCGGGGTCCTTCTCGATGTGCTTCTTGTACTCACTCCACGTCGTCGCGGCGATCGAGCGCAGCTCGCCGCGCGCGAGGGCCGGCTTGAGCAGGTTGGCGGCGTCGCCGGTGCCGGCCGCGCCGCCGGCGCCGACGAGCGTGTGGGCCTCGTCGATGAAGAGGATCGTCGGCTTCGGCGCCTCGCGGACCGCGTCGATGACGGCCTTCATGCGCGCCTCGAACTCGCCCTTGACGCCGGCGCCGGCCTGGAGCGCGCCGAGGTCGAGCGCTGCGATCTCGGCGTCCTTGAGGCTCTCGGGCACGTCGCCCTGCGCGATCCGCAGCGCGAGGCCCTCCACGACGGCCGTCTTGCCGACGCCGGCCTCGCCGACGAGGATCGGGTTGTTCTTGCGGCGGCGCGACAGCACGTCGATCACCTGCCGGATCTCGCGGTCGCGCCCGAAGACGGGGTCGATCCGCCCCTCGCGCGCCTGCCCGGTGAGGTCGTGCGTGTAGAGCGTGAGCGGCGTCTCCTCGCCGGTCCCGCCGGCGGCCGCCAGCGTCGCCTGCCGCGCGCCGGGGCGCAGCGACGCGCGGTTCTCCTCGGACCCCTGCACGAGGTCGAAGAAGCGCTCGCGGAGCGCGTCGGCGCTCGCGCCCTCCATCGCGTCGCGCACCGGCGAGCCGGCGAACGAATCGCTCTCGAGGTACGCCTCGACGAGCGCGCCCGAGCGGATCTCGCCGAGGTTGTGGTGCACCGAGCCGGCGACCCACGCCCGCTCGATGAGCCCGAGCAGCAGCGGCGAGAACGCGGGCCGGCCCGCGTTGCCGCTCCGCATCCGGTCCACGGCCTCGACCAGCGCCCGGCCGACGCGGCCGGGGTCGGCGCCGAGGCGCGAGAGGACCAGCGGGGCGTCGCCGGTGTTCTCTTCGAGCAGCTTGAGCAGCAGGTGCTCGACGGTCACCTCGTAGTGCCCGCGCCCGACGGCGAGGCCGGCCGCGCCCTCCAGCGCGCGCGTCATCGGGTCGTTGAGCTTGAGCAGCAGGCGCTTGACGTCTTTCGAGATCATGTCGGGAGGGATCGGGCCGCGTAGCGGACGCGGCGGCGGACGTGAGGGGTGCGGGGGGTGCCGACGTGGGCGTTGCGCCCGAGGCGCGCCGTGGACTCGTCGCCGAGCCGCAGCGGCGGCGCCTCCTCGGCCTTGAGCAGGAGGTCCACGTCGTAGTCGAGGGCGTCCGACGTGTAGGTGCGGACGAGCGCGTCGAGGTGCTGCGCGCCGGCCTCGCCGGGCAGCAGGGCGCGGAAGTCGGGAAGGCCCAGCGGACCGACCTCGACGCGGAACATGCCGGACTCGTCGTAGAGCCGCTCGCCGAGGAGCGCGTCCACGCCCAACCGCGCGCGCCCGAGGCGCGGGCGGTCGGCGATGCGGACGGTCCGGGGCACGTTCTCGATGACGCGGACGCGGTGGCCGAGCGCGTGCTCCAGCAGCGCGCGCAGCCCCTCGGCGTTGCGCGACCACGACGCGAAGCGCGCCGCGAACGGGAGCAGCTCGGGGACCGGGACGTCGCGCTCGCGCTCCTCGCCGAGGCCCGACAGCGCCGCCGCACGCATCGCGTGCGGGTCGCGCCGGCTGCCCTCCCAGGCGCGGACCTCCGGGCGGTACTTGGCCCACGCGCGCCAGAGCGTCGCGTACGTCCGGTGCGAGAGCAGGTCGAGGAAGTCGCGCAGCGGCTCGGTGTCGGGAGCGCGCGACGAGATGCGCTCGTGGAAGGCGCCGGGGAGCGCGGCGTCGATGCCGTAGAGGCCGCCGAAACCGACCGTCACGCGCGCCGGCTGGCCCGGCTCGACGCTCCGCACGTCCGACGCCGGGAAGACGCCGGCGACGTCGGGCGTGATGTGGACGGCCTCGCGCCGGAGGTCGGCCCCGCCGACGGTGTGCGGCCCGCCGTGGGCCGCCGCGAGCAGGCGGATCGCCTGGAAGAACTCGTAGCGGTGCCCGCGCGCGCGCAGCCGCTCGGCCATCGGCGCGCCGGGGGCGAGAGGAGCAGGAAGGACGGGGCGGGGAGGGGCCATGGTCAGACGACGGGCCGCGCGGCGCGGTCGGGGGTCCACGTGAAGCGCGTGCCCGACGGCAGCGACTCGACGGTGACGTGCACGAACGCGTTGATCGTCGCGTAGAGCGACAGGAACTCACTCATCACGAGCCCGAACAGGGCGAGGTCGCCGTCGTCGGCGAACTGGCCGTCGGTCACCTCGATCGTGACTTCGACGCCGCGCCGGATCGCGCCGCGCGAGAGGATCTCCTTGGGCGTCCACCGCACGTCGCGGATGCCGCGACGGCGGCGGCGGCTGGCCTCGGTGTCGGCCCAGTCGTAGAGCGCGAGCAGGCCGGTGACGGCCTCGGGCGTCGCCAGCGAGGCGTGGCTGAACGACCAGTGTGCGAGCAGCGCCCACAGCAGGTCAGGGTGCCGGTCGAGCGGCGGGCGGCGGATGAGCGACGGCCGGTCGAGGTTGGCGACGTCGGCGATCTGTGGCTCGCTCGGCGCGAGGCGGTTGAGCATCCCCGGCTGGACCAGCTCGTAGGGCAACGACCCGTTCGTGCAGCGGAGCGCGACGGAGAGCGTCTCGGGGACCGGCTCGCCGGCGTCGAGCGCGGGGCTGGCGAGAACGAGCGCGAGGTCGGCGGCAGCGGTCGGACCCGGCCGGCGGAGCACGTCGAACGACCGCTCGGCGTCCGCCGAAAGCCCGAACGCGCGGGCGTACGTCCGCCGCTTGCCGGTGACCTCCTCGGTCCCGACGACGCCGACGACGTCGTACGCCTCGAGGGTCGTCGGATGGCGCAGGCTCGCCGTGATGCGCTGCTCGGCCCACGTGTGCTCGGCGCGCATCGGCTCGGCGTCGTGCTCGAACAGGTTGATCGCCGGCGTGCCGTGGAGGCGCAGGTGCTCGGTGCGGAGCCGCCGGTCCTCGGGGTACGCCGTGTCGAAGACGAGGTCGAGCGCGAACGCCGTGGCGTCGGCCGCGTCGGCCGTGACCAGCGCAAGGCCGGCGACGTCCACCTGCCAGAACTTGCGGCGGAAGAGCAGCCATTCCTGGAGCAGGCGCAGGCCCGACGGCATCGACGGCCCGTGCGGGAGCAGCGCGTCGTCGGGCGAGAGGCCGCCGGGGCGGACCGCCCGGCCGTCGAGCACGAGCAGCGGCGCGTCGTCGGCGCCGGGGTGGCTGTCGAGGTCGGTCCCGGCGCGGATCTCCACACGGCGCACGTGGCGCGTCAGCATCAGGTGCGCCGTCGAGGCGACGCCGCCCTCGGCGTGGATCGTCAGGCGAAGCGACGCGAGGTCGAGCGTACCGAGCGTCGCGCCCTTCTCCATGCGGAAGAGCAGGCGCGCGCGGCTCGTCCCGTCGGCGTCGTAGCGCAGCTCGACCGACGCCACGCTCATCGGGTGGAGCGCGACGGCCTGCGTGGTGCGGAACCGGCAGACGGTCCGCTCCGGACCCACTGGCGGCGACAGGACCTCGGTCCCGGCCGGCAGGACGGTCGTCTGCGCCACCAGCCCGGCCTTGGGCGTGAACTGCAGCACGCAGCACGACGGGAAGGGCGTCAGGAACTGCGGGTACAGCAGGCCGACGAGGCGCTGCGTGTACTCGGGGAGGTCATCGTCCAGCCGCTCCTGGACGCGCGCCGTCAGGAACGCGACGCCTTCGAGGAGGCGCTCGACGTAGGGGTCGCGCTCCTCCAGCGCGCCCAGCCGCAGGGCGCCGGCCTGCTCGGGGTGCACCTCCGCGAACCGGGCCCCCGCGTCGCGCAGGTAGCGGAGCTCGCTCTCGTAGTGGCGGTGCAGCATGACGGGCAGAGGCGCGGGCCGTCGGGACGCCGCCGGGGTGGCGTCAGAGCGCGCGGACGTCGGCGCGCTCCTGCGACCCGAAGATGGTTTCGAGGCGGATCCGCTGGCCGGGTGCGATCTCGCCGCTGATGATGAAGGAGATCCGGAACTGGTGGGCCTCGGCGTCGCCGGTCTCGACGCGCACGCGCGCGAGGCGCGGCTCGTAGTCGATCACCGCCTGGCGCACCTCGCGGCGCAGCGTCTCGGTCGAGGCCGAGGTCTCGCGGTGCATCGACGCGAGGTCTGGCAGGCCGTACCCCGGCAGGTGTGGCACCGAGCCCTGCCGCGTGTTGAGCAGCCGCTGCAGGTTGCCGACGATGCTCTGGACGAGGTACTCCTCGCGAGGCACCGACTCGACGGGGGTGACCCCGCCGAATCGGCCCTCCAGGATGTCGAACAGGGCGAGCCTCATGGTCGCGCTTGGTCAGGGAACGCCACGAAGCTCGCCGGCTGGCTCAGACGACGGGGCTCTCCCAGTCGTCCTCGGCCATGATGCCGCCGTCGGTCCACGTCCACTCGATCTTCTGGTACGTGAACTCGTACGTCACCATGTCGGGCAGGCGCATCAGCTCGGGGATCTTGTTGTTGGCCGTGTCGGCCTCGATCCGCGCGATGTTGGCGTTCGTGAGCTTGATGGTGTAGTACTGCTGCTCGGCGCCGGTCTGGCTCGGGCGCCAGAACTTCAGCTCCCACTTGGTGATGTTCTCGTTGTTGACGAGGATGTTGTACAGGATCGGCGTCGCCTTGTCGATCTCGCACTTGATGCGGATCGGCTTGTGCTGGCGCTTGCCGGTCGGGAGGCCCGACGCCGCGTCGCGCGGCGAGATGATCTCGTGGTTGAAGGCGACGACCATGATGGAGTCTTCGCGGCCTTTCTGCGTCACGGAGCCCTTGACCGGACCGGACGACTGGCCTTCCATCATGAGGTATGCGTTGAGTGCCATGGGAGTGCTGGCGTAGGGGAGGGGTGCCGGAGCCCGGGCACTTCCCGGGGCGGCGGGGACCCCGCGAGCCGCGGGGGTGGCGGTCGGGTGCTACTTCTTCGGCATCTTGCCGACGAGCGAGAGGCTGATGTCCATGCCCTCGATCTGGAAGTGCGGCTGGATGGACGTCTGGACCTTGAAGAAGCCGGGGTTCTCTTCGATCTCGGAGACCGTCACGGCGGCGGCCTTGAGCGGGTACTTGGCGACGGCGGCGGCCGACGGGTTGGCCATCTCGGTGACGAGCCCGCTGAGCCAGCGGTTGAGCTCGGACTCGATCTGCGTCGCGTCCTTCGTCGCGCCGATGTTCTCGCGCTGGATCACCTTGAGATAGTGCGCGATGCGCGAGGCGAGGAAGATGTACGGCAGGCGCGAGTTGACGCGGCTGTTGGCCGTCGCCGCGGCGTCGTCGTAGAGCTTCGGGCGCTGCGTCGAGTTGGCCGAGAAGAAGCAGGCGAAGTCGCGGCCCTGGTAGTGGCTCAGCGGCATGAAGCCCAGGTTGGACGCCTCGAACTCGAGCGTCTCCGAGATCGGGACCTCGGTCGGGATCTTGGCCTGCTTGCCCTTGCCGACGTCGTAGAGGTGGACCGGCAGGTCGTCCACCTTGCCGCCGGCCTGCGGGCCGCGGATCTGGACGGACCAGCCGTCGCGCTGGAACGCGCGCACCATGTTGCTCGCGAACGCGAACGAGGCGTTGCCCCACAGGTAGCGCTCGTGGTCAGCCCCGCTAACCTCCTCGCGGTAGTTGAACGACTTCACCGGAACGGTGTCCGGACCGTACGGCAGGCGGAGCAGGAAGCGCGGGAAGGTGAGGCCGAGGTAGCGCGAGTCCTCGGTGTCGCGCAGCGCGTTCCACTTGGTGTACTCGGCGACCTCCATGTAGGCCGACAGGTCGGGGATCGCCTTCCACTCCTCCATGGACGACTTGCCGAAGAACTTCGGGCCGATGGCGCCGATGAACGGCGCGTGCGCCGAGGCCGACACCTTCGAGATGTTCTGGAGCAGCGCGATGTCCTGCGGCGACGCGTCGAACTCGTAGTTCGAGACGATCGCCGAGTAGGGGTCGGCGCCCGGCTGGTCGTAGGCGTTGGTGTAGACGTGCCGGTAGAGCGCGCTCTGGATCAGCTCCGGCGCATCCTCGAAGCTCTCGCGCAGCGTGTCCTTGGACACGTTGAGCAGCTCCAGCTTGACGTTCTTGCGGAAGTCGGTTCGGTCGACGAGGAACTTGAGGCCGCGCCAGGCGGACTCCAGCTTCTGGACCTCGGCGCTGTGCAGGATGGCGTCGAGCTGGCCGCTGATCTTGGCGTCGAGCTCGGCCACGAAGCCGTCGACGAGGTACTTGTCGATCTTGTCGACCGGCGTGTCGCTGGCCGAGACGGCGTCGATGAAGACGCGGATCGCGGCCGACATCATCGCGCCACGGTCCTGCATCCCGAGCGCGTCGGTGTTGCTGAACGCGTCGATGCTGACCGCGCTCGTCGGCGCGTGCACGTCCACCTTGGACAGGATCGAGTCGAGCAGGGACCCTTCGGTCGCCTCGGCGGCGGCGGCGGATTCGGATTGCGTCTGGCCCTCGGGCATGGGTGGGGGTGTCTCGGAGGAAGGGGCGGGGTCAGGCGGCGGCGTCGCCGTCGGCGGCGTCGCGCTCGACGACCTTGTCGAGCTCCGCGAGCAGCTGCTCGCGCGCGGCGTCGTCCTTGATGACGGCCTCGATCTGCTTGCGGAAGTCGGCGGCCGAGATGAGGCGGTTGCGGAGGTCCTGGAGCAGGTTGCGCGTCGCGAGCAGGCGCGCGATCTCGGGCACCTGACGGGCCACGGCCTCGGGCTCGAACGACTTCATGGAGTCGAACTTGAGGTCCACCGCGAGGTCGTCCTCACCGGTGAGCGTGTTCGGGACGGCCGTCTTGACGCGGAGCTCCTGCGAGCGGAGCACGTCCTCGAAGTTGTCCTTGTTGAGGTTGATCACCTCGCGGTTCTCGAGCGGGGTGCCGTCCTCGCGGCCCGTGAAGTCGCCCACGACGAGCATGCGCATCGGGAGCTCGACCTTCTCCTTGGCGTCGCCCTTCGCGACTTCGAGGAAGAGGTTGACGCGGGCGGGGGGTTTCTCGTGCTGGAAGCTCTGCGACATCGCGGGCGTGGGGCGGAGGGGGATCTCCTCTCCTTACCGGATCCATGCCCGTCGGCGATCACCCCGGGGCGTCGCCGGACGATTTTTTCCTGCGTCGCCGGCGATGTGCGGGCGTCCGGGGTGCCGGCGGACGCCTTGCGCGCCAGAACTGGCAACTCGCGCCGCCGATGGGCACGTCGCGGCAGCGGTCGGGGCGGTGCGCATACTCGCGGCACCGGCGCTGCTCCGCGTCGAGCCAGATGCACGGGAGGCCTCGCTCATGGCGGGTCCGGCCCGTCTCCTCCTCTTCCCGCTGGTGCCAGGCGATCTCCTCGCGGAGGCGGTCCGGCAGGAACGTCAGCAGCGACGGGTCGAGGTAGCCGGGCGGGAGGCCCTGCTCCTCGCAGCACGCGCAGCACGCGGTGCAAGAGGACGGCGCGTCCACGGCGTCAGGCGTCGCCGCCGGCGACGCGCATCGCGAGGCCGGGGTCGATCCGCGCCAGCCGCGCGAATGCGTCGTCGGCGCGCGCGCGGAGCGCGGCGTAGCGCTCCTCGGGGAGCACGCCCTCCAGCAGCGCCGTCGAGGCGGCGTGGAGCAGTTGGAGCGCCGAGCGCGCGGCGGACGGGTCCCACACGTCGAGGCGGTGGGCGCGGATGGCCTCGTCGGCGTCGTCGAGCAAGGCGAGCGCCACGTCGGGGCGTCCGGCGGCGAGGCACAGTTCGGCGGCGGCGACGCCGCGCTCGAAGCGGTCGCGCGGCGCGCCGGCGCCGCCGACGAGCGCGGCGACGGCGCCGGGCACGTCGCCGGCGCCGGCCTGGGCGCGCGCGTCCGCCAGGGCGACGTCCAGCGGCGAGCGCGCCGGCGGGGCGCCCCCACCGCCGGACGCGGCGATCTCGGCGAGCCACGCGGCCGTCGTCGCGTCGGCGAACGGCGTTCCGTCATCGAACGCGAGCGTCGCGAGCGCGGGGAGGCGACGGACGAGCCCGGCGGTCGCGTCGGTGACGGCGGCGTGGGCGGCCGTCGCGCCGATCTGCCCGAGCGCGGTCGCGATGTAGCGCTGGAGGTCGAGCCAGAAGTGGTACGGGGGCTCCTGGAACAGGTCCTCGCCGGCCGTCGCCAGCACCTCGAACTGTCCGGCGCCGAGCATGGAGGCGAACGCCTCGCGCTGGTGGGGCGGCGGCGCGGGCAGGAGCGTGCGTCCGCCGTCGGTCGGAGGCAGGTCCACCAGCTCGCCCCAGCGGACGGCCCGGACGAGCTGCGCCGCCGTCGGGTCGAACGCCGACTGCTCGCGGAGGTACGAGGCGGCGCGGAAGACGGCGCTCTGGGCGTCGCTCACCGATCCGATCTCGGCGTCGACGGTGACCGACGCGGCGGCCGGCGGCACGTCGCCGGCCGGGGCCGCCTCCGCCGGTGGCGGCTCGGGCGCCGGCGGCGCCGGCTCGGGCAGGCTGCGCAGCGCCTCGCGCAGGACGCGCGTCAGGCCGCTGAACGCCGGGGCGTCGTCGGCCATCGCCTCGGTCGTGAACGCCTGGAGCGCGGTCAGTTCGGCAAGCGCCTGTTCCAGCGACTCGCGGTCGGCGGGCGTCGGGCGCTCCGGCTCGGCCCACGCCGTCGTGCGTTCGATCATGAACTGCATCGCCGACTGCCGCGCGCGCATCCGCCGGAGCGGGGGGAAGGCGTCGTCCCAGAAGCCCTCGGCGACGGCGCGGACGGCCGCCGCGCCCTCGGCGAGCCCGGCATAGCCGGCGACGCGCGGCAGCGCGAACGCGAGGTAGCACGCCACCGTGAGGTCTTTCGACCTCGTCTCCAGGATCGCCGACGCCTTGTCGGCGATGGTGCCGTAGTCGACGCCGCCGGTGGCCGAGCCGAGGGCGTCGACGTCGGCCTTGAGGCTCTGGAAGTCGTCCTCGTACGCCAGGTCGATGCCGGCCGGCGCGCCGGGCAGAGGCGCGCGGATGGCGTCGAGGCGGGGCGTCGAGAGCGGCGGGCGGTCGAGGGCGTCGGACATGGGCGGGGAGGTCAGGCGACGGCGGGCAGGCGCGCGAGCACGTCGGCGACGGAGAGGCGGGGATCGGCGAGCTGGCGCTCGAAGGCCGGGAGCGCGGCGCGCAGCGTCGGCAGCGCCGACGCCGGCGGCGCCTCGTCGATCCCGAGGATGGTGGCGGGGTCCGGCGCGCCCTGCAGCACGAAGCGGAAGGCGTGCGACGACACGCTTCCGTAGAACACGTGGAGCGTCCCGGCGTGGCCGGGCACGTCGTCGGACCAGAAGAGCGACGGCCACGGCGCGCGCGCGCGCATGACGTGCGCGGCGGCGGCGAGCCAGACCGCCGCCGCGTCGTCGCGCCCGAAGTCGTCGGTCGCCGGCGGGAGCGGGAGGCGCAGGCAGAACGTCGGGAGCGGACCCTTGCGGAGCAGGTGCGTCAGGTAGGCCAGCATCGCGAGGCCGCGACGCGGACCGCCGGGGAAGCGCCCGAACCAGTCGGATGCCGGCAGACGGTCGGCGGCGGCGACGTGGCGGGCGACGCCCGGCGAGGCGAGCGGCGACAGGTCCACGTCCGGCAGTCGCATCGCGTCGGCGGCGACGACGTCGAACGACGCCCGGCCGCTGACGGCCTCGCGGACGACCCACGCGGCGGCGTCGAACACCGGCGACCAGCGGACGGGCCACGTCGGCGCCTGCGCCGGGTCCAGCCCGCCGCGCTCGAACGGTCGCGCCGCGATGAGCGGGTACGCGCGTCCGACGCGGTCACGGCTCAGGCGGAGCGCGCCGGCGAGCCCGTGCGGTCCGCCCGGCGGGTGGTAGACGAAGCGGCAGAGCGGCCCGTCCGGCGCGTCGAGCGACGGCCAGAGCGCGCGCTGCGTGATCGTGTCGAGCGCGTCGAGCGCCGGCGAGCCGCCGCCCTTGCGGACGAAGTCGGCCCGGTCGGGGAGCTTGCCGAACAGGACCGGCGCGGGGGCTCCTGCGCTCACGGGCCTCAGCGGGCGGCCCGCGGCAGCGAGAACTGGAAGAAGGCGCGCGGGTTGGCGAGCGGCGTGTTCTCGGCCGTCGTGATCATCTCGTAGCGCGCGGTGACCGTGTGGCCGGCGTCGCGGAACGACCAGCCGACGTCGTAGCGCGTCCCGCCCTGCGAGCGGACCGACGCGGCCTGCATCAGGCGGAAGACCGCCCAGTCGCCCTCGACCTCGGTCGTGAGCGTCCCGTCGCGCCGCTGGATCGTCACGAAGGCGCCCGGCGGGCCGGGCCACGTCACGTCGAGCCAGCGCGTGCTGCCGAGGCGGTACACGTTGGTCGCGCCGTGGATGCCGATGGCGACAGCGTCCACGGCCAGCTCGCGCTGCGCCGCCGGCGACGAGTACGTCGGGATGTCCGGGCGGAGGCGGAACGTCATCGGCCCGCCCGAGACGAGCGCCGCGATGGCACGCCCGCGCTCGATGACCTGCCGCGTCGCCGGCGACGGGTTCTCGCCGGCGGCCTGCGCGTAGAGGTCGAACGGCCCGCCGGCGGCGAAGAACGCGCGCACGTCGTCGAGCGCCGCGTCGCGCGCGCTGCCCGAGTCGAACGGGTAGCGCCCGGCGAGGCCGTCCTCGAATGCCTCGCGCGCCTCGCCGAGTGCGGCCTCGGCGGCGCTCGACGACGCGGCGGCGGCGGCGCTCGACGCGGCCTCCTCGGCAGCCGTGACGGCGGCGCGCTGCGAGATGTCCAGCGGCGCGAAGAAGAGGTTCTGCCGGACGGCGCCGTCCAGCCCGCGCGTGCCGGTCTCGATCTCGTCCTTCGTCACGGCGAGGAGTTCGGTGGCGGCGGCGGGGTCGCCGGCGGCGGCGCCGATCCGGCGTCCGAACTGCGCGAGCGCCTCCAGCGCCTGGTAGAGCCCGGCGTCGGCCTCGCCGGTGGGCAGGCCCTGCGCCTTGAGCCGGTGGATGCCCGCGAACGCCTGCGTGATGGGGTGGACCGTCGAGACCGTCGAGTCGGGCGCCTCGCCGCGGCCGATGGCCTCGGCGGCGCGGTCCACCAGCCCACGGAGGCGCTCCGTCGGCGGCGGTGGCGCGAAGGTCGTCTGCTCGGTGACCACCGCCAGCAGCCAGCCGATGGGCGAGTCGGACGCCGAGCCGAGGATCGCGAGGCGTGCCTCTGCCTCGGCGCCGCGCACCTCCTTGTAGCGGACCGACCGCACGAACCGCTCCCACGACGCGATGTAGTCGCGGTGGTAGCGAGAGAGCAGAGCGGCATGGAGTTCGGCCTCGTCGCGCAGCTCGCTCGGGAGGTCCTCCTCGGTGCGGCCGAGCGCCCAGTACTCGCCGGCGGGGTCGGCGCTGGCCTCGCGGAAGCGCCGCTGCACGACGCGCTCCCAGCCGCCACGAGTGAAAAACCCCGGCACGGTGCCGGCCGGGGCGAAGAGCGGGAGGTGTTCGTCGGGCACCGCGTCGGCCAGCGTGAAGGGCGGTAGCCTCGCCAGCGCCTCTCGTCGGATGCGGTCGTACATGCCGTCGATCGTCGGCGGGACGTCCACCACCGCGAGCGCGGGCGCGACGAGGCGCGGGTCGTGGTCGAACGGCTCGGCGAGCCCGGCCGCGAGGCCGTCGACGAACGCATCGGTCTGGCGGATGACGAGGTCGATGCCGGCCTGGCGGTCCCTGGCGCCGCGCCCGAGCGCGGCGCGGGGCGCCAACTCGGCGAGGCGCGCCTTGAGCGCCTCGCGCATGTTCTCGTTGCGCGCGAGCGAGTCGGCGTGGCTCGTCAGGAGCAGGTACGCCTCGAGGTCGTTCTCGATGTCCACGCGCTGCGAGGCGAGGCGCGCCGCGCGCTCGTCGCCGGCGCCGAGCGAGTCGCCCTGCCCGAACGTCTGTGCCTGCCGGAGCGTCGCCTGGAGCTGGCGGAACGCGTACTCGCCGACGAAGGCGCGCGCCTGCCCGTAGTAGACGCGCTGGACGGGCTGGCGGATCGTCGAGCTGCGGTCGAGGCCGAGGCGGAGGACGCGGTGCACGAGGCCGGGCGCGGTCAGGCGCACGACCTCGTCGCGGAGCGCGTCGAGCGCGTTGAGGTCCGAGTAGCGCGCGCCCGAGGGGGCGAACCGCAGGTCGGCCGCCTCGGCCGAGCGGGTGGCGGCGCGCCGGAGGTCGAGGCCGCTGCGCGCCGCCGCCGCGCCGATGAGCACGGCCGACAGGGCGGCGATGCCGAGGGCCGCCGCGCCGGCGCGCGTCAGCGCCCGCCACGCGGCGCCCGACGCGCGGCGCGTCCGCTGCGCGAGGTGCTGGTCCGGGATGACGACGTCGGTGAAGACGTCCTTGAGGAAGTAGCTCTTGGTCTCGACGGGCGGCGGCGCCGTCATCGGCGCGGGCAGGCCGAACTGGGCCGCGAGCGCGCCGATGACGCGGTCGATGGGCGCGCCCTCCTGCGTGCCGCTCGTGAAGTAGAGGCCGCGGAAGAGCGCGCCGTCGTCGAGGGGGTTGGGCGCGAAGAGCAGGCCGGCGAACGTCGCGACGCGCTCGCGCATCGCGGCGAACTCCAGCGGGAAACCGAACACGCGCTGCCGCTCGTCGCGGCGCAGCGGACGCGACAGGCGCGCGTTGCGGAGCGGGCGCAGCGTCGCGACGAGCGCGTCGAACTCGCGCTCGACGAGTTCGCCGGCGTCGGCGCGTGCGTCGGGCTCGAGCGTCGCGCCCCAGATCTGCTCGCGCCCGGCGCGGTCGAGCTCGCCGAAGAGGTCCACGAACCCCGGGATGAGGTCGGTCTTGGTGACGATCAGGTAGACCGGCAGGCGCAGCCCGAGGCGCGTCACCAGCTCGTCGATGCGGCGGCGCACGTCGTCGGCGAGGTCCTCCAGCTCGCGCGGCGTCGCGCCCAGCAGGTCGGGCGCCGGGATGCCGACGAGCACGCCGTTGATGGGGCGGTCCGGGCGGCTCTCGCGCAGCGCGTCGAGGAAGGCCGTCCACTCCTCCTGGTCGTCGTCCTCGGTCGTGTAGCGGCCGGCCGTGTCGAGCAGGATCGCCTCGTCGGTGAAGAACCAGTCGCAGTTGCGCGTCCCGCCGACGCCGCGCACGCGCTCGCTCCCGCCGGGGAAGCGGAGGCCCGACTGGAGCAGCGCCGTCGTCTTGCCCGCGCCGGGCGGGCCGACGAAGAGGTACCACGGGAGCGCGTAGAGCGCCTTCTTGCCGCTGCGGAAGGGTCCCGTGCCGGCGAGGCGCGACGCCTTGAGGCGCGTCACGGCCTCGTCGAACGCCGCGCGCATCCGCTCGACTTCGGCCTTGCGGTCGGGCGTGTAAGCCGCGGCCTCGCGCTCGGCCTGCGCTGCGAGCGCCGTCTCGATGCCGCCCTTGTTGCGGCGCGCGCGCATCGCCGAGATCGCGAGCCCGATCACGGAGACGATCAGCAGGCCGATGACGACGAGCAGGAGCGTCGTCATCGGCAGGCCGAGCCCGAGCAGGACGTACCCGGTGCCGCCGAGGCCGACGGCGCCGAGCGCGCTGAGGATGAGTCGCTTGGGAGACATCGGTCAGGGGGCGGCGGCGGGCAGCGCGCGGACGTCGTCGGCGACCTCGCGCGCGACGCCGCTCACGGAAAAGCTCAGGATGAGGTACAGCAGGCCGACGAGCACGGCCGCGCCGACGAACAGCACCCACGTCGGAAGCCCGCTGCGGGTGGCGACGGCGGTGGGTCCGGACGGACGCCCGTGCGGGGCGAGCGTCGACGGCACGCCGCCGGAGGCCCGCGCGAGACGGGCGCCGAGGTCGTCGACCAACTGCCCCAGGACTTCGCGGCCGTGGATCTGGTAGCGGCCCTTGTAGCCGAGCGCGAGGCAGAGGTAGTAGACCTCCAGCACCTGGTCGCTCGCGCCCTCGGCGAGCAGCACGCGCAGCCGGTCGAAGAACGCCTCGCCGGCGTCGTAGCGGTTGTAGCGCGAGAGCTGGAGCGGCTGCGCCGCCCACGCGTCGCGCCCCGCCCACTCGGACGTCAGGATCGTCTCGTCGAAGAAGGCGACGACGGCGAACTCGGCGTCGCGGACTGCCGTGCCGTCGGCGGCGGCGGCACGCGCGGCGGCGGCGGCCTGGTCGATCAGGCCCTCGGCGCGGCTCCGCAGCGCGGCCGCGTCGCCGAAGTCGAGGGACGTGCGCAGGTGGAGGATCAGCGCGAAGACCGACGCGAACGCGCCGGCCAGCCGGTCGCCCTCGACGGGCAGGCGCACGGCTCCGGCCGGCGCCGCCGGCGCGGCCGGCGACGCGGCGAACGGATCGGCCGTGATCGGCGGTCGGATCGACGAATCGAACGGATCGGGCGCCTTGCGCGCGGCGAAGGGGTCCGCCGTCGGGACGCGCGGCGCGAACGGATCGTCGGGCGCTGGCGGGGGCGCGAGGGGCGCCACGCGCGGCGGCGGGGGCGCGAAGGGGTCAGCCGGTGGCGGCGCGAACGGGTCGGCGGGCGCCGCCCCGAACGGATCGGCGGGAGCTGTCGCGAACGGATCGGCCGGGGGCGGCGCGAAGGGATCGGGCGCCGCCGCCGGGGGCGGCGTCGGGTCCTCGCGGAGCGCGGCGAACGGATCGGGCGCGGGCGCCGGCGGGGCGAACGGGTCCGGCGGGGGCGGGGCCGGACGGAACGGGTCGGGCTCGGCCGCCGGCGCGTC
>Ga0209053_1000598_pt1 | contig 23076 bp, 26 predicted proteins | sample EBPBio152010_DNA_FD_185864 | JGI IMG/M metagenome (GOLD analysis project Ga0209053, IMG submission 185864) | Wastewater treatment Type I Accumulibacter community from EBPR Bioreactor in Madison, WI, USA - Reactor 1_7/15/2010_ DNA (SPAdes)... | ecosystem: Engineered > Bioreactor > EBPR >... | reverse complement strand
GGCCGTCTGAAGGAGTGGCGTGCCGTCGCGACGCGGTACGAGAAGACGGCCGCGAGCTTTCTCGGCGTGCTGCACGTGGCTGGGGCGCTGGACTGGATCAAGCACGGACATACGTAACGGGCGCTAGCCGATCCAGACGCGTCCGCCGGGGCGGAGCGCGACGGACGCGGGGGACGGAGGGGCGGCGGGCGCCGTCGGCGCGGGGCGCGACGGGACGGTCGGGGCGCCGGGCGCGCGGCCGGACGCGCCGTCGCGCGATCCGTCGCGCGCGCCGTCGCGCGGCGCGGCGTCGTGGCTGGAGACGTCGGCGGTCGTCGGCGCCGACGGGTCGGTCAGCGTCAGGCGCACCGGCTCGGCGAAGTGCGGCTCGAGCGCCTCGCGCAGCTGCGCGGCGTGGACGCCGGCGAGCGCGTGCAGCTCGGGGTCACTGAACTGGAGGCGGATCGACACGCCGTCGCCGTCGCGGCGCGTCTGGAGGCGGACCGTCCCGTCGCCGCTGCCGAGCGTGACCTCGACGGTCTGGCGCCCGTGCAGCGTGGCGAGGCGCGCGGCCCACAGGTCGGCAGAGAGCCGGGCGGGAAGCGGCCCGGCCGCCGAGGCCGACGACGTGGGCGCCGCCATCCCGGCGGGGTCGGCGGCGCGCGCGGTCTCGCGGATGTCCAGCGGGCTCACGGCCGGTGGCGCCGGGTCGGGCGTGGCGTCGGGCGTCGCGGAGGCGTCGGGCAGGGCGGCGGATGCCGCGTCGGGCACCGGCGAGGCGCCGGTCGCCAGCGGCGCGTCGTCGGACGCGCGGGCCGGTGACGGGTCCGCCGGGCGGTCGCGCTCGTCGCGCGAGGAGCCGTCGCGCGGTGCGTCGCCGGGCGTGCTGGAGTCTGGCGCATCGTTCGAGGCGCCCGCGTGCGGATCGGTGCCGGGCTCGCCGGGCGAAGCGTCACCGGCCGGCGACGCCTCACCGGTGGGCGCAACGTCACCGGCGAGCATCGCGCCGGCAGACGGCAGCGCATCACCGGCGGAAGCCGGGTCGGTGGCGGCGCTCGGCGCGAGCGGCGCATCGGGCGAGTGGTCCGGAGAGGAGGCGTCGGGCGCAGCGCTCGGTGCCGGCGTGGTGGCCGGCGAGGGCGTCATCGGCGCCGCATCGCCGGCCGGCGAGTCCATGCCGGGGCGGAGCGTCGGGCGCACCTCGGCCGTCGCGGGGCCGCGGTCCGACGAGATCGACGGCGGGGCGGCTGGCATGTCCGCCGACGAGGGGCCCGGCGTCGGCGCCTCCGTCGGCATTCCGGCGAGTGCCGGCGCGTCGGCCGACGGCGTGTCGGTCGGCGGGGCGGGCGTGGGCGTCGTCGCCGGCGCGGCGCCACCGACGAGCGGGAGCACGGCCGTCGGGAGGCGCGTCGCCGGTGCGAGGTCGCCGTCGGTCGTCGGCGCGGTCGTCGGCGGGACGGTCTCGCCAGTGACCGCGTCGCGCGGCGGCGGCGCGGTCGGGACGACCGCCGGGGCCAGCAGGAGCGCGGCCGACGGCGCGCCGGTGACGTCGGTCGCGTCGTCGTCGGTCGCGTCGTGTGTCGTCTCCACCGGCGCGTCGGTCACCGGCGCCTCTGCATCCGAGGCGTCGAGCACGCCGGCGAGGGCGTCGCGGAAGGGCGTCGCCGTCGCGGGCGCGTCGGCCGCCGGTCGGGCAGCCTCGGCAACGGGCAGGGCGGGCAGGAGCGGGACGGACATCACGGGGCGGGAGCCGTCTCGGCCGGCGGGTCGGTGGACGGGGCGTCGGCGTCCGGCGCGGCGGGCGCCGTGGCGGGGCGCGCCGTCGGCGGCGTGGGGCGCGTTGGCGGGGTCGGGCGCTCGGGCGACGCGGCGGCGCGGGCTGGCGGGGTGGCACGGGCCGGCGGCGCCTCCGGCGGGGGCATCGCGAGCGGGCTGCTGCCGGGGATGCGGTGGCGGATGAACGACGCCGCCTGGGCTGGCGTGAGCGCGTTGAGGAGGCGCGTCTGGTTGCGCGACGACGCGGCGTCGTAGAGGCGCGTGAACGAGTGGCCGTCGAGGCGCTGCACGATGGCGCGGAGGGCGTCGTCTTCGAGGCGCGTGAGCGTCGACGCGAGCGCGGCGGCGTCGGCCTGGGCCTCGGCGTAGTCGGCCTCGTGGCTAGAGACCTCATCGCGCAGCGAATCGGCCTGCGCCTGCGCGGCGTCGAGGCGGGCATCCACGCTCTCGACGGCCTCGGCGAGCGGCTCGAGCGCGGCCGGCGGCGCGGCCGACGAGTCGGCCGCCGCGTCGCGCTCGGCGAGGCGCGGCATCACGACGCGCGTCGCGAAGAGCCCGATGGCGAAGAAGGCGGCCGAGAGGCCGAGCGTGAGGACGACGGTTTTCATGCGGCGGACGGGAGCGCGGAGCGTCCGTAGCGGGACGTCGCGAGGTCGTCGAGGACGGCGGCGTCGGCGCGCTCGACCTCGTCGCGGTGGGCGGCGGCGGCCTCGGCGCGGGCCGACGTCAGCGCGTCGAGCTCGCGGAGGGCGCGGGCGGCGGCCGTGCGGGCGGCGGCCTCGGCGCGGCGCGCGGCGTCGGCGGCGGCCGAGGCGGCGTCCAGCAGCCGCTGGGCGTCGGCGCGCGTGGCGGCGGCTCCGAGGAGCGCGTGGGCCGTCACGCGGCGTCCGCTCTCGCGGGCGAGGACGGCGTCGAGCGCCCGGCGCGCGTCGTCCACGGCGGCGTCGCGCGCGGCGCGCTCGCGCACGGCGCGGCCCAGCGCCTCGCGCGCGGCCTCGGCGGCAGCGGTGCGGATCTGGACGACCGGGTCGAGCGGGTACTGGAAGCGGCGGGAGGCCATCGGGGGGACGGGAGGGGGTTGGCCGACGGGTGCAAAGGGCGGGCCAGCGGCGGGGCGAGCGGCTAGCCCGAGACGAGGGCGGCGAGCTGGGCGGGGGCGTCCGGCGCCACGGCCTCGCCGGCGCCCTGCCGGAGGAAGGCGTTGATCGCCGGCTGGAGCGCGACCGCGCGGTCGGCGTCGGGGTCGCGCCCGGCCTCGAAGGCGCCGACGCGCACCAGCGGCTCGACCTCGCGGTAGAGCGCCACGAGGCGGCGAGCCTCGCGCGCGGCGTCCTGCGCCTCGGGGGTCGTCACGCGCGGCATCACGCGCGAGACGCTCGCCAGCACGTCGATGGCCGGGAAGTGGCCCGCGTCGGCCAGCTTGCGCGACAGCACGAGGTGGCCGTCGAGGATGCCGCGGACGGCGTCGCCGATGGGCTCGTTCATGTCGTCGCCGTCGACGAGGACCGTGTAGAGGCCGGTGATGGTGCCGCGCGGGGCGGGGCCGGCGCGCTCGAGCAGGCGCGGCAGGAGCGCGAACACGCTCGGCGTGTAGCCGCGCGTCGTCGGCGGCTCGCCGGCGGCCAGCCCGATTTCGCGCTGGGCCTGCGCCACGCGCGTGACGGAGTCCATCATCAGGAGGACGTTTTTTCCCTGGTCGCGGAAATGTTCGGCGATGGCGGTGGCCGCGAGCGCGCCCTGCACGCGCGCGAGCGCCGCCTGGTCGCCGGTGACGGCGACGACCACCGAGCGGCGCAGCCCCTCCTCGCCGAGCGTGTCGGTCACGAACTCGCGCACCTCGCGCCCGCGCTCGCCGATGAGCGCGATCACGTTGACGTCGGCCTCGCTGCGCGCGGCGATGGTGCCCAGGAGCGTGCTCTTTCCGACGCCCGAGCCGGCGAAGATGCCCACGCGTTGTCCGCGCGCGAGCGTCAGCAGCGCGTCGATGGCGCGCACGCCGGTGGCGAGCGGCGCCTCGATGAGCTGGCGGCTGAGCGGGCTCGGCGGCTCGGCGCGAACGGCGCGCGTCTCGGAGAGCACGAGCGGGCCGAGGCCGTCGATGGGGTGGCCCTGCGCGTCGATCACGCGCCCGAGCAGGGCGTCGCCCACAGGCACGGCGTGGGGGCGGGCGGCGCGGGCGACGAGGCTGCCGGCGCGCAGGCCGGTCGCCTCGCCGAGCGGCATCAGCAGCGCCGACGATCCGCGGATGCCGATGACCTCGGCGGCGACGGGCGCCGCGTCGGGCACGCCGCGCCCGGCCTCGTGCCGCACCGTGCACATCTCGCCGATGGCGGCGTCGAGGCCCGTCGCCTCGATCACGATGCCCGTCGCCGAGCGCACGCGTCCGAAGCGCACCGGGCGCGGCGGCGTCGCGCGGACGCTCGCGAGGCAGCGGTCGAGCAGACCCTCCGGAGCCGAAACCGAAGCGGGAGCGGGCGTCATGGCAGGTCGGGCAGGCCGAGGCGCTCGCGGAGCGCGGTCAGCATCGGCGCGCGGAGGCGGTGGACCGCCGCCTCGGGCGTCTCGACCGTCCAGTCGCCGGGCGCGAGGTGGGCGTCGGACTCCCAGCGGAGCGCGGGGTGGGCCGCGCCGAGCGCGTCGGCGAGGCCGCCCTCCTGGAGGCGCAGCAGGTCCACGGGATGCATCGCGATCGTCGTCGGCGCGGTGCCGGCGACGGCGTCCACGGCCTCGGCCAGCGCGGCGTGGGCCGCCTCCTGCTGGGCGTCGGAGAGCGGCGCCTCTAGCACGCCCTCGGCGACGGCGACGGCCAGCGCGGCCAGCGGCGCCTCCAGCGCGCGAACGCCGGCGTCCCACGCGGCCTCCAGCCGGGCGGCGGCCTCGGCGGCGCGGGCGCGCGCCTCGTCGGCGGCGGCCTCGGCGGCGGCGACGGCCCCGGCGAGCCGGTCGGCCTCGGCGCGGAGCGCCGCGATCTCGACGTCGGCCTCGGCGCGCGCGGCGGCGGCACCGTCGTCGGCGCCGGCGGCGTAGCCCTCGGCGCGCGCCGCCTCGACGGCCGCGCGGGCTTCGTCCACGGCCCCAGGGTCGTCGGCCGACGGCGCGTCGGCCACGAGCGGGGCGAACGCGTAGCGCGCGGCGACGCGGTCGCGCAGCACGCGCGAGGCGGAGGGGCGGGGCGGGGCGGCGGACATCGCTAGATGAGGGCGGCCTCGGCCTCGGCGCCGAGCGTGATCTCGCCGCTCTCGGCGAGCGCGAGCGTGGCCTCGATGACGAGCCGCTGGGCGTCCTCGACGTCGGCGAGGCGCAGCGGCGGGCTGTTCTCGATCTCGTCGGCGATGGCGGCGGCGACGCGCTCGGAGACGGCGGCCATGAGCTTGGCCGAGAGCGCCTCGTCGGCTCCGCGCATCGCGCGGGCGAGCACGCTCTGGTCGACGCTGCTCAGGACGCGGCTCAGCGCGCGCGGCTGCAGCTTGGCGAGGTCGTCGAAGACGAAGAGGAGGTCCTCGATCTGTCCGGCGAGGTCCGGCGTGCCGCTCTGGAGCGCCTCCAGCACGGCGCGGCCGGCGTCGCGCCCGGCCTGCGTCAGGATGTCGGCCGCGCGGCGGACGCCGCCGGGGACGGTGGCCGGCGGCGTGCCGAAGTGGAGGCGCAGCGCCGTGTCGAGGTCGCGCAGGCTCTCGGCCGGCAGCGGCGCCAGCGTCGAGAGGCGGCGCACGACGTCGGCCCGCATCTCGGCGGGCAGGCCGGCGAGGACCGTCGCGGCGGCGCGCGCCGGCAGGTGCGCCAGCACGACGGCGGCCGTCTGCGGGTGCTCGCGCTCCAGGAAGGCGGCCACGCGCTCGGGCGGGACGCTCTGGAGCAGGTGGAAGCCGGTGCCCTCGGTGGCGGCCTCCACGCGCGGCAGCACGGCGCCGGCGCGCTCGGCGCCCAGCCCCTCGCGGAGGAGCGCGCGCGCGGCGTCGAGTCCGCCGCTGGCCGGCGCGGGCGCGGGCGCGGCGGCGCCGGCGCGGTAGGCCTCCAGCACGCTCTCGACGAGCTCGCCGGGGACGCGCGACAGGCGCGCGACCTCGATCGAGACCTGCTCGGCCTCGTCGTCGGTCAGCTCGGGCAGCAGGCGGCTCGCGGTCTCGACGCCGAGGGCGACGACCAGGACGGCGGCGCGCTGGGCGCCCGTCAGGGCGTGCGCGTCGAGCGGCAGCAGGGGGGCGGCGGGGACGATCATCGGGCGGCCTCGGCGGCGGCGTCTTCTTCGAGCCACGCGCGGACGATCGCGGCGGCGTCGACGGGGTGGGACTGGACGTGGGTGGAGACCTCGGCGAGCAGGTCGGCCGGCGTGCCGCCCTCCAGCTTGGCGGCGTAGGGGTCGCCCTCGACGGCCTCGATGGTCGTGCGCGGCATCTCGGGCAGCGGCACCGAGGCGCCGTCGCCGGCGTAGTCCGGCAGCGTCACGTCGAGGACGGGCGCCGTCCCGACGGGCGGGAGCGTCGTCGCCTCGGCTGGCGCGTCGAGGCGGCGCACGAGCGAGCGCAGCAGGCGGTAGCCGAGGAAGAGCGCCAGCAGGATGATGCCGTAGCGGACGCCGAGGGCGATCCACTCGGCGCGCTGCGCCGCGGCGGCGTCGGCGCGGCCCACGCCGCCGTCGGGGTTGAAGCGGAGCTGCTGCACCGCGAAGCGGTCGCCGCGCTCGTCGCTGAAGCCGACGGCGTTCTTGACGAGGCTCTCGATCTGGCGCAGCTGCGCGTCGGTGAAGGGCGTCGGCTCGGCCGCGCCCTCGTCGCCGGCCGGCGGCGCGGCCTCGTCGAGCAGCACCGAGACCGTGAGCGTGCGGATCTCGCCGGCGTCGCGCTGGGCGCGCACCGTCTCGCGCGAGAGCTCGTAGTTGCGGACCGTCGACTGCGAGCCCGTGCCGTTCTCGCCGGCCTCCTCCTGGCGCTCCTCCGAGATCATCGTCTGGCTCTCGGGGTCCACGCGGTTGGCCTCGGTCTCGGTGCGCGAGAGGTCGAGGTCGGCCGAGACGCGGACGACCGCGCGGCCGGGCCCGAGCAGCTGGTCGAGCATCGTCTGTCCGGCGCGCGCGAGGTGGTCCTCCACCTCCTGGCGCATGCGCAGCTGGGCCGACGACAGGCCGGCCGCACCGCCGCCGTCGGCCTGCGGGCCGGCGAGCAGCCGCCCGGCCTCGTCGATCACCGTCACCTGACCCGGCGACATGCCCTCGACGGCGCCGGCGACGAGCGCCGTCACGCCGGCGACCTGCTCGGGGCTCAGCGGGCCGCGCACCGAGAGCACGACCGACGCGCTCGGCGGCGTCTGCTGGTCGCGGAAGGGGCTCCGCTCGGGCAGCACGAGGTGCACGCGCGCCTGCTCGACCTGCTGCACCGACGCGATCGTGCGCGCGAGCTCACCCTCCAGCGCGCGCTTCACGTTGAGGCGCTGCATGAAGTCGGTCATGCCGAGCGTGCCGCCGTCGAAGAGCTCGTAGCCGACCGGCCCGTCGGCCACGACGCCCTCGGTGGCGAGGCGCAGGCGCAGGTCGTAGACCTCCTCGCGGGGGACGTAGATGGCCGTCCCGCCGTCGCGCAGGCTGTACTGGACGCCCTCGGTGTCGAGCTGCTCGACGACGCGGCCGGCGTCGGCCGGCGAGAGGCTCCCGAAGAGCAGCGCGTAGTCCGGCTGCGACGCCCAGCGGGCGACGAGCAGCAGCAGCACGAGCACGCCGGCGACGGCGCCGACGAGGGCTGCGCGGCGCGCGGGCGGGAGTTGGGCGAAGGCGCGGCGCACCTGGGCGAGGAGGTCCTGCATCGGGGGGCGTTAGATCTGCATCCGCATCAGCTCCTGGTAGCCGTCGAGGAGCTTGTTGCGGACTTCCGTGAGGAGCTGGAAGTGGAGCTCGGCCTCGTTCATCGCGATCATCGCGTCGTGCACGTTGTCCGACTCGCCGGCGACGAAGGCCTGGATCTCGGCGTCGGCCGTCTTCTGCGCGCCGTCGGCGCGGTCGATGGCGTTGCGGAGCGTGTCGGCGAAGGGCAGCTCGCCGGCGCCGCGTCCGATGCGGCTGCCCGTGCCGGGCGCCTGAAGCCCGCGGACGCGTCCGGCGCCCGGCTCGCCGCCGGCGATCCCGCCCGTCGCGCCGGCGACCGCGTCGTTCACCGCGCCCGACACCGCGCCCGCGAGCGGGTTCGACGCCCCGGCGCCGGGCACGGCGCGGGCGCTGAGGGCGGAGCCGAGAGCCGAGACCGGGAGCATCAGGCCGAGAGGTCGAGCCGCGTGCCGAGCACGGCCGGCGTGTGGACGCCCGCGCCGGGGCCGTAGAGGCGCTGCGCGACGGCGGGGCGCTCGGGGAAGGCGCGCGCGATCTGCGCCTCCTCGGCGCTCGACAGCGCGGCCGGCGCCGGCGGCGTCATCGGACGCGCCGCGCGCTCGGGGCGCGCCACCGGCGTGGGCAGGGACAGACGGGACGAGAGCGAGAGGCCGGACATGGGTGGGGGGAACTCAGATTTCGAGGGACCGCTTGATCATCTCTTTCGTGGCCTGCACCGAGGTCAGGTTGGCCTCGTAGACGCGGTTGGCCGAGATCATCCGCGCCATCTCCTCGACGACGTTGATGTCGGGGTAGTGGACGTAGCCGTTGGCGTCGGCGTCGGGGTGGTCGGGGTCGAACTCCAGGCGCTCGCGGTCCACGCTCACGACCTCGGTGCGCGGGCCGAGGTCGGCGCGGCTGGCCGTGCTGCGGAGGCCGGCGCTGCCGAGGTGGCGCGGGTCGCTGGAGCGCAGGCCCGCCTGCGTGCGGCGCAGGAGTGCGCCGAAGCGGTCGTCGGCCTCGATGGCCGTGTGGACCGCCCGCTTGGGCTGGTACGGCGTGCCGTCGGCCGTGCGCGAGGTCGTCGCGTTGGCGACGTTCTCGGTGGCGACGCCCATCGCCACGCGCTGCGCTTCGAGGCCGCGCGCGGCGATCTGGAACGGGCTCAGGGTGCGGGTGGGCGAGAGCATGGCGGGGCGGGCTAGACCGTGCGGCCGGTGATGCCGGTGCGCATGAGCGCGAACTGCTCGTGGAGCGCGCGCGCGGCGAGCTGGGTGCGCATCTGCGTGTCGGCGAGCTCCATCAGCTCGTCCTCGAGCTGCGGCGGCGTTTCCTCAGAGATCGCCTGCGCCGTGACGCCGTCCGGCGGCGTACCCAGCGGACCCGAGCGGCGCGCGCGCTGGAGGCTCTCCTCGAAGCGCACCGAGATCCGCTCGGCGCCCGGCGTGTCCAGGTTGGCGATGTTCGTCGTGAGCCCCTTCAGCCGCAGGGCGTAGGCCTGCATGGCGTGGTGGAGCAGGCGGACGGGGGGCGTCTTCACGGCACGGGATGGAAGCTGCCGGCCGGAAGGCGAACGGTGTGCCACCGCGCACAGCGCGGCTGGAGGCGCCTCTGGCCGCGTGCCACGCCGGCAGCTTTCGCCGGGCGTCGGAAAAGCATGCCGGCTCAGGAGGGAACAGGGAGCGCGGGGCCGTGTCCCCATCCCCGCGCTCGGCTCGGTCCGGCGGTCACCAGCGTCGCCACGCACCGGCGACGGCGCGAGCGTCCTGGCCCGTCCTGTCTTGAGAGTGGCCGTACCGTACGGGGCGCTGGCCGTCGACCTGCTGTGCCGGGATTCGCCTACGCCGGGATTCGCCTACCTTCTGGCGGCCGAGTGCGAAGCTGCTTTCGCCTCCCGAAGGTTCCGGCCACTGAGGCGGCGCTCATGTACTCCAATCATCGGTATCACCTGGGGCGGTTCAGGGAGGACGCTGCGCCGGTACTCCGGCCCGGGTTCGCTCCGGACCCTGTTTCTTTGCCCCGCCAGCCCCGTACGTCCCGGAGACCTCGTCCGTCCCCCTCATGATGCCCGCCAGGACAGAAGGGACTCCTATCCCGTCGCCAGATTCCGCGGCCAGGCCGGTCTCGGGTGGCCGGATCATGGTCCAGGCCGCCGATCCCGAGGCGGGCACCCCGACGGGCGAGGCCGACCTGGCGCTGGACTATGTGATCTGGGCCCGGCAGGGGGAGGTCGCTTGGGTAGACCTGTCGAGGAGCACGGGCTCCGACACGCTCCGGCTCGACGCGTCTACCATCACCTTGCTCCAGACGGCGGTCGCGGCCCACCTGCCCGCCCCTACGGTCCGATCCCTCGGCGTCGGGGTGCGGGGAGGCACCGTCTCGATGAACGTCCGGCAGGAGTGGCCAGCGACGGCGATGGCGCTCTCGGGAGGCGCCATCGCCCTCCTGGTCGCACTCGTCGTCGTTGTCGTCCGGAGTCGGAGACGAGCTGCGAGGCTCCTCGCTCTGGCCCGCCACGACGCCGCCTCGCGCGAGGCCGAGCGGACCCGCGTCGCCCGCGAGATCCACGACGGGCCCCTCCAGGATCTCGCGGTCCTGGCCCGGACGGCCGGGTTCGGTGACCAGACGCGCCTTCGCGAAATCAGCGCCGAGCTCCGGGCACTGGCCGCCGATCTGCGTCCGCCTGCACTCGATCAGCTCGGGCTCGCCGCCGCACTGACGGACCTCTCCGAGCGATGGGCAAGCTCCCCCAGCGCCCTGGCGGTTCGGGTCAGCGTCGACGGCGTCGGGCGGCTCGGCCCCGACATCGAACTCGCCCTCTACCGGATCGTCCAAGAGGCCCTGTCCAATGCGGCCACCCATGGGCGTGCCCGCACGGCCTGGGTGTTCCTCCGGGCCCTTCCCCCGTCCCGGGGTGGCCCATCCGGTCTCGAGCTCGTCGTGCGCGACGATGGAGACGGAATCCCGCTGTCCTTCGCGGCGAGCGGCCGCACCGAGCAGAAGCTCCTCGCCGGGGGGCACTTCGGCCTCGTGGGAATGGCCGAGCGGGCCCGGGCGCTCGGCGCCATGCTCACGGTAGGGCCTGGACCGGGCGATTTGGGCACTGAAGTCCATGTGCGCGTCCCCCTTCGCCTCGCGGATCGGCGGGGCCGCCAGACGGCCCACACGTACGCTGGTGCACCATGATCTCCGTCCTCCTCGTCGATGACCACCCGGCCCTGCGGGCCGGCGTTCGCCGGTCGCTGGAGTCGACCCCGGACATCACAGTCGTCGCCGAGGCGGCTGACGGATTCGAGGCTCTGCAGCTGGCTCGCGACCTCAAGCCGGATGTGGTCCTCCTCGACATCGATATCCCCGGCATCTCGGGCGTGGAGGTTGCCCGGGCTCTCAGGGGTACATATGCCAAGGTTCTTGCATTCACCGCGCACGCCGGGCGCGGATTCGTTCAGGGCCTGCTTGAGGCCGGGGCGGCCGGGTACGTCACGAAGGACCAGCCAGAGAGCACGGTCATCGAGGCCGTTCGGGCGGTTGCCCGGGGGGATGGCCGATGGCTTGTCGTTCCCTACGACCCCATGAGCCCGTTCTCGGTCCTCTCGGATCGGGAGCGCGACGTCCTCGCTCTGCTCGCCCGCGGGCTCTCGAACCTGGCCATCGCCGAGACCCTGTTTGTCTCCGAAAGCACGGTCCGGAATACGCTCACGGCCGTCTACCAGAAGATCGGGGCGACCTCCAGCCGGGAGGCTGTCGCGTGGGCGTGGGCCCAGGGGCTCGGTCCGAGGACCCCCTAGGCTCTCCGGGGCCGGCGAGGATCGCCGTGTGGCTCGGCCATCTGGGGTCTCGAAATGGAGGGGACTCCTGCCATGACTGGAAGAAGCTCTATATACCGTAAAGGGTGCGGACTCTAAGCTTTGTAGGTCATCCGCCCAGCCCGTCCATGTCACGTCTCCAGCCCATTGCGGCGGCTATCGCACTCGGGGTTCTTCTGGTCGGCTGTGATCCTGCTGAATCTCTGACGTCCAACGTGGGAGCGCCCTCCACTCAGTCGTTCGAGATGTCTCCGGAGGGGCGGCTGGATCTCCGCTTCCTGCCCCTCTCGTGGGCGGACGGGGACCAGCTCGTCGTTTCGGCGGGGCCCACCTGGATCCGCAGCACAGCGGCCTCGTCCGGTCACCACACGGTCACGTGGGCGACGAACTCAGGCGTCGCCTCCCGGGTCCTCGGTCTCTTGGACGGGCGCCTCCAGGCCTCGCTCGCCTCCCATAGCACCGATGGACATGCCGGCCAGACCCTTGATGGGCCGACATCGATCCACAAGCGGACCGTCTGCCACGGAAACAACTGCTCTACCGTTCTGGAATACGACTACGATTTCACCGAGCCTGGAGGTGATGGTGCGACCACGTGGGTGCGTCCTGGCGCAACGCCCGTGACGATCGACCGCCTACGGGTCGAGACCGTGGCCCAGAACGAACACGACTTCATCCGCGTGACCAGCCCTGACCCGATTGAGGTCATCCGCTGACGCGCTCCGAGCCACCGGGCATCCGTCCTCGCTTGCTGTACGGCAAGGGCGGTGCCCGGTGGCCCCTGCGCTTTTTGTTGGGCATCGGTCAGACACATGTGCTAGGTTCGTCGGACAGCGCGTGAGAGGCACGGCGACCGATGAATCCGACTGTTTTCCGACACGATCGCGCTCTGCCACGTGCACGGTCGCCGGACGGGTCGCTTTCCGGCTCTCCGCGTGCAAATGAGCACAGAGGAACGGTGCACATCCGTGACCCGGAGGGCCCCGGCTAAAGCCGGCCCGCGTGGCCTCCGACACACCGCATCCAGAGCTTCATCCATCGCGTTCATGAAACCGCCGACGTCGGCTCATGGCTCCGAGCCCCGCGTGCTGTTCGTGGACGATGAGCTGCCGCTGCGGAGCGTGGTCACGCGTCTGCTCTCGCGCCGCGGCGTCGATGTCGTCAGCGTCGGGGACGCCGTCAGCGCCGTCGAGCGCCTCCGCGAAGAGCCGTTCGACCTGCTACTGACCGACTTCCAGATGCCGGACATGGACGGCTTCGCGCTCCTGGCGCATGTCCGCGAGCACTACCCGGACCTCCCGGCCATCATGATGACCGGCCACGCGTCGGTCCAGCACGCCGTCCAGGCCATGAGCGGCGGCGCCGTGGACTACCTGCCCAAGCCGTTCTCGACCGACGCCCTCGCCGACCGCGTTCTCGGCCAGATCCGTCGGCGCCGCGAGACCGCGCCCACGCGCACGATGGCCTCGCGACCGCCCGCCCCGCCGGCGCGCGGTGTCCCCGAGTTCCTCGGCGAGCACCCGGCCATCGTCCGCCTCCGCGCGCTCGCCGACCGGATCGCACCCAGCGCCGCGCCGGTGTTCGTCCACGGCGAGAGCGGCACCGGCAAGGAGGTCTTCGCGCGCTACCTCCACGGCTGCAGCGGCCTCGCCGGACCCTTCGTGGCGATCAACTGCGCCAACCTGCCGCGCGAGCTCGTCGAGAGCGCGCTGTTCGGGCACCGCAAGGGCGCCTTCACCGGCGCGACCGAGCACCACACGGGCGTCTTCGAGGAGGCCGACGGCGGGACGCTCCTGCTCGACGAGGTCACCGAGATCGCGCCCGAGGTGCAGGCCAAGCTGCTGCGCGTGCTCCAGGAGGGCGAGGTGCAGCCCGTCGGCGCGCCACGTCCGAAGCCGGTGCGCGTGCGCGTGGTGGCCACCACCAACCGCAACCTCGGTGAGGCGATGGCCTCGGGCCACTTCCGCGAGGATCTCTACCACCGCCTCGCGGTCTTCCCGGTGAGCCTGCCGCCGCTGCGCGAGCGCGGCGACGACATCCGTCTGCTCGCCGAGCGCTTCGTCGAGACCTACCGGACGCTCTACGGTCACGGTCCCAAGCGCATCGCCGACGACCTGATGGCGCGCTTCCTCGCGGCCGACTGGCCCGGCAACGTGCGCCAGCTCGAGAACATGGTCCACCGGGGCGTGGTGCTCTCCGCGGGCAAGGATGTCATCGAGCGCGGCGACGTCGAGCACGCTTTCCTGACCGACGCCGCCGGCGTGGGCGGCAACCTCGACCGCGTGCGGTCGCAGGCCGTCCGCACCCTCGATGCGATGGAGCGCGAGATGATCCTGCAGGCGCTGGCCGAGTGCGACGGCAACCAGCAGCACGCTGCCGACCGCCTCGGCATCAGCGACCGCACGATCCGCAACAAGCTGCGCCGCTACCGCGACGAGGGCTACACCGTCTGAGCGGCGCCGGGGCGTCAGGCCGTGGCGTCTCCGCCGAGGTCGCGCACGGCGGCGGCGGCGATGCGGCCGACGGCCTCGGGCTGGTCGTAGAAGCCGGTGCGGACCCGCTCGCGCAGGTCGTGCAGCCGCTCGGGGCTGAGCGTCTCGCCGGCGCGGAGCGCCACGCGCGCGCGCTCGACTTCGGCGTTGGTGTCGGCCGCCGGCGCGCGCTGGGCGGCCGCGGCCTCCGGCGAGAGGTCCAGGCGGTCGGACGGCGCGGCGGCGGGCGCCGGCGCTCGCCGCGTGCTGGCCGCGCCGGCGGACGTGCCTTCGGCGCGCGTGCTGCCCACCGGAGCGATGGGCGACGAGAGCAGGGGGTCGGTCGGGCGGCGGACGTTCATGGCGAGGCGGGAGCCGGTGACACGGAGAGAATCGTGTGCGGCGAGCGAACCTGAAGGGCGCGCCGAAAAAAACTATCGGGGGGCCGTGTCGAGTCGCGACGGCGTCGGCAGGGCGTGGTAGCGCGCGTGGGCTGCACTGGTGCGTCCGGCGGCCGCCAGCGCGCGCTCGGTCGCGTCGAACTGGCGGCGCAGCTCGCGTCCGAGGCGCGCATCCTGCGCGTGGAAGCGCACGACGAGCGCCTGCGGCAGGGCCTGCGGACGCGGCAGGGCGTCCAGTGCGGCGAGGTGGCCGGCGCGCTCGGCGAGCGCGGCGTCGGCGGCGTCCAGGTCGCCCGCGGCGAAGGCCTCCACGAGACGATCGCCGGCGTCGAGGACGGCGGCGAGGGCGTCGTGGGCGGGGTCAGACGTGGACATGCGGCCTAGAAGTAGGAGTAGCCGTAGTTGAGGTAGCTGCTCAGGGCCGTCTGCTGGCTCGACGCCGCCGTGGCGACGCTCTGGAGGCGCTGGAACTGCGCGCGCAGCGTCTCCTCGCGCGTGAGCATCCGGTCGTCCCAGCGCTGGATCTGGTCGTCGAGGCGCTTGATGCGCGCGTCGATGCCCTTCTGGCGGCCGGCGATCTGGCCCGTCGCGCCGACGAGCGACTCGAGGCGGGCCTGCAGCTTGGTCGTCACGCCGTCGGGACCCGAGAAGAAGGCGCCGACGGCCGCGGGGTCGGCGGCGAGGAGCGCGTCGAGTTTGGTGGCGTCGGCGACGCGGAGCGTGCCGTCGCGCTCGGTGGCGATCCCGAGGGCGTCCAGCGAGAGGTCGCCGCCGGTGGCCTGCGCGAGGTCGGCGCGGAGGCTGGAGCGGAGGCCGCGCAGCGTGCTGTCGCCGGCGAAGGCGCCGCGCGTGCCCGTCGCGCCGTCGACGCGCGTCTTGGCCTCGATGAACGACAGGACGTCGTTGTAGGCCTTGACGAACGCGTCGAGGTCGGTGCGCATGCGCTCGGCGTCGGGCCCGACGCGGACGGTCGTCTCCTCGCCGGTCGCGCGCGAGAGCGTGAGCGTGAGGCCGGCGACGGCGTCCGAGACCGTGTTGGCGTCGCGGTAGAGCATCAGGCCGTCCACCTCGACGGCCGCCGAGAGGGCCGACGTCTCGGCGCTCGTGCCGACGGCGTGCAGCGCGCCGCCGCCGGTGCCGACGCGGAGGTCGGTGCGGTCCACCTCCAGCGCGGCGAGCACGCCGTCGGGGTCGGAGAACGAGAGGCGTCCGCCGAAGCCGGTGGCGAGGCTGCGAAGGCTGAGGCGGGCCGTGCCGTCGGTCTCGCGCACGACCGACGCGCTGGCGCCGGTGCCGGTGGCGAGGTCGCCGGAGCCGCGCGCGGCGCTCACGGCGTCGTTGATGGCCTGCGCGATGCCGGCGAGGATGTCGCCGTCGGTGGCGCCGTCGGCCGGCTGGTAGGCCACCGCGAGGTCGGCCGTCGAGCCGTCGGGCTGGGCGACGTGGATCGTGAAGGCGCGGCTGCCGGCGACCGGCGGAGGGCCGGGGTCGTCGGCGAAGAGCGCGCCGAGCGTCTGGCCGGCGCTCGCGAGCTGGCGCGAGACGCGCGCGTCGGCGCGCGCGAGGCGGTCCACGCGCACCGTGTGCTCGCCGGCGGCGGCGGCGTCGGAGGCGGATACCGTGAGGCCGGACTCGGCGTCGACGGTCGCGCGGCGCGCGGCGAAGGGCGTCTGGAACGGGTCGCCGAAGCGCTTCGCCAGCTTGTGCAGCGTCGAGACCTGGCTGTCGAAGTCCTGCAGCGCAGCCTTCGCGATGCGCTGGTCACCGCGCTGCGTCTGCAGCATCGTCTTGGGCTGCGACTCGATGGCGATCGTCTGCTGGATCAGCTGCTCGTAGAGCGAGTCCGCGTTGAACAGCCGGGACAGGTTCGCAGTCATGGGGGCGAAGCGGATGGGCCGCGCTAGGCGGCGAGGGCGGGACGGCCGAGGACGCCTTCGCGCCACGCGTCGCGCAGCTGGCTCAGGAGCGTCGTCGCCGGCGCGAGGTCGCCGTCGGAGGCCATGCGGAGGGCGTAGTCGTAGAGGCTGTGCAGACGCTCGGCGAGGTCGCCGCCGCGCTCGGTGTCGAGCCCCCCGATGAGCTCGACGAGCACGCGGCGCGTCTTGACGGCGTCGCCGCGGTGCGCGGCGGCGAGGCCCAGGCTGTAGAGCTTGTCGATCAACTCGGCCGGGGAGGCGTGCAGGACGGCCTGCTGCTGGTACTGACGGAGCGGGTGGACGACCGGCATGGCGGCAAAGGGTGTTCCACGGTGGGCGGCGGCGCGTCCCGGCGGCGCCGGGCCTCCACCTGATCGAATCCCGACGCGCCCTCTGAAGCGCGGGCGGCAAAAAAGAACCGTCCCGCCGGCAGCGCGTGCCGGCGGGACGTGCGGACAAGGCCTTGTGGGGCGCCAGAACCAGGGTCCAGAGGAAGGCCCTGCCCGGCTGGCGTCACTCCTAGAAGAGCGACAGGACGGCCTGCGGCGCCGAGTTGGCCTGCGCGAAGGACGCCGTGCCCGTCTGCTGCAGGATCTGCAGCTTGACGATGTTCATCTGCTCCTGCGCGAAGTCGGCGTCCTCGATGCGGCTGCGCGCGCTCTCGTAGTTCGTCTTCGACGTCTCGAGGTTGTCGGCCTTGAAGCTCAGGCGCTTCTGCGAGTCGCCGATCGAGCTCAGGTAGCCCGAGACGGTCTCGATGGCCGCGTCGATCGAGTCGATCGAGGTGCCGGCGTTGGCGGCGTCGCTCACGTCGAGGGCGTCGATGCCGAGCGAGGCGTCGTCGGTGAGCACGCCCGAGAGGTCGACCGCGAACGTGTCGGCCGAGCCGGCGCCGACCTGGAACGAGAAGGCGCCCGCGCCGTCGCCGCCCGTGGCGTCGAGCAGGTTGTGGCCGTTGAACTCGGTGTTGCCCGTGATGTCGTTGATCTCGGACACCATCGCGGTCAGCTCGTTGGCGATCGCCGTGCGCTCGGTCGCGCCGAGGGTGTCGTTGGCGGCCTGGACGGCCTTCTCCTTCATCGACATCAGGATGTCCTGGACCGACCCGAGGCTGCCCTCGGCGACCGTGAGGAGGCTCTTGGCGTCGCCGATGTTGGAGAGCGCCTGCGCCTGGCCGCGGGTCTTGGACTCCAGCTTGCGGGCGATCGAGTAGCCGGCGGAATCGTCCTCGGCGCGGTTGATCCGGCTGCCGGTGGAGAGGCGCATCTGGCGCATGCTCATCTCATCGCTCGTCTTGTTGAGCTGCGAGAGCGAGCGCATCGCGCTGACGTTGGTGTTGACGCGGAACGACATGGTTGGACCTTGGCTGGTGGGGGGGTTCTGGCTTCGGGTGTCTCCCGGCCTGACCCACTGATCGAAGCCGCTCTGGCACCGTTTACCCCGGGGCCCTCAAAACCCCTCGTTTCGCGTTCAGCCCCGATCTCTGTCACGCGGGTGTTCCCGACACGCGCGTGCGAGCGCCGTCGGCGGCCACCGTGGCGGGACGGCCCGGTGCGCGTCGGTGGTGCGAACCGGACGCACCAGTGACGTGCGTCGACGGCCGGGATCGGGTGCCGAACCACGACTTGCCCCGCCGGGCGACACCCCGCCTCTCGGCGACCGACGCGCGCGTCGCGCGTCCACGGCGCCGGGTCGGGCGCCGGCGGCTCGACCGGCCTCGCGGCGCCGACGGCGCCGCGGCAGGAGCCTACCGCAGGTAGTCCATCAGCGACGTCTGCTCGGCCGAGGCGGCGACGCGCAGGGCGGCCTCGAGGCCCGTCTGGCGCCGCTGGAGCTCACCGAGGAGGCTCGCGAGGTCCACGTCTTCGAGGTCGCTGCGGCGCGCGGCCGTCGAGATCGCGTGCGCGGCGACGGCGTCCGACGCTGCGTCGAGGCGGCGCGCGGTGTCGCCGCTCTGCGACGTCAGGCGCACGTAGTGCTGGCTGGCGGCCTCCACGTCGTCGAGCGCCGCCGCGATGTCGGTCGGGCCGCCGGTGCGCAGGGCGTCGGCGAGGGCCTGGAGGCGGTCCGGCGCCGGCGTGCCGCCGACGAACAGCGCGTCGGTGCCGGGGATGTTGACCGTGAGCGCGATGTGGGGCGCCACCTGCCGCGAGCGGGCGCCCGAGAAGTCGCCGGCGGCGACCGTGCCGTCGGCGGTGAGCGGCGCCGTGGACGTCTCGTTGCCGGCGAAGAGGTACTCGCCGTCGCTCGTCGCGTTGAGCGTCGTGACGAGCTCCGCGCGGAGCGACTCGATCTGGAGCGCGAACGCCTCGCGGTCCAGCACGCCGTTGGCGCCGCGGACGCCGATCTCCTGCGCCTGTGCGAAGAGGTCGCCGGCAGCGGTCAGCGCGCCCTGCGTCTGGTCCACCCACGACCGCGCCGCGCCGATGGAGCGCTCGTACTGGCCGAGGCGCTCCTCGAGGTGGCGCAGCAGGCGCCCCTGCGCGAACGCCGTCGGGTCGTCGGACGCCCGGTTGACGCGCAGGCCCGTGGCGAGCTGCTCGTTGAGGCGCGCCATCTCGGCGCGGAGCGTCGGCAGCGCGCGCCCGGCGCTGCTCTGGGCGAGCGCGCGGGCGGTGGCGGTGTGGATCGGGCGGGTCATCGGCGGGCGGGCGGGGCCGGGCTAGAGGCCGAGGGCTAGAGGCCGAGGGCTAGAGGCCGAGGGCTAGAGGCCGAGGGCTAGAGGCCGAGGGCTAGAGGCCGAGGGCTAGAGGCCGAGGGCTAGAGGCCGAGCAGGGTGTCGAAGAGGCCGTTGGCCGTGTCGAGCACGCGCGCCGAGGCGGCGTAGGCCTGCTGGTAGCGGATCAGGTTGACCATCTCCTCGTCGAGCGAGACGCGCGAGACGCTGTCGCGCAGCGCCCCGGCGTGGTCGGCCATGGCCGCGCTGGCGGTCGCGGCGGCGCTCGCCGCGCGGACCCGCGTGCCGAGGTCGGCCATGAGCGCCGTCGCGAGGCTCTGCACGCCGTCGCCGAGGCCGGCGATGGTGGTCGCCACGCTGCCGTCGCCCGGCGCGCCGCTGCCGGCGGCGACGGCCTCGGCCGTCATGTCCGACGAGAGCGCGATCGTCGAGGCCGTCACGCCGGCGGGGTCGAAGAACGGACGCCCGGAGACGCCGTCGAGGCCGGTGCCGGTCGCGTGCGCCGTGTTGACGCGGTCCACGAGCTGCGCGGCGAGCGTGTCCAGCGCCGAGCGCGCGCTCGGCAGCGCGACGGCCAGCAGGTCCAGCTGCGCGCCCAGCTCGCCGCCCTCGGTGCCCGAGAGCGTGAGGCCGCGCGACGAGCCGTCGGCGCGGATCTCGGTCGTCGCCGCGTCGGGCGGCCCGACGAGGCGCAGCGCGCGCGACTCGGTGCCCTGCACGCCCACCATCCCGCCGAACGACACGTCCACGGTGCCGTCGGCCTGCGAGCGGACGTTCACGGGCACGAGCCCGGCGAGGCGGTCCAGCAGCAGGTCGCGGCGGTCCTGCGCGTCGGGGTCGGCCACGCCCTGCGCGTTGGCGGCGCGGACGAGCCCGTTGAGGTGGGCGATCTCGGAGAGCAGGCCGTTGGCCTCCTCGACCGAGGCGCCGAGGCTGGACTGGACGGACGCCGCGTAGTGGTCGAGCCGCTCGCTCGCGCCGCGCAGCGCGCTCGCGACGCTGCCCGCCTGCGACAGCAGCGCGTTGCGCGCGCTGAGGTCCGACGGGTGGTCGGCGACGTCGCTCCACGCGTTCCAGAACTCGGTCAGCGAGCCGAGGAGCGCCTCGCCGCCGTCGGGCGCGAGCTGGCCTTCGAGGCCGGCGAGCAGCTGCGCGCTGGCGCCGGCGCCGTCGCGGTTCGTCATCCCGCGCCGGGCGGCGGCGTCGAGGATGGAGCTGCGCATGCGGTCGATGCCCGCGAGGCCGGCGCCGCCGCCGGCGCCGAGCTGCCCGTTGTGGAACATCACGCCGCCGTCGAGGCGCGGGTCGGGCGCGAGGCGCACGGCGCGGCGCGTGTAGCCGGCCGACTCCGCGTTGGCGATGTTCTGGCCGGTGACGTTCGTCGCGGCCTGGTAGGCCATCAGCGAGCGGCGGGCCGAGGCGTAGAGGTTGGACAGGCTCATGGCGGGGACCGGATGCGACCGGGCTAGCCGGTCTGGGTCAGGTGCGAGGCGCGGTCGGGTGGCCCGACGCGTCCGTGCGCGGTGTAGACGTGGGCCGTGGCCGGCACCGAGAGCTGCTGCCACGCGCCGAGCATCTCGCGGCCGAGCGCGACCGCGTGGTCGAGCGCGCACGCGAGGTCGTCGCACGCCTGGCGCGCGTCGAGCGCGGCCTCGGCGAGCGCGTCGCGCGCGGCGGCGGCCTCGGCGGGCGCGAGGTGGCGGCGGCGGTCGCCCTGAGCGCGGTCCAGCTCGCCGACGGCGTCGAGCGTCTGCGCGGCGGCGGCCTCGAAGGCCTCGACGCGCCCGGTGCGCAGCGCGTCGATCTGGGCGCGCGCGCAGCCGGCGACGGTGATCAGCGCGTCGCGTTCGGCGAGGACGTAGGGGGAGGCGGTGGGGGCCACGTCGATCATGAGAGGTCCGGGCGAGGATCGAAGGCCGGCGGCGCCCCTGAAGGCGCGTCGAAGAGGGCGTCGGATGGCGGGCCGTCCGGGGTCGCCGGCGTTCCCGATGGCGCGACTGGTGCGGCTGCCGCCGGCGGCGCGGCGTCGGCGGCCGGATCGGCCGGCAGCTGGCCGGTGCGCGACCACTGGCGCATCATCAGGTCGGCCACGCCGAACGTGCCCGAGTCCACGAGGTGCTCGGTCAGGACGTTGGTCAGCGTGTCGCGCTGGAGGTCGGCCTGGCCGGTGAGCATCCCGCCCGCCGCCGACCCGGCGGCCGCGCCGGCCTTGAACAGGTCGCGCGTCATCACCTCGACGAACTGGCGGACGAGGACCGACTCGAACTGGCGCGCCGCCTCCTCGGGCGAGCGCGCGGGGCGCCCGGCCGGTGTCGCCGGCGACGAGGCCGGCGACGAAACGGACGGGAGGGCGGTGATCGGGGACATGGCTAGAGCACGACGAGCTCGCCCTGCAGCGCGCCCGCCCGGTCGATGGCCTGGAAGACGGCGATCACGTCTCGCGCCGAGAGGCCCAGCTCGTTGAGCGCGGCGGCCAGCTCGGCGACGTTCGTGTTGGGCGCGAGCACCACCGAGCGCACGGCGCCCTGGTCGATGCCCGTGCGGCCGACGGTCGTGCGGACCGTCTCGCCCTCGCCGAGCGGGTTCGGCTGCGACACCAGCGGCTCGGCCTCGGTCGAGATCGTCAGCGAGCCGTAGGTGATCATCACCTCGGCGATGCGCACGTTGCCGCCGGCGACCACCGTCCCGGTGCGCTCGTTGACCACGATGCGGGCCGGGACGTCCACGTCCACGCGGACCGTCTCGAGGGCGGCCATCACGGCGGCGGCGCCGCCAGCGCCCTCGGGCACGGTCACGCGCACGAGCCCGGCGTGGACCGCCTCGGCGCTGCCGGGGTAGAGGCCGTTGACGGCCGTCGCGACGGCCGCCGCGTTGGCGAAGCTCGGGCGCCGCAGCGCCAGCTCCAGCCGCGCCGACGGGAACGACGTCTCGGGCGCGCGCACCACCTGGCCGCCGGACGGGACGCGGCCCGTGTTGGTCGGGCCGGTGCGCGTGGCGGTCCCGGCCACCGACGCCTCGACGGTGCCGGTCAGGACGGCGCCCTGCGCCATCGCGTAGACGTCGCCGCCGCGCGCCATGTCCTGCAGCGGCGTCTGGAGCAGCACGCCGCCGGCGAGCGAGCGCGCGTCGCCGAGCGCCGAGACGGTCACGTCGAGCGGCGTGCCGGGGCCGGCGAAGGGGTCCAGCGACGCCGTCACCATCACGGCCGCCGCGTTGCGCGAGCCGACGTGCGCGGGGTCGACGGCGATCCCGAACTGCTGGAGCATGTTGGCGATGCTCTGCACGGTGTAGGTGGCGCCCGACGCGCCGCGCGCGCGGTCGCCCGTGCGGTCGAGCCCGACGACGATGCCGTAGCCGACGAGCTGCACGGGCGCAGCGCCGGCGGGCATGACGAGGTCCTGCAGGCGCGCGCTCTGGGCGCGCGCGGGCGCGGCGGCGAGGGCGACGCCGGCGAGGAGCGCGACGAGGAGGAGCGGACGCATGGCGGTCGTGGAGAGGGTCACGGGAGCGATCACGGAGTCGATCACGGAGCGGCGGCGACGGGCGCCGGGGTGGAACTCGCCACCGCGCCGCCGAGCACGGCGGCGGCCACGACGACGGCCGCGAGGCCGATCGTGGTCAGCAGGCGCGGGCGCAGGAAGCGCGGCCCGCCGCCCTCCTGGCGGTAGGCCACGTCGGCGCTGGCGATGTGGTACGAGAGGACCGTGTTGCCGGTCGTGACGTCGGCGGGGCGGACGAGCCCGCGCACGCGCAGCAGGTGCGTCGCGCCGTCGACGTCGAGGCGGCGCTCGCCGTCGATGGCGAGGTTGCCGGCGGCGTCCACGCTCACGACGCGCGCGGTGAGCGTGCCGGTGAGCAGCTCGCTCTGGGCGGTCGCGTTGTCCGAGTCGCGGCGGCCGGACACCTGGGCGTCCACGCCGAAGACGTTGCCCGACGAGAGCGAGCCTGCGCCGCCGACGCTCGCGCTGGACTGGCTCTGGCTGGCCGACGCGCGGCGCGCCTGCGTCTGCTCGGCGAGCACGACCGTGATGAGGTCGCCCGCCTGGAACGCGCGCAGGTCGGCGTAGAGCGACCGCGCGCGGCGCGGCGCCTCGGCGGTCGTGACGGCCGGCACCGCCGGCGCCTCGGTGGCGCTGCCGGCGGTCGCGCCGGTGGCCGACGCCGTCGGCGCGTCCTGGGCCGACGACGGCGCGGCGGCGAGCGCCACGGAGAGGAGAAGCAGGGTGCGACGCATCGCGGGTGGGGGCTACAGGGTG
>Ga0209053_1000588_pt1 | contig 23373 bp, 22 predicted proteins | sample EBPBio152010_DNA_FD_185864 | JGI IMG/M metagenome (GOLD analysis project Ga0209053, IMG submission 185864) | Wastewater treatment Type I Accumulibacter community from EBPR Bioreactor in Madison, WI, USA - Reactor 1_7/15/2010_ DNA (SPAdes)... | ecosystem: Engineered > Bioreactor > EBPR >... | reverse complement strand
GACAGAAATTTCAAAATTGCTTCAATAACTTCTTGCTCAAATGTTACCGGAATTAAAACGCCTTATCATGAAGTTGCAAAGGTTATGCATCAGAATAATGGTGTCTGTTTTGTAGATTTTGCTTGCTCTGGACCTTATGTTGAAATCAATATGCATCCAGAAGATTCAGAAAGTTATTTGGATGCTATATTTTTTTCACCTCATAAGTTTCTTGGTGGTCCTGGAACATCTGGTGTTTTAGTATTTAATAAAAATTTGTATAAAAATAGTGTTCCAGATTGTCCTGGTGGTGGAACTGTAAGTTGGACAAATCCTTGGGGTGAACATAAATATATTGATAATATTGAAGATAGAGAAGATGGTGGAACGCCAGGATTTCTTCAAGTAATCAAAACAGCACTTGCCATTCAATTGAAAGAAAAAATGGGTATTCAAAATATTTTGGATAGGGAACACGAAATTGTTGATTATGTATTTGAAGAATTAGGAAGTATTGAAAATATTAAAATTTTAGCAAAAGAACATCAAGATAGGTTAGGAGTAATTTCGTTTTATATTGACGACTTACACTATAATTTAGGAGTGAAATTATTGAATGATAGATTCGGAATTCAAACTCGTGGAGGATGCAGTTGCGCAGGAACTTATGGCCATTTCTTGTTGCATGTTGATAAGGAAACTTCTAGTGATTTGGTTTGTTTGATAACTTCTGGTGATTTAATTAGAAAACCAGGATGGATTAGAATGTCTATACATCCAACAACAACATCTGAGGAGATTAAGTTTGTTTGTGATAGTATAAAAGAGTTAGCAAAAAATCACAAAGAATGGGAGAAAGATTATGTTTACAACGGAAAAAGCAATGAGTTTGTTCACAAAAATGCCTCTCATTTAGAAAAAGAAATGGTTCACAATTGGTTTAAAATATAGATATAACAAAAAAGCGATTTTCATATGAAAATCGCTTTTTTTATAACAGATGTTTTAATTTTGAACACTGAACACTGAACACTGAACACTGAACACTATATCTTCACTGTCCAACCAAAAGTATCTTCTGCTAATTTATACTGAATTTTAGTTAAATCTTCTTTCAATTGTAATGCGAAAGAATTTTCAATCTTAGGCAATTGATATTCTGTTCCTTGGTAGGCGAAAGCTACAATTGGGCTAACAACAGCAGCTGTTCCTGCACCAAAAATTTCTTTCAAACTTCCGTCTTTGGCAGCATTTACTAATTCTTCAACTAATACGGAACGAACTTCTACATTCAATCCATCTCGTTGAGCTAATTCGATTAAGCTTTTTCTAGTTACACCATCCAAAATTCTTTCACTTGTTGGAGCCGTATATAAGGTATCATTTATTCTAATGAAAACATTCATGGTTCCAGCTTCTTCAAGTTTGGTATGTGTTGCATCATCTGTCCAAATGATTTGTTGGTATCCTTTTTCGTTTGCTAATTTCGTTGGATAGAATTGTGCTGAATAATTTCCAGCAGCTTTTGCAGCTCCAATACCACCATTTGCAGCACGACTATAATGTTCAGCAATAATTACTTTAACTTCACCAGAATAATATGACTTTGCTGGTGAGAGAATAATCATAAAGCGATATTCATTTGATGGTTGTGCAATTACTCCATGACCAGTAGCTATCATAAATGGTCTTAAATATAACGTGTTTCCAAGTCCTTTTTTAACCCATTCTCTATCTAAATCGACAACTGTTTTCAAACCTTCCATGAAAATATTTTCAGGAACTTCTGGCATTGCCATTCTTTTTGCAGATTTATTGAAACGTTTAAAATTTTCGTCAGGACGAAACAACCAAACATCATCATTGTCATCTTTATAAGCCTTCATACCTTCAAATATGGCTTGACCATAATGAAAAACTTTAGCAGAAGGATCTATTAAAAAAGGTTCATAAGGTGTGATAATTGGTTTTTGCCATACGCCATCTTTGAAATCACAAATTAGCATGTGGTCTGTGAAAATATTTCCAAAGGTTAAGTTTTCAAAATCTACGGATGCAATTTTTGACGATGAAGCTTTAACTATATCGATTTCGATAGTGTTGTTTAAAGTCATTTAGTGTAAGTTTATTTCTTAATTATTTTTATAATTAATTGTTTTTAAGTCAGTTATAAAAAATAATTAAATATTATTTAGTTTTTGCTAAACTAATAAAAAAATGGATTGAAATTGTAACCTCTAAAATATATTTATTCACTTTTTATTGTTGTTATCAACTGATAAATTTTATCTTATAAATAGTATGAAAAATCCCGATAATCTGCTTAATTTTGTTCTAATTAAAATTTAAATCAAGATGAGAAAAATAGTTATCGCAACATTTGTTGTATTGGCATTAGTAAGTTGTAAAAAAAATGAAGAAGTAAAAGTGGATGCAAAACCAGTTTCTTATGCTGAATTTGGTGATAAGATTACGGCAGATAAAGCCATTTCGTCTGAAGAACTTCTTGAGAAATATAAAGCAATGAAAGAAACTGATACACTTCAAGTAAAAGTAGCATCTAAAATTGTTGATGTTTGCCAAAAGAAAGGTTGTTGGATGAATTTAGATTTAGGAAATGATGAATCTACCTTTGTAAAATTTAAAGATTATGGATTTTTCATGCCTTTCAATGCTGCTGGAAGTGAAGTAATTGTTAACGGAAAAGCTTTTATAGAGCTAACTTCAATTGAAGATTTGAAAGAATATGCAAAAGATGCAGGAAAATCACAAGCAGCAATTGATAGTATTATTGCACCAGAAAAAAATTATTCTTTCTTGGCAGATGGTGTTTTAATTAAAAAATAAATTTATAAAAATGAAAAATTTCAAACTACTATTATTAGTTGCTTTCGTTTCAATTGGTTTAAACGTAAATGCACAACAAGCAGCAAAAAAAGCAAAAACACAAACAACATTAAATTCAAATGATTTTGTTTCTTTTGGAGATAAATTTGAATTGAATAAAGTAATTACCAAAGAGCAAATGTTTAAGAAATATAAATCATTGAAAAAAGGTGATTCTATTGCTGTAAAATTTGTTACTAAGATCAACTCAGTTTGTAAAAAGAAAGGATGTTGGATGAAATTAGATTTAGGTAATGGTGAATCTGCATTTATAAAGTTTAAAGATTATGGTTTTTTTGTACCACTTAATGCAGATGGAAGTGAAGTCGTTGTGAATGGTGTTGCGTTTATTGATGTTGTATCAGTTGAAGAATTGAAACATTATGCAAAAGATGCTGGGAAATCTCAAGCAGAAATTAATAAAATTAAAAAACCAGAAATTACTTATTCCTTTACAGCAACTGGAGTATTTATAAAGAAATAATATAAAATGAAGAAATTTTTAATACTATCGTTTTCTGTTTTGCTATTAATTTCTTGTCAAAATAAGCAAACTGAAAAGGCAGAAGATAAAGAAGCTTGTGCAAATGATTCTGTAAAAGAAAAGAAATTTGAGATGTACGAAATGTCTGAAATGGCTTCGCTCATGGAACAAATGTATGCTCACAATCAACAATTGAGATTAAGAATTATAAAAGGAGATACTGTTGGAAAGTTTCCAGAATTTTTCAATAAAATTTATTCTGCAGAATTCACAACACCAAGTGATAATGATGTTTTTTTTAAAGAAAATGCCGATAAATACATTGCAGCTCAAAAATTGATTTATTCGGAAACTGAAAATGTTAAAGAGAATTTTAATAAAGGAGTAGATGCTTGTATAACTTGCCATAAAGGTAAATGTGGCGGACCAATTCCGAGAATTAAGAAACTATATATTAAGTAAATACTCAATAATGAATATTAAAAGATTACTTCTAACATTAATAATGTCATTGATACTATTTATTCTAGGAGTATTTTTTTATATAGATTTACTAGATTCATTTTTACCAGAAAGTAAATGTATTTTGTATGCTTGGTCAAGTATAAGTGATCAATTCAGAGATGCTCTTTTTTTTGGTACTTCATTATCAATAATTCCATTTGGTTTACGATATGTTTGGTATAAGACTAAAAATAGTAGTAATATATTAAAGTTAAAATCAGCGGTAATCTTACTATTATTCATAATTTCATCATTAATTGTGAGTTATTTTATTTTAAAAAATAATTTAGAACTAAGGTGTAAGTTGTTGAAATCTAGTACCATGAAAGTTTCAGTTGATATGATTGAAGTCAAATATTGGTTATATGTTTTGTTTGGTATAATTATGGGATTTTTAGCTAATTACTTTTATTTAAAAAACAATAAATCTTGAAAAGAGAAATTCTTACCACAAACGATGGTTCAACAACCATTCATTTACCCGATTGGGATGAGAGTTATCATTCCAAGCATGGTGCAATTCAAGAAGCTTATCATGTTTTTATTAAAAGCGGACTTTCCTTGTTTGAAGGAAAATCTGTTTCAATTTTAGAAATTGGTTTCGGAACCGGTTTGAATGCTTTTATAACTTACCTAGAAGCAAAAAAAGTCAATCAAACTATTGATTATGTTGGAGTAGAGGCTTATCCAGTTTTTGTGGAAGAAGCTTTACAAATGAATTATGTTTCCGAATTGAATGCATCTAATGAAAAGGATGTTTTTGATAAAATGCATCAAATTTCTTGGGAAGAAAAACATACAATTTTAAGCAATTTTTCTTTAACCAAAAGAAAACAATTCTTTCAAGATATTTCAGATATTGATTGTTTTGATTTAATTTATTTCGACGCTTTCGGGTTTAGAGTTCAACCAGAATTATGGTCGTTAGAAATTTTTCAGAAAATGTATGATGCACTTAAAACCAATGGTGTTTTAGTAACTTATGCTTGTAGAGGTTCAATAAAACGAGCCATGCTTGAATGTGGATTTAAAGTTGAAAAGCTTCCAGGAGCACCAGGAAAAAGAGAAATGTTACGAGCAATTAAAGTTACGAGCAATTAAAATTTAACGTATTATTTTTATTTCGTATTCAAAAATAATTTAATTTTGAAAATACTAAAAACCCAATATTTACGTTCTTATTAAATCTATGATTTAAAAGTCTAACAATTTAACCACTAATTATGTCAAGATTGATTTATGACTACACTAAATCTGTATTAGAAAGAGTTAGCTTCGATGCTATACTTTTCTGTAAAGAATTAGATAAGGCAGTCAGAGTGCTTTTGCCTTATGAAATTGAACAACTAACAGAATGGCTGCTCAATTTCACTAAAGAAAAGCCAGAGTTAAGGCAATGTTTACTGATTATGAACAAATAAAACTAAAAGGAACTTAAACGGTTCCTTTTTTTTTGCTGTATGAAGTAGGGTAAAATATTATTTTGCTTGTTGTAATAAAGACAAAAGTATTGTTTTTTTTGTAAGATTTAACCCTTATAAATGAATTAAAATGTATTTAATCGCAATAAAACGTATTTAATCGATAAAAAATTACAATTTTATTTGTTTAATCAAAATATACTTTATACGTTTACATTATGATTCCCAAATCTACAATAGATTATTAACCTACTAATTTTTTTTCTTATGCCAAGAATGATTTACGATTACACTAAATCAGAATTAGAAAGTGTAAGTATTGATCCTAACCTTTTTAGAAGGAAATTAAAAAAAGCAGTAAATAGTTTGTTACCATATGAGATTGACCTATTGCAAAATTGGTTGTCTTATTTTACCATTAACAAGCCACATTTACAAGAATGTATAACAGAAACCATTAAAAATAAAAAAGGAGTATGCTAACTCCTTTTTTTATTTATTTGCTTTTGGACTAACTATTTCAACGTTTTGAAAAGCAATTGCACCTTTAATAACACCACTTATCGAGGAACGCAAAGCATCTATTATATGAATTTTCAATTCATTTTTCGGATAAATTAAACTAACTTCTCTTGCAGGTTTTGGTTCTACAAAATGACGTAATTTGACTTGGTCTTTTTCTTTTAGGTCTAAAGTATGTAAGTAAGGAAGTAAAGTTGTTCCTAAACCTTCGTCGGCTAATTTTATAAGTGTTTCAAAGCTTCCGCTTTCAATTTGAAAATGATTATGCTCTAAGTTTTTATTATTTTTACAAAGATTTAAAATGCTATCTCTAAAGCAATGTCCATCTTGTAATAAGAGTATTTCATCCAAGTTTAAATCATCTATATAAATTTCCTTTTTGGAAAAACTTTCATGATTTTCTGGAATATAGGCTACAAATGGCTCAAAATAAAGAACTACTTCTTTAATTTTTTCTTCGTTTAATGGAGTTGCAGCAATGGCGGCATTTAAATGACCATTATTTAATTTGAAAATGATATCCTCCGTATTTAATTCTTCAATAATTAATTTGACTTTTGGGTATTTTTTGATGAAATTTTTCAAAAACATTGGTAAGAGTGTAGGCATAATGGTAGGAATTATACCTAAACGGAATTCACCACCAATAAATCCTTTTTGTTGATGAACTATGTCTTGAATTCTATCGGCTTCATTTACAATATTCTTTGCTTGATTTACAATTTTTTGACCAATTTCGGTCAATTGAATTGGTTTTTTACTTCTATCAAATATCTGAATGTCAAGTTCATCTTCTACTTTTTGAATTTGCATACTCAAAGTAGGTTGCGTTACAAAACATTTTTCGGCGGCAAGAGTAAAGTTCTTGTATTCAGCTACAGCTAAAACATATTGAAGTTGGGTAATGGTCATTGTATAGTAAAATTTGATGCAAATATAAAAACTATCAATTAAATTTATACTATGTGATTTGAAATAAGATTAATTTTGTAGTAAATAATAATATTATGAAATTAAATACATTAGGGTTGCCAGTGAAAGAAACCGAAGTTTTAGTTGCAGAGTTGAACATTTTGTTAGCTAATTTTCAGGTTTATTATCAAAATTTAAGAGGATTGCATTGGAATATTCGCGGAAAACGTTTTTTCGATTTGCATGTAAAATTTGAAGAATTATATAACGATAGTCAATTAAAAATTGATTTAATTGCTGAAAGAGTTTTAACGCTTGGAGGAACACCTTTGCACACCTTTGAAGATTTTGTAAAGAATAGTAAATTGCCAATAGGAAAAAACATCCATAATGATGAAGAAGCAATTGCATTAATATTAAGTTCGTTATCACATTTATTAAAAATTGAAAGAGTAATTTTGAACCAAGCTAGTGAAATTAATGATGAAGGAACTAATTCAATGATGAGTGATTTTATTTCTGAACAAGAGAAAACCATTTGGATGATGAGTGCTTGGTTAGAACAAGAAATTTAATGAATTTATTTGTTAAAAAATATACAATAGCTTTTCATTTATCTAACTGAAAAGCTATTTTTGCGAGATGAAGTCAGTAGCAAGGATATTAATGGTTCTTTTTATCGCTTTTCTTTCAACGCCTACAATTGTTACGTTGATTGAAAAGAATACTGATGTGTCTTTATTTTACAGCTTTTCAGAAGAAGAAATCCACAAAGATTTAAAAGAAATTAAAGCTGATTTGAAACAACAATTTGATTATCCTTTTATGGATTTAAAAATCAAATTGAATTCAAAAATAATTTCAGAGAACTTATCTCATCATGATAATGTTACGTCATCAATTTTTTCACCTCCACCAGAATTAATTTAATACATCAATTTGTTCATTCGCTCAATGCGAAACAATATATTTGTATATATAAATTAATTCAAGGTAATGACAAAAAAAATCAATCTTTTTGCTAACCTAAAATCTGATTTTGCATCAGGTTTAGTGGTTTTTTTGGTAGCTCTTCCATTATGTTTAGGAATCGCATTAGCGAGTGGCGCTCCACTTTTTTCAGGAATAATTTCAGGAGTTGTTGGTGGAATTGTTGTTGGATTGTTAAGTCAATCTAACATAAGTGTTTCTGGTCCAGCTGCGGGTTTAACAGCAATTGTTTTAACAGCAATAACCGATTTAGGTGCATTTGATATTTTCTTAACTGCTGTATTAATTGCAGGGATTATTCAATTAATTTTAGGTTTTATAAAAGCAGGTGGAATTTCTAACTATTTTCCAACCAATGTTATTGAAGGAATGCTTGCAGGAATTGGAGTTATTATTTTCCTTAAACAAATTCCAAAAGCTTTAGGTTCTGATGTTAATGTTGGTTCAGGTTTAGCAATTTTTAAAGATGTTGTTGCTTCTTTTGGAGATATGAAAATGGGAGTTGTACTAGTTACATCAGTTTCTCTAGTAATACTTCTAATTTGGGATAAAATTCCTGCTCTAAAAAATATTAAAATGCTTCCTGCGGCTTTAATTGCTGTAACTGTAGGTGTCTTAATTAATGAGTTTTTACTGAAAGGAACTTCTTATGAAATTACATCTAAGTATTTAGTTTCGCTTCCAGTGCCAACAACTATTGATGAGTTTAAAGCAATTGTAGTTTTACCAGATTTTACGGCTTTTACAAATCCTAAAGTTTGGATTGTCGCCATAACTATTGCTATTGTGGCTTCAATTGAAACATTACTTTGCATTGAAGCCGCTGATAGAATGGATGTTCAGAAGCGTTACACCAATACTAATGTTGAACTTAAAGCGCAAGGAATTGGAAATATAGTAAGTTCACTTTTAGGTGGTTTGCCTATGACTTCAGTTGTTGTGCGTTCATCTGCAAATGCAAATGCAGGAGCAAAATCTAAAATGTCAGCTATAATTCATGGAGTTTTATTACTAATTAGTGTATTGACAATTCCAGTTTTATTGAACAAAATTCCTTATGCAACTTTAGCAGCAGTTTTATTATTAATAGGTTATAAATTAGCAAAACCATCTGTATTTATACATTTTTGGGAGAAAGGAAAGTATCAATTTGTTCCATTTATAGCAACTTTCGGAGCTGTAGTTTTTCTTGATTTATTAAAAGGTGTTGCTTTAGGAATGATTATTAGTATAATAGCAATTTTACGAGGAAACATGAAACGTGCTTACGATTTCAAAAAAGAATCATTGAAAGATGGTGATGTTTTGCATATTGATCTAGCACAAGAAGTATCATTTTTGAACAAAGCAGCAATAAAATCAACGTTATTATCAATTCCTGAAAATTCTAAAGTTATTATAAATGCTTCTGAAACGGTTTATATTGCTCATGATGTATTAGATTTAATTAGAGAATTCAAAAAAAATAAAGCAAAAGAAGATAATATTAAAGTATTATTAATTGGTTTCAAAAAAGAATATGACATTGAAAATTCAGGTGAAAAAGAGAAACATGTGTTTGTAGAACACAAATAAAAAAGAAAAAATGAAAGCACATAATAGAGAAACGCAAGCGCAAATGACTCCACGAAAAGCAATGGAGTACTTACAAGAAGGAAATAAAAGATTTGTAAATAATCTTAAAGCGCATAGAGATTTATTGGAACAAGCTAATGCAACTGTTGATGGACAATGGCCATTTGCAACGATACTAAGTTGCATTGATAGTAGAACTTCTGCCGAGTTAATATTTGACCAAGGTTTAGGTGATGTTTTTTCGGTAAGAATAGCAGGTAATATTGTAAACACTGATATTTTAGGAAGTATGGAATTTGCTTGTAAAGTAGCAGGTTCTAAACTAATAGTAGTTCTTGGTCATAGTAAATGTGGCGCAGTAAAAGGTGCTTGCGACCATGTTGAGATGGGAAATCTAACGGAACTTTTATCCAAATTGCAACCAGCTGTTTATCAAGAAAAAACTACTAAAGAAAACCGAACATCCAAAAACGAACCTTTTGTTGAAAATGTAGCCAAAATAAATGTAAAAAGAAGTGTCAAAAATATTATTGAACGTAGTAATATTTTAGAGCGAATGATTGAAAATGGAGAAATAGGAGTAGTAGGAGCAATGCACAATATCGAAACAGGTAAAGTTACTTTTTATACTGATGTAATGTATATTAAAGACGAACAAAACCCAAATTTTTCGGTTGCTGATATTCATTATTAATAAATTACAAAGATTATGAATCAAAACACTTTTGATGAACATCATGTGCTGCATGAACTGAAACATTATCTTCCTACGCAAACTCCGTTGAAAGATTTTATTCACCATAATTCACTGCATGCTTTTCAGAGTATGAAATTTTATGATGCCATATTCAAATCATCAAAAGCGTTTGGTCATCAGGCAACTATGCCAATTTCCGATTACAGAAAGTTGTATAAAATTGGTAGAATAAGACCAGAAATTTTAGAAAATTGTATTGCTAATAGAAAGTCAAATGAATCTCTTGATGTTTGGAAATCCAATTTGCTTTCTAAACAATACGACGAACATATTGACCATAGAATTGGCAAGTTAAGAAACCAATGGAAGCAAAATTATCATATTGATTTAGACAATTTGGTACAACCATTTCTGTTCAGATTTTTATGTAGTTATCTCGATCAAGGAATTTCTATTTGGGATTTTCCTATTGGAAATAAAGGTTTTTTGCAATCAATTCGTGTTCTCGAAAAAAATAGTTTTTCTAGTGTTTTTAAAACTTCAAGAGCCAAAGAATTGCTTTTTAAAGATGGTATTTCTATTGGAGAATTGCTTAAAATTATTGTTGGAAACGAAGCTTATTTTGAACAATACCTTTTTGATCAACAGTTTAGTCATCGTGGTTGGAGTGGGTTAGTTGCTTCTGTAGAAAAGCATCCGGAAACATTATTGAGTCCAAAGAAAATTTCATTGCATGATTTAATTGTATTTGAATTACTTCTAGAAATTGATAATTTAGATAATCATTTGGGTAAAAGTTGGAAGCCAATTTCAGAAATTACGTCATTTGAACCAATTGATTTATTTCAAGAGGTTGAAAATTCAGAATTGCAAGAAGTATTAAAAATTTGGCAAGACGCTTTTGAATGGAGTTATTACGACGAGTTTTTTGCAGGAATTCAGCAATTAAGTAAGTCTAAAAGGACTAAAGAACCAGTTTCTATTCCGCCAAAGTCATTTCAAGCACTTTTTTGTATTGACGAGCGTGAAGATAGTATTCGTCGCCACGTTGAAAGTATTGATAGAAATTCTGAAACTTTTGGAACGCCTGGTTTTTTTAGTGTCGAATTTTATTTTCAGGCGTTTGGAGCAAAATTTTATGATAAATTATGTCCAGCTCCAGTTACACCAAAATATTTGATAAAAGAATATGATGTAACTGAAAAAAGAAAACACGATTTACTTTATACCAACAAAACACATCAATTAGCAAGTGGTTTTTTGAGTGCTATTATCTTTGGGTTTTGGTCAGCGTTTAGATTAGTGAAAAATTTAGTTGAGCCACAAGAAAGTCCAGCTATTTCAAATGCGTTCTTACACATGAATGCAGAAGGCAAGTTAACTGTTGAAAATAAAGACGTTAACGATATAGAAAACAATCTTCAAATTGGATTTACCGTTGATGAAATGGCAACTCGTGTAGCAAGTTTACTAAACGGAATTGCATTGACTGATAACTTTGCACCAATAGTTTATGTAGTTGCCCACGGAAGTAGTTCTGCCAATAATCCGCATCATGGAGCACACGATTGTGGTGCTTGTAGTGGTCGTCCAGGTTCTGTAAACGCTAGGGTTTTTGCTTTAATGGCAAATAACGAAAAAGTACGTTCGGTTCTAAAAAATCAAGGGATTTCTATTCCAATTTCAACGCAATTTATTGGAGCATTGCATGATACTGCGGCTGACGAAATTGAATTTTATGATGTAGAAACATTGCATCCAGAAAACGTTGAATTTCATAAAAAAAATGCTCAAACATTTGAAGACGCTTTAGATTTGAATGCCAAAGAACGTTCTCGTCGTTTTGCTTCAATTGATACTAAAGGTGATATTAAAAAAGTTAGAAAAGCTATCAAAGAACGTTCGGTTTCCTTGTTTGAACCTCGTCCCGAATTAGGTCATGGAACTAATACACTTTGTGTAGTTGGAAAACGAACTTTAACCAAAGGAATTTTCCTAGACAGAAGGGCTTTTTTGAATTCATACGATTATAAAACCGATTTAGATGGAACTTTTCTAACTGGAATTATGAAACCTCTTGGACCAGTTTGTGGCGGAATTAATTTAGAATATTATTTTTCTCGAGTCGATAATTATAAATTGGGCGCAGGAACAAAATTGCCACACAATGTTATGGGACTTTTTGGAGTTGCCAATAGCAGTGATGGCGATTTGCGACCAGGATTGCCTTGGCAAATGATTGAAGTTCACGATCCAGTTAGATTAATGATTATAGTTGAACATTTTCCAGAAGTTGTTTTGAAAGTTATTCAATCCGTTCCAGAAATGTATGAATGGTTTATCAATGAATGGGTGCATCTTTCGGTAATAAATCCTGAAACGGATGAATTATTCTATTTCAAAGAAGGTCAGTTTGTTTCTTATAAACCAATGACCAATCAAATTCACTTTTTCAAAGATGTTCATACACTTTTGGAAGATGCTAAAGAAATGGAAACCAACCATATAAGTCACGCGACGCAAGAGAATTTACCAATCTATTTTTACGAATAAACTATGGAACAGTTATTACAATTTTTTATTCTATTACCTTTAATTGGTTTTCTCGTTAGTTTATTATTTTCAAATAAAAATGAAAATGCAATTGCTGCAACCGCTATTTCTACCGTTGGTATTCAGTTTTTTGGTTTGCTTTTCTTTGTTTCTACATGGATTGGAAATGGTTCAGAAATTCTTGATATAAAACATTTTACTTTTTATAAAGAAGGAAATATCGAAATATTTATCGATTTGTTTTTTGATAAAATCACAGCAGTTTTTGCAGTTGTAGGTTCGTTAATAACTTTTTTAGTTGCTATTTTTAGCCGATTTTATTTGCATAGAGATAGCGGTTTTAAACGATTTTTCAGCACTTTATTACTGTTTTTCTTTGCCTATTCTTTAGTCATTTTTTCAGGAAATTTCGAAACATTATTTATTGGTTGGGAATTTTTAGGAATTACATCTTTCTTGCTAATCATCTTTTATAGAGATAGATATTTACCTGTAAAAAACGGTTTAAAAACTATTTCTTTATACAGATTTGCTGATGTTTGTTTGATTCTAGCTTTGTGGATGAGTCATCATTTGTGGCACGAAAACATTATTTTTATTCAATTGACAGATGTTAATTTAGTAGCTTCACATATTGATGAACACGATTATTATGTATTGTTTATCATTTTGATGATAATACTAGCAGCTTCAATCAAGTCGGCACAATTTCCATTTTCTTCTTGGTTGCCAAGAGCTATGGAAGGTCCAACTACATCAAGTGCCATTTTTTATGGTTCACTATCGGCTCATATTGGCGTTTTCTTATTGTTGAGAACACATGTTTATTGGGAAAGTATTTTGAGTGCAAAAATTCTAGTAATTTTTATTGGAGTAATAACAGCAGTTGTTGCAACATTAATAGCAAGAGTTCAATCATCAGTAAAAACTCAAATAGCATATAGTTCGATTGCTCAAATCGGAATTATGTTTGTCGAATTGGCAATGGGTTGGCATACTTTGGCATTAGTTCACTTTGCAGGAAATGCATTTTTAAGAACTTATCAATTATTGGTTTCACCGTCGGTTTTGGGTTATTTAGTTCACGATCAATTTTTTAGTTATGAACCAAAACAATACGGAATTAAGAAAAGTTCGCTGCTTAACAAACTAACAAATACCCTATATTTATTGAGTTTGAAAGAATTTAATATGGATTTTTTCCAATTCAAATATTTGTGGTCACCATTTAAATGGGTTGGAAATAAACTCCATTTTTTAAGTAATAAAACGGTTTTGATTTCATTATCAATTATTTATGTTTTAGGAATTTTTGCTTTTTTAAATGAAGAAATGATTCCTGCACAAATTGATAATTGGTTGCATCTCTTTTTTGCAATTATTGGTATGTTGTTGATTTTAAAATCATTTGCCAAAAGAATTGATGCAATTGCAGTTTGGTTTATGATTATTGCAAGTCAATTTTACATTTTATTATCAATTGCTTTTCTAAATGATGAATACGAATATTTTGAAGTTTTATTATACGTAAGTGGTTTGTCAATTGCTGCAATAACAGGATTTTATTGTTTGTTTAAGTTAAAAGAAACAGAGAAAAACATACATTTAAATGATTTTTATGGTTACAATCATGATCATCCAAAATATGGTTTTTACTTTTTAATTTCATGTTTAGCATTTGTAGGATTACCCTTTTCACCAACATTTATAGGTGTTGATTTGATGTTTAATCACATTGAAAAAGACGAATATTTATTAACATCAATAATTGCAATTAGCTTTTTGTTTGTTGAAATTTCTGTTTTACGAATTTATGCACGATTGTTTTTAGGACCAAATAAAAAACAAAATCATCCAATTGCTTATAGAAGTTCTTAATCATCCAAATTTTCATTAAAAGCGGAAGGTAATAATTGAGGAATAAATTTTATCAAAATAGGTAATAACAATCCGCCACCAGGAAGTAAAAAAATAGTTAAAGATGGAATGCTTTTGCAAATGTCAAGTAATTGTTTTTTTACTTTCTTTTTTTCTTCTGTACTCAAATCTTTTTGAGTTGATTTGGCAAGAAGTTTCATTAATTCTTTACTCTCAGAGATTTCTTTAGTCAATCGTTTTTGATTTCTTTTAATCAAAACTTGAACTCCAGTTGTAGTTTGGTCGTAAAAATGCTTTACAGGATTGGAATAATTGAAATACTGAATTTCTTTCTTGTGAAACGTTATAAATTCATTGGTTGAAATTACACTTTCATTCACAAAATCGTTAGAAACTGTCATGTTTTCTGCAAGTTTATGTAGAAAATAAACCTCATCATTCTCAACTTTTCCATCATTCCAAAGTGTGATTCCTGCTAAATCTAATAGATAATATTTTTCTAAATCATCTGTAAAATAATCTAAAGGCAGTTCTTCTAAATTTTGAATACTCACTTTTGAAAATTTGGTATATCGTACCGACGCTTCAAATAATTTAATCAATAAATCATCATGTTGCGACTTAATAGTTTTAACTTTTAATGCCAATGAAACAATACTCATTATTGTTTCTTCCATGCGTTTCAAGTATTTTTCAGGAATTTCTCCTTTTTGTAAATATTGGCGAAATGCTAAAACATCTACAAACAATAAGGCGTTAGTTACAATATGAGAGAAGTTTTTACTGATGATATCTTTGTTTGTTTGAACGCGTTCATTTATCAAACCTTCTAATTTAGAACTTGGGTTAGAAGTCATTATTTTATCAAAAAGGACAAAACCTTTAGGCGTCATTTCTTTGTAAAAAGCAACTGTTTTTTTTATAAAATCTTCTGTATTTTCTTTTTGAAAAGTAAAGACATAAACATCAAGAAGTGTTGTCAATAAAGCTACTTTAGAAATTTCATCCGATTTCCATTGCGATATTTCTATACTTGGATTTGATTTTATCGAAATTATATGTCCATAAATAAATCCAGTAGCTCTTATTTTTTTATAAAATAATAAACCATCAATAGTTGTGTCGAACAATGTTTTTTGTTCTACAAAATATTTATCAATCCAACCATGTGCAGATGGGTTTATCATAGCTTTATTTAGAACTGCAAAGCTAGGTATTTTTAAGAAAGTTCAAGTGTATAAATGTTAAGATTTTATTGTCTTGATTTTATGTTTTCTTCACAAAGACGAATAATTTCATTAATTCTTGTATTACGAGTTTCTTCACGTTTGGCTTGATTTAACCAATATAAATAACTTTTTCTATAAGTAAAACTGAAGTTTTTATAGTTTTCAAATGCAAGTTTATTATTATCAAAAGCCATTTGTAAATCTTGAGGAATTTCTAGGTTTTCTACAGCATCGAGTGATTCCCAAGAACCATTTTGTTTAGCTATTTCAATTTTTCTCAAACCACTTTCGTGCATCAAATTGTCAGCGATAAGTTTTTCGATATAATTTTTGTTAACTTTACTCCAGACACTTTTGTCTTTTCGAGGTGTAAAAACTTGCTTTCTACGTTCGTCATCAATTTTCTTTACAGTTGAATCAATCCAACCATAGCAAATAGCAACTTGAACGGCTTCTTCCCAACGCATACTTTCTTCAGAACTACCAACTTTGTAAAACAATAAGCAAATTCCATCAGAACAATGATGGTTTTCATGTAACCATTCGCGCCATTCTTGGGCATTTTTGAAATAATGTAGGTCTTTTCTATCCAAAAATAAATTATTTAATAATTCCTGAACAAGCGACTCTTCCACCTGCATTTCCAGTAGGTTGGGTAGTGAAATCGTCTGGATTTGCATGAACAATCAAACCTTTGTTTAAAATATCTTTATTGGCATCACCACAACCAATACACCATTCATCGGTTTTTAATGAAATTGTTCCATTGCCATTTTCGTCAGCGGTAAAATTTCCAATATCACCTTTATGATGTTCTGAATCAGCCCATTTTCCATGTTTTTTGAACGTCGGATTCCAATGTCCACCAGCAGAAGAAGCATCTGTAGCTGAACAATCTGATTTTTCATGAATATGAATAGCATGAACACCGGGTTTTAAACCACTCATTTTTGCTTCAAAAGTCACAATCCCATTTTTCTCAGAAAATGTTGCTGTACCACTTACAGAACTATTGCTTTTTGGCTCTAAATTGATAGTTAAAATATTTGCTTTTATATCGTTACCCGATTTACAAGCAACTATTATAGCAAGTGCCACAATTGAAAATAGTATAATTTTTTTGTTCATAGCTTTATATTTTACAACCAGATTTTTGGTTCGTTCAAATTTAGTGATAAAATATGTTGAATGGTTTTAAATTTGTCTTAAAAAAAAATTACATTGGTTTTTTTGGAAGTTCTTTAGTTTTTATTTCAGAAACCTTACCTTCAGAGTTTATTGTTACATACAATTCACGTTCAAAATATTTCTTTTCATACTCAATTTTATATCTAAATAGTAAATCTTCTGTTTCATTATCTTGAGTTATGTCAATTAGGTTCAAATCAATAAATTTTCCATTTCTCATTAGTATTTTTTGACATGTTTTTGAAATTTTTTCAACTGTAGCGTTTTGTATAACTTTATCTGTTGCTTCTTCTTTAGAGAAAACTTTAAATCTTGAAGTATTACAAGTTTCTAATAAACGTTTTCCAAGATTGTAAGCACGAGTAACTTTTTGTGAATTTACTTCTTTAAAGCTAATTTTTTCAAATCGAGATTTTAACTCTAGAGGTTTTTCATTGTTTTTTACTTCTTCTTTATTAGGAGTTGAAGATTTAACATTAATAACTTTTTTGCTTTTGCAAGAAGATAAAACTGTTAAAGCAATTAGTATGTAAACCAACTTTTTCATAACATAATAACTTAAAAACTACAATTTTAGTATGAATATGTTTCCATAGAATTTTTCAAATATTCAGTTTTATTTTTGTTAGTATGATAAAAATAGCTTCTATTTATTGAGTATTGTTTAATTTATTACACTAAAAATTTTGCATAGTGCAATTTTGTGCTATAATTTGAACAAATTGTGCTATTTAATGATTGTGGATAAAATTACTTTTGGATAAATCAAAAAATTAGACTTATGAGTAATTTAGTTCAAAGACCACAATTAAAAGAAAAGTATGATAATTACATCAACGGAAAATGGACTGCGCCTTCTACAGGTCAGTACTTTGAAGTTGTTTCGCCTGTTGATGGAAAATTATTGGCAAAAGCAGCACATTCGGCCAAAATGGATATTGAAATGGCTGTAGATGCAGCTCAAAATGCATTCAAATCTTGGAGTGAAACTTCTGCAACAGAAAGAAGCATTATCTTAAATAAAATTGCAGATAGAATAGAAGCCAATTTAGAACACATTGCTATTGTTGAAACACTTGACAATGGGAAAGCTGTTAGAGAAACTATAAATGCCGATATTCCATTAGCAGTAGATCATTTTAGATATTTTGCGAGTGTAATTCGCGCAGAAGAAGGCTCTATAACAGAATTAGATAAAGATACGGTTTCAATTATTATTAATGAACCACTTGGTGTTATAGCGCAAATTATTCCTTGGAATTTCCCAATTTTGATGGCGGTTTGGAAACTTGCACCAGCTTTGGCTGCAGGAAATTGTGTGGTTCTTAAACCAGCAGAAAGCACGCCAATATCAATTATGGTTTTGATGGAAATCATTGGAGATTTACTTCCAGCAGGTGTTATTAATGTTGTAAATGGTTTTGGTGCTGAATTAGGTAGAACTTTAGTAACTAACCCTAAAGTTGCTAAAGCAGCCTTTACAGGATCAACCGCTACAGGTAGAATGGTAATGCAATATGCCACTGAAAACATTATTCCAGTAACACTTGAATTAGGAGGAAAATCTCCAAATATTTTCTTCCCATCTGTTATGGATGAAGACGATGCTTTTTTAGATAAAGCTGTTGAAGGTGCTGTTCTTTTTGCATTTAATCAAGGTGAAGTTTGTACTTGTCCATCACGACTTTTAATTCATGAAGATATATATGATAAATTCATTGAAAGAGTATTACAACGTGTAAAAGATATTAAAGTTGGAAATCCGCTAGATCCAACAGTGATGATGGGTGCTCAAGCTTCACAAATTCAGAAAGATAAAATCCTTTCATATATCAATTTAGGTAAAGAAGAAGGTGCTGAATTATTATGTGGTGGTGGTGTAAATCATTTGGGTAACGATTTAGAAGGTGGATACTACATTCAACCAACTTTGTTTAAAGGGCACAACAAAATGAGAATTTTTCAAGAAGAAATTTTTGGGCCAGTTTTAGCGGTAACAACTTTCAAAACTACTGAAGAAGCCTTAGAAATTGCTAATGATACTATGTACGGTTTAGGTGCTGGTGTTTGGACACGTGATGCACACGAATTGTATCAAGTTCCTAGAGCGATTCATGCTGGTCGTGTTTGGGTAAATCAATACCATGCATATCCAGCTGGCGCACCATTTGGTGGATACAAACAATCTGGAATTGGTAGAGAAAATCACAAAATGATGTTAGACCATTATCGTCAAACTAAGAATATGTTGATTTCTTATAACAAAAACAAGTTAGGTTTCTTTTAGTAGAATAGTTTGTTAATAAAAAAGCCACGAATTCAGCATATTTGAGACTCGTGGCTTTCAATTTTATGATAATATGGAAAGAATAAAACGATTAGATGCAACTCAAAAAGCATTAGATTTAATAGATTTTTTAGCTGAAAAATTTGGAGATTTGATGTTTTATCAAGCTGGTGGATGTTGTGAAGGAACACAACCACAATGTTTTGAAAAAGGTGGATTTTATTTGAGATATGGAGATGTTTGTATTGGAACTCTTAAAGGTTTTGAATTTTGGTTAGATAAAGATTTATTTGAATATTGGAAACACGCTCATTTTACCTTAGATGTAACCGATGGAATAGGAGCAGGCGGTTTTTCATTGGAAACGCCATATGGTAAAACATTTAAAGTAAATTATAGATTATTTACCGAAGATGAAGCTCAAAATCTAGAGGAAACTAAATTGAATGAGTAATACTTTTATCAATTAAAATCCAAGTGAACCTGATAATTCTTTTAATGAAATTTCATAAAGTTTTGTTTGAAACTGAGCATTACTATAACGAACTAAAGCATTCACATAATTCAATTGAGCCGTTCTGTATTCAATTGGTGTAATGGTTCCAATTTTGAATTTTGCTAAAGTAATATCCAAATTTTGTTTAGCTATTTCTACATTTTTCTCTTCAACTTTTGTCAATTCTAAATTAGTCAAGTAGCTTTGATAAGCTATACCAAGTTGCGATTCTAAAGCTAATTTCTGCTGACTAATAGTATTTTCAACATTTTGAACTTGAAGCTTTGCAACTTTTTCATTTCGATTTTGATTAAACCCATCAAATATTGGAACAGAAGCATTTATGCCATAAACAAATCCACGACCAGAAGATTGCGTAACAAATCCTAAGGAAGCTTCAGATCGAGTAAAATTATATCCAGAATTAATTTTAACTGTTGGATATCTTCCGGCTTTTACTTGCTTTAATTGAAGTTCGGCATTGTTTTTTTCTAAGATTTGCGCTTGTAATTGCGGATTTTGCTTTTCAGAAAGTGATTTTAATTCGTCATATTTTAGTGAGGCATCGATTGTAATTTCGTCTTCTACTTTAAATTCTGATTTGGTGTCTCTTGCTAAAATCTCATTCAATCTAATTTTTGAATTTTGATATAATTCTATTTGTTTCAATCGTGTACTCACATCGGTATTCAAATCGACTTGAGCATTTAAAACTTCTAATTTGGCTGCTTTTCCAATAGAATAGCGATTTTGAGCTGTAGTCAATCGTTGATTTGAAATTACAATTGCAGTATCTAAAGCTTTGATTTGTTGTTGTTGTTGAACCAAATCAAAATAAGTGGTGTACACGTCGCTAACTTTTGTTAGAATAGCTAATTTCAATTCAGCTTCGCCTTGTTTTTGTAATACTTTTAGTTGTTCTCTTCGAGCAAACATTCGCATTCCGTCAAATATGGTCCAATCTAATCCAACACCATAAGTTAGATTCAAATTTCTTGCATTATCTAAAGTGCGTTCTTCGCCACTTGCTTGGGTTTGAGTAGTATTTAAAATGCTATTATTATTGACCACATTTGCACTAATAGTTGGTAACATACCGGCGTTTCCTGCAGTGGAATTTGTTTCATCAATTTTCAAATTGTTTTTAGCAATCTTAATATCGTAATTGTTTTCTAAAGCAATTTTAACAGCGTCTTCCAATTTCAAAATCTCTTGTGCTTGAAGTTGAAAACTAAATAAAAACAGAATTGATATGTAAATAAAGCGAACTTTCATAGGTTTAAATTTTATTTTTCAAGAGCTTCTAAATTATCAAATTCAGGGCGATGTTTTTTGGCTCTTGACCACATTAAATATATCGCAGGAATTACGAAAAGTGTTAGAATTAACGAAAATAAGGTTCCACCAACGATAACGACTCCCATACCAATTCTACTTGTAGAAGCAGCACCAAGTGACATTGCGATTGGTAATGCTCCTAATGCAATAGCTAAACTCGTCATTAAAATTGGACGCAAACGCGCTTCTGAGGCTTCAATGATGGCTTCAAATTTTGGTTTGCCGTCTTCACGTAATTTATTTGCAAATTCAACAATTAAAATTCCGTTCTTCGTGACGAGTCCAATTAACATTACGGTTCCAATTTGACTAAAAATATTCCAAGTTTGACCAAATAACCACAATGAGAATAGTGCACCAGCAACCGCCATCGGAACAGTTAAAATGATAATGAATGGATCAATAAAACTTTCAAATTGTGCTGCAAGAATTAGGTAAATTAATAATAATGCTAATCCAAAAGCAAATAAAGTATTCGAACTACTTTCAACAAAATCTCTTGATTCACCGCCTAAATCAGTTGTAAATGATGCATCTAAGACTTTTTCCTTAATTTCATTCATCGCATCTATTCCATCGCCCATACTTTTTCCTGGAGCTAAACCTGCCGATATAGTAGCTGACATGTATCTATTGTTGTGAAATAATTGTGGAGGATTACTTTGTTCTTCCACTTGTACCACATTATCCATTTGAATTAAAGTTCCATTTTTACTTTTTACAAACATTGAAGTTAAATCTAAAGGTTTGTTCCGGTCTTTTTCTTCAAATTGTCCTATGACTTGGTATTGTTTTCCATCTTTCATAAAGTATCCAAAACGTTGTCCGCTTAGTGATAATTGCAATGTTTGAGCTACATCCAATACAGAAATCCCCAAACTTTCTGCTTTTTCTCTGTCGATAGTAACATTGATTTCGGGTTTATTAAATTTCAAATTCACATCGACGGTTGAGAATGTCTCATTCTGATTGGCCAAATCCATGAACTGTGGAATTTTTTCACGCAATTTTTCAAAATTTGGTGCTTGAATAATATACTGAATTGGTAAACCAGCTCTTCTGTTTACAGAAATCGTAGGTTGCTCAGATACATTTGTTTTAGCTTCCGAATATTTTTTTGTTAGTTTGGTGAAACGTTCAGCAATTTCCTTTTGTGAAGCTTCTCTATCTTCTGGATCTTTAAGTGCCAAACGAATTCGACCAGTATTTACTGATGAAGATAAAAATCCTGGCGCAGTAATGACTAGTGCAATTTTCTTTTCAGGAATAGAATCATTTATCAATCCAGATAATTCTTGCATAAATCTATCAGTATATTCATAGGTAGAACCTTCTGGAGCAGTAACACTTACTACAACTAAACTTCTATCATCATAAGGCGCTGTTTCTTTTGGAATTATTGTAAAAAACAAAGCAATTAGTCCAATACAAACAATTAGAATTGGAAAACTCAACCATTTTTTCTTCATGAAATTGGTTAAAGCTTCGGCATAACCCTTGTTTAAACTTACAAAATAAGGTTCTGTAAATTCATAAAAACGGGTTTTCTTTTGTTCGCCACCTTTCATCAAATAAGCATTTAACATTGGTGTTAATGTTAACGATACAAAGGCAGAAATCAATACGGCAGCTCCAATAACAACACCAAATTCCCTAAACAATCGTCCGACGAAACCTTCGAGAAATATGATAGGTAAAAATACCGCTGCTAAAGTGATAGAAATCGAAATTACAGCAAAGAAAATTTCATTAGAACCTTTTATTGCAGCTTCAATGGGCGACATGCCTTCTTCAACTTTTTTGAATATGTTTTCAGTTACAACAATTCCATCGTCAACAACTAATCCTGTTGCTAGTACGATGGCTAATAGCGTTAAAACATTTACTGAAAATCCACATAAATACATAATAAAGAACGTAGCAATCAGCGAAACAGGAATATCAATTAAAGGTCGGAATGCAATAGACCAATCTCTAAAGAATAAGAAGATGATTAAAATTACGAGAATGATTGAAATCAAAAGTGTTTCAGCAACTTCTACCACTGATTTTTTGATAAAAATAGTATTATCTAAAGCAATATTTAATTCAATATCGGGAGGTAATTCTTTCTTTAAAACATCATATTTTTTGTAAAACTCGTTGGCTATATCTAAATAATTTGTTCCAGGTTGCGGAATTACTGCCAATCCAACCATAGGTTTTCCCGAACCAGTTAGTCGAGTTTCTAAGTTTTCTGGACCTAATTCAGCTTTTCCAATATCGCTCAAGCGAACCACTCTTGCGTTATCTGAAATTATGATGATATTATTAAATTCTTCGGCTGTAGATAAATTTCCTAAAGTTTTAACGGTTAATTCAGTATTGGCACCAGTTAATTTTCCTGAAGGTAGTTCAACGTTTTGGCTATTTAATGCATTTCTAACATCAGAAA